>JYMV01041893.1_pt1 | contig 13712 bp, 15 predicted proteins | sample 338911 | NCBI WGS metagenome assembly JYMV01 (sample SAMN03354496, study PRJNA234377) | hydrothermal vent metagenome | biome: Deep sea; feature: Hydrothermal plumes at the Eastern Lau Spreading Center, Western Pacific Ocean; material: Seawater | place: Tonga | collected 2009 | depth 2000 m m
TCAACCAGCAGTCGAAAGGACTCGATACAGCACCGATGGTCTTCTGAATATATTTCATCTCATCAAAGATATCTTTTCGATTTGTAGCCAGCACACCACCGATAATCTGGTTGTGACCAGAGAGATACTTGGTTGTACTGTGCATCACGATATCGACGCCGAACTCAAGCGGGCGCAGAAATACCGGCGTCGCAAATGTTGAATCAACAGCAAGGAGAATCTCGTGTTCCTTTGCAATTCTCACCATGGCTTCCAGATCAGTAATGCGCAACAGGGGGTTCGTTGGTGTTTCAATCCAGATCATTTTGGTTGCCGGTTTGATAGCACTGCTGACGGTATCCGCATCAACTGAATTGACATAGGTTGTTGACAGGCCGTACCGGTTAAGAACGTTGTCCAGGTGCCGCGTCACACCACCGTACACGTCATCACCACAGATGACATGATCACCTGAGCTGAGCAGTTTGAAGGTGGCATCCACGGCAGACATTCCACTGGCGAAGCTGATCGCGTACTCTGCGTTTTCTATTGCCGCAAGGTTTGCTTCCAGTACTTGTCGAGTAGGATTAGAAGAGCGGGTGTAGTCGAAACCTTTGTCTTTACCAACTTCTTCAAGCACGTAGGTGGCGGTTTCATATATTGGCGGCAGGATAGAACCAGTTGTGGGGTCGGGTGTAATGCCAGCGCGAACAACTTTAGTATCAAATTTCAACAGTGCGTCTCCGGTTGGTGGTGAGGTGCGGGTGACTCAGGCGGCCTCTTTGTTTTTCTGGGCATAGTATTCAAGCAGGTCAATTTTATTGACCACACCGACGACGTGGCTATCCTCAACGACGATCGCGACGTTGTTTTCTTCAAATATCTGTTGGATCTGGTCCAGGGTCTGTGAAGGCTCAACCTGACCTTCTAGAGGTCCGAAGAATGTCCAGCTCTTCGATCATTCTCAGGTCCCCTTTGCCGATGGTCATGGGCATCTGCGAGATCCCGAGTGTAGCCATCTGACTTATGATTGACTGGAGGGAATCGTCTGGGTCAGCCAGAACCACCACCTGCTTTTTGAATTCGAGGATGTCTTGAACCGTACCGAGCTTTCGCTGTGGCGCAAAATACCCCATATCCCGCATCCACTCGTCGTTAAATGTTTTGCTGATGTAGCGGTCGCCTGAATCACACACAACAGCAACGACAATTTTTCCAGGACCAAGATTGCGTGCTTCCTGAAGTGCACCATGAAATACGGTGCCTGTAGAGCCGCCGGCAAATATACCTTCATGCTTGGCCAGGTTGCGCGCCATAAAGAAAGAGTCCCGGTCAGTGACGTTCACCACCTCGTCGATGACAGAAAAATCCAGTGTGCCAACCATGAAATCATGGCCGATTCCTTCAACGCGGTACATCCCCGGGTCTTCCCACTCACCTTTGTAAAAAGCATCATGATAGATACTGCCGTAGGGGTCTGGTCCGACTACCCGGACTTCCCGTCCGGCCGCCATGGCTTTTTCCTTGAGGTATTTGCCGGCACCTGAGATCGTACCGCCGGTACCCAGGCCTGTGACGAAAGAATCGATCAACCCGTCTGTCGCTTCCCAGATTTCTGGCCCGGTGGTCAAATAATGGGCTTCTGGATTCGACATGTTGCTGTACTGGTCTGTGTAAAGGGCGTTTGGTGTTTGCGCTGCGATTCGTTTGGCAACTTCCACGTAACTGTCGGGATGATGATGATCTAGCTCTGTCGGCGTGACAATGACTTCTGCGCCATAGGCCTTAAGCATGTCGATCTTTTCCTGGCTCATTTTATCGGGTATCGTAAAAATGCAGCGATAGCCTTTCGCGGCCGCTACCATCGCAAGACCCAAGCCGGTATTGCCCGAGGTGCTTTCTACGAGCGTACCCCCAGGTTTCAGCAAACCTTCCTCTTCGGCTCGTTTGACCATATTGATGGCCATTCGATCTTTGACCGAACCCGTTGGGTTCAAGGTTTCCATCTTGGCAAGGACGGTTGCCATACCGGGTTCAACGATATTGTTGAGCCTGACCAGCGGTGTGTCACCGACTAGATCGAGAACGCTCTCACAGAAATTCATGTGGCTAACCCCCACCTACATTTTGAGAAGTCTTCGGAGTAAGTACTTGCCATTGCCATTGTTTAATTCGATTTTATAGTGTCGCTATTTCTGTGACACCTTTGATTGCTTGTTGAATGTCTTCATCATCGGTGAAATAACCAGGTGCGATACGCACGGTGCCGTTACGTTCCAGCGTACCCTGATCTCGGTGAATGACAGGGGCACAATGAAGTCCTGCACGTACGCAAAGCCCATAATCAGCATCTAGCATGGTCCCGACCTGTTCCGCAGGCAGATCTCCAATATTGATCGAAAGCGTCGCGACCCTGGGCTGCTTCCTTGTCGGTCCGTAAACCACAACACCGGGTATGTCCTGGAATGCCTCAATCAGTCGATAAACTGTCTGATTTTCCAGCGAATGGATATGATCCTGCGCAGCATCGCAGGCCGCTTTGTGTGAAGACATGTCGGTGCCGTTTCCCGTAGTACTTCGACCGAGTTCAGCAAACCATTTCTGGGCAGCATTAAGCCCCGCAATGCCAGGAATCGACGGTGTGCCCACCTCGACCCGATGGGGGTATTCGTCCGGATGGAAATCCGAGATGGAATTGACCCCTGTGCCGCCGGTTTTGACGGGTCGAATATCAACACCCTCGCGTACGATCATTCCACCAATGCCCATGGGGCCAAAGAGCCCCTTGTGACCTGTGAACACCAGTATGTCGATTCCCCAGGCGTCCATGTCTATGGCGACAACGCCGGCTGTCTGGCAGGTGTCTAGGATGAAAATCGCCTGAGTGTCCTTGATTGCTTTGCCGATAGCTTCGATGTTCTGTAAAGACCCGATGACGTTGGATGCATGATTAGCGACCACAACGCGGGTCTTAGGTGTAATTGCCTTGCGGACGTCTTCCGGGTCGATATAACCTTGGCCGTCGGCAGCGATGCGGCTAACGTTCACACCGCCGTCGCGTTCGAGGTGATTGGCGGGGCGCAGTACAGCGTTATGCTCGACTCGTGTGATGATCATGTGATCCCCAGGGTTAAGGAGCCCAAGCAATGCAAGGTTCATTGAGTCTGTGGCGTTGAGAGAAAAAGTCACTCGGTTCGAATCGCCACCAAAACCGAAGAATTCGCCCAGCATGCGCCGAGTCTGAATGATCATGGTTTCTGCTTCGATCGCAAGTTCGTGACCAGACCGGCCAGGGTTGACCCCATGGCTTCTGAAGAACTTGTCCATGAACTGGTAAACAGGTTCTGGCTTGGGTAGCGTTGTTGCTGCGTTGTCAAAGTAATAGTTGTCTTTCATCAGTGAACCAGTCGTGTTTCTAGGGTTGGCTTGCACCCCCAGGGGGATTCACGACTGAAGTCGCTAAAGCCCTGAGGGACCTAATCCGCGCTGTCTTAAGTGCGTGCAACGAAATAGCTTAATTTTCCAATAGACAGTCGCAATCGCATATTTTGCCTAAATATTGGCCGCAAATCTAGAAAATAAAACTCTAAATACTGTGAAATGATGAAATAATATTCTATACCCGACTTGGGATTTGAGGGGCTCGATGAGCTAGTGCCAGAAAGTTTGCCGGTTGGGTACCTGCCCTGAACACGGTTGCCCAGTCGAAGAACTGCGCCAGCAGGCGGGTCGTATTGTTGCCTGGGTAGCATGAACTAAGAAAAACTTTCCGCCTGAAAATAGAAAGTCTCTATAGTCGCGTTTCCCGATGGCGCACGATAGGCTGACGATGTTATTGACTTCTTTTCCAGATCGTACGCAGGGTAACGTGATGGCAGTACTTGCTATGCTGTTATGGTCAACCAGTTTCCCGATCTCCGAAGTACTGCTTATGCGCTGGGATGCGTTGTCGCTTGCCGTTGTTCGACTGGGCGGTGGTGCGCTGATGCTAACGCTCATGGGATGGGGATTCAGGAAAAGGTATCGCTGGACCGACTGGCCGGTTCGCAGCGCTTTGGTGGTTGGCGCAGTCGGAATCGGCATTGGAACTCTTGCACTGAACCTCGGGATCAAATATTCGAATCCTATCAACGTGAGCGTCATTGCAACAACGATACCGCTGTTTTCTGTGATGCTGGGGGTGATTAAACATGAAGAGACACTGTCCCTCAGGATCATAGTCGCCATTGGTCTAGCAATCTGTGGTGGGGTACTCGTTTCCTGGTCCAGCACTCAGACTCAGGTTGGCTTTCGGGGCGGCGAACTATTGATGCTGGGTGCGGTAATTCTATGGACGTGGTATTCGAGAGTGGCGGTAACACGGTTACTGGTCATTCCAGCCTATCCACGCACTGTGTTGACTATGCTCGGCGGTGCATTGTGCTTGATTCCAGTGGCGCTCGTTCTCGAAGGGAGTGGCTGGGTCGACCTGAGTGCGCCGTGGTCGAGGTTTGATTTCGTCCTGATACTGGGTCTGTGCGTATTCGGTGTGGGTCTGTCGATGGTCTGCTGGATGATCAGTGCAGAGAAAATCGGAGTTACTATCGCCGCGTTACACATCAACGCACTGCCGTTTTATGTGTTGCTGTTAGGGTTGATGTTTGGTGGCACTTTGTTGATGAGCCAGGTGACAGGCGCGGTGCTCGTCGCCACAGGTGCAGTTCTGGCCCAGATCCCGGCACAACGCTCAGGAGCAAGGTCAACCTGAAGGCGCTATTCCACTTCGTGTGGCCGATACAAATTGGCCAGACTGAGTTAAGATGATTGGTCTGATTCCACAAGCGACCAGCGTGCCGAAGCTTGCGACAAAATGGGTCTGTTGCCGTAATTCGCGCTTGCAGTTGCTGTGTTCCAGTAAGGGGAAGCCATGAGCGACCATAATCACCATACCGAACCGCCGTCTGAATTCGAACTGAAAGTCAAAGCCCTTGAATCCCTGTTGGTAGAGAAAGGTTTGGTTGATCCTGCCGCCCTGGATGCTCTAATTGATACCTACGAAAACCGGGTCGGACCCAAAAACGGCGCCCAGGTCGTGGCCCGGGCCTGGACTGAACCGGAGTTCAGAGACTGGTTGCTTAAGGATGCCACAGCGGCGATCGCATGAAAGTGATTGAGAACACACCCACGGTTCACAACCTGGTGGTGTGTACCCTGTGCTCCTGTTATCCCTGGACGGTGCTGGGACTCCCACCGGTCTGGTACAAGTCGGCGCCTTACCGTGCCCGTGCGGTGATAGATCCCCGAGGCGTATTGGCGGAATTCGGTACCGAGATCGGGCCTGATGTCGAGGTTAAGGTTTGGGATTCGACATCCGAGATGCGGTATATGGTCCTGCCGGAACGGCCTGCCGGAACGGCCGACTGGACCCAGGATGCACTGATGTCTCTGGTCAGCCGTAATTCCATGATCGGTGTGGAAACAGTCCACCCACCAAAGGACACCTGAACGATGAACGGCGGACATGACCTGGGGGGTATGCACGGACTCGGACCCATAGATCCAGAGCCCGAGCAGGGTGAACCCGTATTTCACGGTGAGTGGGAGCGGCGGGTATTTGCCCTGAACTTGGCTACCGGGTTTCTGCGTCACTGGAACCTTGATGAGTCGCGCCATTCCAGAGAACGTCAGCATCCGGCGGACTATATGCGGAACAGTTATTACAAGAACTGGTTCAATGGCCTTATTACCTTGCTCGTGGAAAAAGGTCTGGTCACTCAGTCGGAGTTGGACAGTGGAACCGTAAATCTCTCAGAGTCTTTCTCAACAGCTGCAGTTTTACAGGCTGCCGATGTCGAAACAGCGATGCTTAAAGGGGGACCGGTGAACATGGAGGTCGACCAGGCACCACGGTTTCTGATTGGCGATTCCGTGCAGGTCCTGAACATTAATCCCGAGGGGCATACCCGTTTACCGCGATATGCACGGGGTAAGCAGGGTGTCGTGGACGATCACCATGGCGCGCATGTGTACCCGGATAGTCAGGCGTTGGGGGTGCGTGAAGGACAGCACCTCTACAGCGTGAGTTTTTCGGCAGCAGAGTTGTGGGGTCAAGGTGACAAGAACGGGTTTCGGGTGAGCATCGATTTGTGGGAACCTTACCTCAACTCAGTATGAATACTTCGGTTGCCATGGGGCCAGAAGATCCTAGGGGCGGTGATCAGGCGCCGGTATTTGCAGAACCGTGGGAAGCGCAGGCGTTTGCTCTTGTGCTACGGTTGTCAGAACAAGGCTTGTTCCAATGGTCAGAATGGACCGCGGCGCTGGCTGCCCAGATCAGTCAGGCCAGGGAAAGCGGCGATCAGGCTGCTTGAGAAATCCGTGTTGGATAGTAAAGCTGTAAGGTCGCGAGTGGAGCAGTGGCGTCGTGCTTACCTCAATACGCCACATGGCCAGCCGATCGAACTCTCGGCGGGTCGAGAGCCAGCAGATATTTGAACGTGATTGAGAGATGCTGGTACTCGCGGGAGTTCCACGGTGGCTGCTGATGATATTGATCTCACATTTGACGCACGGCTGCGTGAGCACTGTCAGCAGAATCTGAATGCATTCGATCGACTGGGGGTTGATGACCAGACGCTGCGCCTAGCAGCTGTTGCTGTGGTCGTGGTCAAGCATCCATCTACTGACGATGCTTGTTTCTTGTTGACCCGCCGGGCGAGCGGCTTAGCTCGACATAGCGGTCAGTACGCACTGCCCGGTGGTCGGCTGGATGAGGGTGAGGACGTCCAGACTGCTGCACTCAGAGAACTCGAAGAGGAACTGGGGTTAACTGCTCGTGAGGAAAACGTTATCGGGCAGTTGGATGATTTTGCGACCCGGTCAGGCTTTAGAATCACGCCTGTTGTGATCTGGCTCGAGCACTCAGAAGAGATCAGGTCGGACCCTCAAGAGGTCGAAGCGGTTTTTTACGTACCAGCCAGCGACCTTTTGCAGCCCGGTGTACCGCGGTTGCATCATATTCCCGAAAGTGAAAGCCCGGTTCTGTCCATCCTGTTTAAGTCACTGCGAGATGAAGTATTCACACCGACCGCGGCAATTGCCTTTCAGTTTGGAGAAGTTGCACTTCGCGGACGAACGACCCGGGTATCACACTACGAACAGCCAATCTTTGCCTGGCGTTGAAGAAGTCGGCCTGTTCTACGCTGGATTTGTTGCGCAGGTGTATCCACAGTTGTCAGAAAAGTCAGTGGCACTGCCGGTAGTGTCTGGGGGCGGCCACGATAAATGAGATACCAGCGACCGTAAAACTGGCAATGGCGAAGAAGAACGCATAGCGATAGCTGCCAAAAATGTCATGCAGATAACCACCGAGTGATGGCCCAAAGGCGCCGCCAAAGCCCAGGCCCGCGAGAATAATTCCGTTTAGGGTGCCGAAATGGCGTCCATGAAAAATATCGGCGGCCCCGACAAATATTGTTGGAGAGTAAAGGCCCGCACCGAATCCAAAAGTAATGGCATAAACGTACAGTTTCCAGGCGCTCTCATCGTCGGACACACTGCTTAACAGTAAGATCGCCAAGACCACGAGTATTGTTGAAACCAACACGGTCAGTTCGCGTCCCACAATGTCCGAGACGGCGGAACTGACCTGCCCAACCACCATAAAAATGCCAAACATCGCAAAAACCGAAGTCGCAAGAATTCCGGTGTAGCCCATGTCCAGAGCGAATTTAATCTGATGCGCTATCACCAGGTAGCAGCCGCTGCCCCAGAAACACATGTTCGAGATAACCAGTAGCCAGAGCCGGTAGCTGGCTAAGGCTTGTCGCAGATTCCACTCAGGTCTTTCGCTTTGACCATGTCTTGGCCGGTTCGGTGAGCGTTCTCGGTTGGATCTTGAGCGGAAGGCAGACACACCTTTTTGTGACGGATGGAAATGATAAAAGGCCGCAATGAGTGGTATCAGAATACAAACAACGGCAGCGCCCATCAGTACATAAGCAAACCGCCAGTTGAATAGCTCTATGGTGTATTCGACTGCGATCACATAAACAAAGCTCAGGCCGCCACCCATCTGTGCCAGCCCCAATGCCAGACCTCTGTGGTCTGAAAACCAATTAGCGATGGTCGGGTTCATGACGGGAGACCCGCAGCAGGCCAGTCCGATCGGGGTGAGTACCCCAAACAGCAGGTAGAAATGCCAGAGTGCGGATCCCAGACTGCAAAGTGCCGCAGTGGCGCCCACAATGATCACGCCAGCCAGCATAACCCGTTTGGGATTCCAGCGGTCTGTCAGGGCGCCAACAATGGGCGCAAACACGCCATAACTGAACAGATGCAGTGAGAGCATCATTGCGGTGTCGCCGCGCCCCCAGCCAAACTCATTCAGAATTGAATGAAAAAACGCTGAAAATGAATGACGGACACCGTAGCACAGGATACCGACGGCACAACAGACAACAACTATTAGCCAACCTGGATGTATTGATCGGGTAGCGCTGGCTTGGTTCAGAGTATTTACTCGCTTAAGAAGGAAAGCGCCGGCATTCTATCGGAGATAGATGGCAGATGGTGTAATTATCTCTGATAAGTAAAAGTGACGATCTGAATGCTCTAGGTTCACTTGTTCTGACCGAACTGTTGAAGGATGGCAGTCAATGATCAGCAATCGGGTTGAGGCTTGCTGGCAGCTTTGTCCAATGGTCAAAAAATTAGCCCGAACCGGGGAATATAATTCCGGGTAAAATCCTCGACTAAGAATACCGTCTTCTACCCTGATGGCCGGGGAGTGCCGGTAACGTGACTGGTGAAACATAATGACGGATATCAGCGATCTTCGAAGAATTCTCAATCAGAACACGGCGATTGCCGTGGTCGGTCTGTCAGCAAACTGGTGGAGACCGAGTTTTTTTGCTGCCAAGTATCTGCAGGATCATGGTTACCGGATCATACCGGTTAATCCGAACTATGAAGAGATACTGGGACAAAAATGCTACCCAGCACTCGAGGATATACCGGACCCCGTCGATGTTGTCGACGTTTTCCAGCGGTCCGACGTTACCCCACCACTGGCCACAAGTGCTGTCGCGATTGGCGCCAAGGTTTTCTGGCTTCAGTTAGGTGTTGTGAACGAAGAAGCTGCATCTATTGCGAGAGACAGCGGTCTGGAAGTGGTCATGGATCGGTGCATGAAGATAGAGCATGCCCGCCTGATGGGCGGGCTGAATCTTTTTGGTATCACGACTGGCATTATTTCAAGCAAGCGCCCGCGTTGGTTGGTGTACTGAGGCAAAGCAATGGCTGATCGGGAATTTGGGTTCGAGACGTTGTGCCTGCATGCGGGTCAGTTGCCGGACAGCGCGACAGGTTCAAGGGCGGTGCCCATCTACCAGACGACGTCGTATGTTTTTGACGATACTGATCATGCTGCGAGCCTGTTCAATCTACAGACGTTCGGCAATGTTTATTCTCGGATGATGAATCCGACCAGTGCCGTACTCGAGGAGCGCCTGGCTACACTAGAAGGTGGTCGCGCCGGTGTGGTCGTAGGGTCCGGTATGGCTGCTCAGATGGTGGCGCTGTTGACACTGCTCGAGGCCGGGGACGAACTGGTGTCTTCGAGTACCCTGTATGGGGGCACGTACGCGCAGTTTGACTATACGTTTCGCCGGATGGGCATTAATACGCATTTTGTTGACCCCGATGATCCGCAGAATTTTGCGAAGGCCATTACCTCCAAGACTAAGGCAGTTTATGCTGAGACCATTGGAAATCCGCTGAACAATGTGCTCGATATCAGCGCAGTGGCTGCTGTCGCACACGATGCGGGATTGCCGCTGGTCATCGATAGCACTTTTGCCACGCCTTACCTGTGTCGGCCGTTCGAGCACGGCGCAGATATCGTGGTGCACTCCGTGACCAAGTGGATCGGTGGTCACGGTACGTCTATTGGCGGAGCCCTAATCGAATCCGGAAAATTCCCGTGGGATAACGGTAACTTTCCCGGAATGACAGAACCTTCCAAGGGTTATCATGGCATCCGCTTCTACGAAACCTTTGGTGATTTTGGCTTTACCATGAAAGCAAGAATGGAGACATTGCGCACCCTGGGGCCAACTCTGAGTCCGTTTAATTCTTTCTTGTTTCTACAGGGGCTTGAGACCCTGCCTTTGCGGATGGACCGGCATTGTGCCAATGCGCTGGCGGTAGCCGAGTATCTGCAGAGCCACTCTGCAGTTGCCTGGGTAAAGTATGCCGGCCTGAAAGAGAGCCCCTATCATGAGCTTGCAAAGACCTATCTGCCTAAAGGGCCCGGCAGTCTGCTTGCCTTCGGTATCCACGGGGGACAGGAGGCCGGGATAAAGTTCATCGAGGGTGTAGAGTTTCTGAGTCACCTGGCCAATGTGGGTGATGCAAAAACACTGGTGATTCATCCTGCATCCACCACCCATCGCCAACTGACCGAAGAGGAGCAGATCACAGCGGGTGTGAGCTCCGACATGATTCGCCTGTCGGTTGGCCTGGAAACGCTTGACGATATCCTGTGGGATATAGACCAGGCCTTAATAAAATCCCAGAGCTGAAGTCACTCGCTTAGATGTTCCTGCGCTTGGTTTGACTGCGGGATTGCAGTCCGTCGAGCAAACTAGGGTTGTTCTGAAGCTTAAGTTGCAGGGTATTCTGTTTGTGGGCTACGTCGGATTGCGGGTTCGCTGTGACAGCATGCGACCCAGTGGGGCACCACCCACCAGGTGCATGTGCAGATGCAGAACCTCCTGGTTGGCATGGTCACCACAGTTCACCAGCAAGCGGTAGCCATCGTCGGCGACACCTTCGCTCCGGGCGAGATCTCTGGCAACGACAAACATATGTCCCAGCGTCGCTTCATCAGATTCGGTGACGTCGTTAACGGTCGGTATGATCTTGTTTGGAATGATCAGAATGTGTGTGGGTGCCTGCGGATGGATGTCCCGAAAAGCCGTTACACGGTCATCCTGGAAAACGATGTCAGCAGGTAGTTCCCCTTTCGCAATTCGGCTGAAAAGAGTGTCTTTGGTCATGTTCTGTAGATTCCTCGACGCGGTTGATGTGGTCAAAATAGAATGAATGCTGGTTTATGGTCTGAACTTATATGGCCGGCCCATGTTCGAAAACGTATTCGATCCCAGTTAAACTTCGATCCAGGTAAATCAACAAACAGCGGAGAATACTATGTCCTTTAAGGCGTTCAGGATACACCAGGAGGGGAAAGATGTTCGGGTCGGGTTCGAACAACTCGAGATAGATGACCTGACTGAAGGTAATGTGGTCATTAAGGTTCACTATTCAGACATCAATTATAAAGATGCGCTCGCAGCCACCGGAACAGCTCGAATACTGCGGGCAGACGCTCTCAACGGGGGCATCGATCTAGCCGGCGTCGTGACGAGTTCTGAAAGCGATCGCTTCAGCGTAGGCGACCAGGTGCTGGTGTGTGGTGCCCTGTTGTCGGAGACAGTCGATGGAGGTTATTCAGAGTACGCCCGTATACCCTCAGACAGTATCGTCCCGCTTCCAGACGGGCTGACACTCCATGAATCGATGGCCCTGGGGACAGCGGGTTTTACGGCGGCGCTGGCCATAATTCGTCTTGAAGAAAACGGACAGGATCCCGCTAATGGGGCCATGATTGTGACCGGTGCTACCGGAGGTGTGGGCAGTATTGCCATTGAAATGCTGGCCAGCAAGGGATATGACGTGGTCGCCCTGACCGGTAAATCCGACCAGCACGACTATTTGCGCGAGCTGGGTGCCAGTGATTTTGTTGACCGTGGTTCACTGGAGATGGGGAGCCGACCTCTGGAAAAAGCTTTGTGGGGAGGTGCTGTAGATAATGTTGGAGGAGAAGTCCTGGGCTGGCTGACGCGGACCGTGAAGCCGTGGGGGAGCATTGCTTCAATCGGTAATGTCGGAGGAATCAAACTGGAGACAACTGTGCTTCCTATGATATTGCGAGGTGTTTCCCTACTGGGTATAAACTCGATCGAAATGTCGAACGAATTGCGCAATCGGGCGTGGAGTCGGTTAGCTACCGACCTCAAGCCGGCACACCTTGACATGATCTCGGGCCGGACTATCGATTTTGACATGCTGCCAGAGGCGTTCAGCCCCTATATCGATGGTCGCGTTACGGGTAGAACAGTGGTGCGAATCAGCGACTAGACGGTCCTGAACTGTTCACCCGTGGGCAGACAAGGACATTGACAGTACTTCAAAGGCGGTCCTGCTCCCATCGGGCTGTGGGTTCGTGGGATAAATGGTTTCAGTAAGGAGATAGAGTGTGGTACAGATCAAACGGCACATGAGCGCAACGGCGTTTAAGGCATGGCCTTCCAAGGCCATCACATTGTTGGGGATGTCGGGGTCGGGTAAAACCACACTCGCGAGTAAGCTGCCTCGAGATACCTGGTTCCATTATTCAGGAGATTACCGAATCGGCACCCGTTATCTGGATGAGCCTATTTTGGACAACATCAAGCGGGAGGCGATGAAAGTGCCGTTTCTGGCAGACTTGCTGCGTTCGGATTCAATTTATATCTGCCACAACATTACGATCAATAACCTCACGCCGGTCGCCAGCTTTCTCGGTATGATCGGTGATCCAGAATTGGGCGGATTGTCTGTGACCGAGTTTAAGCGACGTCAGGTGACTTCATCCAAAAGTCATCTCAGACCTATGGCTATCCGCATTTCATCAATGATGCCGGTGGCAGTCTGTGTGAACTCGATGAGCCTGATGTGATCCGCCAGTTGGCTGAAGAGACGTTGATCTTGTATCTAAAGCCCTCTGTGGCATTACTCAATCAGATTGTTGAGCGGTCACTGATGGCCCCGAAGCCGATGTATTACCAGGAAAGATTTTTGGATCATGTCCTGCCGTTGTACCTGGCTGAAAACAGTCTCGATGGACCGGAACAGATTGACCCTGGAAATTATTTCCGCTGGATGTTCCCACTGCTAGTAGAGCATCGACTGCCGTTGTACGAGGCTATTGCGCAAGAATACGGCGTAGTGGTCGAGGCGGATCGGGTTGATGATATCAAGGGTGAGGATGACTTTCTCGAACTCGTTGCCAATGGCCGTGGTTGAATAATGCCATTAGTTGCGAATACACAACTGCCCAGTTTCAGTCGGTACCGCGCCGAAGGCGGAGAGGTACTGACGCCGCGTCGAGCTCAGGAACAGTCGATACGCGAACTGCATATCGGTCTTTTCAACATGATGCCGGACGCTGCCCTGGAGCCTACGGAACGGCAGTTTCTTCGGCTTGTAGGCGGCTGTAACCGCATCGCCCAGTTTTATATTTATCCGTTTACCGCCCGCACAATCCCCCGTGGAGACAAGGCCAGACGACACATCGATCAGTACTATTTTCAGACAGAAGATATCGAAGCGTCAGGTCTGGATGCGCTGATTCTCAGTGGTGCAAATCCAGTCTATCCCAGGCTGGTTGACGAGGCATTTTGGGAGCCACTGTGTAGTCTGCTCGACTGGGCCAGAATAAATGTCACGTCCACACTGTGTGCCTGCCTGGCGACCCATGCAGCACTATTGCATTTTCATGGCATTGAGCGTCAGCCGCTGCCGGCAAAACGCTGGGGTGTATTCAGTCACCAGACAAAACCTGGTCATCCACTGGTACAGGGGGCCAATACCCGCTTCGATGTACCCCACTCACGCTGGAACGAAATTTATCCGGAGCAGATGAACTCGGC
>JYMV01005061.1_pt1 | contig 13701 bp, 9 predicted proteins | sample 338911 | NCBI WGS metagenome assembly JYMV01 (sample SAMN03354496, study PRJNA234377) | hydrothermal vent metagenome | biome: Deep sea; feature: Hydrothermal plumes at the Eastern Lau Spreading Center, Western Pacific Ocean; material: Seawater | place: Tonga | collected 2009 | depth 2000 m m
AATTAAGGAAACTCTGTCAATTGATCAGAAACATTAATACTAGTTTACTACCTCCTGGGTAATTACTATTATTGAATTTATTGTTTTTATTTATTTTCTGTATATATTGTATCTCTATACCAATGTATTACGATGGTTTATGAGAATACAGATTGTGTGGCTCATTGTTTCAGTCCATTCATCCCCCTAATATTGGTATCCCAGTCCCGTATTCTTTCAAAATTGAGCTTACCTTTTTGAAAAATGCATTTCTTGCAGTTTTACAATTAGGTGCATAAATACAGACTAATGTAAAAATTGTATCATCGATTTGAATATTTATCAACAACAATCTTCCATCTTTATCCTCCCATTTATCTAGTATAGCAAAATTCAATGATTTATTTAAAAGTATAGAAACCCCCCTACTAGCAGATGTGCCGTGACTACTTACTATTTCAAATTTAGAATTGTTTCGAATATCTTTTTCTATATTCTCGTCTATATGTGTTTCTTGTAAAAATGCTATTGAACATACATGTGTTTTCACCCATTCAATAACTCTATTTCTTTTCTCCTTCGAGTGCATGCCATTTACATTTAGGCTACACAAATTTATCAAGTTATTCGAGCCCATATATATTCAATATATACAAATTTTCATTAATAAATTCACCATATATTATACTAACAATTACACAATAAATATACAATATATCATATTCATATAAGAAAAAATATACACAAATATAAACGTTATATAAAAAATCAACCCGTAAATTCTAACTGATCGTTCCCAACTTCTGTTTTAAATTTTTGTTGACCGTTTGTGACCTTGCCCCATATTAAGTTGACAAGACATCCTGACACGTGTAGTCTATCATTTGTCAATATTAATTGGATTTCACTGTTTATGGACATTGTCATTATAACAGGATTAACTTTGAAATAAGTGTGTATTATTCCGTAGTTGTGTGATAATTCACAAATCTTTTTTATGGATATAACTGACAAATTGAATACAAAATGCGGATACATACATTCAAGTAAGTGCATTTTACTGATACTCCTTAGGAAGCACGTCTTAATTAGCCACATTTGTTGATATACCGACACAGGTATACTAAATCTATCGTGATATAGTGTCAATGAAATATAACAAGGCTCGTGTATGTGCCTGTATTTTATTATTTCGCATACTTCTGTTATGTTTCTAAATGATTTCCATAATATTAATTGTTTGAAAAAATCACAAAACAACATGTGTGTTTGTGATGCATTAGGGCCTATTGTATACATTTGTTCTCCGTGTGTAACTATAAATAGCACGGGGGAAAACCAACCGAGTACATATTCACTAAATGAAGGGTAAACACAGAACACGCTTTGTATTGTTAACATGCTTATATATGTTTGCATAAAGCTGTTGCACCATGTCAATGTGCAATATTTTGCAGCTAATAATATATTAACATTTTTGCAGCATAAAAACATTGATATTTCATTTTTTTTCAGCTTCGGAATAGATATTTATTAACATTTTCTACTTTGATTTATCCCGTTAAAGACATTATTTCTCTCTGTGTAGCTATAAATAGCACACGGGAAAACAAGTGGAGTGCATATTCACTAAGTAAAATGTAAACATGATACACGATTTCTATTAATGTTAATATGCTGATGTATGTTTGTAATTTAGAAATACAGATTTTCATCCATTTCAATATGTAATATTTTACAGATAAAAAAATATAAATAAATACACTTATATTTCATTTTCTTTTACATTAAGAAATAGATATTTGTAAACACCATGTTCTACTACATTTAAGACATATTCAACTACATGTAATAAATATCTTTGAAAAGGAAATTTTTTACAATTATAAATCACACTCATACTCAAAATAAGAGCATATAAATAAATTGTTTGTACAGTTATATTTATATGTCTACATATTATATATTTCAATCTACCATCTGGTAATTTAACTCTATGTTGGAGCTTATACATTGTTTTTGTTTTTATTATTTGTTTTTATTGATTTACCTGGTAAGATAAAAATTGATATGTGCCATTGTTCTTGTTAGTCTGGTCATCTTGTCTGTCAGGTGGAGTTGGAGAGGTATGACTTCTTACTGTCTGTTTAAGTCCATGTGATACTGGTGTTTTCATAAATGTTTCCAGTGTTTTTTGTCCATGCTTCATTGTATTTTTTTTCCCACTTGCATTTGAATTTTTGGTTGAATCGGTCTTAGAAAATGTTACTTTATGTACACTTTGTAATTGTTCAATATCATCAGTTGTACTTTCGCCTTCTTGTGTTTTATTGTGTATTTCTACAGTAGTTGTATTCTGTACAGTGTCTGTCTGAACATCTGTATTACTGTCCTCTGTATTGTGATCTTGTGTTTCACACTCATCCTCTGTAAACTTATTTGGGCAGTCCATCATTTTGTGTCCTGTTTTGTGACATGCTTTGCACACCCAGTCATTTGTACAATCATACAGAAAATGCCCAGGAGATAGGCATTTGTAACACATAGGTACTTTGTCTGTTCTATTTGTATTGTTATTTTGTTGGTTATGTGTAGAGAATTCTGCTTGACCACTATGGAATACAAGAGCCCAATATTTACCAATTTGAAGCTTTCTTGGGATTGGTTTTTTTAATGTTTTACTTATAATCAATCTGTCACCTGTTTCACAATTGGTTAACTTTCCATCTACCCTAAGTCTCTCTCTGAATAACCCTTGAATTTCACAGTCCTCTAATGTTAGGGCAGGATGGATCTGTCCATCATCGGCGGAAAGTGGCACGTTTTTGACTTTTATCCTTATGGTGTCTGGTTGTGTTCGGCCAGGATTATATGGATTTTGTGAATGAAGGGGATTTGCCTGCCACGCAAAACTAAACCCTGCACCAACAATGACAGTCTGTCTTCCTCATTATCCATATAAATACGCCACATATCCCTGATACGCTGTATACCCTTTATACACTGTGAGGGTACCCTTACTCCAATAGCCTTGTATATCTCGACATTAGTCAGCCACAAGGATCGTGCTGGTTTCATTGATGAACCAAAAACATCCTCGTCTTTAAGAAAGACTGGTTTGACCTTTTCATCGGATGAATTACTTTTTGTGTTTGTGTTTGTGTTTGTAATTTAGTTTTCTTTACCATCGTCTATTACTATCTCCTCGTAAGACGCCATTTTTTCTTTGTTTACGCCTTTTTCTTCGTCTAAAATGTCATTTTCTACTGTTTTCATACCACGTAAACTCTGGATCAATTGCTCAATTTGAGCATCACTGAATTGTCCATTCAAGTATTGACTATTTGTAGCCATAGCTTACTATTTTAAAATAAGCTTAAACTTTTTTCGGGAGTACTCACTTAGCAGACCTTAGCATACTAAGGGACATAGTTTCTTCTTTGCTCATTAGCCGTTCCTGCAAGTTGTCTTTTAGTAGCAAGGAGAATGGTATTCTCCAAATACGTGGAATTTTTGCCCAGTACCCCAATCACACACCCTTTTCTCAGAGACGTTGTCATCCACAGTGGTGACATTATGACCGTCATGTATCTATTTCCCAAGGGTGGGCAAAATCGTAAATAACATTTCTGTTTTCCTTTGAATATCTATCTGTTTGGGTTGCAATAGACACTCGAAGGATATAATTTTGCTAGAGAGAATTTTCAACTGGTGTATGTTAAAGAAAATATGTTTATTCGTATCTGGTTGTACAATCTTAATATTTTTGATTGAAGATCATCTGCAATGATTTTCTTTGCGGGCTTTGGTTCGATCACCATTGATGCCATTTATACATGTTAAATACAAAAAATTGTCTACTAAATATTATATCTTAGATATTTATCTGAAATTACACTTTTTGTATTATCCGAAACAATGGCTATGTTATTTACCCTAGAGAACAGAATATTTGACGGTGTAAGACATATATATAGCCTCTGTTTCGGTGAATTATATCTTAGGTGTAATATCACTAAAGCCGGCACCAGTAAAAAGGATGTATGATAAAGTAGTACGTAAAATACAAAATGAATCCCTACATGGTTAGATAACAAATAAACCCTAGTAGATACTGCAAAATATTGAAAATCAGCAGAAACCTACAGATTTAAAGATCATCTTTAAAAACCCATATTTTATGACCTAGTGGTCTTAAATGAAAATTTGTTAGTATTGGAAAGTAGCCATCTGAAATTGCATTAAAGCAAGAGTGAAAGACTAGATGCAAACAAGTGTAAATAGTTTTTTAACTGTATATACTGCTGCCAGCTGGCAGTATTTTATAAATTTGGAACTGCGCACGCTTTCGACATGGCATAGCAATCAACAAGTTGATGGTGGCCATTATGAGGCTATGCTGATTTTCGGAGGTAAGATTCCAATTCGGTATCCCTTCCATGAGGTATGAATGTCACTTATATTAAACTTCAGGTGAAACCTGTATGAATGCTCAAACAGATTGTATTTAACATAGAATGCTATGGGGAATTATTTAGTGGTATGGCTCCTTATTTAACTTTATATATAGGAAGAACATTGAGAACCAAAACCGAATTATAAAGAGAAGATCCGGGTAGAAAGAAAAACATAAAACAAGACAACAAATTAAACATTCGAACATCAAAAACTCCCGCACAAACAGAAAGTGTGACTAATTGTCATTGTAATGGATAAATCAGTCCGCGTAAAATAAGTTCGGTTGGCCTTATATTTCTACATAAATCCAAGGTAGCAAATCCGCCTAGTTAAAAAGGTCCTTAGAACGATTTACATAGTTGAAATAGTTCGTGTGGCATTTCTTGTTAGTAAATATCGTCCGTGGACTTATTTTACTAGTAACTTTATCGGTTCGTCCTTACCTGTAATTGTTTGTAGGATGGCTCATGTCATACGTCATATTTATGTCATTTCTGTTTGTTTGCGCATAGTGATTTCCATCACTTCTTGACTATATGCATAACATGACGGATGTCTTATAAGAGGCAGGATCTGCTTTACCCTTCGCGAGCAGCTGTGTTCACCCCCGCTTTATGGTGGGGTCCGTATTTGTTCATCTTTTTTGTTTTTTGTTGTGTTTGTTTTCTGTTACCTGCGCGTGTCTTGTGTGTCCAATGCTGCCAGTGTCTCTAGATTGTTCATTCTGTATTGCTCCTTTGGTTTTCTCTAACGTGTATTTACACTAGGACTTATTCTTTCTGTTTCAATAACGATATATTCAACAAATCTAGGACATAATTCCCAATAAATGAACGATAAACGTACTAGTACTAGTACATATAGTAGCCATGTTATGTACACTTCTGTAATATTATAGGGACAGTATGCTCCAACGAGTGAGCTGAGTGAGTGAATGTTGTTTAGCGTCAACTCAGCAATTTTCAGCTATATCATGGCGAGAACGAGTTAATTTTCAATTATGTATGGTCAGCTTTGTACTAGACCAACAACCTTTGTATTGTGCTAACCCACCGAAACAACAGTCCACGGATAGACATGTCGCCTCAACCGGACACATGTTCCTGCTTCCGAGCCAACCAGTCTTTACTTTTTTTCCTTAATGCTACGTGCTTAGCAGAGAGCCAACAAATACCAATTTTATAGTCGTTGGATTGATCCGATAGGGACTCGAACTCGCGATCTACCATACTATAGGCGAGCACGCTAACCATTACACCATCGATGCGCTTCACATCACAAAACAACGAATAAATCATTGACAATTAACCCAATTTAAATGTGCAATTACAATCCGGATATAGTTCCCGAATGGTACAATAAACTACGATAAATGTCATTTTAACATTATGATGTAATTAAGAGATCCTGAATGTACTAACCTCAAAACATACTTTGTTATTTAGAGTGTTTATGGCGTATGTTTTATATATACTCAACCAAAACATTGCCACACATTTTCTTTCTGGGCACCACCCGCCATGATATAGCTGAAATATTGTTGAAAGTTGCGTTAAACACCATAACCCTAACCCTCTTTCTGGGTATTGGTGAAGGATCAAACTCGCAGAGCTGCTCAGTGCGGTTCCGGGAGTCGGATAGGGAGAGCACTGGCACTGTCAGTGTGGTTGTCGGATTATAGTACGGAAATTCTGGCCGTGGAGTATAGAGGGTAAAGTATTTGAATAGTACCATGCTCCTTGCAAGCTAAAGACTTCTTTTGAAGATTTCGAAAAAGGGTAGGCGCTTTGTAACCGCCGCAAAAGACTAAATGCTTTATTCCTACACAACACTCTATCCTTTTTCAGTGGCAGTCAAAAGTCGTTATAATTCGGTTGACCCATCCCTGTTCTCATATATATATATAGTTTTATATATTATTTACTTGTTCCCATCCTAAATATAGCTGAAATACTTCCCGCTGGACGTTAAGCAATAATCAATATATCCATTTCAATTAGATCACTACAATTCCAACTTCGTTCAGTAAATATAGATTCACCTTCATCTACCAGTGGATTACTATATATCCCCACTCTCGAGATTCTCCTTCTACCCGTGGATTACGATATAGCCCCACTCTCGAGATTCTCCTTCTACCAGTGGATTACGATATATTCCCACTCTCGAGATTCTCCTTCTACTAGTGGATTACGATATATCCCCACTCTCGAGATTCTCCTTCTATCAGTGGATTACGATATATCCCCACTCTCGAGATTCTCCTTCTACTAGTGGATTACGATATATCCCCACTCTCGAGATTCTCCTTCTACCAGTGGATTCCGATATATCCCCACTCTCGAGATTCTCCTTCTACCAGTGGATTACGATATATCCTCACTCTCGAGATTCTCCTTCCACTAGTGGATTACGATATTTCTCCACTCGAAATTCTCATTCTTCTACCAGTGAATTATGATAGTTCTCTACTTTCGAGTTTCGCCTTCTTCTGCCAGTGGATTACGATATATCCCCACTCTCGAGATTCTCCTTCTACTAGTGGATTACGATATTTCTCCACTCTCGAGATTCTCCTTCTACCAGTGGATTACTATTTTCCCCACTCTCGAGATTCTTCTTCTACTAGTGGATTACGATATTTCTCCACTCTCGAGATTCTCCTTCTACCAGTGGATTACGATATTTCTCTACTATCGAGATTCTCCTTCTTCTACCAGTGGATTACGATATATCCCCACTCTAGAGATTCTCCTTCTACCAGTGGATTACGATATTTTTCCACTCTCGATATTCTCCTTCTACCAGTGGATTACTATTTTCCCCACTATCGAAATTCTCCTTCTTCTACCAGTGGATTACTATATATCTCTACCATCGAGATCCTCCTTCTTTTACCATTGGATTACTATTTTCCCCACGATATTTTTTCCACTCGAAATTCTCCTTCTTCTACCAGTGGATTACGATATTTCTCTACTTTCGAGATTCTCCTTCTTCTACAAGTGGATTACGATATTTCTCCACTATCGAGATTCTTCCTTTTCTACCAGTGGATTACGATATTTCCCCACTTTCGAGATCCTCCTTCTTCTACCAGTGCATTACGATATTTCTCTACTTTCGAGATTCTCCTTCTTCTACCAGTGGATTACGATATTTCACTACTTTCGAGATTCTCATTCTTCTATCAGTGGATTACGATATTTCTCTACTTTCGAGATTCTCCTTCTTCTACCAGTGGATTACGATATTTCTCCACTCTCTAGATACTCCTACTTCTACCAGTGGATTACCTCTGTTTCGAAGAATTGTGTTGTATTCTGACTGTATGTGCATGTACTAGGAAGAACGCTGAAAACCAAGATCCAAAGAGTTTCAAATAAAGGGAAGATCTGAGTACAAAGAAAAAGAGTATTAAAAAACAAAGGTAAAACAAAACAAAAGAACAAACATTCGGACATCAGAAACTCCCACAAAACCGGAAGTGGGACTAGTTGTCACTCTCACGGATTAATCAGTCCACGTAAAATAAGTCCGGTTGGACTAATATTTCTACATATATCCAAGGTTACAAATCATCCTAGTTTATATGGTTCTTAGAATAATTGATCTAGTTGAAATAGCTAGTTCCTTTGTAAATATCGTCCATTGACTTACTTTAATAGCAGCTTTATTCCATCCTGACTAATTTCAAGGACTCAGATAGCTCCTTTTAATACTTCGAAGTACAAAAATTGTCCACAGTCAGTGAGCTAAATTTACCTTCGGATAAGTCGAATACTCGACTATTTCAAATTTAGAGTAGGTTTGTTCGACTTTTACATAACGTGATTCGAATATATTTATCTAGGTTAAATATATTACATTTAAATGGGTAATTGTAATTACGGATATACAGTCAAGCCTTACCATGCGGTTCACCTCAATCAAGCAGTCACCTGTATTAAAAGGTCACCCTTTCTCGTCCTATCATGGAAAAGTTCATATGAATTGAACCTATTTTAAGAGGTCACATATCTTGAAATACCACGTGTTCTTTGTCCCAGGGTGACCTCTTTATACAGACTTGACTGTAGGGACGTTATGGTACAAAAAAATATTGTAAATGTCATTAGAAAACCGCATGTATAAACCTCAAAATCTGAAATAAGACATAATTTGTTATTTTGATAGTTTTTTTTTTACGTATGTTTTATGTATACTCAACCAAAACATTGACACATAAATTAAAGGAAAACTCCAGTCAGTTGAACATTTGTAATAATTCAATACATTATAACTTTTTATTCGTAAATAACTAATTATTAAACAAAAAACACCTTTATTAACATTGATATACCCGATTAGAAATATGAATATTTGGAATTTCCTGTCGTAGTGTAAGCGGCCATGACACCTCTTCGTGTGACGTCGCCAAATCTGTTTCATGTTAGTTGAATAAATAATGTGTTTGACCCTTCCCAATCAATAGCCCTTTTTGGTTATGTTTTGATATCAGATCAACTGCAATACAATGATTACAATTTGCATATCGTCCTATTTTTTCTTTCTTAATATGTCCATCCCATGATACATTTTCATAAAACATACCAGTTTATTTGTTTTTTGGGGGGATATAATTTCATGTTTTACATGATTGGTCGTAGGTTACTAGATAACTGACACTTTTAAGTCGTTTTATGCGTACACGTGGCTTTGTTTTTGTCTTCAGTGCTGTCGTACTTTCCCGTGTTTTTCGTGGTCACTGGTCAATGTGTTTACAAGGGTAGGATCGGTAATTACAAAAAAAAATCTTCTCATACTTTCCCTTTTCGTTAGTGCAATAAAATGCTTGACATGAAGTTATATTGATTTTGTAAATAACCAAATAAATATACTACGTTATTTTACGATTTACATCATTTGTAATGATAAAATTGCAACTGATGCTGATATATGATATTGACATTGTGACGTCATGGCTCTTTCGGAAGAGTTTTAATTGCAGCTATAATCCGAGAATGGATTATGCCTTTTGTCTCCTCACAATTGAAGAGTTCTATAAAATAGCAATCCCCATTATTTGGTGATACATGCAACTTCAATCACCAAATTCTACCTTACGGTATACTATTGTTTAACTTTTATTAACACAAATGTCTTTTATTTACTGCCATTTAAATTTTCACGCTGACTTGTTAAGGTCATGGCGTTTTCCTTTAACCTTATTTCGGGTTTTTTTCAAAAAAAAATCGGTCTCCTCTCAATATACTCTAACCAATAGGCATTACAGTTCCGAAAATTTCGTTAAGAAAATTAGAATCGATAAGAGGAGTTTGAAGATACCAAAGGGAGGTAATCAGAATCACCGAAGGACAGACAACACAATGGCCAAAAGTAAAAGTGACAAAAAGACAAACAACGATCTACAAAACTCTACACAAAACAACAACACGAACCCCTCTAGAAACTGAGGGTGAACTCATATACTCCGGAAAGGTAGGCAATTCATGCTCCACAAGTGGCACCCGTCATGTTTCTCTAGTTCCAAACCAGGGTCCGTTGTTGAACTTGTGATTAAACTAACCAGATGATTAGCCCTAATTACATAATTAATTCTTATTCCCATACTTAGCTAATGCAATGATTAAATTTTGTTGCTGTGGACTCTTATTTTTTTTAATCAATGTATTAACTAATCATATGTAATCATTGAATTAGCTAAGTATGTGATTAGGAATGAATCATGTAATAAGGGCTAATCATATGATTAGCTTAATCACAAGTTCAACAACGGATCGCAGGTGATAAGTCATGAATGAGGAAAGGATCGGAAGTGCTAACGACAAGTGGAACATATCCGTGGTCATTTGTGAAACAGATACTCCGTAACGGTTAACCAGATCATGGTGACGACCGTAAAACGATCGAAGTGATGACTTCAACTTAACCAATAGGAACCCTTGGTTCAGTGGCTTCCTTGTTAGCAAGTAAATCCCCAAATAGGAACCACAAGCTCTGGAATATCGGATCAACTGAAAGATATATACTCCATATACAGCTACTGTTGGAATTTGACATTTGTCGTAAAGTCGGAAGGATATTTGTGTGAATTCTCATTCGTTGAGTTCTGACTTTAGTTCGCACCTGGTACCCATCTCAAGTGTTAAGGTTTCCAGACACTTACTCATGGCCCGGGGTTCATCGGTCAGTGTGTTATTACTGTCCTGGCTTACCTCCACCATTAAGTCTGGCAGTCATGACACAGCTTAAAATGACCGGAAGTGACGATAAATATCTTTTCGATTGACGCGCTTTTGTGTTACCTCTGGTGGGTTTTTTTTCGCTTTGTCCAGTCTTTTGCTATTTTTTTTTTTACTTTTATGCATTACTACCTGTTTTTGTCTATTGAGATTGAAATATGGTGTATTTTAACTTTATTCTAAAAATCCAGGGACTGTCCTGGTCCTGATCGTATGGTAGTTTGGTTGTATGGTCGTATTTAAAACTACTTGTGCAATCAGAACATATCATCACCAATGTTGTGAGTTCGCATTTCGCTCATTACGTGATAAAGTTTGTTCGTGACTTGAGGCAGGTCGGTGGTTTTCTCCGGGTACTCTGGTTTCCTCCACCAATAAAACTGACCGTCACGGACCGTCGCGATATAGCAGAAATATTTTTGAAAGTGGCGTTAAACACCATAATCGTAGCCCCTAACTCTGAAATATAGTGTATCAACTTTATTCTAAAAATCCAATATTGCCCGGCGACAATCGTCATTTAATATGCTGTTGAGTATATTGTCGTCAAAGATATTTTTTTGTGGTTGATGATCGTGTTCGCATAAATCATTTTAAACATAAAACAAATGAAACATTAATCATTAACATTTATATAACTTAACACAAGAGACTCCATGATCACTTTTTAAAACATCACAATGTCTAATTCAAGTATGTTGAAATATCTAGTGGTCGGTTTAGTTTTGATATACAGTGTGCAGGTAAATATATACTTAATTTTCTTCCATTTTTCAATTTATTTAATAGATATATTTGTACTTGTATTATGTTTTAAGCATACTCGACGTCAATCGCTGGTTTTAATGTAGCAAACTGAGTTCATCCTTCATTATATTATGTATTGAATGATGTTTTTCATGATTTCTGGAGTTGTGTATATAATTATAGGGGGTAGGGTTATGGTGTTTAACGCCACTTTCAACAATATTTCAGTTATATCGTGGCGGTCATTTTTAGTGGTGGAGGAAACCAGAGAAAACTACTTACCTGCCGCAAGTCACTGACAAACTTTATCTACTTACCTGTGTATCGAGTACATCTCCCCTACTCGGGATTCGAACTCACAACGTTTATAAAGTTATAATTAAGGGATATTTCCCTACGTTTAATTAAGAAATTCTTAAGTACCTTAAACATTTATTGTGAATTCATTTAGACTCATATATTCGTCGATGGAGAAAAAAAAATGCATTTCTTTTGGCCATTGTGTTGTCTGTTCTTCTTCGATATACGGATTCTGATTGCCGCGCCTTTGGTATCTTCAAACTCTTCTTTCGTCGATACACAAATTCGTGGGTTTCGACCTAACAGTCAAAGGTGGAAAAAAGAGCACAAATGAAAGAAAAGCTGATTTTAGATAATGTCTGATATGATTGTTGTACCTGCATGTAATGTAGGTCTGACCCAAATTTATTGTACGAAATCGAAGTTCGAGCATTCGAATGGCGGCAAATATTCAAAGAAAATTCTTAATTTCGTGGTTTGATACGACCCACTAAATCCCATAAATAGATACACCACCAATAATTAAAAAAAAATAACAATGCACTCGTGAATTTCGCTGGGTTTTTTTTCCATTTTTTTCCATTGTTGTACCTTCACGATATAACTGAATTATTGTTGAAAATGGAGTTAAACACCATAACCCTAACCCTATATACATAGACTTGAAGACATTTGGTTTTTCTCACTATTTAAAGATGATACAGACCATATATTATTTTCATTTGTAGTCTAGGATCCGTCCATTCGGTAAGTGATAACAAATTTATTTATTTTTTAAGAATTAATATTTGTCCAAATTTGTGCATATTATGGGACGAAGTCCCAACTATGGTAGAAATAGCAATATTTTGAATCCAGATCCATATTACTAACGGCTTCATGCACCGGAAATGACACACCGAAAACCAATACATGGTTAAATCTGCCGAAAATCGGATGCGCAGTAATCTAGAACGATTTACAGATTCCATGTCAACTCGTAACTTTTCTAACTCGTACCCTACCAACTCATACCCAATTTCCGGTTATGAATGTTAAAAAATTATTGGACTTCGTCCCAAGTTAGGTAACACCTATTATAATATTATTGTTATTGCAAATATATATTGCCCAACATTGTGTACATGTCTATAAGTACGTCACTGTCAATATATACGGCAGAGATCTATTAATTTTCATTCGTGTCACCTCGCGGCAAATTTATCCGAACAGAAAACAAATGTCTACTTTTGCTTAGTAATGATATTCTTGTTTCTCTCACGTTTCCATAGAGAAATATATTGTCTTGAAGTTATATGTCGGTTAAGAGTGACAGCGGTGTTGTTGTGGGTGGACCGGGTAGTAGATGCAATTTTTTGTTTGTTGCTTCGATCCTAAAATGCTAAAAATTCATCTTTACATTAATATTTTGACAAGATAATGGAAAAGGGGGGGGGGGGGTAAAAATAGTATTGCCCGCCTCGGGTCCTACACCCTGAGTAACATTATTAAATGAATACTAATATACTAATTACTAGTTAATTATCGTAACTTAGCCATAGCGATAAAGTTTACCGAGAGCCCCTCCCCATACAATATGATAAATTGTCGCCACTGTGGGGGTACAACCATATCCGAAAGTGAACCTCTGATTGAGCTAGGCGAACCATTATAAAACGTTCCTTTATGACAGGGGGTACATGGTGGCATCGAGTTTGGGTAATGCCACGCCCCTTGCACGCGGATGATAACTAAATACACTCCAACTGTAGATTCTTAAAAATAATCAACGAGACCCGTCAAAGAGCTCCGATCGAAAATGTTTCGTCAACATCCGGGATATTATACTGTATATACAATGTTTTGAATTATGATGCTTTATGATTGTTATTATTATTATTGTCATTTTTTTGTCCAAATATCATTGCTTTTTGCAGTGTAAAATTAGATTTTTTTCTAAAAGTTATAAGGAATCCGGCATCAAAATCATTAC
>JYMV01047551.1_pt1 | contig 13696 bp, 9 predicted proteins | sample 338911 | NCBI WGS metagenome assembly JYMV01 (sample SAMN03354496, study PRJNA234377) | hydrothermal vent metagenome | biome: Deep sea; feature: Hydrothermal plumes at the Eastern Lau Spreading Center, Western Pacific Ocean; material: Seawater | place: Tonga | collected 2009 | depth 2000 m m
TGGTTGCGCCTTTCCAATGGGACCACTTCGCTTGGCTGATTACATTGGGCTTGATGTTTGCCGAGATATTATGATGGTGATGTATAACGGTCTAGATGAAAATCCGAAATATCTTCCCAATAAAAAACTAGTTGAACTTGTAGAACAAGGGAAACTTGGCGATAAGTCGGGGCAAGGCGTATACACGTACGGCGAGGCGTAACACCATGAAGAAGCCACCGCATCCATTTTTTCGATGGCCGGGAAGCTTGCTATGGCTTTTGCCCTTGATTGCATCAATAGTATTATTCTTTCAATTCGATGGCGTTGGAACTTTGTGGTGGTATATCACCATCCCACCTCTCCTAGCACTGACACTTCTTGATTTGTTCACAACCGTATGGCTCGGCATCACTATCCTCACAATGTTATTTTTCTATTGCTCGATAGGTTCCTCTGGCGTGCCAGTGAGCATATTTATCTGGGAGCCCTCTGCGTGGGTGAATCTCAGAGAAATGCGAGGGCTAGAGATGACAGAGTTCGAGTGGTTCCATTGGTGGCCGTTTAAATGGCTCATCTCACTCCTCTGTTTGAACATGACAATTGTGACGATTCGAAAAATTCCATTCACTCTACTCACCGTTGGGGTCTGGTCGATTCACACGGGTGTCATTGTGCTCGTTCTCGGATGTATGGTTTATTTTTCACAAAAGGTCGAAGGAGACGTTCTGATTTCTAGAAGGCGGGTTGTTGTTCAACAGCAAGATGGCAAACCGGTTTCAATGGTGGTCACACCTGAAAATTCTATTCGGGCTGATAACCGCACGTTTACTATTACCAGTATTAACCCAAACTGGGAATTGATGTCAGGTGATGACAAAGGAAAACGCGCCTATGCCGTTACAGTGTCAGTTGAAGGTGGTGAAGAACCCTTCATGCGACAACTCATTGCGAACTATCCAGAATATACCGAAGATATTCTGCAAACAGATAACCCGAATCAACCCATGGCCCGCGCAAAGAATGTTGTTGGAAGAGCGTTATTCGACGAAGAACTCGAAATGAGCCTTACGTACGATGTAAAAGACGAGTTTCTTTTGACGCAAAGCGGAGCACTTTATCTACGGGAACTTTTATCCGACGGAACACCGCGCTCATCATGGATCGAGCGACCAATCCACAACCTGCCGCGATTTAACGATTACATCGATGACGTAGAAGATGTTTGGATTTCGGGCAACACTTCAAAAGCACTACACCCACTTTCACTTGAGGTTTCTGCGGCCACAGCCGAAGATCCAATCAAACAGAACATTCAAGTGACAAGTTATCTGCGGTACGCCTTCTTACAACCAAAAATTCTAGGTGGTGGCGATACGCTATCACCATCCGCGTGGGTTACCTTGCGTAAGGGCGACGCAGTTGAGCAACCCGTTCAGATGTTTGCTTTCGAAAGAGAATTAAGTAATGCTGATTCCTCACTCATGAGACTTGAGTGGGTGAACGACAACGAAGAATTTGAAACCCTCCAGGAATCTTTCTCACCAAAACTCACGGCAGTGATTGACGAAAAAGAATATGCACTTACCATCACAAATACCCCAGAGTTTCAGCCAATCGGAGATACGGAGTATTCCTATAAGGTTGTTGCATTACAGAATGATTTAACCATCAATAGCATTACCGTTTCACTCGCCCAAGTAGAGCTGAAAAACGAGAGTACGTCCTGGGTGCGTTGGGTGTTTGATGATTCGAAGATGAACAGAGATGTGACCGGTGGCGAAACACACGATGGCGCTATGTTTATTGATGAAAACATTTCGATGTCCTATAGCCCCGGCGGTGCGCCAATTACGATTGTTGGAGGCATCGAAGACGAAAAATATATTCTGTTAACTAATCTACGCGAGGGCGAGCAATTGTCGCGACCACTCGAGTTCGGTGTCCCGGTTTCCCTGAACGACGAGGTCACATTAACACTTGATAGAGTTGAACCATATACAACCTCAGAAACCAGGCCAACAATTGTTCCCGTGTTCCAAAGAGACCCATCTGCACTGAATACCCTCTCAATGGTACGGGTGAAACTTGGTGAGAATGAGCAATCTGTTTCCGCGTGGCTTCCATACCACCATTACCCGTTTGAGTCTGGCACGGAAGCGGTTCGCCGATTTCAGTACCGACCCACAATTATTCAACTGTTCGATGGCCGATTAATAGAAATGATGTATTCACGCAGAAAAGCACCTCTGGGTACACCAATCGCACTTGATTCATTTGAGGTGGACTCCCACCTTGGTGGTTTTACAGGAAAAACAGCAAGTATTTTAAATTGGAGAAGCCTTATTCTGCCTCAGGATGGAGGCAGCGAAACACTTGCAGTCAGTGTGAACGACCCCCAGCAATATGGTGGCCTGTGGTTTTTTCAATCACAATGGGATCCACCAGATTCCGCGTCTCCAGGTCTGAACTACACGGTGCTTGGTGTTGGGAATCGCCGAGGTGTATTTCAAATGTTATTCGGCTGTTGTTTAGCTGTATCGGGAATGATTTGGGCGTTCTATGTAAAACCAATGATTAAGCGCAAGCGTCAACTCGCTGTGTACAAAGGAACAGAAGCATGAAAAATTGCGTTTCGATATTCCTTTTTCTACTCTCGCTTGTTTCGCCATTTGCTCAAGCAGATGAATTTTCCCAAACTGTAGATATGTCGCCATGGAGTGATCGTGTTGCAGTTTTTACAGACGGCCGAGTGAAATCATTTGAGACTTTTGCTAGATCATACATGCCGTACGTTCTTGGCACACAAAAATATCAGTCGCAAGACGCGACGTTTACCTACTTCGATATGCTCATTCGACCAGAACGATATGTCGGTGAAGACATCATTTATGTAAAACACAAAGGTCTTCGCGCCGCGATTATTGCAGAGGTCGACACAACGGATCCAGAAGTGCAGTCGAGCATGGACGAGTTCATGAAACGCGGGCTTGTATCACGTGAAATTTTACAGGAGGATGCTGTTCGCTCACTTTTAAACCGACTACGACAAGATGTTCGAAGGTTTGCAACACCAGTTGAACAAATTGAAGGTGCTATTGGTGCAAGTAATCCACAGGTCATGTGGAATGCTTTAAAAATCATTCCACCAGAATCTGGGCAGTTCGATCAGCCCTGGAGCATCATGGGACCACAGACGAATGCCGATATTCTCACTGCATGGGAAAAGTTAATTGTTGCTTGGCAAAATGAAGATGCGCACACAGTAAACACGCAACTCGGAACACTCTCAATCCTACTTCCAGCCCTTTCTCGTGGCACTGACATTTATCCTCCATCCTCAAAACTGAAACTCGAGAGCATTTATTTTCGAATGGGAAATTTTACAAGCATCTGGCTCGTCTATCTCGTGAGCATAGTTTTGTTGTTGATGGCGTTCATCTATAGGTTTAACCGAGTCGGCAAACTTGGAATCGCTATTTTTGTCCTCGCTGTTTTATTACACACAACGGCAGTTGCTTGGCGGTGGTATGTTTCGGGCCGCTATCCGAACACGAATATGTTTGAAGCGGTAACAACCGCTGCGTGGATGGGTGGTTTGTTCGGGATTCTGATGGAATGTCTTGTCCGCCGAACCTCAATGAAATATGTTTTCTCTCTCGGCGCAGCGATGGCAGCAATGGTTGCCCTTCTTGCTGTGCGACTCTATCCCCTTGAACTGAACCCCCACATTTCGAACAAGATGCCAGTGTTACACGATATTTGGTTATACATTCATGTGAACTTCATTATCTTTTCTTATTGTTTAATTTTTGTCGCTGCGGTCTCCGCATCTATCTACTTGATTCGTCGCCTTATACAGAAATGTAACGGCACCGATGGCACCAACGATTACGCAAGAGCTGGAGGTGCGGCTACTTTAGTGGAAGTACGTTCAGGCAATAAACAAGCTCTCTCAACCAACATGGGTTCAGTGCTTGATGGTGCGACAATGGTCTTAGTAGAACTCGCATTCATATTACTTTGGACCGGCATTGCGATGGGAGCGATTTGGGCCGACCACTCGTGGGGAAGGCCATGGGGCTGGGATCCAAAAGAAGTATTCGCATTAAATACATTCCTTATCTTCGTCTTGCTTATTCATACTCGAATGAAGGTAAAAGACAAGGGCCTGTGGACGGCATGGTTCGCATTGATCGGTTGTGCCGTCATGCTCTTTAACTGGATTATTATTAACTTTACAATTTCCGGATTACATTCATACGCATAAATGCAATGAAACCAATTGTTATTCAAACCGAGAACCTCCCACAAGAATGCAGCGATTGGCTTGCGGAGCGGTGCGATCTTCACATTTGTCCCGCTGACTCGCTCCGCTTTAAGGAGTTACTTCCCAAAGCGCAAGGCCTGGCAATTCGCACGTACACATCAGTCGACTGTGCAATGCTTGAAGCCGCTCCGAATCTGAAAGTTGTTGGTCGAGCGGGCGTTGGCGTAGATAATATAGATTTGCAACCATGCAACGAACGCGGCGTAACAGTTGTACACACTCCAGAGGCAAACAGCGAATCTGTAGTTGAGTTTGTCTTGACAACCATGCTTTCTCAACTGCGTGCTTTGCACTATGTTACCTCAGCGGTCTCTCAAAAAGAATGGAACGCACTTCGCGACGCCTCAGTAAACCAGAACGAATTTTCCGAAACTACCATCGGAATCATCGGGTTCGGTCGCATCGGCAGCCGATTGGGAAAAATGGCAAAATCACTGGGTTTTCGTGTTGTTTTTAACGACGTGTTGGAAATTCGAGAAAAATACGAATGCGAACAAGTGCAAATTCAACATCTCCTTGCGGAGTGCGATGTTATTTCTATCCACGTGGATGGACGCACAGAAAACAATCACCTGTGCAATACAGCAATGTTTAGCGCCATGAAACCAAGCGTTCTTTTTATGAATGCTTCGCGCGGTTTTATTGTTGATGCGTATGCCCTGACTGATTTTTTAAAGCACAACTCAACCGCCCATGCCATTTTAGACGTGCATGAACCAGAGCCGATCACAAACGAATACCCATTGTTGCATATGCCCAACGCCACCCTTTACCCACACGTTGCGTGTAAAACAAAAAAGGCGATGCTCAACATGGGCTGGGTTGTGAAAGACATTGACGCCGTGTTAAGTGGTAAAGACCCACAGTATCAAATCACTTAGTTTTGCCAAACGAGCCAAATTAACCCAACAAGTTGGGCAATGGCGACAACAATCGGGAATATGACTGCAGCGATATACCACAAGATTCTCTTCCATTTCACCGAAGAGTTAATTTTGCTTTTGTGTTTCCATACCGCGAAAAAACAAACAACTAAAAAAACAAGTGGAACGAACGAAAACCAAAACATCTCCCAAACCATTCTTCCCTGATTACTGCTCGCTACACCAATGGAGGTTAGTACAACTCGGTCTAAGATGACTCCGATAGAAATTGCAACACCAGCCAGCATCGCATTCCACGGAGAAAGTGTAAATGGTGTTTGAAGCACAACGTGCAACCACGAACCACACTCTGGGCAACGGTTACTTTCGGGCTTATTGAGCTGATACCCACAGGATGGGCAGGGACCCTTATATTCCTTTAAAAAAGTAGCAATGGTGGATTTCTTACGGTTAATCATAGACATAGTATGATTCCGTTTTAAGAAAGAATCTCTCCATGAGCACAACAATCTCAAAAATTCATGCCCGTCAAATTCTCGATTCAAGGGGTAATCCAACTCTTGAATGTGATGTCACCCTGCAAAGCGGTGCGATTGGTCGAGCCGCCGTTCCAAGCGGAGCGAGCACGGGCGAACATGAAGCGGTTGAACTTCGGGATGGAGGAACTCCTTGGGGTGGTAAAGGTGTTTCAACTGCAGTGAACAATATTAATGGTGTCATTGCGGATGCGGTTGAAGGAATGGATGCAGAGAATCAAGAGGGGGTCGATACAACGATGATCGATCTTGATGGCACAGACAACAAAGGAAACCTTGGTGCAAACGCACTCCTTGGCGTCTCTATGGCAACTGCGCACGCAGCAGCAAATGCTGCAGGCATTCCACTCTTTCAATATTTCAATCCAGAGGCAAATATTTTACCAATCCCGATGTTTAATATTCTCAATGGCGGAAAACACGCGGACAACACGGTCGATTTCCAAGAATTTATGATTCAACCCATGGGTTTCGATTCATTTGGCGAAGGGCTAAGGGCGGCCGTTGAGATTTACCACACCCTTAAAGATGTACTCCAGAGTCGCAACATGTCTACAGCGGTCGGTGACGAGGGTGGATTTGCTCCCGACCTAGCGGACAACGAAGACGCACTTCGAGTTATCGAAGAAGCAGTTGACAAGGCAGGATATTCATGGGGCGAACAAATTTTTGTTGCACTTGACCCTGCAACAAGCGAACTTGTTTCTGAAGCAAGAAAACTTGGCAAAGAAGGCTATTGCTTTTTTAGCAGCGACCCCGAAAAGGTCATTTCATCAGATGAAATGATTGACATATGGGCCGATTGGTGCAATCGATATCCCATCCGTTCTATCGAAGATGGTCTTGGCGAAGAGGACTGGGATGGGTGGAAGAAATTGACAGAGAGACTTGGCGACACCACACAGCTTGTGGGTGACGATTTATTTGTGACCAACCCATCGTTTCTTGAACGAGGAATACACGAAGGGTGTGCAAACTCTATCCTTGTGAAAGTCAATCAAATTGGAACGCTTACCGAAACGTTTGCAGCAGTAAACATGGCGCACGCAAACAATTACTCCGCGGTGTTAAGTCACCGTAGCGGTGAAACGGAAGACACCACGATTGCGGACATCTCAGTATCAACAAATTGCGGACAAATCAAAACCGGTGCTCCATGTCGAAGCGACAGAACGGCGAAGTACAACCAGCTCATTCGTATTGCAGAACTTTTAGGCGACAACGCAAAGTACGGGGTGTAAGTGGCCCAATCAACCACTACCAAGATGGTTGTGTGGCGACTGGTCCAACTGCCATTCATTTTATTCTCGGTGTACACCATTACCTTTTTACTTGCGTGGCAAATTCCAGGCAATCCGCTAGAAAAAGAAGGGCGTCGCCCACCAAAAGAAATTATGGAAGCGATGGAATCGCAGTACAACCTTAACGACCCTCTTGCGTTTTATTCTGAATACGCATGGGATGCATCTGGGCTAGCGTGGGTATTTGGTAATCACGATGGTCCAATTTTTAATCTTGGTCCAAGTTTGCGACATGAAAACTGGACAGTCAACGATATTTTAATCGCACAACTCCCCATTTCAATGACAATTGGAATGTGTGCCATTCTTCTTGCACTCTGCATTGGGCTTACTGCTGGCGTATGCAGTGCCTTGCGACCACGAACATGGGTGGATGGCATTTCCCTTGGAATCGCAATCATCGGAATTAGTTTGCCCTCATTTGTCATTGGTGTTGTTCTTCTTGTTGTATTTGCTGTGTGGCTCCAATGGTTTCCAATTAGTGGCTGGGGTACGTGGCGACACATGGTTTTGCCATCTATTGCATTAAGTCTTCCCTTTGCAGCATATATCGCTCTACTTACTCGAACAGGCATGATTGAACAAATGCGAAGCGACCATATTCGTACAGCACGTGCAATGGGAATTTCAGAACGATCCGTTGTGCTGAAGCACGCACTCAAGAACGCGATGCTCCCCGTGTTAAGTTATCTGGGTCCCGCAACCGCGGCAGCAATGACAGGTTCATTTGTCGTTGAAAAGGTTTTCGCAATCCCCGGCATTGGAACACACTTTGTCGATGCGGTGCTTGGTAAAGACATCACCGTGTTGATGGGCATTGTCTTGGTTTACTCCATCATGCTCGTCCTCTTTAACCTGTTGGTAGATGTGATGTACCGATTTTTCGATCCACGGCCAGCGTAACTACCACACAAATAGTATGAATGCCTATATTAGTGCCAGGCACCAATAAGAAGACTCGTCGCAGATCCATAGAGTTAATCGGTAATCTGAACACGCCAATAATGTTGGACGAGACGAGGATGTGACGTAAGACCCGATACTCTTTCGGGGTCATACATATACAACTGCAACAATTGACAAACGACAAGTAACGGAACATCCTTTGTGAACAATCTCTCCTCAATATCACGTAGCATCGCAAGTCTTTTCGCTTGGTCTTGTTCAATTGCCGCCTCGTCCAGCGCGGCGTCGATGATTGGATCTGAAAAACCACGGTCATTGTTTCCGTTATCACTGCGAAATACATCGAGGAACGTTGTTGGGTCACCATAATCTCCATACCAACGTCCCCTCGCGACCATAAAGTTTCCCGAATGCAAATCAGCACTGAAGAACTTGTTATCCGTGCCACGAAGTTCGACTGAAACGCCAAGGTATTTGCGCCACTGATCGCGGAGCGCGAGTGACATCCATTTGTATCGAGGTGTGTTGGTGGTGTATAACAAATCTATTGAAGGAAACGGAATGCCATCCTCATCTTCAACCAACCCATCTCCATCACGATCAAGCCATCCAGCCGAAGCGAGCTCTTTTTTTGCTGCAAGAGGATTAAATTCAAGACCAGCAACATCACCGTACCCCTCAATGGAGTTCGGTGGAACAAAACTATTCACCGTCGGTTCATTTAGTCGTGTTGCGTGCGTCACGATCGCCTTTCTGTCTGTTGCAAGAACAAATGCCCTGCGTACAGAAGCATCGTGAAAAGGGTTTTCTACGCCACTGTTTAGAGTAGGACGACAATTAAAGGAGAAAAAATCAGTACCGAATGTCGGGAACGCATGAATATTCGTTCGCTCACCATTTCGCTTCTGAAGCAACATATCTGGTTGGTAATCAACATTCACACTACTGAGCCAATCCGATTGCCCCCCTTCAAACGCAAGGACCGCAGTGTTCGCATCAGAAATTGTGATTGCTTGAATAGAATCTAGAGTCGTAATCTCAGGGGAGTGGTAGTAGGGGTTTCGAATCATTCGCATATCTCGTTTGTATCTCCACTCGTCGAGCATGAACGGACCATTGCTTACCAAAGTACCTGGGCGTGCCCAAAAATATTGTTGCTTGATTCTTCCGTTTGTTGCGTCGACTTTAACCCATTGCCTTGAGGACATCGGCGGGGGCTGTATGTTTTGCCATCCTTCGATAATCATCGACTCTCGCTCGGAATCATCCAATATCCAACCCTCAACCGCTGGCTTGTACACGGGGCTACAAACCGCAAGTGCGAGTTGGTCAAGAAAGTAGGGGACAGGATGTTCAAGTTCTACCTGTAACATATGCGTGTCAACTACCCGAATGCCCACCGTTTCCTTAAAGACCCGTTCTATATCTTCTATTGAATGCACCACCCTTTGTTGTAACTGTTTCGTTCTCCAATCCCAAAACTCTTTTGCGCCTTTAATCACAAAAAAGAAACTTGAATAATCAGAAGACGTGTCTGGCGTTAGGAGTCGCATCCAAGAATATTGAAAATCATGCGCTGTAACTCGAGCGCCATTACTCCACTTCGCATCATCACGTAAATGAAAGGTGTACATTCGTCCACCATCTGAAATCTCGAACGATTCAGCACCAGCGGGTTCAATCGAAAAATTACTCGTGTCCCACCGTACAACACCCTCATACACACAGTATGCCACCTGCATATCTGTTAACCAACTCATTCTTTGCGGGTCAAGCGTAAATACATCGCCCCGATTGACAAACACAAAATCTGCTCGAGGCTTGTTTTCCTCAATTCCCAGTACGAATAGAACCGCTACAACAACAATCGCAACAGGAACTAAAATTCGGTACATCGAGTGTTACTGCGAAGCCTTCCAAGTCTCGACGAGTTCAAGGATGGCAGAGTAGTTGCCACTGTTCCAAAGGTCAATGACTTTCTCATCACTACTTGAACCAATCCCCCTTGAAATGAGCAGGCTTGCAGAATGCGCAGCCCCACCATAGGAACCGCGCAAGAAGGTGTCCTCTTCATCAGATTGATTTGTTGCGGCATATTCAACAAATGCGATGAGAGGAGGCACGATTGCTTCGAGCGTTTCAGTTTTTACTTGAGTATCCACACTGGGCTCAATGAGTTGCAGGAGCAATGACGGCAATATAAATGGTAGTGCTTGCGCACGAAGGTCAGTTTCATTTGAGGCATTAATTGAATTCAATAGGTTTACAAGCGAAGTTGTTTGTAATTGAAAAGAGAGTACCTCTAAATCATCTTGCTGATTTCGATCTTGGTTCGGAATAGATTGCAGTGAAGCGAGCGAGTCAAATTGTCTTGCAAGAACAAACCACTCAGTCTCTTTATTGGTGAAGTTTGAAAGGAGTTGGGCGTAACGCTCAACCCTGTTATCAGGTAATTCACCCGTTAAAAAAGATGTCCCGAGTCCAATTGAAGCCCAAAGACGAAGTGTGGAACGATCTTCCGTTGAGATATCCGCATGCTTCAGCAGCAAACCAGAGGCTTGCTCAGTACCCAACAAGGAGAGCACTTGGAGCGCGTTCACTGCTGCCATCTCATTCTCGTTCTCTTTGCTGAGGAGCGGAGTAAACCCTTCTTTCAAATACTTTCCATAGAGTGAACGAGCATAGGGTGTCATGCGAACGTCAGGTTCAAATGGATCGATGAGTTTATTTCGTGCTTGCTCCAGGGTTTCAGCATCTGTTGTTTGGAGTTGCTCCGCCCAACTCACGGCATATTTTTTGATTTTGTTTTCACTATCTTCCGAAATTGAGCTTTTATCGACAATTTTTGAGATGCTTCGCGGTTGCGCAAAGGCGATGGTGCTCATCAGTAGAGTGAAAAATAGAGTAAGAAATCGTACGTTGTGCATAAATGGAACCCTTGGTAAGTATATGAAATGACGAAATTACCAACCTTCTTACTGAGTGTCAACGCCCTCGGGCAATACTAGTGAACAACCTCTTTAAAAATAACGTAAAACCCTGTTACAGTGCCCCTCAGAACCCAAGATTTCCAAATGCAAAGCACTCTTCTCACAATTTTCTTGATGGCCATCTTCCAGACTCCAATCGCCGCAATCCAAGAATCCGATATTCCCACCCCGAGTCAACACCCCAACTATTTGTTGGCTGAAGAATTTGTCCGTGTTGCTCGATTGGCCTCAATGTCCGAGCCCCTCGACATCAATGCCATACAGGCAGCGCTTACTCTTGCAACGGAGGCCACGCGCCTTACACCCGAAGACCCCTCTGTTTGGAGGGTGTTGAACGAAGTCGCCCAGATGGCCGATCTGCAGACCCTCTCGAAGGATGCGAGAGAAAATCTTCTTCGTTTCGCACCACACCAAACAACGAACCAACTTGCCCGATTACGAGATGCCATTAACAATGCACAAACCCTTGACGAACGAATGTCGTTGTATGAACAACTGTTATCTGAAAGCCGCCTAAAACAACTTGACCCTCGCGTGGCTGCGAGGTTAGCGTTAGATGCCGCGTATTTACAACGACAAGTTGGGGACATCACACAATTTGCCCGGTGGCTTGCCGAAGCCGTGGCACTTGACCCGTCGTATCCAGATGCCATGTCACTTGCGACTGGATTTTTCGGAGATGAATCAGCAGATATCTATCGAAGAGCAGAACTTCTCTCTGCAGCGATGCTTTCAAATATACGTGACATGACTACCCAAATCGCGCTCGCCGAATTTTTAATGTCATTTGGTGACTACGAAGACGCAAAACAAATCTATGAAATTATTTTGGGTGATAACATCTCAACGCCATCCCTCATTAGTGACAACTTGCTCGCAGATATTGTGTTAAGTCAATGGGCAGCTGGGGACGGTGAGCTCGCAATGGATGTGTTGATGAAAAGACAAACTGCTTCGGACGAACGGTTCCGAAGACAAATTCAAGTTCAAAATCCAGAACTCTCGCCGCTTGAACTCGCGAGAATTCACGCACCACTTGTCCCAAAACTTTCTGTTGTACGCGCAGTATTATTTGCTGACGAAGCAGAGACTATTCAAGCGGCGATGGCGCTCGAATCCGTTTCGGCATCTCTACTCACGCTCGCGCAAATCTACGAAGCCCAAGGAGAACTCGCCGTAATTCGCGCCGTCGAACTCTATGTTCAGATGGCTTGGATAGTCTTGTGGCTTGACGATGATGTGGAATCTGCAAGAATCCTAATTCAACATGCAGAAACGGGCGCAACACTAGACCCCGCAGAAAAACAGCGATTTGAAGGGTGGATTGCGTTCCGTTTGGGTGATATTCAAACAGCAAAATCTATCTTATTACCACTGCATGATGATCCAGCAGCGAAAGCTGGGCTTGGATTGGTCTATCTAGAAGAGGGAAACAAGAAAGCAGCGGCGTTAGAGTTTTTGTCTGTTGCGAAGAATCACGGGGGCACACTACTAGGCGTTTGGGCAAAGAATAAGTTACAAGAAATTGTCGGTACAACGTTCGATATTCGCCCAGAAGTCCCCCAATTACAAGAACTCATGTCTGGCGTCATTCAAACGCTGAATTCATTCGTTAATGATCCACGACCACCAATTGATATTCAACTTGTTCCAGAAACGCAAACATATGCACCATACCAACCAATTTTACTCACTCTAATTCTCACAAATAACACAACTCTGCCACTCACGATTGCAAGCAACGGACCAATCCAACCACTCGTCTTCGTTGAGGCGAACATAGAAATCCCAGGTAGTCCAAGAACACCATCCCCTCCAATTATTGTTTCGATAGACCGAGAGCTCTCCATTAAACCACGTGGAAAACTTTACGTCACAATTGATCTTCGCAAGCATTGGATTGGAGGACTTCTTGACACCCATCCGTTGCGGGGCGCAACAATTGCATTAAAAGCCATCGTTAATTTTACTGCAAGGGAGACAACCACTCGAAGTGGTGACAAGATATTGGTGTATGAACCAGGAGCGCTCGGAAAAAAAACAATTCCCAACCCAGTACGAGTGAACGGTATTCGATTAACCGATGTTTGGTTGAAAGGTGCCATAGAAGAAGCGAGCAATGTGATGGACACAGGAAACCTCATCAAACTGGTTCTTTTAACACACGTTATTGGAGATGATGTGTCCGTGGCTATTGAAGAACCATTGATCACGCCACCTCCAGGGCAAGAACCTTTTGTTCCAGAATCTGGCGAGCGACACCCACTGCAAGATGAGGCAATCACAACAATCCTGACGAGCTTTCCAAAACTAGACTCGGTTTCTCAATCTTGGGTGTTGTCAACAATGTCAGATGATCCAACAATCGAAGCAGTCACCGGAATGCTAAAAGAACCAGATAGCACAACACCCCAACTTGCATGGCTCATACGGTACGCGAGTCCATATGTAAAGGACGAAGCACTCGATGACGTCCGTTTACTTGATGCACTTCAATCCGAGAACAAAGAGGTTCAAAAAGTCGCTACTTGGGTCTACGGATTTGTTCAAAAAGTAGTCAATCAACGAGCAGAGCAACTCCTTGGTGGCACGTAGGGCGGTGTAAAAAGATACCATAGAGGCATGAATAGAGAAGCATTAGCAAACCGAATAGGCACTACCGCGATTTTGCACGGAGAGTTTACACTTCGTAGTGGTCGAACAAGTACGTGGTATATCGATAAATACTTGTTCACAACACAACCAGATATATTGTCTGCCCTCGGAGAGT
>JYMV01052834.1_pt1 | contig 13695 bp, 12 predicted proteins | sample 338911 | NCBI WGS metagenome assembly JYMV01 (sample SAMN03354496, study PRJNA234377) | hydrothermal vent metagenome | biome: Deep sea; feature: Hydrothermal plumes at the Eastern Lau Spreading Center, Western Pacific Ocean; material: Seawater | place: Tonga | collected 2009 | depth 2000 m m
TTTGCCACCCGGGCGTTTAATATTTCCTCGCATTATGATATGGCCATCTTCAACTATTTCAATTCGGAAGATGGCGAACCTGTTTTCAAACAATCTTTCACCGAAAACAAACCATTGCGCTATGGTGAAAATCCACACCAACAGGCCTGGTTTTTCGGACAGCTTTCCGATTTATTCGATCAGTTGCACGGTAAAGAATTGTCTTTCAACAACCTGGTTGATGTGGATGCAGCCGTCAACCTGATTGCTGAGTTTAAAGATCCAACTTTTGCAGTGATTAAACACACCAACGCCTGTGGTGTTGCCTCCCGCGAAACTCTATTGCAAGCCTGGAAAGATGCCCTGGCAGGCGACCCAGTTTCAGCCTTTGGTGGTATCCTGGTTTGCAACCGGGCTGTTGATAAAGTAACAGCAGCCGAAATCAACAAACTGTTTTTTGAAGTCATCATTGCCCCGGGTTATGAACCGCCAGCATTGCAGATTTTGAAATCGAAGAAGAAGCGAATCATCCTGGTTCAAAAACGGAAAGCCGGGCAAAAACAACAATTCAAATCATTATTAAACGGTGTGATTGTTCAGGATGCTGATTTGAAAACGGAAGCGGTTGAGGATATTACGCTTGTAACAAAAGGGCATCCTTCAAAAGACCAACTGGAGGATTTGATTTTTGCCAATAAACTGGTTAAACACCTGAAGTCTAACACCATTGTTCTGGCTAAAAACAAACAGTTGCTGGGCATGGGTTGCGGGCAAACTTCACGTGTAGATGCGCTGAAACATGCCATCGTAAAAGCACGCAGTTTTGGTTTCGATCTGGCAGGAAGCGTGATGGCCTCCGATGCTTTTTTCCCTTTTCCCGATTGTGTGGAAATTGCCGGTGAAGCCGGAATTAAAGCAGTAGTGCAACCCGGAGGCTCCATCCGAGATGATGATTCGATTCAAGCGTGCAATCAATTGGGCATGTTAATGTTGACAACCGGATACAGGCATTTTAAACATTGACGCTTGAGGATTTAACATTAGCAGAAAACTAATTTAACAGTTAACGAAAATGGGTTTAATAAAAGAGCCCAAAGACGTTGACTTTGTGACTCAAAGCGAACCATTAACAAAGGAAGAAAAAGAAGGATTAAGTAAATTTATACGAGCCTGCAAATTAAAACATCCGGTTAAGAAACTTTCAAAAAGACAGTCTACAAAACGCAACAGAAAAAACAAAACACTACGTCAAACTATAAATTGATAAACACACAATTTTTATTTCAAGAAAGCGTAATATTTTCATGCACAAACATTTGGAAATTGTAGGCTTATTTCTTACTATTGGCTGCTTACGCGAGCCGAACATTTCGAATTAAAATAATGGGACTTTTTAATCTATTCACTCACGAAATTGCAATTGACCTTGGTACGGCCAACACGCTAATCATTTTTCGGGATGAAGTTGTGGTTGATGAGCCGTCAATCGTTGCAATAAAGCGGTCAACCAATGAAGTAATTGCTGTTGGCAAACGGGCTATGCAGATGCATGAAAAAGCGCATGAAGACATCCAAACAATTCGCCCTTTGAAAGATGGCGTTATTGCCAATTTTGAAGCTGCCGAAAACATGATTAGGGGCATGATTAAAATGCTTTATTCGAAAAGCAGGTTGATTCAGCCTTCCTATGTGATGGTGATTTGCATTCCGTCTGGCATTACCGAAGTTGAAAGAAGGGCTGTTCAGGATTCTGCCGAGCAAGCCGGTGCCAAAGAAGTTTACCTCATTCACGAACCTATGGCGGCAGCCATCGGAATCGGAATTGATGTGGAAGAACCCGTTGGAAACATGATTATCGACATAGGCGGAGGAACGACCGAAATTGCTGTGATTGCACTTTCAGGTATTGTTTGCAATCAGTGTATCAGGGTAGCAGGAGATGAGTTCACGGTGGACATTATCAACTTCATGAGGCGGCAACACAACTTGCTAATCGGTGAACGAACGGCTGAGAACATCAAGATAAATGTTGGGTCTGCACTGTCAGACCTGCAAGATCCACCTGAAGATTATGCCGTACACGGGCGTGATTTGATGACCGGTATTCCTAAGCAAATCAAGGTGAGCTACTCCGAAATTGCGCATTCTATCGATAAATCTATTTCGAAAATTGAAGAGGCCGTTTTGAAAGGTCTGGAGATCACCCCTCCTGAACTGGCAGCGGATATTTACCGAACTGGGTTGTACCTGACCGGTGGAGGCGCATTGATAAGAGGCCTTGATAAAAGGTTATCCCAAAAGACGAAATTACCGGTGCATGTGGCCGATGACCCATTGAAGGCCGTGGTGCGTGGAACAGGTATTTCCCTCAAAAACATCGGAAAATTTTCCTTCCTGATGTCGTAAACCCGCGCCAGCGCAAATGCGAGATCTCTTTGCTTTCCTGGTTAGGTTCAATTCCTTTTTCATTTTCCTGTTTTTTGAGACTATCTCATTCACGCTGATTATTCGGTTCAATGAATTTCACCGGAATACTTTCATCAATTCTTCCAATTTTTTCAGCGCTTCGGTTTACAATGTTTACAACGAAACTTTCGAATACCTGAACCTGAAAGGGGTCAACGATAGCCTCATGGTTGAAAACGCCCGATTGCGGAAGGAGTTGGCCCAATCATTTCAGAGCAACAGTGTTGCCCCCAACACACTTCGAGACAGTACCAAAATGCAGTTTTTCACCTACATGGAAGCCGGTGTCATCAACAATTCAACGAACAAACTGCAGAATTTCCTGACGCTCAACAGGGGAAGGAAGAGCGGAATAGAACCGGGGATGGGCGTTATTGGTCTAAATGGAGTGGTTGGCATTGTAACTGCTATTTCGGAAAACTTTTCTTCAGTGATGTCTGTGTTGAACAATAGTTGTCCTATAAGTGCGCGGTTGGTCAATCAGAATTATCCGGGAATTGTCGCCTGGAATGGGAAAAACCCGTTAATTGCCAGCCTGCAAGATATACCGAAACACGTAGAGATTGATGAAGGTGATAAGGTGGTGACAAGTGGGTTTTCATCCATTTTCCCGCCAAACATTCCGGTGGGTGAAGTAAAGTCAGCCTCTGAAAAAGCCGGGCATAACTTCATGGATATCAGTATTAACTTGTCAACTGATTTCAGCAGGTTGCACTATGTCTATGTCGTGCAAAATATCCACAAACCCGAATGGAAAACAATCGAAAGTCGATAAGAAATGGTAGGTCTGGTTTTTAAACACTCATTGCATTTCCTGCTGCTGATAATTTTCCAGGTGTTGGTGCTGAATAATGTGGGGTTAAATCAGGTCATCAATCCGTATGTATATTTCCTTTGTATACTTTGGCTGCCGCTAAACATCCCTGCCTGGTTATTGATAGTTGTTTCTTTTGCCACTGGCATTTGCATCGATATGTTCACCAACTCACCGGGATTGCATGCTGCTGCAACCGTTTTGGTTGGCTACCTTCGCCCATTTGTCGTCAACCTTTTAAGACCCAAAAACAATTATCAAAGTGAAGATGAACCACGCATAGGAGACCTTGGCCTCACCTGGTTCCTGGCCTATTCCGGCATCCTCATTTTCTTGCACCATGCCACCTATTTCATTTTGGAAGCCTTTTCTCTCGAGTATTTCTTTTTCACCTTTCAAAAGATTGTTTTCAGTTTCTTAATGACATTTTGCCTGATCGTCATTTTAGAATACCTTTTTTATTCTTCAGGAAAAAAGAAAAGGTAGAAATGGATGTTTATAAGCGAAGGAGAATCGTAATCATGGCTATCTTCATCTTGGTTTGCCTCATCTTTTTGGCCAAATTGTTCCAGCTTCAAATTCTCGACAGCACTTATAAAAAGCAAGCCGCCCAAAATGTAATTCGCAAAGTCATCGTTTACCCTTCGCGTGGCCTGATATACGACCGAAACGGGAAACTGATTGTGGTGAACGATGCGGTGTATGATTTGTTAGTGGTTCCAAAACAAGTTCAATCCATCGATACCCACGCTTTTTGCCGTATGCTGGATATCGAAATTGAAACCTATCGTAAACAAATGAACAAAGCCTTGAAATATTCAAGGCACAAGCCATCGGTTTTTCTAACACAAATACCCGTAGATGTTTATGGCAGTTTTCACGAGCATCTTCACCGTTTTCCGGGCTTTTTCGGCCAGGCGCGTACCATCAGGAGTTATCCGCATAAATCTGCCGCCCATACAGTTGGCTATGTTGGTGAAGTAGATTCTCAAATGATTAGAAAATCCGGCAGGTATTACAAACCGGGCGATTATATAGGCATCAACGGGTTGGAACAGATTTATGAAAACTATCTGCGTGGGAAAAGGGGCGTCAGGTATGTGCTGGTGGATGTTCTGAACCGGGAAAAAGGCAGTTTTCAAAACGGAAAGTACGATACACTGGCCATCGCGGGCCAAAACCTCGTAACCACGCTAGACATTAATTTACAGGTCTATGGTGAACAACTGATGCAGAACAAAAAAGGAAGCATTATTGCCATTGAACCGGCAACCGGTGAAATCCTGGCCATTGTAAGCAGTCCCTCTTATGACCCCAATCTTTTCAGTGGAAGAAAGCGAGGCGAAAATTTTAATGCAATGAAGCGTGACACACTCGATCCCCTGTTCAACCGCCCGATCATGGCGCAATACTCTCCGGGATCGACCTTCAAACCGGTGATCGCTTTAATCGGAATGCAAGAGGGAACCCTGAAAATAACGGATGGTTATCGGTGCCTGGGTGGATACACCTACCGGGGTTTCAGTGGCGCTTGTCATAGGCATACCCGAATTAAAAATGCAGCCGAAGCCATCCAATATTCCTGCAATGCCTATTTCTGGAATGCTTTCCGCAAAATTGTGGAGCTCGACAACTATGGCAGTATCCAGGGCAGTTACGATAATCTTCGAAAACACGCAATGAGTTTCGGTTTGGGGGTAAACCTCGACATTGACATACCAAACGAAAATGATGGATTTTTTCCCGATTCCAAATACTACGACAAATTGTATGAAGGGTATCAGTGGAAATCCGCAACTATCATTTCGCTTGGGATTGGCCAAGGCGAATTGAGCCTGACCCCGTTGCAAATGGCAAACCTGATGGCCATTTTTGCCAATCGCGGTATTTTCTATACGCCACATTTACTGAAAGCTGTGGAAGGCGATTCCGCAGCGACTGGCCGGATTTCACCTGAATTGCGTAAGACTACAATAGATAAGGCTTTTTTCGAACCTGTGGTGGATGGTCTTGAGCAGGTTATTTTGCACGGTACAGCATTGGTTGCAAAAATAGAAGGTGTTGACATTTGCGGGAAAACCGGCACCGTTGAAAATCCGCATGGCAAAGACCATTCCACTTTTGTGGCATTTGCCCCAAAATACGAACCCACAATTGCCCTCAGCGTGATTGTTGAAAACGGTGGTTGGGGGTCTTCTTATGCCGCACCCATTGCAAGTTTAATGGCTGAAAAATATTTGAACGACACCATCGCCACCAAAAGGAAATGGCTGGAAGACCGAATGTTGGAAGCCAACCTGATAATCCCTGAAAAGAAATGAGGCGCAGAAGAATATTGATTTTCGATATCGACTGGATAACTATCCTGGTTTATATGGCACTGCTCAGCATTGGGGTTTCCACCATTTATGCCGTGGAATACAATCCGCAAAACGAAATACAGTTCAGCATGGACAGTAGCTATGGCAGGCAGGTAATCTGGATAATCGTTTCGTTGATTGTGGGCTTTGGCCTGTTGGTTATCGACAGTAAGTTTTATACGGTTTTCAGTTATCCGATTTATGGATTGATGTTGCTTTTATTGTTGATTGTTCTGTTTCTGGGCATCACCGTTTCTGGTTCTACTTCGTGGATTGAAATTGAAGGGTTCAGAATACAGCCAGCCGAGTTTGCAAAGTTCGGGGCGGCCCTTGCGCTCGCCAAGTACTTGTCATCACAGGGGGTGCAGATGAAACAGTTCAAAACCAAGTTGATTGCTTTTGTCATTTTCATGCAGCCAGCATTCCTGATTATCCTCCAAGGTGATGCTGGTTCGGCATTGATCTTTTCGGCTTTTATCCTGGTGTTGTTTCGGGAAGGGTTGCCGTATGAGTTTTTGATACTTGGTTTGATTGCCGTGTTGCTCACCTTATTGGCGTTGGTCATCAATGTCTGGTTGCTCATCATTTTGTTATTGCTGGGGAGCCTCGTGTTCATTTATTTTCAACGGCAAAACCGCAACCTCATTTTTGTTATCATCGGTTTGTTTGTCATGAGCACAGGCCTGGTGCTAAGCGTTGATTATGGCTTTAACGAAATTTTACAGCCACATCAACGCGAACGTATCAATGTTTTAATCGGGAAAGAATATGACCTGAAAGGCTCGGCTTACAACCTCAACCAGTCGAAAATAGCCATCGGCTCGGGGGGCATTTGGGGAAAGGGTTATTTGAAAGGCACTCAAACCCAGTTCAATTTTGTCCCCGAACAAAGCACTGATTTTATTTTTTCAACCATCGGGGAAGAACACGGTTTTCTGGGCTGCTCAGTCTTAATTGGGTTATACCTTTTCCTATTGTTACGCCTCATTTACCTGGCCGAAAGGCAACGCTCAAAGTTCAGCCGGATTTATGGTTATGGGGTGGCCTGCCTGCTATTCTTCCATCTGGCCATCAACATCGGGATGACCATTGGCTTGGCGCCCGTCATCGGCATTCCGTTTCCGTTTATCAGTTATGGTGGCTCAGCCATACTTTCATTCACGATTCTGGTTTTTGTCTTTTTAAAATTGGATGGTGATAGGTTGGCCACGTTGAGGTAGATGAACCCGTGTTATGGATTGGGATATAAACGTCCAAATCAAGCAACTATTTATACCTCTCAAAGAAAATCACCCAGGTCAGATATTGAATCAAAAATAGATTGATAGACACGATTCAATCTTTGAGTAATACTGATTTGCTCGAAGAAATTTATAGAATGCTTCAACTCAGCCAAGGCACCCAAACCGATTTACTCGATCTTCCGGCTGACATAAAATCCCAGAAATCTGCAAGAAACTTTAAGTGCTTTTTTGCTATAAATTCGTCTTTACATCCAGTGCATCCCTCAAACCATTGCCCACAAGGTTGAAGGCCAGCACCATTAGCATAATCGCCAAGGCGGGATAAAGAGCAAGAAAGCCAGAATCAGTGCCGATGGATTTGTAGTATTCATTGAGCACCCCACCCCACGATGGTTTTGGCGGCTGTACACCGATTCCGAGGAAACTCAATCCCGCTTCTATTAAAATGGCGGTGGCAAAATTCTGGGCGGCAATCACGATGATCGGCCCGGAGATGTTGGGAAGAATATGCCGGAAAATGGTTCTGAAATTGGAGAATCCGAGGCTTTGTGCCGCTTCCACAAATTCTTTTTCACGAATGCTGAAAAACTGACCGCGAACAATCCTGGCCATTTCCACCCACATGGTTAAACCAACGGCTACATAAATCAACCAAAAACTTTGACCCAGCACCAGTATCATCGCAAATACCAAAAGCAAAGTTGGAATTGACCACACCACATTGATCAACCACATAAACGCATCATCTATTCGGCCCCGGAAATAGCCGGCAATAGAGCCAAACAAAATACCGATAATCAGCGAAATGATGACGGCCACAATACCCACAGAAAGCGAAACCCGAACCCCTAAAATCAACCGACTCAGCACATCGCGGCCAAACTTGTCGGTGCCGAGCAGGAACCGTTTGTTGTCAATATGGGCAGCTTCTATCTCTTTCTGCATTTCCCAGATTTGTGCTGTTTGCTTGTTGCCTTCGAAATCGCGAAATGAAATAGTTTCACCATGAACCGTAATGAGGGGGTCGGAATTGGAGAGCCGGAAAACTACATCAACCAAAGGCAACGAATCGGTTATTGCACTCCGGTTCTTACCGGTATATTCTTCAAAAACAATTTGAGTGCCCGAAAAATGATAGTTGTTTACCGGGATGAACTCGTAAGGATTGTCGATGCCGTTGATGACCCACCAAAAATAATCTTCACTCGAAAGGTCGGAGCGGTTTTTAGTTCTAAGTAGCATATCAACCGCAAATCCGGGCGGATGTGTTTCCAACTGGAGGATTTGGTCATTGGCATTGGGTGTATTATCCGGGGCAATGAAATATCCAAAAACTGCTACGATTATCGCCACCAAAATGACCATCAGACCGGCAATAGCGGGTTTGTTTTTCAGCAATCGTTTTTTCGATCGCGTAAGGGGTGAATTCGATTTGTCAGAAAGGTTCATTCAATTCATTCGGTTGTGGGCAAGCATCCCTGTTTTGTTGGCCAGGTAGGCATATTGATGAAGATTTTTCAGTTCGCGATCTGCCATCCTTAAATAGTCGTTTCGTGTTCGGTCATAAGTAAACTGGTCAATCAATTTTCTTTGAAGCAGGGTTTTGAGCGTTACTCTCAGTTCGTTTTCAGAAAAAGAAATGTTTTCTTTCAACTCAGCGTAAGGAATCACAAAATAGAGTTCATCCATCACTTCCCACTCTTGGTCTGAAAACGGCACGTTCATTTTTTCCCGTAGGTTCTTCCTTTCCATTTGTAGGTCAGCACATTGGCCAGCAACCCCATAGTAACTACATAAAACAAATGCAAAATTTCGATGGGCAAAAATAACCACAATACACTTTTGCGCTGGAAAAAACTGGCCACCGGTAAAACGAAAATGAAGTCGAGGAAAAGTTTCACAACTAACATCGCCAGTCCTGTCTTTAGCAATTGGGTATTCCCAACCAATCCGCCTAAGGAATACGCGAGAATTAGCGCGTTAAAAAAATAAGCCAACACCAAAACCCAGGTAATCCGATTATCTTGAAACTTGCCGGCTTTTGAAATCCACCTGATACGCTGGCTGGCAAAAGCACCCCACGAAGTTTGAGTCGGGGTGGTGACAATCGCTTCCTTCGATTTCAGAAAATGTGCCTGACCCGGATACTGCTGATTCACCTTCAGAGCCAGCAAAATATCATCACCGGTGGGGATGTGGTCAACGCCTTCAAACCCCAGCACCTTGTTGTAAGCGGCACGTTCATAAGCGAGGTTGGCGCCATTGGCCATATTTGGAAAATCCTGTTGAATGCAGGAGGCCGTAATGCCCATCAAACTCACAAAATCGAGCATTTGAAATTTGGACAATAAACCGTTTCCCTTCTCGAAAACCACGGCTCCGGCAATCAGTTTAGGTTGAAATTCTTCATAATAAGCCACGATTGTTTTCAGCCAGTTGGACGGCACCCGGCAATCCGCATCGGTGGTGACAATCAACGCATTTTTACTATTCGTTATGCCGTGTGCGATTGCCGCCTTTTTTCCTTCGACCCAATTCAACTTCAAAACAGACAGATTTGGAAGGTTTGATTTGGATGCAACCTCAAAGGTGTTATCATCGGAATGGTCATCTACAACTACGATTTCAACTTGGCTAACCGGAAGGGTTTGTTTGGAGAGATCGTTGAGTAAATTGGTGATATTTTCCGCTTCTTTTCTGGCTGCGATGATTACTGAAACGGTGGTTGAAGTCTTTTGTTCTGGTGGTGAAAATGTTTTCAACCGCTTCCAGCCCCTCATGTAAAACAAGATCAGCAGTACGTAGAAAGCGCTGAACAGGCATGCTACCATTTCAAACCATTCCATTTCGATCTAAAATTTTATGAATGGTTTCATTCAAATCAGCATCAATCAGCAGGTGGCCTTTTTTAACCAGATGTACCTCAGCATGGGCGATTCCGTTTGTCAATAATTTTCCATGATTTTTCGGAATTACTTTATCACCTTCCCCAAAAACCACTGCCAAACCGATGTTGTGGTCTTCGATTTTCTTCCTGATTGTTGGCAGGTTCACCTGGTAGCCCTTCATCATTTTCCGAATGTTGTTGATTCTTATTCGCTTGTTTGGGTCTTTCATCCTTTCGGAAATGTACTGATAAAAGTTGCCATCCATTTGCCCCATACGGTAACTCCAATCAACACATTTCGACAAAACTGCCGGATGCTGGTGAAGAAACTTAGCGATTGAATCGGCAATCCAAGTGTTCGAAAACCAATGTTTCAACCGGTTCAATTTCACTCCGGCAGGCGCCAACAGAATGACTGAGGAAATTCGTTCCGGAATCCGTTCTATGCAATCGAGGATGATGCGCCCGCCCATGCTGAAACCCAACAAAGAAAACTGCTTGTGCCCGAGGCTTTCTGCAACATCCACTAACAAGCCGGGGAGTTTTTCGGCATATTCTTCAGAAGGTTGAAGCCAGTTGGTTTTCCCGTGAAAGGCAACATCCATAGACAGCACGGTGAAGTGTTGGCTCAACGAAGAACGGATGGGCAAAACAAATTCAGCATTTTCCGCAAAGCCATGTATGCAAAACAGCAGTTGTTTGCCTTGCCCGAATTTCAGGAAATTTAGTGTAGAGTTTTCGACTTGAAACTTGAAATCTTCTATGGTGTCGGTAGCGATCAACCTTTGAAGTGTGCTTTGTGGATAGGTGATGAAATGATTTTTGTAGCCAATTGGTGGCTAAACGGAAAGTTGAACCGAAACCGGACAATGATCGGAGCCGAAAATTTTGGGATGAATTTCTGCCGACTCCACACTTGGCATCAACGCTTTGGAAATTAAAAAGTAATCGAGGCGCCAACCGATGTTTTTCTGGCGGGCACCGGCCCTGAAACTCCACCAACTATACGCAACCGTGTCGGGATGCAAACTTCTGAATGTATCGGCCAATCCGCTCCCTATGAAATTGTCGATGCCATCAATTTCAACTTGGGTATAACCTGCCGTTTTGTTATAGTTTGGTTTTGGTCGGGCGATGTCTATTTCCTTGTGACAAACGTTAAAATCCCCACAAACGATTACCGGCTTTTTCTCATCGAGTTTTTTCAGATAATTAAGAAAATCAGCATCCCAACCTTTCCTGTAATCGAGCCGCACCAAACCTTGCCCAGAGTTGGGCACATAAACCGTGACCAGGTAAAAACCAGGATATTCGGCTGCCAGCACCCTTCCTTCCATATCATGGTTTTCAATGCCCATATCCGGGGTTACGGCCAAAGGTTTTTCTTTTGTGAGAATGGCAGTGCCGGAATATCCCTTCTTCATTGCCGAATTCGAAAAACAATAATAGGCCGTCATTTCCTCCAATGCGACAGCAACCTGGTCGTCCTGAGCTTTGGTTTCCTGGAAACAAATTACATCGGGATTTTCTAACCGGACATCTTCAAGTGCTCCCTTTCCGACTGCCGCCCTGATTCCGTTTACATTCCATGACATTAATTTCATGCGTTTGTGATTTACTGTAAAAATGGGTTGGCTAAAATAGGAAAGGTTATGGCTAATGCCCGTCTTGTGTGCTTTTTGCCTCAGCGCAATCTCTATTTGGAAAAAGGAGGGGAGGTTGTGGAAATTGTGATAGTATGCAGGGTGTGCTCTTCAGCTTTCTTTTTCTGAAGCGGGCAACCCAATTATAACCTTTGTTTCATCGCCTTCTTCGGATTCGACCGAAATAGTACCTCTGTGTTCCTTTACAATGATTTCGTAAGCGATTGACATACCAAGGCCGGTGTTGCCTTTTCCGGCAGGTTTGGTTGTGAAAAACGGCTCAAACACTTGTGCAATCAATGTGGGAGCCATTCCTGTTCCGTTATCCTTGATTGAGATTTTGTACCGGTTGTTTTCTGTTTCTACAGAAATTACGATCTCAGCATGTTTGTTATCCGTGTGTTTCTCATTTAGTGCATAAAAGGCATTGTCAAATATGTTAAAAAGTGCCCGGCTCATTGCAACGGCATTTATCTTTACCAAACACGGTTTTGATGGTAGATGCCAATCGACATTTACAGAGAAATCAGGGATTTGGCTTCTGAAATTGTGAAGGGCAACATGGTAGTTTTCCTTCAACATCTGCAAAAAATCCGCCAACTCATAATCGTCTGATTGCACAGACGTATGCTGTAACATCTTCACGATTATGGCATCAGCCCGCAGGCTATGCTTGGCAATCGTAGTTGCTTTTGTTATCAATTCTTTGGCAATTGAGATCGTCTTTCCCGGTTCCGGTTGTTTCCCGTTTTCAGCGTTGAGTTCGTTGGTGAGTTCCGTCAGTTGGTCAATCAACAAATCACTGACGTTGTGCACAAAATTTAAAGGGTTGCGCAATTCATGGGCTACCCCCGCAGTCAGCTTGCCCATAGCCGCCAATTTCTCTTTTGCAATCAATTGTTCTTGTGCGTGTTGAAGATCACTTGCCGATTGCTCTACCTTTTCTTTTTCTTCCCTAATCTGACGGTTCTTAATCTCGAGTTGAAGATTGTGTTTTGCTTCATTCCGGTAGTTTCTAAAAAAGAGAATTGCCACAATAATCAACAATCCAATGGTTACAATCATGAACCAGCCTGCCAGACGTTGGCGCTTTTGTTGCTCACCCAATTCAGCAATTTCAATGGTTTTCTTTTCTACCTCCAAGATGGACTCGGTATGCATCAATTGACGCTTGCGCTTCTGTGAACTCAGTGAGTCATTGACTACAGATAGCCGGTTGAAGAATTTCCTGAAGTTTTCTGTATTGTTCAGTGCCAGGTGAATACGGCACAATTCACCATAAATATCGTGCAGCATTTGGTAATCCTGCAATGTCTGAGCTGCGTGCATCGCCAATTCGTAATACCTGATTGTTGAATCAACCTGGCCAAGTTCTTCAAAATTCTGGGCAATGTTTTTCAGAATGTATTCTTCGTTTATAAAGTCATGTTCTTCCTTGGCCAATTGCAATCCCTTAAAATAATATTGGAACGATTTCGGATAATTTCCTTTCAACCGTTCCAATGTTCCATAGCTGTCATAGATGAAATCAATGTTGAATTTAGATTCGTCCTTTTTCCACTTCCACTCATCTTGGTCATTGTAGTAGTTGGTTGCCCTATCGAGATAATATTTTGCCTTCACTGTGTCGTTCAACTGAAGATAGCTATAGCCGATGTTGGCATATTGATATACCCGTTTCTTCATTCTGCCTATAACTGAATCCAAATGTGCTGCTCTGAAATAGTGCTCAATGGCCCGGTTGAAATCTCCAAGATTATCGAACACAAAGCCCACATTGTTATGATAGTCGGCCATGCCTGAAGTGTCATTTAGTTGAACATCTATTTTATAGGCCTTAAGCAGGTATTCGATAGCCAGGGTATTTTGTTTAAGATCGGCATACATACTGCCTATTTCCCCATAGATATTACTAAGGGAATTGAGCGAGCCTTCTTTTTCTGCTATTTTTTCTGCTTGGTGCCAATATTGAAGTGCAACAATTGGCTTTTCGAAACTGAATTCATACGCGAGGCGATGAAGCAAAGGGAGCCTTGTGCGATCGTCATTGGCATTTTCGAGATCGATTATGAGTTGTGTAGCTCGCTCTGATTGAGCCAGTGTCGGATCAACAAATGCCCAAAGTAAGAAGCAGGATAAAATGTAGACTTTCAAAAAAACCAACTTTTTTTTCAGTTAAATCGACAGGTGACAAAATAAAGGATAAATGAATGAGCAATTCGATGATATTGTGGAATAATTGAAAGACAGCCTTTTTGAATTAATATTAAAAACCGCTATTTGCTTAGTCAAACCATTAAAT
>JYMV01030311.1_pt1 | contig 13694 bp, 15 predicted proteins | sample 338911 | NCBI WGS metagenome assembly JYMV01 (sample SAMN03354496, study PRJNA234377) | hydrothermal vent metagenome | biome: Deep sea; feature: Hydrothermal plumes at the Eastern Lau Spreading Center, Western Pacific Ocean; material: Seawater | place: Tonga | collected 2009 | depth 2000 m m
GATTTTAGCTCGCGCTAGGGGCGGGACCCTTGGATCATTGCCGGCAAAGTGCAGCACCATTGGGCACGCAACATTATCAGCTTCTTCCAAATAATCCTCGATCTTCACACCGTAATAGCTCACCGCGGCGTCCACCCCTAGCCGCGCAGCACACAGGTAGGAAAGCTTGCCGCCTAAGCAAAATCCTACTGATCCAACTAGTCCCGAGCTGTTTGGGTTTGCGCGCAGCAATTGCACTGCGTTCCCAAGATCCACGATTAATTGATCGACGTTGAGTCGCTGGTTAAATGCACGTGCTTGTGCTTGGCCCGCATCTGTATAAGGGAAATACTGATTGGCTTGGAGCCGCCAGAACACATCAGGTGCTAATGCTGTAAATCCCTCTGCTGCAAAGTGGTCGGCGACACTCCGGATATGGTCATTCGAGTTGTATATTTCAGGTAGCACGAGAAGACCTGGTGCTGTTCCCGCGCGTGGATAAGCTATGTAGGCAGTGTAAGGACCATCGGTAGTGGAAACTACGACATTCTCTCCCATGTGTTTTTACCTCAAACGGGCTCAATCGGATCGATGGGCAACATGTTGGCGTAAGGTTGGGTCTGCTCGTATAAGGAGCAGGCTGAAATTAACGCGGCTTCCTCCCGAGGTGGCGCCACTATTTGCAATCCCACTGGTCGCTTATCGTTGGTAAATCCGCACGGAACAGATGCTGCTGGGCAGGTCGTGAGACTAATAGCGCCACAGATCATGAGCCAGTCTATATAACGCTCTTGTTTCACACCGGCGATCTCAGTCGGGTAACGGGAATGACCGTCGAATGGTGGTACTGCGGCAGCGGGACAAAGCAATAGGTCGTATTTATCAAAGAACTCCAATGTACGTTGGTAAAGTGCGCCCCGAGCATGGGTCGCGTGCGCTATATCTGTCGCCGACATTTTTAGGCCTGCCTCAATATTCCAAATGACTTCGGGTTTGAGTTGGTCCCGGTAATCTAGAAGGCTAGCTCGGCCGGCCGCAAATAACTGGCCTCGTAGAACGTGGAAAATTTCATCTGCACCTGTGAAATCAATACAGGCTTCCTCGACGATTACGCCCATGTCAGCAAAAAATTGCGCAGCTTGCGCGCAAAGATCCTTCACGTCGTTTTCTACCGGCAAGAATCCGAGATCAGGGCTGAAGCCGACCCGTTTGGGTAACAGTGGTTGGTCGGCTGCCGTTAGGAAAGATGTCTCTGGCGCAGGAAGGGACAACGGGTCGCGTGGATCCCGTCCAACCTGCGCGTCCAGCATGAGCGCTACGTCGCCAATATTTCGCCCCATCGGTCCATCTACTGAAAGGTCGTTAAAGGGCAGAGAAGTAGGCCCGTGGGCGATGCGGCCTGGGCTCGGTCGTAATCCAACTAATGAACAGAAGCTTGCTGGGTTTCGCAGGCTACCGCCTAGATCACTTCCAGTGGCTAACCAGACTTGTCCCGCTGCCAAAGCGGCCGCAGCTCCGCCTGATGAGCCCCCAGCTGATAAGCTTGTGTTCCATGGATTATGAGTGTGGCCAAAGACCTCGTTGAACGTGTGCGAACCGGCGCCGAACTCGGGTGTATTCGATTTGCCAATTACGATAGCGCCATTGGCCTCCAAGCGTTCGACTAGGTAGTCAGAGTGGGTAGAAATGTGTTCAGCATGGATCGGTGATCCCCACGTCGTACGCACTCCAGATACCTCAACCAAATCCTTAACTGCGATGGGAAGGCCGTGAAGATATTGCGGTGGGGCATCCTTAATAGGTTTTTCAATGAGGCGACGCGCATTGGTGCGCGCGCGATCAAAGCACAGTGTTGGTAATGCGTTGATCTTTGTATCAGTTTTTCTAATTCGTTCTTCAGCGGCGTCGATCAGTTCTATGGGCGAGACTTCGCCATTTTTTAGCCTGGATACTGCTTCGCGCGCCGTGAGTCTGAAAAGAGTTTCCATAGCTAGCATTGTGTTCCATCAAAATATTCGTTTGGGATCATAGCTCACTCGCTGTTTTCTGGGAGTTTATGAGAATTCGGTGATGCCTGCTAAGGTTGTGCTAATCAACATCGAATCGTAAAGGCGGCGGTTTATGAGTATCTGTTTCCAGCGTCTACTTGCTACCCTAGTTTTGGTTGCTGCGGCTTGGACTGACGATGCACGAGCGGAAGAACTCTCGTCGGCTGAAAAAGAGGCTTCCGCCATGCTCGAGTCATATACTGCTTCATTTGCCAGTAAAAGTGCTGAAGAGATGGTCCCCTTTTTCCATATCCCAATGTTGGCGGTGTTCGATACCGGTGTAGTGGCGATGAATAGGAACCTCGACATCGTCCGCTACGTACAATCGATCCAGAGCAAGCTTACTGAGATGGATTATGCGTACAGCAATTGGACTAAGTTGCGGATAAAAGAACTCAACTCGGGTCTCGTGGTCGCTAGCACTTCGGCCATACGTTATAATGGGGATGGCGGTATTATTGCCGAAACGGGTAGCACCTATGTGCTGCGGAAGGCTGAAGATGGTTGGAAAATTGCGACTTTCATCAGCCATGCTCCAGACCGTGTGTTGCCCCTCGATTAATTGATCAATTCGCGGCGATGGTCTGGTCCAATCAAATTGATCAGGCCAAATAATCGATGGCGGCTGTGGTTCCGCCGGGGCGGTAGGCGACCCCAGTTTTTTTGAGCGTCATCTCGATGGCGCTCAAGGTGCCTAGGATCATCGGTTCGTTCAGATCACCGAGATGGCCAATCCGGAACACCTTACCAGAAAAGCGGTCTAAACCGGCAGCTAGTGCCACATTGGTGTGTTTGATGCAGGCTGCACGCAGGTCGTCTGCGTTATATCTGTCAGCCATGAGAATTGCCGAAACCGAATTTGAGTGCTCGCGCGGATCCCTCGATAGTAATTCGACGGCCCCTTCTCTTCCCCAATGGGAAACGGCTTGACGAACGGCCCCTGCCAGCCTGGCGTGTCGAGCAAAGACCCTATCGAGTCCTTCCTCATTCAGCATAATCAGTGCTTCATGAAGTCCAAAAAACATATTAATTGACGGAGTGGACAAAAAGCCCGGTGTCTTCCCGTCTGGCATAAAAGCATTCCAGTCCCAATACCGGCGTGGCATTCGGCTTGATCGTGCAGACAGCAATGCTTTTTTGTTAACACCATTAAAGCTTAGACCGGGAGGCAACATCAGACCTTTTTGCGAACCGCCAACTGCTACGTCCACCTTCCACTCATCCATGCAGAACTCCATGGATGCGAGAGAGGATATAGTATCAACTAAAAATAGGGCGGGGTGATTCGCTCGGTCTATTGCCTCACGGACTTCGGAGAGTCGTGTGGTCACCCCGGTTGAAGTTTCGTTGTGTACGATCGCGACTGCGCGGATGTTGTGGGTGCGGTCTTCGGCAAGGCGATCATAAACAGCATCTGGGTTGGCCCCATGTCTCCAATCTCCTGGTAAATACTCAACTGCAAGCCCCAGCGCTACGGCCATTTTCTTCCACATGTCGGAGAAAGCGCCGGTCTCTGCCATTAGTACCGTATCACCAGCAGAACAAGTGTTGACCAAAGCGGCTTCCCAGGCTCCATGGCCAGAAGAGGGAAATACTAAAACAGGATGCTTTGTCTTGAATACGCCCCTTAAGCCGTCAAAACATTCACTGGCAAGGCGTTTAAATTCGGAGCTGCGGTGATCAATTGCTGGCCGATCCATTGCCCGCAGAATTCTGTCGGGCATGTTGGTAGGCCCAGGTGTGTGAAGAAATTGGCGACCACGTAAAATTGTCATGAGCGATGCTTTGGTTTCAGGGCAAAACTGTTGAGCGGGTGACTTGGTAACAAAATATAATTCTTTGTGCGAACTATTTGGTACCTCTTAAAATCGGAAGTTCAATAAGAAAGTAACTTTGGATTACTAAACTACAGTGGGATATGGTTAAGTTGGTGCAAGGGTGGTGTAAACACTAAGGGGTGTCTCTATGGGAATAGGGTTGAATGAGGACCAAGTTGCCGCATTTTGGCGGGATGGCTACGTGTTCCCTTTGCGCGTCATGTCTGAAAGTGATGCCGGTGAATGTTATGCTCAGTTTTGTTCTATGGAAGCTAATTGCGGCGGCGCTTTGTCTGGACCCCTGCGCTATAAACCACATCTCCTTATCACTTGGTTAAATAAATTAATCCGCCATCCGCGTATTCTTGATTCCGTAGAGGATGTCATCGGTCCCAATATTCTGTGTTGGGCATCGAGCTTCTTTAACAAGGATGCGCAGGATCCAAGTTATGTGTCGTGGCATCAAGATTCTACCTATTGGGGCTTAAGCAAACCGGAAGAAGTGACTGCCTGGGTCGCTTTCACGCCAAGCCGGTCAGAAAATGGATGTATGCAGGTAATCCCCGGTACGCACACATTGGATCAAGTTCCTCACTTTGACACTACGGCAGAGCACAACCTGCTAACTCGCGGTCAGGAAGTTGAAGTGGATGTGGATGAAAGTCAGGCAGTAGATATAGAGCTGGAAGCGGGAGAAATATCATTACATCATGTTCGATTGATTCATGGTTCGCCGCCCAACCTTTCGAAGCAGCGACGGATCGGTTACGCCATCCGATATATTCCTACGCATATACAGCAGCTTCATTCGAACGAAGATACAGCGACCCTCGTGCGTGGTGAGGATCGGTTTGGGAACTTCATTCCAGAACCAACTCCAGCTACCGATATGGATCCAGAGGCGCTCAAGTTTCATGCGAAAGCAAATTCAGTGGCGGGTCAAGTTCTCTATCGAGGTAGTGGAAAAAAGCCCTACTTTGCTGCGGAAAAGGAGGGAATCGGTGGCCGTTAGACCGTTCGAGTCTGCTTATAAGTGCAGCCAGATCGGCAGAGTTCTGAAGCGCTACCAAATGCTAATCGGGGTGTTGGGGATGGTTCCGTGTTAAGTAAACAGCAGGTCGAATTTTACCACGAAGAAGGGTACATTGTGGTTGAGGATGTACTCGATAAGGCGCTTCTGACTAAACTGCGGGAAGTTACGGATGAGGTTACAGCTTCTGCTGCGGACCTCACAGAGTCGAATGACATTATCGATCTTGAGCCAGGCCATAGCGGGGAGACTCCTGCCATCCGCCGAATAAAGAGGCCTCACTTAGCTCACGAATTTTATCTTGAGCTTTGTGCTGCGACCTGCATAACAGATTCGTTGGTACCGCTCATCGGCCCCGATATTCGATTGCGTGCGGGAGGTAAAGTGAACATGAAATCAGCCGGGTTTGGTGCACCAGTCGAATGGCATCAAGATTGGGCATTCTATCCACATACTAACGATGATGTACTTGCAGTGGGCATACCTCTTGACGACATGGACTCAAATAATGGGCCCTTACTGGTATTACCTGGAACTCATAAGGGGCCTGTCTACGACCACCATTCACAAGGAGCGTTTTGTGGTGCAATCGATCCGACTACGGTTGATATAGACTTTTCCAAAGTGGTGGCTCTAACTGGGAAAGCTGGTTCAATGACTATCCATCATGCGCGTTTGATTCATGGTTCCGAACTGAATCGATCGGACCACCAACGCCGTCTCCTACTGTACGAATATACTGCGGCTGATGCATGGCCAATGGCCGGCGTAGAACCCTTAAGTGACTTTGACGAGTTTAATAAACGCGTGGTGCGCGGCTCTCCAACGATTGAACCAAGGGTTGAACCGGTTCCGATTCGTATGCCGTTTCCAAAAGCTCCTTATCAGGGTTCTATATACGAAAACCAACGTAGCTTGAGCCACAATTACTTCGATCATTCGCCAGAAGCGAAACGGGCTGAAGCCACGTAAGAAATCAGTAGTGTTTGGGCTGGATATAGGTTGTCGAAGTCAAATTTAATCCGGCAATCAATTAGTCGTGTGCGGCCTTGTGGGTTTTAATGCTTGGCCACAGTAATAACGTAGATCGGGCGTGCGTTTCTGTGCCGGATGTGCCAGGAAAACCATTATCGGGAGTAATGAATGGTTATTGTTGGTGCCGAGAAGCTTGAGTACCTGATTAGAAGGATGTTTGAGCGGGCCGGATCGGAGAGCGAGGAAGCAGGCATAGTTTCGTCTAATCTAGTCGAGGCGAATCTTACTGGTCACGATAGCCATGGAGTTGGCATGGTTCCGCGTTACATAAATAATTGTCGGAACGAAGCACTCACGGTCAACACGCATGTCTCAGTCGAACACGATAATGGCCCCATTCTTCAACTTCACGGCAATATGGGCTATGGGCAGGTTATCGGTGGTGAGGCTATGGCTCTTGGCATTGCCCGATCTTTGGAACTAGGCGTATCAATTGTCGCGCTCCGAAATTCCTATCATTTGGGCCGGATCGGTGCTTGGGGGGAAATGTGCGCAGACGCTGGACTGGTTTCCATTCACTATGTAAATGTTATCGGTCACCAACCGTTGGTTGCACCGTACGGCGGTGCTGAGGGACGTTATTCAACTAATCCCTATTGCACTGCGATCCCAGCCCCTCCAGGCGGAAAGACCATCATTCTGGATATGGCTACTAGCAAAGTTGCGATGGGCAAGGTACGGGTTGCCTACAATAAAGGCGAAGAGATGCCTGAGGATTGTTTGATTAATTCCGACGGAGAGCGGACCCGAGATCCTGGAGTAATGTTTCGCGAGCAAATCGGAGCGCTCCTGCCTGTCGGTGATCATAAAGGTTCAGGACTTGCTTTGGTCGCCGAAATCTTGGCCGGTGCACTAGTTAATGGCGGAACTTGTGTGCCCGCCAATCAAAATAGCGGTACGATTCATAATAACATGTTGAGCGTTATCCTGAAACCATCAGCGCTTGGGGATATTGACTATTTTCAATCAGAATTAACGGGCATAACTGATTATGTTAAATCCGCCAGACCGGCCCTGGGCGTTGATTCGGTTATGGTGCCTGGTGATCCCGAACGTAGGTCCATGGCTAAACGGGGAGCGACAGGCATTCCGATCGATGATAGAACCTGGCGCGAGATTCTTGATTCTGCTGAAGTGGTTGGGATTACTGAAACGGATTCTTTAGAGATGGTAGATCAGCCACGTAAGGTTGCGAGCTAAGCTGCATTTTGTATGAGTGGATTTCTTCTAGTTTTGTGTGCACGTAAAAGGTGTTTCTTCTAGCCGGTTTCTCGTTGACACTCTAATTTTCCATAATCCGACGACAAAGGATGAATCGCTTGCGTCACAGGCCTTTGCTTGAAACTCGTAACGCAAATGCTTCAAGGGGTCGCCTTTTGAGGGAATCGTGGGGTGGGCTCGAAAAATATCTTGCGAGACACAGTTTCACCGTGTTCCTTGATTTCGATGGAACTTTGACGCAAGCGCATGAACGTCCTGAGTTAGCTGAACTTTCTGAAGAGATGCGCGGCCGACTTTCCAGACTAGCCACTCGTGTTCCCGTAACCATCGTATCAGGCCGCGATCGAATGGACGTCGCTTCCTTGGTGGGCTTACCGGAGTTGACTTACGCCGGTTGTCATGGGTTTGATGTCGAGGAATCAACTCTGCCCTCGATGCCGAAATTTAAAGGCGCCGCCATGCCGGTCGATGTCGCTACACTTGGTGTGTCGGTACAGGAAGCTGTAGGTGCTGTGCCTGGTGTCGTGGTCAAAGTCAAACGTTGGGCTGTTGCAATCCATTACCGGACCGTTCGCGCTGAGGATGTGGAAGGCCTTGAAGAAGCGGTGATGGGACTGGTTGCTGCTGCTCCTAAGTTCCGAGCAAGCCAGGGTAAGAAAGTTATTGAGATTATCCCTGATATTGACTGGCATAAAGGCCGGGCCGTGATGTGGCTGGCGGAGATTTTCACTCAGCGTGACGGGCCAGCAACGCCAATATATGTTGGCGATGATGTTACTGATGAGGAGGCTTTTAATTCTTTGGCCGGGAAGGGCATTACAGTTTTGGTCGCTAAGCAGTCCCGCCCTACGGCTGCGGACTATCGTGTCGATGATCCCAATGAAGTTGGTTGGTTTCTGGATAAGCTTTTCGCACTAGCACCAGTTACTTAATTGGCCAAAGTGAAAATTAAGTCTTAGGTGTTTGGATTCTCTGTTTATAGCTTTGTTGGGATTTGTAACTGTTGCGGTGGTTGTATCTTTTAAGCTGCCTAGTACATCTGCTCGGCGGCTTTTTTCGAGTTGTTCTATAGCAGCTGAATGATATCGTGTGGGACTTACTGGTGTGGTATAAAACTTGTAATGCGTGTATTCGCGTATTGGTAGCGAGGTCAGGGTCAATTTATCGTTCTAGGCCCATGATAATGGCTAGGACCGTGCCTTGTTGCTAATGTAGAGCGCTGAGAAGTAGATGTCTTGCAAACTTCAGGAGAGAAGTAGGTTTGGTTGAGGAACTTAGGCAAAAACTGGAGGCGAAAACTGACGTCTTGAGAGGAGGCTTGGCTAAAATCAAGCTTTTTTCTGATATATCGTCTACCGATTTATACGAGATCGAAAAAAAGTGTCGTTGGTTACAATTTGAACCAAACGAAGTGATATTAGATCGTCATGACCCGTCCCGGGAGGTCTTTTTCATTGCGGATGGTTTGGTGCGAATCATGAACTTTATCGGTGAGGATCGTGAAGTAACGTTAGCCGAAATGAAAACCGGGGATCATTTTGGGGAGCTTGCGGCTATTGGTCCGAGAGAACGCACCGCACGTGTGATTGCGATAGAAAAAACGGTTGTTGGATCCATGCCTCGGGATAAATTTTTGGCAATGCTGCTCGAATTTCCCCAAATCTCTTTGCAGCTGCTTCATGAACTCGCGTACGTCATTTCTTCCATGAACGAACGAGTTTCTACTCTGTCGCTCATGAAGCCCCGCCAACGTGTTTACCTGGAATTATTGCGGCTTGCGGTACCTGATCCGCGTGGAGGCAACGTGTGGATTATCGAACCGTTACCGAACCATAATGATATAGCTTCCTGGGCCGGTGTTGATGAAGTGGAAGTAGCAGCCGCGATTGGCACGTTGGCGCGAGAAAAAATATTGGAACGAAAAAATAGAAGTTTACTCATTCATGAGCGCGAAAAAATTCAATCACTGTCTGGTATGTAATATATCAATTCATGTGTAACGTTTATCCTTCTGTAAATATTTATTTAATAGATGCAATTTTTATTGATTTGATATGAATCAAACTTTGTCATGTGTATTTTTAGTAATATTGTTATATGGAGCATTTCGCGACTTAGTAAGTTTTGAAATCCCTAATTATATATCAGTTGTTATCGTATTTTTGTTTTTCCCTGCCGTGTTCTGGGAACATTGGTCTTTAGTGGAGATAATTTCAAATATCAGTGCTGGGGGTTTGGTTCTTCTTGTCGGGATAATTCTATTTTCGTTGAATGTGATTGGTGCTGGCGACGTTAAAATAATGGCTGCGGCGGCAGTTTGGTTCGGCTTTCCGGGACTGCCCTCGTTTTTGCTCGCAGTAGCGTTGACTGGTGGTGTTCTTACAATCGCATTAATTGTGTTTCGACGCTTTATTGTGCCAACTAGCTGGAAGCGTTTTGATTGGCTGGTAAATTTGCATAAGGAGCAGGGTGTGCCATACGGTGTTGCAATCTCTGTTGGTGCGGTCTTGGTTTCCCCACAATTATTAACCTCTGATGTTTGAGGGTCGAACCGGCTCGAATTTGCAATATTTTTTCGGTATTCGTTTCGTTTCTACGTTCTACGACGATAGGAATTTAATTTTTAGAGTCGATCAGAGCGCAAACGGGTCGATGTGATGGGGTGCGAGCAGATGGTATCTCTGAACACGCACATATATCGAGGCAAACGCGGTCAAGATACGTGTTTGGTTACGGTTGATGGAGCACCTCTTGACCCACGACTTAAAGTCGTATCAGTGCCCATGGCTGAATTTGAGTGGGGTTACAAAGGTGGCGGGCCGGGACGTCTAGCTTTTGCTATCTTAGCGCACCATTTGGGTGACGATAAGAAAGCGCTAGTTTCATATCGAATTGTCCGGGATAACGTAGTAGCGGAATTAAGAGGGGATGAATGGGCTTTGAATAGCGCCCAGATCGAGTCATCCTTACGTGGTTCGGTCGAAGTCCCCATGACCTTAAATGAGTTGTTCGATAAGGTGCGAGGTAGTGGCACTTGAAGAGACTGCAATAGGAATCGTTAAATTTTGCGGCTTTTGGGCGCGATGCGCATCATACTCTTAGTTGCACTCTTCGGTGTATTTTCCCGTATAAAGTCTGGGGTCCTATGGCATTGAAAAATTTTAAAACAGTGCGTGCTGGGGTACTATTTGTGTCGGAAATTGCCATGCCAAACACACTGTGATCGTGATTAGTATTCCTCGAATACTTGCCTACCCCTGGCTTACAAAGGTACGGTGACTTTCAAGCTGGCCATTGCGGCGGCTGCGGGGTTGTCAAGGCAAACTTAAGGTGGGTCTTTGGAGGTGGGTCAGTGAGCATAAGACGAGCGTATTTCTGCATTGTTTGCCTCATCATGGTGAGCGGCTGTGCGCAAGGACTTTCCCATTTATCTGGGTTCGGGACAGGTGATGCGTTCGTGCATCAATCGGCGCTAACAAGCGTGTCGCATTGGGAAAGACTGGCTGAGAAATCAGCAGCCCGTATCAGTGCATGTTTAGCTGGTGAGAAGTACACTACCTCTCAACGATCGTTCTGCTTGGCGGATGATACGGTCGGGATTCGTGGCCGGCCTATATACATTGCCTTCGGTGATCGTAGCACGGCATTCGGTCGTAATTTCCGTGAATACCTGATAACCGAGCTAATTTCCTTGGGGCACAATGTTGCGGATGACCCGCGGGGTGCACTCCTCGTCTATTCTCGCGCAAGCGTTGTTGCACGGGCCGGGAAGCAACCGCCTAGTTCCGTGCCTGGTACGTTTTCGCTGCTCGGTTACGCTTGGTACGCTCTTGATAACGCGACCTTCAGTAAACATTTGATCGCGACGGGAGTGTTGGCCGATCTTTGGAAATACGAAAATGACTTTAGTGGGGCGCAAGTGGTAATAACGACATCACTTTTTGATGGGCGAAAGATGTTGTTGCGGAAAACAGATGGTTATTTTATCTCTGATGCCGATTTGCCCCAATATGTGGGAGAGTTGGTGCCGGTAGATGAAATACCGCGTCAGAAGATCGGTGAGGCCCCGCAAGTGGCGACTCTTAGGGTCCTGGGAGATTAGGGACACATGGGAGCAAAAGTATTATGAGACGCCTTATGACTTGGCATTGGCTTCAGGCATTGACGACCTTAAGCATCGTATTGATCGGCGCGGGCGGCTTACTTGGCGGATGCGGAGATGTGTATACGAATGCTTCTATGGGTGGCGGCATAGCGGAACGGCTTGATGATATCGATCTGGTTTCCAATAGCCATCGTGTTACGGAGCGCTTGATTGATACTAGCCAGCAGATTTTGGACCCTGACAAACCGATTATCGTTGCAAGCCTCGTCAATGTGACCGATCTTGAAGAATCTTCGGTATTGGGGCGGATTATCGGGGAGCAAATTCGTTCCAGATTAACCCAGTTGGGCTATATGACTCGTGAAATGCGTTTTCGCGGGAACATATTGGTTCGTGAGGGTAGTGGAGAATTAGCACTATCTCGTGATGCCCAGAAAATCAGGGATGAACAGGAGGCTCAGGCTGTTATTGTAGGGGTTTACGCAGTTGCGGAGAACGCTGTCTATGTAACGCTGAGGCTTATCCGAGCGCACGACAGCGCGGTTCTTAGTTCTTTTGACTATTCATTGCCCAAAAACGACAATATATCCAGCTTATTAGAGTTAGATCCATTATTTACTTATTAATATTATTTTTAGTTAAACAGAAACTTCCTGTGTTTGTAATAAATTGGTTTGGTCTTTGGAGGAACGACTTTATTTCTCAATCATCGAAAAATAAAGAGATATTTTGACTTATCAGGGAATGATCTTTAAAGGGTCGCGCTGAGGCCAACACTCTGCTATAAGAGGAAACTTTTTTTGTACTATGCTGCTGGATTCGGAAGAGGAGCCTAAATATCATGTTTTGGCGTTGTATTGATGGTGTGAGTTGGTCGTGGGGAAAGTTTACTAAATCGCGATTTGCTAAAACAAAGCGCGGTGCCACGGCTATTGAGTATGGACTTATAGCAGCCGGAGTGGCAGTTGCGATTGCTGTTCTTGTCGGTACATTAGGGACACAAATAGCCGCTACATTCCAAAGCGTAATCGATTCACTCGCGGGTTAAATAGACTTTTTATCGTTTCTGAATCGAAAGATACATCGAGTTTGGTGTTTCGGTTGGTAGCAATTTCCGTCGTTTCGTGGACGGACTGGGGTTGTTCGGCGGCCAATTGTTATGGTCGTCAGGGTCTCAGACGGCGGATCCTTGTGGATTTCGCTTGAGGGCTGAACGGCATTTTGCTCTTTTGGTACATGTCGGTATTTTATTCTAAAGGAATTTTGTTAATCTGGCGCGGTTTTGCGAAAGCTTCCTCTGTAAAGGTGATACTGCTAATAAGTTCAGAAAGGCCGGGCAGAGCACCGAAAACCGAGACAGGTTCGTACGTGTAGGTCACCCTTACATAGATAGTGCTGTCGTTGGTAGTCAAAAGGGATTCAGCTTGTGCTGGGATTGGTGCGGCTCCAGGCTGCGCTTGTCCAGACGAGAAACTCCACGACGTCGGGTCTGGTTCTATATTCCCATCGTCATCTACTGCGATGCTCTGCATTCGGTATCCCATGGTGTCGGTTGGGTAGGGGAACATGATAGCGTTCCCAGCGTCAACGAGGTTGGTTAGTTCCGCAATTGTTACTGAGCGTTCCTGAGCTATCAAATCGGCGATCGATTGAGTTGCAAGAGCCACTTTGCGGCCGGCAAAATGAATGTTAGCAAATTCAACTATCCCACCCCAAATAAGTAACATTAACGGGAGAAGCAGCACGAACTCAATCATGGCTACGCCTCGAAGGTTGTGCCAGAAGCGATTGAGATGCGTTGTCACTGGAGTGCACCTAGAAATGGTTCAACCCGGAAGATAGCGCTTGCAATGAATTTTTTTCCTTCAGGTTGTATTTGATTTCGGAGGAACGGCGTGATCCAATCCCATTGGTAGACGACGCGGACTAACACAATGTCGCCGGGCGAACCAAGGTCGAAGGTAATAGCACCGTCGTCATCAGGAACTTCTGGCAGTAAGCTAATGTCGGGGAAATTGGCAAAGCTTCGAACATCCAGTATCAGTTCCTCACACGGCACAATCGTACCCGTGTTGTCGCAAAGGGTTTGTATAAACTGTTCGAGCGGGTCGGCTGACTGTTGTACAGAGCCAACTCTTACTTGACGACTAGCGGTTGCTGTTGCTCCTTCCACTACCATTTGTGTGAGGAAGACGTAACCAGTTTCTATGATTGCAAATAGGACGATTAAAAAGGGCAACAAAACAAAGGACAGTTCGACCGCTGTCGTCCCTTCTATGTTTCTAAAAAATCGCCTAAAAATGGAAGCAAATGATTGGATTGGTTTGCGTGGCGGGAAACGCATAAACAGCCTCACTGCGCAATTCTCAAATTGCTTAACTCTGCGCCGATTGCCTGGAAGGATGACCGTAACGTATCCCCATCTGGTGAATTAAAATACTTGTCCGGATCAGTAGCAC
>JYMV01052860.1_pt1 | contig 13690 bp, 10 predicted proteins | sample 338911 | NCBI WGS metagenome assembly JYMV01 (sample SAMN03354496, study PRJNA234377) | hydrothermal vent metagenome | biome: Deep sea; feature: Hydrothermal plumes at the Eastern Lau Spreading Center, Western Pacific Ocean; material: Seawater | place: Tonga | collected 2009 | depth 2000 m m
TTTGCTCAATGACTCGATATTGCTGAGATAAACCACTTTTTCCTCGCCAACTTGGCGGGAAGCACCTGAGTTTTTTAATTCTTTCTCCGTGCGTTTAAAAAGCTGGGAATGAATGGCCCATGCCTGACGAAAAGAACAATTTATTTTAACGAAAGATCGGTCGCTCTTCCTGCTCTGTCTATGGATGGCCTGGGCGATGAACTCTTTGCCGGTCCCATTTTCGCCATTCAACAAAACCGGTTTCATATTTTTTGAAAACGCTTTCACCGCCTTTTTCACTACCACCATGGACTCAAAACACAGAGGAAGCACCTTGGGAGAATGGGCCAGTTTTGCTTCAACTTTCGATGAAGAGCGCTTATTGTTCAGAACTTCTTTAATCGATTGGGTGATTCGTTCTAGGGAAAAAGGTTTTTCAATGAAGTCCTGGGCACCCAGTTTGGTCGCCTTGACAGCAGTTTCAATGGTTCCGTGCCCAGACATAATCAGGACTTCAATTTCCGGATGATATGCTTTTACAGTTTTTAAAACTTCTATTCCATCCATTCCTGGTAGCCAGATATCTAGTAAAACCAGATCGGGGGGATCCGCTTGGATGATTTCCAGAGCTTCAACACCATCTCCTGTCTCAGCGACTTCATAACCTTCATCCGAAAGGATTCCTGTCAGTGAGCTGACAATATTTTTTTCGTCATCGACAATGAGAATACGTTCTTTAGGCAAGGAGTTTTCCAGTCGGGTTATCGGGTTACAGGTTTCAGGCTATGGATGTGGCAATACCCAGCCGTGAAAATTCGAGATAATAGATTTTGTGACCCGCATTGATAAAGTTCTTTTCGTATTTAGTTTTGGGCAAGTCCTCACGAATTCCTAAAAATCCTGACCCCGGGGCCTGGTTTTGAAACAGGGGTTCAGAATTAAAGTATTCCAGCATTTCCATTGCATAGACTTCGAAATCCGTAGCCAAGTAAATTCGCCCCTCGGGGGCAAGTTTTTGCCCGATCAGTTTAACAAAATCGGGCTTAATCAGCCTTCTTTTTGTATGCCTTTTTTTTGGCCAGGGATCGGGGAAATTGATATAAACGGTTTCCAGTTCCCCATCCTTGAACAGCAAGGGGATTTTATTCCTCACGTCTCCATAGGCGACCCGGATATTTTCCAATTGAAGCTTCTTTTTCCGCGTCATCACTTTCCGGATTCCCTTATGATAGAAATCCATGCCGATAAAGTTGCTCCGGGGTTCCTGGGCGGCCATCTCAATCAGGAAGTTTCCCGTTCCAAAGCCAATTTCCAGTTTCAGCGGCTGATGGTTCCCGAACTGGGCTTGCCAGTCAGGCCATTCGTCGATATCAAGAAAATTAAGATCCTCTTCCGCGATTTTGGAAAAAGAAATAAGGGGTTTTGCGGTCATTGAGCTAATACAGAATCGCCCTCTCAGGAGTTATCATGAATGGTGATCACTTTTAATACTTCATACTCTATTTTACCATCAGGTAGTGGAATGGTGACCTCATCCCCTTCCTGTTTTCCCATCAAGGATCTTCCAATGGGAGAGGCGGGGGAAATTTTTCCTTCGTCAGGGTTGACTTCCTCGGGGAAAACCAGCCGGTACTGGGTTTCTTTTCCGTTACCTATATCTTTCAGCTTCAAAGTACTTCCGAGCCCGGAACGGTCTTTGGGAATCTGGTTGATGTTGATGGCCATGATGTCACTGATGCGTTTTTGCAAAAGCGAAATGCGGGACTCAAGAAACATCTGTCGCTCCTTAGCCGCTTTAAATTCAGCGTTTTCACTCAGGTCTCCATGTTCCCGCGCCGTTAAAATGGCTTTGGGAATTTCCACCTGAAGTTCTCTTTGTGATACTTTGAGGTCATTGTCCAACTTGTCCAAAATGGGAAGCCGCTTCATTGGGAATTCATCTCCCTGATTTTAAAATAATGGTTAAATTTGGTTTTTTGCCTAAAAAAATGGAGGGTAATATCCCCGGATATGTTTCACTTAATGCTAAAACCAGACAATATTAATGACTAAGCCTGGCTAACTTGTAAATCGGGGAAACGGGTTGTATGGAAATTTTATAAAGGGTTTGGTTGTCATCCCTTACACGTTCTCTGATCTGCCATTGTAGGGCTTGAATCACCATCGGGTCAACATAAATTTATAAAGAAAAAGTCGTGGATAGATCGCACATCTCTCCCAGGGAAAGGCCTATAAAGGCTTGACGAATAAGGGAATAAATGGATAATGCTTAACATTGGTCAAATTAGGCATTTTGAACCGTCCGATTGTATTATTAAGAGGATTTCACAAACAACTTTGAAGTGACTTGGTGAAAGAAAAACTCCTGGAATTGCTGGAAACCAAAGGAGACCTGCCTCCTTTATCCGATATCCTCATCAATTTGGAGGGCCGGATTAATGACCCGGAAAGTGATATTGAAGAAATATCGGGCCTGATCCAAACGGAACCTGTCCTGTCAGGGCGTTTGATTAAACTTTCCAAGAGTGTTCTTTTTGGGGGTGGGCGCGATGAGGTGTCGGACCTGAATTCGGCTATCATGCGGCTGGGACTTAAAATGGTTCTCGATTTGGCCTACACTCTTGAATTGCCCAAAGTGTTTAAAAAACCCAAGTCGTTCAATCATGTGGAATTCTGGAAACATTCTCTGGGGGTGGCTTATTTATCGAGAACCCTGGTTTTGCATGTGGGGGGGAGTAAGGAAGATGTGGAGGCCAGTTATCTCGCCGGATTGATGCACGATGTGGGCATTCTGGTTTTCTGAGGCCTTCCTACATGGCATATCCCGATAAGTTTCGTTTTTCCATCGACCGAGGTGGAACTTTTACGGATATCTACGCCGAAACTCCCAAAGGCCCAAAAGTCCTCAAACTCCTTTCAGACAACCCGGATCATTATCCCGATGCGCCTCTTGAGGGCATTCGTAGAATTATCCTGCAAGTATCCGGCCAGAAGACCGGAGATATCCCACCTGATTCCATTGAGTGGATTCGAATGGGAACAACCGTTGCCACCAACACGCTTCTTGAACGTAAGGGTGCCCGCACCGCCCTTATCATCACCAAGGGCTTTGGGGATTTACTGCAAATCGGAAAACAAAACCGACCGCGTATTTTTGATTTAAAAATAATTAAACCGGAACCGCTTTATGAAGCGGTGGTGGAAATTAACGAGCGGGTCCACCCGGTTCAGGAACTCACCAATACGATTCCCCCACAACCCAACTGCCCGATAAAAATATTGCGATCTCCGGACCGGGAAACCGTTCGCCAGCAGCTTCAGGGTTTGCGCCAGCGCGGTATTGAGAGCCTTGCCATTGCCTTGATGCATGCCCATGTTTTCCCGGATCATGAATTTCTGGTTGCGCAGGAAGCTGTAAAATTAGGGTTCCAATATATTTCTCTTTCCAGTGAGGTCATGCCGAGGGCCCGGTTGGTAGACCGGGGCCATACCACTTGTCTCGATGCCTATCTGAACCCGCATATTCAAAATTACCTGAAAAGTTTTCGTGAAGGTTTTGGTGGAATCGAACCAAAATCAGAAAATGTTTCCCGTCTTGAACAAGTTCGCCCTCTGCGTAGGAGTGGACAGGAACCAGACCTTTTTGTCATGCAGTCGGATGGAGGTCTTGTGGATGCCGATTCCTTTAGTGGAAGTCGTGCCATTCTTTCCGGTCCGGCAGGCGGAGTGGTGGGTTATGCCCAGACAACGGTTAGGGGAGGTGCACCGGTAATTGGATTTGATATGGGAGGCACCTCGACCGATGTATCCCGGTTTGGCGGGAATTATGAATGGCAGTTCGAAAGCGAGGCGCAAGGGATTCCCAATTTCGTCCCTCAATTAAACATCCATACTGTGGCGGCAGGGGGCGGCTCCCGGTTGCTATTTGAAAATGGCATGTTTCAGGTGGGGCCATCGTCTTCAGGGGCCTGGCCCGGACCTGCATGTTACCGAAACGGAGGGCCGCTCTCTCTTACCGATGCGAATCTGGTTTTGGGGCGGCTCGTTCCCGAACATTTTCCCAGCGTGTTTGGGGAGAATGAAGACCAACCTTTATCTGCCTCCGCTGCAAAAAAAGCTTTTGCAGGATTAATACAGCGCATCCATTCCCTAACCGGACTAAAACAGTCCATGGAGGAGATCGCTCACGGTTATATAGAAGTTGCTAATGAAAATATGGTTCGAGCCATTCTTAAAATCACTGCATCCCGGGGGCATGATGCGCGCGACCATATCCTTTCTTGTTTTGGCGGAGCTGGAGGCCAGCATGCCTGTGCCATAGCCAGGGCTCTGGGTATTTCGCGGATTTTTATCAGCCGCTTTGCCGGAGTGCTCTCGGCTTATGGAATGGGATTGGCCGATGTCGCTGTCGATAAAGAGGAACCGGTTTCGGTGCAATTAAAAAAAGAAACCCTGGCCGATTTGCAACAAAAGCTCCTGGTGCTGGCTGAAAAAGTCGCCGCAGAATTAAAACAGAAAGGAAACTTCACCCTCAAGGTTCAACGCTACCTGAATATGCGATATGAAGGTTCCGATACGACCCTGATGATTAGGGAATCGGCAGAAGAAAGCTTTGCCGAGTCATTTACGAAAATGCACCATCGCGAGTTTGGTTTCAATCCGCCGGAACGAAATATTCTTGTGGAGGCTATTCAGGTCCGTGCTGAAGGAAAATCCCCGCATCCGCCTCAAACGCCTCTGCCCAAGGGTGACCGAAACCGGGTTCCGCTTTCCCGGAAGTCCTGCTATTTTTCAGTTGGGTGGCAGGAGACACCCGTTTATTTGTTGGAATCGCTCACAGCAGGGCAGGTGTTGGAAGGTCCAGCCATCATCATTCAGGATACTTCCACTATTTTGATAGAGCCTTCCTGCATAGCAAAAATCACAATTTTTGGTGATGTCGAAATAGAAGTGCAAGCACTGCCAATCCAGCCGGTCGGTACGGAGCTTGATGCGGTGCAACTGTCGCTGTTTGGTTCCCGGTTCATGTCCATCGCCGAGCAAATGGGTCGTGTCCTGCAACGTACCGCGGTTTCCACAAATATCAAAGAGCGGTTGGACTTCTCCTGCGCTATTTTTGGACCAGAAGGGGATCTAGTGGCCAACGCCCCGCATCAGCCGGTTCATCTTGGCTCGATGGGCGAAGCGGTTCAAAAGCAGATTGAATTAAATGCTCATCCCGTTGCGGAGGAGGAGGTCTGGGTCACCAACCATCCGGCAACCGGAGGAAGTCACCTGCCAGACATCACGGTAATCACTCCAGTTGTGCAAGAAGGAAGAACAATCTTTTTTGTAGCCAGTCGCGGGCATCATGCCGATATCGGCGGCACAACCCCCGGCTCCATGCCACCATTTTCTCAGTCCCTTGCCGAAGAGGGGGTCTGCATTAAAACATTTAAACTTGTGCAAAATGGTGAGTTTCAGGAATCGGCAATCACCAAAATTTTGCAAGACGCTGGAACGCGGGCTTTAGCTGATAACCTGTCGGACCTGAAAGCACAGGTCGCCGCAAATCGTAAAGGCATCACACTCCTGAACGAACTGGTCCAGTCGCACTCGCTTAAAGTGGTACAGGCTTATATGAAACACCTGCGCGACAACGCCGGGCAATCCGTGCGGGCCCTGTTAAAAAAATTGGGCGGAAAAAAAGAAAAAACGGTTTGTCTTAAAGCAGAAGATTTTATGGATGATGGAAGCCGCATTGCTCTAACGGTTCGTATCGACACACAAGCAGGATCGGCGTGTTTTGATTTTTCCGGCACTTCAAAAGAATTGCCGAATAATTTGAATACCCCGCGCGCGGTAACGTTCTCCGCCATTCTCTATTGCCTGCGTTGCCTGGTCGACAGCGACATTCCGCTCAACCAGGGCTGTCTGGAACCCATTGAGGTGTTGATCGAAGAGGGTTCCCTGCTGGCTCCGTCTGATAAAGCGGCAGTGGCGGCCGGCAATGTTTTAACCTCTCAGCGTATCACCGATGTCATTTTCAAAGCCTTCAAGGCTTGTGCCGCTTCACAGGGTTGCATGAACAACCTCACTTTTGGTAATGACCGGTTCGCTTATTACGAAACCATTGCCGGAGGCGCGGGCGCGGGATCGGACTGGCACGGCCAGTCTGCCGTGCACACCCATATGACCAACACACGCATCACCGACCCGGAGGTGCTGGAACAACGATACCCGGTTATCCTGCGTGAGTTTTCCATCCGCAAAGGTTCAGGCGGAAAGGGAAAATTTAACGGCGGCGATGGCGTGATTCGCGAAATAGAATTTCTCGTTCCGCTGCAGGTGGCGATACTTTCAGAGCGCAGGGTCCACGCTCCTTACGGCATGGACGGTGGAGGACCGGGAGCAAAAGGAAAAAACCTGCTAATAAAAATTGACGGGAGCGAAATCAACCTGGGCGGGAAGAATCAATTCCAAGCCGAACCCGGCGACCGACTGCGCATCCTCACCCCCGGCGGAGGTGCTTGGCACGCGGCCGACTAACCCCACTAGCCCCTTGTGGTGTTCCCTTCATTTGGCTTCATGCCCCGAAGGGGTACTTTGAAAAGAAGGCTCCATTAAAGTTTGCTATCAACCTGCTCTTTACTTCTTATTCTTTTCTTTCCACAAGATGAGCCAGTGTTGCAGGAGTTTGATCGGTTGTGTGCCGCGAAATTTTCGCCGTTTAATTTTCGGGGTCAGGTCGTGCTGGAGTTTGGCGATTACGGTGGCACCCACCGCTTCTTCCAGCACCACACCACGTTGGGCATGTTCGAGTTTTTTGGATTCGCAGACACCTCGAAACGCTACGACCATGCGGCAGTCCAATGGACGGTCTTCATACACTTCGCAGGCACCTTCGTCATTGAGAAAAGGGCAGGGCTGGTTGATCACCAGTCTATGCCATTCCTCGGTCTCCAGTTTTTTTCCTGCTTTAAGAACTTCTTCAACCTTGTTGAGGGTTCTTTGCGAACGTTCCATCACCGCATTGAGGTCGATGCTGTTTTCCTCGGCGTTTTTCAGGATGCCATCCCATTCCAGTTGGGTGCAGGACACCCCTGTGTGACAACAGTGAGAGCACCCTCTATGACATTGCAGGGGCGGTACGCCTTCATTAAAGACCTTTTTCAGGTGTTGCCAGAATATGCGAAGCGGTGATGTTTTTTCTCTGCGGGCTTTTTCTTTAGTGGCTTCGACCAGATAGTCGTAGGATTGCTGAATCTGGTGCTCAGAAAACTTGTGCTTGAGAAATCCGCTCAGTTCATCGGTGCTGGTCATGCCATAGATGAACATTCCGTTTTGATCGGTTTTTAGGGACATATGGACTTAAATCTGTACGAAATAAAATATGTTTATGGTTCAGGCAGGGTAGCATTCCACAAACGGAGGGTAAAACAAAATCTAGGGGATATTGAAAAGAGGAGGTTATTTTTTGTTTTTGGCCACAAATTTCATCTGCAATTCATAGGTGAGTTGTTCCAGCAGTTTCCCTTCTTCTTCACTAAGGTTACCCTGGGTTTTTTCTTTCAGCATGATCAGCATATCGATGGTCTGCTGGACAGCAGGCAGGTTGGTTTCGGTTTTTCCGGTTTCCGGGTCGGCGATGTCGCCCAGGTGATAAAAAGCCGATGAAGTCAGGGACATGATAAAGGTGGAAAAATCGATCTTGAAAGGTTGACTGGCGGCCTGCTCTTTTGCGGGGTCTTTTTTTTGGGCTTCTGCCTGGGAGTCCTGGTCCAGGGCCTCGTCTTCAGAAAGTTGCGATGAACGGCTGTCTTTGAAAACGAATCCTTCTCCTTCTATTTCTTCATCACTCATGGCACACCCTGAAAAATATAATATTGATTTAAGAGTTTTCCTCATCCCCCATCAACAAGGGAACCGCGAAACCCAGTACTATCATGATCAAACCCAGCATGAGGGCGAGATAACCTTTCCCCTCTATAAACTCCATATAGGTTTTTCCTGCCAGGGGCCATTGCCGGATGATTCCCACCACGACAAAGATCGCGCCCAGCACAAAAAGGACTTTTTTCATCCAGTCGTTATTTGGGGTATCCAATTTTCTCGGCACCGGAGTGTAGGGTTGCTTTTCTGCAAAAACAGGCGGGGCCAAATCAGGAGGTCACCGCCCCGGGGTGGGTTCAACCCAATGGGGCAAACCCATAGTGATGGTAGCAAATGGCCCATTTTATGTCAAAACATTAGTCCTTCGGTTGTTGTGTTGTGGAGATCTCTAGAAACTATTTTTGGCCATGAGCAGCCCTTATAAAATAAGGGCCTGCGAGTTGCCGCAGAGAAAATTATCGAATAAATAGAGATGCAGTTGAGTCATTCTGATAAGATTGATTCATGACACGTTTTGCGTTGTTATTTTTAGTTTTGGGTTTGGCGGGGTGTTCCGCCAGCCGTTTTGCAGTTCAGGCAGCGTTGCCGTTGGTAGAAAGCCAGATCCTGGCCATGCAGGAGGAAAGCGATCCTGATTTCGCCGAAAAAGCCATCCCTGCTAATTTGAAAATGCTGGAAGGACTCCTCAAGCAAGATCCCGAAAACACCTGGATTTTGGAAAATCTCGCTGAAGGTTTTTGCGGTTACGCATTCAGTTTTCTGGAAGATACAGAACCCGGTCGAGCTTCTTCTTTATATGAAAGGGGTAAGGATTATGCCCTGCGTGCGACTATTATCAGGACAGGAAGGGAGAAATGGCAAGACCTCTCATTAGACGAGTGGTCTCTTGTCCTTAAAGAGGTGGAGGTTGCACACCAGCCCCCTTTATTTTGGCTGGGGCAATGCTGGGGAGGCTGGTTGATGCAGAACCTGGACTCGGTCGAGGCTTTTGCGGACATTCCCCGTTTGGAAACCTTGATGAAAAAAGTCCATGAATTGAATCCCGCTTTTCATCATGCCGGACCAAATTTGTTTCTCGGCGCTTTTTATGGGGGACGCAGTAGAATGCTGGGAGGGAACCCGGAAAAATCCCGTCACCATTTTGAGAAGGCGTTGGAGTTGACCGAAAATAAATATTTGCTGGTGCGTTTTCTTTTTGCCAAAACCTATGCGGTGCAGAATCAGGACCGGGTGTTGTTTGATTCGCAATTGCAGGCGGTTTTGAAGGCTCCACCCAATCTATTTCCCGAGCAACGTCTTGCCAATGAGGTGGCCCGCAAAAAAGCCGCTCAACTATTAGGTCAAATTGATGAGTTATTTTAAATCTACCATCCGTTTACTGGTTTTGCTGGCGGCGTTGTTTGCTGGCATCGGAGTGAGTCCGGCCCAGGCCGACAAAAAGCATATTATCAAGTTTGCCACGCTGGCTCCTGAGGGATCTTCGTGGATGAAATCCATGCGCCGTCTTGCCGAAAAAGTCAAAAAGGCCACCGATGGTAATGTCACGTTCCGGTTCTATCCTGGAGGCGTGTCCGGGGATGAAAAGGACGTGATACGTAAAATGAGGATCGGCCAGCTTCATGGTGCCGGATTCACTGGAGTGGGCCTGGGGCAGATTCTGCCGGAGGTGAGGGTTCTTGATCTTCCTTTCCTGTTTAATACGGATGAGGAAATCCAGCACATATATAACAAAATGAGTAACTATTATTCAGCCCGGTATGAAGATAAAGGTTTTGTGTTATTGGGCTGGGTGCCGGTTGGTTGGATACATTTTTTCTCCCAACATCCCATTCGTTCCGTGGAAGATCTGCGCCGGTCCAAATCCTGGATGTGGGAGGGTGATCCGCTGGTGGAACAGGCCTATAAAGGGATGGAGGTCCAACCGATTCCTCTTTCTATTACTAATGTCCTGCTCTCTTTGCAAACGGGCATGGTGGATACGGTTTATTCATCCACCCAAGGAGCCCTGGCTTTGCAATGGTTCACCAAAGTGAAGTACGTTACCCGACTGCGTATGGGGTACGCGACAGGCGGAGTTTTGATTTCCAAAAAGAAATTCGACAAACTTCCTCAACCCTATCAGAGTGCTGTGAAAAAAATCGCAACCGAGTGCCTGCAGGAACTGGTCCAGCTCATCCAGGAGGACAACTTGAAAGCCCAAAAGGTTTTAGAAAAAAATGATGTGAAATGGGTGGATCTTCCCGATGAAAAAGAAATGAGGAGGTTTCGTGAAGCGGGGGTCGCCGCCCGGAAAAATATGGCGGGAAAATATTTCCCCTCCACACTCTTAGACCAAGTGCTAAATCACCTGAAAGAAATTCGCCGCCCTCTAGCGAGGGAGGCAATTGGGCAAGAGCTTGTTGAGTCGAGATGACTTCTGGCTAGCCTGAAAAAGTTATTGCCATTTTACCCCTCCGGGGCATGCGTGATGTCCTTTTCATTAACCTTCATGCCCCGTGGTATTTTACCTTAACTTTCGTGCCCCGCAGGGGTAGCAAGGGTAAGGGCTAAGGAAGAATATCACGGCCACCGGCGGCTCGCCGACCGCGCCTAGCGGAAGAAGGTTTCAATCTTTGCCTGTTTTCTCATGCCTTCTATATATACCTCAGCTAATTTTTTGGCTTCTTCCATGAATAGAAATTTTTGAATGGAGTTTTCCATTTCATCGAAAGGAGCCTGCTCCGGCGGATGTTTTTCAATGAGCTGGATGACATGGAAGCCGAACCGGGTTGTTACTTTTCCGCTGGTTTCACCGGGTTTCAACTTTGAGACGGCTTCGTCATAAGCCGGGTCAAACACGCCTTTATACATGAAATTCAAGTCGCCACCGTTATCCCGGCTGTATTCATCATCCGACTTTTTCTTTGCCAGTTCTTCAAAGTCTGCGCCCTCCTTAAGCTCTTTGATAATATCGTCTATCTTCTCTTCCGCTATGCGCGCAAAATACTCTCGATTTTTTTGTAATTCGCTGATGGACTGTCTTCGCAAGGCATCGGGGGGAAATAGTGCGGCGAGAATGTGGCGGGTTCGAAAAGATTCGGGACGATGAAATTTCTGCTTGTTGCCCTCATAGTATTTTTTGACATCCTTGTCCGAAATGTCGATCTTGCCTTTAATTTGCTCATTCAACAATTGCCTGGCATGGATATCCACTTCCATGGAGTTTTTAAGATCCTGCAAGGTGATGTTTCTTGCGCTCAGGGCATTTTCGAATTCTTCATCGCTGGCATATGGTTCGCGAAGGGCCTTAATCTCCTTTTCGATCAAATCGGAGTCCACCTCCAAATTCTTTTTTTCACCATGCTGATGGACCAGCTCCCGCACAACTTCTTTTTCTATCAAGTCTTTCACGATACTGGTTTTTTCACGCATGGTCAGAGGCCGCCGCACGTTTTTTAAAATCTTATTCAGCCTGAACTCAATATATTTCGATTGGATATCCACCCCGTTGACCCGCGCTACAACATCGGGGATTTTCAGGTTTGCTGTGGAGGATTGCGCGGAGGCTTTTTCCACCTCCGGAAAGGTGAGGGTGCAAAGGGAAAAGACAACAAAAACTAAAAGGTAGAATCTGTTTTTCATTATTTTGTCAATGGGTAAAAGGGTTTTTTAAAGGTCTTTTTTAATAATTCAATGGCAGCTGGGTAAGAGTTCGTCAAGCCGAGATAACTCTTTGCTTGCCAAATAAGCTATGGCTAGTTGCCTCCCTCGCTAGAGGGGGGAGAATAGCACTCATGAAATTGTGATGCAATACCTGTTGGGTAAATTGACGGATGGATGAGGCTGTGGGAAAATCCCCTTTCTTATGGCGACTCACCCTGCATATAAAATTCCCTGGATTGCCTATGCCTGCCTTTTCGCTTCGGGGGCCGCGAGCCTGGGCTATGAGTTGATATGGTTTCGGCATTTGGCTTTGGTGTTCGGAGCCAGTTTGTATGCGCTGAGTGCCGTGCTGTGTGCGTTCATGATGGGGCTTGCGGCAGGGGCCTGGGTTATGGGACGGGTTTTGGCCAGGGCAGGCAATGATATAGCGCCGGATAAATTGATTCGCGGATATGGATTGCTGGAGGGATTGATCGGGCTATATGCTCTGTGCTTTCCTTTTGGATTAGATCTTCTGGAAAAACTGTATCCTTTGTTTTTGCCTGAAAGCGGACAAGTGGGCCTGGGGGTGCACATGCTGGAGTTTTTCCTGAGCACGCTCTTAATGGTTCCTGCTACCTTTTTGATGGGGGCCACTTTGCCGCTGGTTGGATGCTGGGCTACCGGCAATCAGACCCAGCAGGTTTTTACCCAGGTTTCGCGGTTATATGGGGTCAATACTTTCGGCGCGGTTTTTGGCTGTCTTTTTACCCAGTTTTTTGCCATCCGCCTTTGGGGGGTTCAGGGCGCGACGGGGTTGGCGATGGGACTCAACGCGGTGGTTTTTATGCTGTGTTATGGTCGAATTTTTTCTGCGATGGGCTCCGTTTCCATCCAGGATGAACCTGAACCGGTAAAACGTAAAGGCAAACAAGATACGATGGTTTCCCCTGCCATTATCGTGTTGGTTTTTGCCATGCTTGCCTATTCCGGAATGGCTTCCTTGTCCAGTCAGATTTTATGGACCCGGATTCTTGTTTTCCCGCTTGGCAGTACTTTGTATTCGTTCGCGCTGATCCTTTCCACATTTTTGCTGGGAATCGCGATAGGAAGCCTGGCCGCGAACAAACTGCTGGGACGGTCCCACCAGGTTCTCAAGTTTGTGGGTATTGAAATTGCCATTGGAGTTTTTTGTATCGCCATCCTTCCCGTGCTGGGAAACCTGACGGAATGGACCGCGCTGGCTGATGGCTATTTTTATAGCCTTGAACCTTCCGCTGCGGGCAAAACCTTTTTGATCCGATCATTGTTCGCATTTGGACTGATGTTCCTTCCCACTTTTGGATTTGGGCTTCTTTTCCCGTTAGCCAATCACATTTATTCATACCGCTTTGAGGGTGTCGGAAAAGGAGTCGGGAAAGTCCTGGGCAACACCTATTCCGTCAATACGGTGGGCGCAGTATTGGGTACCATCCTGACACCCTTCGTATTCATACCACTTTTGGGAATCCGCTTATCCCTTTATATGATTTATGCGGTATTGATCCTGTTTGGTTTTTATATCCTGGGAAGAGTCCGGGGATTTCGGCCATTGTCCAGGCTGATGCTGTTGGGCGGTGTATTATTTATCCTGGTCTGGGGAAAAGGTTTTTGGGTTCCGGATATAGAGATCCTCAAAGCCGGGCAGGGCAACTTTGCGCGGATGGAAGTGAATGTTCCTGCTGATCGCATACGTCTGCTGGATTATAAGGAGGGCGAATATTCCACCATCAGCGTGGTGGAGGATAAGGAGAATCGGGCACGTACGATTTATCTGGATGGATTCAGCACCGCCACCGTGTCCAGCTCGTTTTCCGGCAGTACTTATATGCAGGCCATGGGATTTGTGCCAATGGCGTTGCATCCCGCTCCTGAAAAGCGTGTTCTGGTGATCGGATTTGGCACAGGTAACACTATGGGAACGGCTTCCCTGTTCCCGGGTGCTGAGGTTCATGGGGTTGAGATTGATAAAAATGTGCTGGAGTTTTCAAAATGGTTTGTTACCTGGAACCATGATGTTTTAAGCCGATCCAATACCAAAATGTTTATTCAGGATGGCAGGACATTTTTGAAATGGTCGAAGTCAACTTACGATGTCATCATTATGGAACCCATGTCTCCCCTGCAGGCCGGAGTGGTGAATCTTTATTCCAGGGAATTTTATGAACTGGCTTTGAGC
>JYMV01024107.1_pt1 | contig 13688 bp, 16 predicted proteins | sample 338911 | NCBI WGS metagenome assembly JYMV01 (sample SAMN03354496, study PRJNA234377) | hydrothermal vent metagenome | biome: Deep sea; feature: Hydrothermal plumes at the Eastern Lau Spreading Center, Western Pacific Ocean; material: Seawater | place: Tonga | collected 2009 | depth 2000 m m
CGTTTTCCAGATAGTCACTTACCTGTACTTCGACATAGGCCAGATCAACTTTTTCTTCAGTATCAAACTGGGAAATATTGGCTTGATAATAATCGTTTATATCCTGCTCTGTGATTTCCACCTGCGATTCAAATAAGGCTTCCACATTATTAAACTAACCGGTATTAAGCCAGAGTCGGTAGAAGAGCTGGAAACTGTGCGGGCTGATATCGAAGCGCAGTTAAAACAGGAAGCAGCACTTGAACAGTACCTGGCAGTACAACAAACCATGTCACAACTGGCTTTTGAAATGCCTGATTCACTACAGGAAGTTGCCGCCGCTGGAAATGTTGAAGTTAAAACGCTGTCTTCTGTGACTCGTTCACAGGCTCCAGCTCCATTTGATGATGCAATTTTGCAGAGCAAAGCTTTCTCTGAAGAGTTGATTGAAGACAAAATAAACAGTGATATCGTCGAATTGAACGACGAGCACTTTGTGGTTTTCCGGGTAACCGGGCACGAATCTGAAAGAACTCTACCTATGGCTGAAGTACGCGACGAAATTGTGGCCGCACTGACTTCTCAGAAAGCTCAGGAGCTGGCAATGCAGTGGGCTGACAGTGTTATTGAGCGCCTGAACGCTGGAGAGGCAGCAGACGACTTGTTGGCTGAGAAAGAACTGAGCTGGTCAGAAGAACAGGCTGTAGAGCGTTATTCTGGTACTTTAAATAGCTCATTGATTTCTGAGTTGTTTAAACTGGGTGAGCTGCAAGCTGCGCGAGCTGTGGAATTAAATAATGGCAATGTTGGCGTGGTGCAATTACTGGCAATTAACCAACCTGAAGAGCTGGATAGTGCAGAACTGCAAGCTACGCAACAGCGCTTGAGTTCTAATTTTGGTCAATCCGGGTTTACAGCGCTTTTAGAAGCCCTGAATGCCAAAGCTGAAGTAACTACAGTTACTCAATAAGATACTTTATCAGGAAGCGGCTAACTCGCCGCTTCTTTTATCCTTTCCTGAAACTTTCAGTTTAAGTCAATCTAAAAGTTTACTGAGTACCAGTGATTGGTGAGCGGTTAACAGCTTTTTCATATAATCACTTTTAGGCCAGTTAAAAACCACGTCTGTTTTCCCCGATTCGATCACTTTTCCATTCTGCAACACCAAAACCCGATCGCTGATATGGCGTACAATCCCTAAGTTGTGGGATATAAAGATGTAACTAAGCCCTAGCTCTCGTTGTAGACGCATTAACAGGTTTACCATTTGTGATCGCACAGAAGGGTCTAAAGCGGCAAATGGCTCATCTGCAACAATGACCTGAGGGTTAAGGATAAGAGCTCGGGCGAGCACCACACGCTGCCTCTGACCATCAGAAAGCATATGTCGGTAAAAGTGGGCGTGCTCCCGTAACAACCCAACCTGGCGAAGTGTTGCCGATATCTTTTCTTTTCTCTCCTGGGCGTCCAGATTGGTATTTAATTTGAGCGGTTCGTCCAGGATTGTGCCTACGGTCAACGCAGGATTCAGTGATTCTTTGGAATGTTGGAATATCATGCGGATATTCAAACTGCGTTGCTTCAGGTTGCGATGCCGTAACTTTTGACCATTTAATAAGATTTGCCCGGAGCTGGGTGTTACAACCCCGGTCAGTAAGTTGGCTAAGGTGCTCTTACCCGAGCCATTATCACCGATGATCGCCAGCGTTTCTCCGGCGTTAAGCTCGAAGTTAATAGGGCCAATGACGAATTTCTCCGCCTTTTGCCACCAATTTTTTCTGACTTTACGTTCGAATTCCAGATTCTTTACAGTTAATAGCGCGGTCATTTTAATGGCCTGTGGAGCGGGAAGTGGCAGCTGTAATAATGGTTATGGATGTGTCTTGGCGCTGGGATTTTTACACACTCCTTTTGTGCTCTTGGACATCTTGGCCCTAATCGGCAACCTATGGGTAAGTGTTGCAAGGTGGGAATGGTACCGTCCAACGCAGACAGATTGGATTTGGGCAACAGATCTTTACTAAAACTGGGAGCGCTATCCAACAAGGCTTTAGTATACGGATGCAGAGGTCTTTTGCGCAAGTTGCTCATACGACCACTTTCCACACTTTGCCCGCAATACAGTACGGTCATGGAGTGGCACATTGAAGATATTGCCAGCAGGTCATGGCTAACAAATAAGATACTGAGATTGCGGTTTTGGTTTAAGCGAGACAAGAGTTTCAGGATCTGGCTTTTGATGGTTGTTTCCATTCCCATGGTGGGTTCATCGGCAATCAGCAGCTTGGGTTCTGAAACCAGTGCCATCGCTATCATAAACTTCTGACAGACATCATCTGAAATCTGATGTGGAAAACTGGACAAGCACAGCTCATGATTTTTAATGCCAACTTTGTGCAGTTGTCTGGATACCATCTGCTTACGCTTTTCCTGGCGTTGCCAGAACCAACCTTTACCCACCAAATGATCCGGAATGTTTTCTTCCAGTTGTTCCCCCAGTGAAGCCGTGGGGTCTAGTGAACTAACCGGGTTTTGGAAAATAACAGCGATATCATCTTTGGTGATCTTACGCCGCTCTTCTTTTGACATACCGAGTAAATCATTGCCTTTCCAGTTAAGGCGGTCTGCGGTCAGGGTCCAGCTGTCGTTGATAGCACCAACGATAGATTTTACTATCAGACTTTTTCCTGAACCAGATTCTCCGACCAGAGCCCGGATTTCACCTTCATCTATGGTGAGATTGACTTTATCAAGTGCTTTTACCCGGCCGCCAGCCGTATCAATCTCCAGGGTTAGGTTTTTGATATCGAGTAATGGCATCAGTACTTTAACCTATTTCTGAGCGCTGAACGCAAGCCATCGCCCACTACATTAATGGAAACAATGGCGATAAATATAGCCGCTCCCGGCGCAGCAATACTCCAGGGGGCGATATACGCAATATCCAGCCCTTCAGAAAGCATCGCTCCCAGTTCCGCATAAGGCGATTGCACACCGAGATTGAGAAATCCCAGTGCACTGATATCCAGAATAGCAATGGACAGAGCGAGCGTGCCATGCACTACTAACATTTCAACCATATTGGGCAATAACGAAAACAAGAAAATTCGCGCCGGCGAAGCACCATCCAGGCGAGCCGCAATCACATATTCCTTGTTAACCTCGGTCCTGACAAAGTCCCTGGTGTAGTGAATAAACTGCGGAATTAAAGCCAGGGTTATGGCCCACATTGAGTTGACCAGGCCCGGTCCCAAAATCGCCACAATTATGATGGCAATTAACAATGTGGGAATGGCCATCATGGAATCTAACAGGTGGTTAAGAATACTACTGCGCATGCCGGTGTTCATGCCAGCAAAGGCTCCAATCAATACACCCACTAACATAGCAACCAGCACTAAAAAAACACTTATGCCAAAGGTTACCCGGCTGCCGTGAATTACGCGGGTCAGCACGTCCCGGCCAAGGCCGTCAGTGCCCAATACATGAGAAATTCCACCATTGCCGTCCCAGGCTGGGGGCACCAAAAGGGCATCTGTATTTTGCTCTAATGGCGAATAAGGGGTTATGAACGGGCCGAGAATTACAATCAAAGTAATGCTGGCCAGCACACACAGTCCGATAAAGGCTATGTGGCTTTTCCGAAACTCATACCAGGTCTGGCGCAATGGAGACGGAAATTGTTCTTCCTGATACAGATTAGATTTTAACACGTTGTCTGTATAACCTCTGTGGATCTATGATTTTATGCACGATATCAATAGACACTGTAAAAATGACCACCAGACTGGAAACTGCCAACATACCGCTGCGAATGGCCGGATAGTCACCCTGGTAAATTGCCTGGATCAGCCAGTTGCCAATGCCGGGCCAGGAGAAAATACTCTCTACGATCATGGCATTGGTGAGCAAGGTTGTAAATTGTAATGCTAACTGCGGCATAATGGGGATGATGGTATTACGGATACCGTGGCGCAATATCACCTGATATCGATTCAGTCCCCTTGCTGTGGCGGCTTTAATATACTCACTGCTCATCACTTCTATAACCGAGCGACGGGTTATCCTGAGGATAATGGTGCTGGTAACGATGGAAATTGATAATGTCGGCAGAAACAAGTGTCGCAGGGCATCATTGAAAGCATCCCACTTATAGCTGACATCTGAACGGATGATGTCTATTAAGATAAATCCGGAATCTATCGGAATGTCGTAAAGTAAACTGATACGGCCCGAAATCGGAAACCAGCCCAGTTGCAATGACAGAATCAGAATAAGAATTAACGCCAGCCAGAATACCGGTATTGAATAGCCGATAAAACTGATGGATAAAACACTGTAGTCAGCTAATTTGTTATGACGCAGCCCGGCAAGAAAGCCCAGCGGAATGCCCACAATAAGCGAAACAAATAAGGCGTAAGCGCTCAACTCTATACTGGCTGGAAGGAAGGTGGTTATTTCTTCATACAGTGATTGATTCGAGCTGAAACTCAGTCCCCATTCACCTCGCCAAAGGAGCTCCAGATAGGCAACAAACTGCCAGAATATGCCTTCGTTTTCTTTGTACAATATGGCGTAGAGTTGACGTTGTTGTTCTGATTCGAAATGGATGCCGGTGAGGTTAGTCAGGTAATCACCAGGAAACAAGAAAGCCAGGCCAAATGACGCCATGGCCAGCATGAACAGGGTAAAGATTAACAAATTGAGCCGGCGCAGAAAGTAAAAGCTCACTGAGATATCTCCACATCACCAAAGCGGATCCCACCAAATGGATTGATGTCCAGATTTGATAAACCTTGTCGATAAGCCTGAAAACGGTAGGCGTGAGCAATGGGCACAATCGGAATTTGGTCAGCGATGATGGCATTGGCAGTTTGATACAGCGCTGCTCTGGTATCAGTGTCTGAATAGGTGAGCGCTTCATCAATAATTTCATCAAAGGTTTCGTTGCACCACCTAGCTCTATTGGTGCCGGAATCAATGGCCGCACAGCTTAGCACGGGGCGGTAAAAGTTGTCGGGGTCACCATTATCAGCAGACCAGCCAATTAATACTGAATCGTGAGCGCCACTTTCTAGTCTTCTTCTGAAGAGGCTCCATTCAAAGCTGATAATTTCCACATTAATGTCCAGTTGTTCCAGGTAGCCCTGAATCAGTTCTGCCATCATAGTGGCATTGGGGTTGTAGGCACGTTCAACAGGCATTGCCCAGATATTCATGGTAAAACCCGGTTCGATACCGTTTTTGCGCAGCAGATCTTTCGCCAATACCGGGTTGTAACTATTATCTCGTAAATCATCCTGGAAGGCCCAACTACTGGGAGGTACCAGGCCGTTGGCTTTTACCGCACTGCCAAAATATACCGCTTCTAGTAGGGTGGATTTATCTATCGCCATGGCCAGTGCACGTCTGACTTCGGGATTATCAAAAGGTGGTTTACTGGTGTTGAAAGCCCAGAAGCCCACATTGAGCCCCGGCTTTTCGTCTAATACCAAATTGCTTCGGTCACGAATAATATCCAGTTCGCTGTGGGCTGGTAATGACATGACATCACATTCACCGGTCATCAGTTTGGCAAGTCTTAAAGAACTGGAGGGAGTGATATCGAAAATCAGTTGTTTGATAGCCTTATCATGTTTCCAATAAGTTTCGTGTTTGGTGTACCGAATGAACCTGTCTTTGCGGTAATCGACATATTTAAAAGGACCGCTGCCGATGGGTTTTTCGTCCAGCAATTCAGGTTGGTTTTTCTCCAACAGAAACTCTGCGTATTCTCGCGACAAAATAATGGCAAAGTCTGTAGCGAGATTGGCCAGAAAAGAGCTATCTGGCTTGTTGAGATCGATCACTATGCGGTAGCCGTTGATGCGGCGTACATCTTTGATGAGTTTATCCAGACCCAGGCTGACAAAGTATGGATAGCCGCTGACATCAATGTCGTGATAGGGGTGCGACGCTAGTCGCCAGCGGTTGATGCTGAATATAACATCGTCGGCATTGAGATCCCGGGTGGGGGTAAAGTAATTGGTACTATGGAATTGGACTTGCTTGCGAAGTTGAAAGGTGTAGCGCAGACCATTTTGACTTACACGCCAGCTTTCCGCGATGCCAGGTATAATTTTACTATCCTTGGGATCAAACTCCAGTAGTCGGTCGTAAAGTTGGTGAGAGGTTGCATCAACTGTAGTGCCTGAAGTATCCAGTTGCGGATTGAAACTGGTGGGGCTGCCCTCTGAACAATAAATCAATCCTTCTTTTTTGAATTGGATTTCCTGATTCCCGCCACAAGCAACCACGCCCAATATGGTGGCCAGGGTGATACAAATCTGACGATATAGCGATTTACTCTTCAACTGAAGTGTCCAGCAGGTTATATTTTTTCAGATATCCTCTGAGCTGATGGTAGGTCAGGGATAACTTATCAGCGGTTTTTTTCTGGTTGTAGTGGCTATCGGCCAATGCCTGCTTAATCATATCAATTTCGTAGTTTTGACTCAGCTCTTTTAAATTCACCGGAAATTCAAAATCAAAACCGACTTTGCTTTCGGCTACAGGCTTGGGAATTTGATTAGATTGCGGGGCAGTGGTTGCGTGGTCCAGTTCGACAGGCTGTGCCGACGGTACAGCGATTCTGTCTTGAGTTTTTATTCGGGTGCTGGGGCGATATCTGGATTCAAACGGGTCGATAATAATTTCATGCACCGGTACATAAGGGTTGTTGGTCCGGTATACTGAACGCTCCACAACGTTTTTAAGCTCACGGATATTACCAGGCCAATCGTAATCCATTAGCACTCGTTTGGCTTTTTCAGTAAAGCCGCTGAATAATTCCAGCTCCATTTCACGGATCATATTGATAGCAAAATGCTCTGCGAGAATAATGATATCTTCACGTCGCTCACGCAGAGGTGGAAGTGTAATAACATCAAAAGCCAGCCTGTCCAGCAGATCCGCTCTGAATTCTCCTGATTCCGCCAGCGTTGGTAGGTCTTCATTGGTGGCAGCTATTAAGCGCACATCAACTTTTACTGAGCGAGAACCGCCGACGCGCTCGAACTCACCGTACTCAATAACCCGCAGTAACTTTTCCTGAATCAGACCGGAGGTGTTGGCCAGCTCGTCTAAAAATAAGGTACCGTTATGAGCTACCTCGAAGCGTCCTTCTCTGCGCTTACTGGCGCCGGTAAAGGCCCCAGCTTCATAACCAAACAGTTCCGATTCCAATAGCGATTCGCTAAGAGCTGCACAATTAAGCTTGATGTAGGGCTGATCCCATCGTTTGGACAGATAATGCAACCTGGCTGCTACCAGCTCTTTACCAGTACCTCGTTCTCCGATCACTAAAACCGGTTTAGTTAAGGTGGCAATCTGAGAAATTTGTTCCAAAACTTCCAGAAAGCTATTAGCCTGACCGATTAAATTATCTTGTTGGCGATATCGACTCATGAAAAACCTTATTATTTGGTGTATTTAACCAATTTGTGGTTAGATGACAATAATAGGACAAATCTCTTTGAAATGCTAAGCCAAATAATACTATGTAATTCAATGGTTTAAACAAAATTGTGGTTTGGCCTGTTATTTGAATAACAAACTCCAACATTTTAGCAATCAGAATGAGATAAAAACTAAGAGGTAAATTATTATGGGTATTTTTTCTCGTTTTTCGGATATTGTAAATTCAAATATCAATTCGCTACTGGATAAAGCGGAAGATCCTGAAAAAATGGTGCGCTTAATTATCCAGGAAATGGAAGATACATTGGTAGAGGTACGTTCAGCGTCAGCTAAAACTCTTGCCAATAAAAAGGATATCACTCGTCAGATCGAAAAGATGGAGCAGGAGTCTCAAGATTGGGCTGCTAAAGCTGAACTGGCGTTAAGTAAAGATCGTGAAGATCTGGCTCGTGCCGCATTACTGGAAAAGAAAAAGTGTCAGGAGCATGCCGAGAGCCTTAAACACGAACTGGGCTTGCTGGATGAGCAATTGAGTAAACTTCAGGCAGAAGTTGAACAGCTGCAAGAAAAACTGGCAGATGCTAAATCTCGTCAAAAAGCCATTATTATGCGCCAAAAAACGGTGAGCTCACGTCTGGAAGTGAAAAAGCGTTTGGATAGCAGTAAGGTTGACGATGCCATGGACAGATTCGAGCGTTACGAGCAAAAAATCGATAGCCTGGAATCACAAGTGGATGCTTATGATCTTGGCAAGAAAACCCTGTCTGACGAATTCGCGGAGCTGGAGTCCGAGAATAAAGTCGAAGATGAACTGGCGGCGATGAAAGCCAAACTAAAAAAATCTAAAAAAGCCAGTAAGTAATTGAATAATAAGACGCAGAGGTAACTGACCGTGGAAGATGTCATTGGAATTATCGTCGCACCAATTGTTGTATTTTTAGTAATTGTTGCGCCTATTTGGTTAATTTTACATTACCGCAGCAAGAAACAGTTAAGCCAGGGGCTGTCTGAAGCTGAAATTAAAACTCTCAATGACCTGGCGCGTCAAGCCGAAGGAATGGCAGATCGCATTAAAACTCTGGAAGCAATATTGGACGAAGAATCTCCAGAATGGCGCAGTAAGGTGTAGTTATGAGAAAAGAACTGTACAGAGATACTGAAAAAGGAAAGGTAGCTGGTGTTTGCGCTGGACTTGCCGACTACTTTGGATGGGAGTTGTGGTTGGTTCGAATCATTTTCATCTCTGGGTTTTTATTAACCGGCTCCTTCTTCTTTATGGCCTATGTTATTGGCTGGTTCATTTTGGATAAAAAGTCAGATAAGGAAATCAAAAAAAGCGCCTTTGCTGTCGCTGCGGACAAATCAAAAGGCTGGGTTTCTAATCTTGGCGAGGATGCCAAGGTGGAAGTCAAATCCAAAGTTTGGCAGGCAGGAGAGCCACCCAAACAGGCGTTCAGAGATATTCACAATCAATTTGGAAAGCTGGAGCTAAGATTGAGAAAATTAGAATGTTATGTGACATCATCCGAATATCAGCTAAACAGAGAAATCAACAAGCTCTGACCCAACTACAAAAACCTCTGAATCACAGAGGTTTTTTGCTTTTATTTATTAATTCTCTAGTCTTTTTCCCTCTTTAATTCAACTATTCAGGGTTGTATTTCAATTAAAACTCAGTGAGCACAGCATAAATCGATAAAGGAGATTACCTTGAGCAACCCTGTGCCATCTCTGGGGATTTTTTGGTGCTATCAACAAAAGATCATCGGTGAAAAAGTCGCTTTAACAAATTGTGCAATAGATTCCCTAGGTATGATGGATAGTCCGTTGCAGCACTGGCACAGTTGGGAAAAGAAGCAAATCTATTGGCCCCAGTTCCCCGAACTATGGGGGACCGAATACCAACAATTACCCAGAGGACGGGTGGTATTTAACGTTCGCAAACAATTATTTATAGTGTATGCAGATAAAAGTTTGCTGCGTCCAAGTTTACAAAATCTGATAACGGAATTTTTCGCAATACCAGCTGAATCTTGTCACTGGCGGATTGATCCACACTATCGACAATTCCCCGGAAGCATATAATGCTTTTCTGCCTGGATGCCAATTTACAGCTAGCTGTGCCAGTTCCAAAACATACTCAGTTTAGGCTCGGTGATGCCTTGATTATTAATGTTAGTGCGGTGCACAATGCCAAAGTGACAGGGCAGCTATGTCTGTGTTGATTTAGAAAGAGGACAAGGAAAATGGAAAGTAACCTGTTAGTGAACCTAAGAAAGTATCGTCCCAGAGAAAATACTGACCCCCTTGAAAACTTTATCACCGAAGCTTTCGCGCATCTATTGCGCAGCAGTAGTATCATCACTGGTGCTCTGATCACTTATATTAATGGTTTACTGGATGATGAGATTGCCTGGGGAGAAGGGGAGTACCAGGTTTCCACTCAGGAAAATTTTGCCAACAAGTTTCCTGATCTGGTGCTCAAATGGGAGACCTCGGTACTGGTATTTGAACATAAAGTTCGCGCTGATTTGCACCACAAACAATTACATTATTATCGACAGTATGCGGCAGAAAACTTTAATGATTTTCGATTGATATTGATAACCGCACAGGAATATCAACATCAACAATCCCCCGATTGTGCTTTTTGTTGGAATAATGTTTTCAGCTTGGTCAAAAAGCATCTGGATGAAGTCGAACCAGAAGTGTTGTGGTACGCAAGGGAGTTCATGGCGCTGTTGAAATCTGAAAATCTCGGGCCTGTTGCGCCGATTAATCCGGTGGCGATTCAACACTACTTGGAAGCTAAGGCGTTGGATGAACAATTGGCATCTTTGTTTCGCCTGGCGACGTTACCTCAAGTTGACTGGCCATTAAAGCCGGATTTTGTGTCAGTAGTTAATGATCTCAGCAAAAGAGTTGAGCAGCGATTTGGTATCGAGTTTCGCCCGGTTGACAATGACCTCACCAGAGGTTGGTTTCCCGGTGTTTTTCACGGGGTAATTTTCGATGGCAGTGACCATAAACTGAGTGAGGAAATGGGCAATCGGCTTCATGTCGCGGTTGTGTTTGATTTTGACCGCAGAACTCACTCGACATTGCGCAACAGTGCTACATTCAAGGACTTTAGTACCGACTTTTGTGCAAAAATTGAAGCGCTTAATGCCGGCTGGACCACGGTAAATAAACCGCAACAGGCTGGTATACAAAATATCAATTGGTATCATCCATTGGCCTTATTGCAGCCCATGGAACAATTCTTTCAGGGACTGTACAGCGCAGAAACTCAGTTGGCTCATTTCATAGAACAGATGACCAGGGTACAACAAGCCATAGTTGCATGCTCAGATTTTAAGCCGTTAGTGAAAGAAATGTGCGATGAAAAACTGTTGAAATAACACCGCTAAGCTCACTAAAACTACCTTGTTAAAGTCATTCAGTTACTGGTCAGCGTTCTCTGAAAGGAAGACTCAACAAAGGCTTACTCAAATATTTCTATAATATGAGATTTTTGTTACTTACAGATGCTTCCTTTTTGAAGGGTAATAAGATAAATTCGTAACATTATCTTTACAATAGATTTTGGGGTAACAAAGTGCGTCTGGAGATTACCTGTCACGACAGACTCGGTATTACCCAGGATGTGTTGGACATCTTGGTAAAATACAACATTGATCTCAGAGGGATTGAGATTGATCCCAGCGGAAAAATATTTCTAAGCTTTCCTACCATAGAGTTTAACGAGTTCCAGCATTTGATGCCGGAAATCAGAAAACTCAGCGGCGTTACAGATGTAAAAACCACACCATTTATGCCAATTGAGCGGGAACGCAATGAGTTAACTGCAATTCTGGAAACTCTGCCCGATCCGGTTTTTTCTGTGGATGCCAAAGGCAAAGTCATGCTCATTAATGACGCTGCAGCCTCAAGCCTGGATACCGACCGCAAAAGCTTGTTGGGTACCCATGTGGCTGAATTAGTCAAAGGCTTTAATGTCGTCAAATGGCTAGAAGGTCGTGATATTGGCGTTCAAACCCATAAAGTGAAGTTTGTAGAGCAGGATTTTTTGGCGGACTTTTTTCCTGTGTATGTGCCGGATTCGAACAAGGTTTCTATATTGGCTGGAGCGGTAATTCTGTTGAAGTCAGAATTCAGATTGGGTCAGCAATTTAGCGCATTTCATCAGACTAACGAGGAAAGTTTCAATCATATTTTGGCTCAAAGCCCGGTGATGAAACGCGCCATAAGGGAAGCGAAAAAGTTTGCTGAATCATCCTTGCCACTGTTGTTTGCTGGTGAAACTGGCGTGGGCAAAGAGACGCTGGCCAGAGCGGCTCACACCGTTAGTCCAGGCCGTGACAAGTCATTTGAGCAGGTAGTGGTTTCGGGTCATTCACCTGAAATACTGGACGAGATTTTGTTCGGCAGCGAAGGAGTCACGGGGCTTCTGAATAATACTGATATAGGCACAGTCTTGCTCAAAGAGGTGTGTGAACTGGCCGAGTCAACTCAAGCCAAATTGTGTGCCTGGTTAGAGCATACTGAACATAACCGCAACAAGGCTGTGAATAAGGACGAAGATCTGCCGCGACTGATGACAACAACGCAACAGGATTTAAGCCTGAAAGTAGCGGAGAATACCTTTAGAGAAGACTTATATTTCCGGTTGACCTCATTGATTATTGTCGTTCCTTCATTAAGAGAAAGGAAAAGCGATATCATCGGTTTGGCTGAGTATTTTCTTAAACAGCAAGCTATGAAAATGGGCAAGCGGGTACCTAAGTTATCGCGCTCCTGTGTTGAGTTATTGCAGTCCCACGCCTGGCCCGGCAACGTCAGGCAATTGGAAAATACCGTATGCAGGGCTTTGTTGACCGTTTCCGGACGGGAAATTCACAAAGAGCATATTCAGTTACCTGGTGCGGCATCGAGCTTTAACTTTTCCTCCAATGACTTTGAAGGCACCCTGGATGAAGCGGTTAAAAAGTTTGAAAAGTCCCTGTTGCGCCAGCTTTATCCCAGTTATCCCAGTACCCGACAGTTGGCGCGCAAGCTCGGCTTAAGCCATACCGCTATCGCCAATAAATTGCGAGAATATGGCATTAGCCGGAAAACTATTAAAATATAATTCGTTCTAAAGTGACCGAAGAAGTCACTCAGTATTAAACGACAGGAGAAAGATATGAAACTGTATGGCTATTGGCGCTCTTCAGCCAGCTACAGAGTTAGAATTGCATTAAATTTGAAAGAGATAGAATACGAATACCTGCCGGTTCATTTGGTGAAAGGTGGTGGGGAGCAACACAGCACCGAATACAAAATGCTGAATCCAGCAGAACTGGTGCCCACATTGGTGGATAGCGATAATGAGTCAGATATTATTCTCAATCAGTCTCTTGCCATTATTGAATATCTGGATGAGCGCTTTCCTGAAATTAACAAACTGATCCCGGATCATAAACTGGACAGAGCCAGAGTCAGAGCGGTGGCCCATGACCTTGCCTGTGACGCACAACCTATTCAAAATTTGAGAGTGTTGCAGTATCTGGAGCAACATTTCAATGCTGACCAAAGTGCCAAAAGTGCTTGGGCTAAACATTGGATAGAGCAGGCATTTACTTCAGTAGAACGACGTATTCAGAACACGGCTGCGGATTATTGTTTTGGTTTTAATGTCTCAATGGCTGATGTGGTATTAGTGCCTCAGTATTACAATGCAGAGCGATTTGGAGTAGATATGACACATTACCCGCTAATCCAAAGGGTGGTGGATAACTGCAATAAACTGGACGCTTTCAAAAAGGCTGCGCCAGAAGCGCAACCTGATGCTCAATAAGATATATACAGTCTATTGAGATTTAATGGGCAGTTCGGTTGTGTTTTTCACCTGTTTCAGTGCAAACGTTGAACTCAGGTGATCAACACAAGGCAAGTGCGTAAGCTTGGACTTTAACAATTGTTCGTATTCTTCGATACTTTCTACAATCACTTTTAATAAGTAGTCTTTTTCACCGCTGGTTGTATGGCATTCAATAATTTCTGAAATATCCTGAACTGCATCTTCAAAGGCATTGAGTGACTCTGTGTCATGATTCTTTAAAGTCACGTAAATAAAGACACTGACGCCCAGATTTAATTTCTTATTGTCCAACAGTGTGACTTTGAAGATGCAGTTCAGGATATTTCAGAAATTATTGAATGCCATACAACCAGCGGTGAAAAAGACTACTTATTAAAAGTGATTGTAG
>JYMV01019288.1_pt1 | contig 13682 bp, 13 predicted proteins | sample 338911 | NCBI WGS metagenome assembly JYMV01 (sample SAMN03354496, study PRJNA234377) | hydrothermal vent metagenome | biome: Deep sea; feature: Hydrothermal plumes at the Eastern Lau Spreading Center, Western Pacific Ocean; material: Seawater | place: Tonga | collected 2009 | depth 2000 m m
CCAACCCTGACCTGGCGAAAATTAAAGTTCATCTAAAAGCAGCTAACGGAGCCTTTCTGGAAATGAAGGGCTATCTTGACGCTATTTCCACAAAGGTAAGTAATGGGAATGCTCATCTAAAATCCCAGGAGCTTGGGAGGTAGTTTAATGGCGATTTTTGATTTTTTGCTTGAAATTGAGCCAAAGAGAGCTGCAGCGGAACTCCGAATAGCTCAGAATGAGATCAGGGCATCGCTTGAGGCTATTGAAATAACCTATCAAGAATGGTTAAAGCGCGAGGAGGCAATTGCCGAATCAGAATTTCAGAACGAAGCGATGCGTGCTCAACCACTCGGACGCATTGGGCAAAGCACCAGACTTGTTGCGTCAGAACCCAGAACGAGATTTGTAGCACTGGTCAATAAGGATGGCGAGGCTTTCAGGTTGCCTCTTTCGACTTCACAGCACCTGAAGCTTGTAGATGCTTTTGATAGAATCTTAAGCCGGGGGACTTTCGATGAGGAGGCCGCTGCTAGCATAGAATCGCAATAGTCGACTAGTTTGACTATAGCCCAACTGGACGCTCGATCGCTGCGTTTTCCGTTCAAGATAGGCTCGGTTGTATGGTCTCTGGACTCCGGACCATCCATCTCTAGATCCTAATTGGACTATTTTTTGTTCTATGGCGGCAAAAATAAGGGATCTTTTTCTTTCAAGCCGAAGGATCACGTAGATTTATCGTTATGGTGACAATTTATTTCTGACAAAAGCAACAAGTTCTCCCTCCGTTTCGACGAGGAGGGTAAGACATGGCTTCTCCATGACAAGAAAGAGCAAGTGGTTTCTGGGTTTGCCACACAAGCCGAAGCTATTGAGAAGGCCCGGAGCCTGGTGGCGGCCGAGGGAGGTGGCTCTGTCGTCATTCATGGTAAGAGCGGTCAGCTCCGAGAAACGTTTGTTTCTGAGAGTCGCGGTCGTGAACTGTCTCGGAGAATCGGTGGCGCCGTACTGCGGCATCGTAAGGCCGCGGGGCTGACTCGGAGTGAGCTGTCCGAGCTTTCAGGGGTTGGGGCGACCGCCATTTATCAAATCGAAAACGGGCATCCCACGGTACGGTTGGAGACTCTCGTGTCGGTGCTGGATGTTTTGAATATCAAGCTTCACCTTAGTAGCTCACTAGAAGGGGAGATCTCTTGAGGGAACTGGTGGTCTACAACCATGACATCGAAGCCGGCGTTCTTTCCGAAGACGACGGAGTGTTTTGCTTTCTTTATCAAGATGATTACGAAGGAGAACCTGTTTCGTTAACTTTGCCCGTGCGCTCTCAGGCCTATAAGTTCTCTTCGTTTCCTCCGTTTTTCGAAGGGCTGCTTCCTGAAGGATTTCAGCTTGAAAGCCTGCTTCGAGCGAAGAAGCTCGACGCAGACGACTATATGGCCCAGCTCGAAGCAGTCGGACAAGATTGTGTTGGCTCGGTAACGGTTCGTCGCCGATGAGTATCTGCCTAATCACCGGCGAGCCTTCCGATGTCTTATACAGCCAGGTTGGGCTCCGAACGCTCTCCCCTCGCCTCAAGACGATCAAAGCCCTCAACTACGACGCCGAACAACAGCGTCAGATTGCCGCGGAGATGGCTGAGAAGATCTCTATCCAAGGCGTCCAGCCTAAGTTTAGCGCTGTTCTGTCCCCTAGTCAGAGTGAGTTTCAACTCGTTGAGAAAGATGGGCGCTATATCCTCAAGCCTCCTCATCGCGATTTTCCGCAGGTTCCTGAGAACGAGGCCCTGACTATGGACCTGGCTCGACGAGCCGGGGTGGATACTCCGCCGTTCGGCTTGGTCCCGAACATTGACGGGACTTATACATACTTCATTCAACGCTTCGACCGAAAAGGCAAGAAGAAAAAGATTGCCACCGAAGATTTTGCCCAACTTTCTCAAGAGTCCAGACAGACGAAGTACCGCTCTAGCCTAGAGAGAGTGGCTGGTGTTGTCGATGAATATTGCACCTTTCCGCTACCGGAAAAGCTCAAGTTGTGGCGCCGCGTGCTGGTCGCCTACCTCACCGGAAATGAAGATATGCACCTCAAGAACTACTCTCTGATCACCGAGAACGGCAAGGTCACTCTGTCCCCCGCCTATGACCTTCTAAATACCACCGTTATTCTCAAGGAGCCGAAAGAAGAATCCGCTCTACCCGTGCGGGGTAAGAAGGCCAAGCTTAGCCGGTCCGACTTCGTTGATTACTATGCCTGGCAAAGGCTAGGGATCGGTCCAACTGTGACAGCCCGTATCCTGGGCGAACTCGAATCGATTCTCCCCGCTTGGCATGCACGGGTCGAACGTGATCCTCTTCTCACTGACGAGCTAAAGACGGCTTACCAGGACTTGCTCGACCGGAGAGCTCAAGTTCTTTTTGCTCAGGCTTGATGACCGTTGCGCAAACGAGCGTTTGTGCACAAGGAAATGTTAGCGATAAACGGCACTACCTGCAGCGCTGTTTGGCACCGTCCAGCTGAATCTAGGATTTGTACTCAAAAAGGAGTACAATACCTCATGGGATTTAAAGATGCCAAGAAAAAGTTTATCCGGGCTCTCAAGAATGGAGAAATTCAACACGAATCCAGAGACTGGGGAAAGAACTGGCTCGCAGAGGACCGGATCGGGCTTGAAGAGGCGGTAAGTATCCTTTCACAGTCGCGAGGTCAGGATTCTCCCGGCCCGACACGGCATCATTTTCTTACAGACGTGGAAGTCTGGATCTTTAAGCCCCGCCATAATAACGAGAGGTGGTACATCAAAGGGTATTTGTTGGAGGAAGAACTCCACATCTTGGAGCTTCATCTTATTTCTTTCCATCCCTCAGAAAGTTCTCAGCCATGAAAATTCGAGTCCCCGGAGAAAAAACAAAGGTTGCCTGCGAACAATGCCGATCGCTTCAACCTGGCACTTGGAACTACGGCACCTTCGATATGAGTGACGGTACCGCTATTGAACAAGCCATGATCGCCTATTGTGACGTTTGCGGGGCCCCTTGTTCCATGGCTCATCAGTCGTCCTGGAGGCTTCGAGAAGCGCGTGAGGAGAGAGAAAAGATAAGGACATCTTTTCGAATAAGTCTTCCTTTGTTCGATCTTACTGCCGGCAAGATTTCTGAGATAGGAGGGGACGCCAAGCGCGCACCAGAGATTATCGCACGTGCTCTTCTTAGGCGTCTTTGCAGAGAGCCAGAGCGCATCCCGACTTTTGCTTCGAATATCAAGGAGCTGAAGAGCCCTCTGCTCGAGAGGCCGTCAAAGAAAATGAATCTAAGACTTGCTCCTGGCTGCTCCAAAATTTTGGAGCAGCTCAAGGAAGCGACATCTCTTAATCAAAGCGAAATTCTCCGCAGAGCCCTTGTCATTTCCGATTCCGATCCCCAATTCACAGAAGAACTGAAAAGCCTCGTGGAGCTAACTGGTTAAACGACAGCTTCCTGTCTAGCAATGGTCCGGTAGACGGTAGGGCGGGAGATGGAGAAGAGTTCGGCCAGATCGCTGATGGAGTATTCGCCTGTGTTGTGCATTCGCGCTAGCTCTTCTTGCTGGCGGTCGGAGAGTTTGGGTTGTTTGCCGCGGAGTTTGCCTTTGGAGCGGGCGATGGCCATGCCTTCGCGGGTGCGGTGGCGGATTAGGTCGGCTTCGAATTCGGCGAAGGTGGCTAGGATGTTGAAGAAGAGTTTGCCCATTGGGTCGGTGGGGTCGTGGACGGTGGCGCCGAGCTGGAGTTTGATGCCGCGGTCGGCGAGGGTGTCGCCGATTTGTCGGGCGTCGGGGACGGAGCGGGCCAGGCGGTCTAGTTTGGAGACGACGAGGGTGTCTCCAGAGCGGACGGCGGCGAGGGCCTGGTTGAGGCCGGGTCGGGCTTTGTTTCGGCCGGTGAAGCCATGGTCGGTGTAAATGCGGTCAGCTTTGACGCCGAGGTCGAGTAGGGCTTGGGTTTGGGCGGTGAGGTCTTGTTTGTCGGTGGAGCACCGGGCGTATCCGATCTTCATGGATTGACATGCGACGTGTCACGTTTAGGGTCCCCCTTGTGAGAATTAAAGCGTACCACCTATATGAGACACATTGAAGACCGTCAAATCGTAGCCTGCGATCGGGGGATCGGGTGTAACGTTGAACGACCGGCTTACGGACAATGGCCGGCACTGGTCGGGGGAGTATTTGTAGATGGTCGGAGAGAAGGGCAAGCGGCCAGAGCCTCGCTACCCCTCCCCAACTAGGTCTCGAGGCTCTGGCTCCTTATTCACGGGCTTCAGCTTGCTGAAGTCCAACGTGGGTTCGGGGGACGGATCCCCCGGGAGCGGGGCGGGCAGTTCGCGGTGGGGGCTGATAGACTTTACGCTGCGGCACTCGCGATCTGTCCGGCGCCCTGTCGCTTCTTCTCTGTAGTGACCCCACAGGATGCGCCGGCCCTTCGCGAACCCCACCTTGTGGGTAACCAGGCCGGACTTGCGCTCAACCTACGAGCTGTCCGCAGGACCAGTTCGTCTTTGAGCCTCAAAGACGATCTCTTCCGAGCTAACAGTCTGTCGTAAAGCTAACCGGCCTTCGAAGCCCACACCACAACCCTCGCCCAAGCTAGACCTCGCCCCCGCGGTTTTACAAAACCAGCGGGGGCGACAGCCGGGATGGGGAGCGAGAACTAAAAGAAAGCCCACCTCTCGATGGGCCTTCAAAGCTCTCTGCTGACGTATCTTCTACCTGGCGTAGACCTGCAGGTCTACGCCAGGGCTGCACCCAGCCCGGCCAGGGGCGCTTGGTATCTCAAGAGCTTTGTGGCACGGACTCAACTCAGGTCGGGTTAGAGGCGGAGGCCATTCGGAATCCGGCTGGCCTCCACTCGTAAGCTTCGATTCGCTCTTGAAGAATCAGAGCGAACCTGCTCTAGCGCTCTTGTGAGCTTGGAGGTAGCCGCTTCGTGGTAGGGTTCTGTATAATCTTGCGGATTCAAGCTGTCGCCCGACATAGTCCAACTGCAATATCTGTCCTGTCGAGTCCTGGGCCAGGATCGAATGAGAATCACAGTGCTTCACGATAGGAGAAAGCTTCTCTTTTGTATCTTCGAAATTTTGCAACGGGATTCTCTTTCCCTCGAAATCTACCCAGACATTATCAGTGAGATAAATATGAATCATCTCGATTGATTTTGTCTTCCCCGTGAACAACTCTACATTGACAGGCATTGAGAGAGCCTGCAACCGTATCGTCTTTTTCAGGTCTGCGTTGAACGTTTCGGCCATTTCGGCTTCCACCACTTCGTTTAGGCGCCTGTAATCATCTGTCAAATGCAGATTTTTTTCGACGAGTTTCATACCACTGTCTAGAGACATGCCCGTTGAAATTCCGATTAGGGTAAGCTTCGATGAGTCTCCTGTTGAGGCACCTGAAAGTGCAAAAAACACTATGATGAAGAGGAATACTCTCATATCTCTTTTCCATTCAGGAACGTGATTGGTTGATTAAAGGCACCGTAGAGATCAAAATCCTGGAGATTTCCCGTCCGTAGAGCCTCCCAATAACCACTCATACCGGGCCCCCCGTCACGCTCCAGCGGCCCCCCACAATATGTGAGGTCGCCAGTAACTTGAGTTCCCGGGAGTGCTTGTGAAAGGTCTTTTGCAAGACATTTCCCCCTTCCAGTTGTTCCCGTTCTGCATCCTCTAAGTTCAACATGTTTCGCTTTCCCGACAAGGCGTTCAACAGGAAAGAATTTTCTTTTGCTCCTCGTCTGTTCGTAGATAGGAGGGGCGCCTCCAAGTCTCGAGCCTGGATTGCTGCTATTCTGTCGAACGGTGATTTGATCGGTATATCCAATTTCAATTTGGCCTCTAGTAGAGAAAAGATAGTTATAATTGATTTCATAGTTGGAACTGCTAACTATCTCGGGATAGATGGCTTGGAAGCTAGCGTGGCCTCCGATGACAACTCGGTCAATGCCTCCTTGCTGCCACCTACGGAGAAAATCTCCGAATTGGTTTTCATCGTAAAAAGACTCATTCCCATTGTTGTCTACGATCCAGCAATCAAGTCCACTCGGGTCCACGGCATTCACCGGATTAGTGGGGTACGCATAGAGGTTAAGATTTCCAGCATGTCCGATGGGGTCTCGGCTGATGAAGCGGCCTAGTGGATTACCTTGATACGAACGATGGCCCATGTTGAACATTCCGCTATCGGCCGTATCGTCGTTCACCGACAACCCACCAATCCAAGTCTTGGGACTGACAGTTCCGGAACCGGAAGACGAGATCAGATCGCCGTACTCTGAGAACTCAAAGGATCGGATTACGTTGCCCTGGTCGTCGATAACGTCTCGGGTTGTTCCAAGGGCATCGGATAAATGAAAGACAAAGCTTCCATTTACTTCCGCCCCAAGCAGAAGATGCCCGGCCACGTATGAGATCGAGGGAGCGTTCGAGCTTGCAGAGCCGGGAGCTGAAGCGGCCGTCGTGATGCCCACTCCATACTCTTCGGAACTATTGCCGCCCTTGTCGAGCTTTCGGTTGCGGAGCCCATCAACGCCATAGCGCGCATCCTGCAGGCGAGTGACGTTGCCCCCGAGATCGGATTCAACCCGCTTCAAGCGGTCGAATTCGCTAAACTCGTACGAGATTTCTTCGCCGGTGGCGGCAATCGTCCGCTTGGTTAAATTACCGTCCTCGTCCGTGGTCAGAGTCTCGAACGAGACGAAGTCGCCCACAGTCCTGTGACCGGCAGCTGTCGCGTAGATCAGGATCTCTTCCAGCTGGTCGGAGTAACGAATGGTTCCGTTGTCGTCGATGGATTTGTACGTGTAGTGGTACGTCACACCGGCCACGTGGTCATCGAAGAATGTTCGGTTGTCAGACTCATCCCACACGTATTCGCGCTGCAGATGAGTAGCACCTAGCGGACTTGCCGGAAGACTCGCCACGTCGACAGCTTCGGCGCGTTTTACCGCAACAAGTCTATCAAGCCAATCTACGGAGTATTCCCACAGAATGGCCTTAGTCGGCGTGACCTCCAGCTGAGACTGGCGATTGTTAGAGTCATCATAGGTCCATTCGAAGGAGCGGAGTGGGTCCGTGACTCCGGACTTTTCATAGCGAAGGAATCGAATGTTTCCATTGGCATCGAATCCAGATCCCGGAGTATCGGCGGCATCACGGAAAATAGCGGTGATGCCGGTGGAGGAAGGATACTCGATTTCGTCCAGACGGCCTGCGGCGTCGTAGGTATAGACGAACTCCCCAACGACAGTTTCCGGGTCGCCTCTCTTGATAGTGACCTTGTGAAGGAGATTGTCGCGGTAGTAGCTATACTCCGTGACCTTGCCCTCGGGGTCAACCATTCTTGTCAGATTGGAATCTGCATCGTAAGACCAAGAAATGGACTTCCCATCGGAATAGATCATTTGAATCAGGCGGTTTCTTTTGTCGTAAACGTATGTTTGAGTTTGGCTATAGGTATCGCTTCCGTAGCTTGCTTTGCCGTAGACCCTACAGTCGTAAGCCGACCAAACCAGTCTGCCCAACTCGTCATACCTAAACTTGCGATCAAGTTCCAACTCTCCAAACTCTCCAATGCTAAAAATGTCCTCTAGAAGACAACGGTCATTATTGCGAAAGAGCTTGCTTACACCTCGTGCTGAATGAGTTTCAGTATTCTTACAAAAGTCCGGATGAACAATTCGACTCAACTCTCCCAGAGGATCAATCGTCTGAGTCCTGCGCCCACGATGGTCGTAAAGAAAAAGGTAGCGCGATTCTTCTGTGCCCTGACGTCGTACCATTGATTGGATCTGTGATCGCCCGTTGAAGAAGTACTCGACACGGCTAATCTGACTACTACCACCTATTTCACGCTGAATACCGTCTACGCGTCCCTGGGTATCGTGAGAAAGGGTCGTTGTCCGCTGAACTCCCGACGAAGCCGTGTTCGGAGGCAAGAATATCTTCTTCAAGAGACCATCTTCGTACTCGAAAGACGTCAGCTCGTCGTTCCCATCTTCCATTCCAGTCCTGCGATCCAAGAGATCATAGAAATACTCCATCGTGTTCCCCAGATCATCGGTGGCCGTTTTTAGATTGTCGTAAGCATCGTAAGTGAATTGGGTTGTTCGAACTCCAGCCGAGGGGCCATCTCCTTTGGGCACTTCTATTCGCTGCAGGTTTCTCGATTGATTTTTGACGAACGGAGACCCCGTGTAGACGAAATTCGTTGTGTATCCTCGGCGGTCTTTGAACGTCTCAACGAGGCCGTCTGAAGTGTAAGTCATTTCTGTTTTAAAGCTGTCAGAGTCTGTGACATCGATGATTTCGCTGAGATTCCCCAGTGAGTCGTAGATAAGCTCGGTAGGTTCATAGGCCGTTACCACTCCGTTCACGGTGACCTCGGGTCTCTGAATCCGTCTTAACAGATTTCTATGTTTGGGATTGAGGGGGGAGTCGAGGGTGTCCGCATAGGTGTAGACATAGAGATTCCCTTCCTTGTCCGTTTCTTCGATGACGTTTCCAAAGTCATCATACTTCCAAGTAGTGCTGACAAGGTCTGGATCGGTTTGCTTCGTTTTGAGAAAAGGATTCTCTTCGTCCGTGTATTCGAAGCTTGTGAAAGCTTCGTCCTCAGTAACGATATCGTAATAGAACTCCTCGACATACTCATCCAGGTTTTCATCGTACACATAGTCGGAATATTCTTCGTAGTACCAACGTCCGACCGTGTATCCGGAAACTCTTTGCCGGTCATCGTAAGAAACGCTGGTATACAAGCCGGAACCGACATCGGCGTTAGGATTGATTGATTCCAACGCATTGAAATCAGTGAGGTCTTCTTCTCTCATATTGAAGCCAAAGAAAGTGTAGTCGTAAAACCTGACAACCTCACCGTAAATGAACTCTGCAATCTTTCGACCGGTTTCGTCGTATGAGAATTGCATCATGACGTTGCCACGAGGGTCCACCACTTGGGAGAGCTTGTCCTGCCCATTGTAGACAAACTCCGTCATCTCGAGCTCTGGATTTGTTATGCTACGAAGTCTTCCTAAGGGTCCGGGGTCTCCTTCTTCATAGTAGTCGATCTGCGTAAGTCTGCCGTCGACGGGGTCACCGTCTCGTATCTCAATCGGTTGACCATCTGGCCTGCGAGTGAAATAAGTATTCCTTCCTCCGTCAACCTCAATTCTATCGAGATGTCCGGTTGTCGAATGATAGATGTAGTCCGAGGAGTTATTGTTGCGATCCGTGATACGAATGAGTCTCCCCGAGTCGTTGAACTCCCATTTCGTCTGACTTTTGAAAGTCAGGGTAAATCTGGTCGTCCGAGAGTTGGGTGCAGAATTGACGGCCGTCGTAGTATCCTTCTCACAGATCGTATACAGATTTCGAGCGCTCGGCGTGTAGCCTCCACCATCCTCATCCCAGCGCATCTTACCCCCGCCCTGGCGATGAAAGACCACTTGGTTTCTTACGAGGTCTTCCTCAATACGATTGTGGGAAACTTCCTGCCAACCGTATCCGAGTGAACTTACTGGTGCTTCTGAAAGATGACTCTGGTAGTTCAGGCCCACTTCACAAATCGAGTAGCAAGTCGATCCCGGAAGATGCGAAAACTCCGTGTAAGATTCCACCGTTTCCGTCTTCTCGCGAGCTTCCAGCGTGGAGCCTTCTGGAGATGGTGCTGTCGCGTTGAAATAGATGTAGCTCGTACCGACAACCTCTTGCCCGATCCTCTCGCTATCACCTAATTCGTAGCGCCCTTTCCAAATAGCCTCAATCTCGACTGAACTCGACGGGGATTCTGTCCCCTCGAAAACTTGATAGACGTCTCTGGATGTGGTCCCGCCGCTTACTGAGGTTATGCCTCCAACGGCGATTGACCATTCTATATCTCCGCTCGGCACCCATGGTGATTGAAAAATCGCGCTTTGGGACGGAAGAGTTACGATCGTCCCCGACAAAGTGACCATATCGTTCATAGAATTGAAGCGTATTTTACTAACTGCAGTATCGGCAATGGCTAATGCTCGAATATCGAAACCACCATTGACTCCAAGGATTCCACCCGATGCTCCGATACCTCCCCAGATAGGCGTCTGCCCTTCCTCTCCGAACTCAAACTCAGCCTTGGTCGTACCCGGTATATCATCGAAATTAGCGTCTGTTACTACGGTTTCTTTGAAGCTCACGATTTTTGTCTCTAGAAATATTGTGCCACCTCCACCTCCGGTTGGTGTGACATCCACATTCAGCAGATTCCATGAGGTACTTCCGAAGCTTCTGGTCCAGTATCGTTCAACCATCTCGCTCGGGTTTGAGGTGTCTCGATAGTATCGGATTTCTTGATCATAGATATCGAGTGGCTGAGCTAGGTTATGTTCACGGCGCACTCTATGTCTTAAAACGTAGTATGTGTTGTCGGAAATCGCGGAAGCATCTATTGTGGATTCTATGCCAAAAGATTCGTCACTGACGTAGACAGCGAAGTCGTCGTCGACATCGGAAGTCGTCCTGACGCTATCGGCATCCGTGCGGGTCCATTTATGTGTGATCATTTGAAAACTCCTTAGTTTTGGTGTTGAGTAAAGATTCTCCGAGGGCGTCGTGTACGCACTCGAGAACCATGAGAAGAGCGTGGCGTTTAGACACGGGCATTCCACCGAGGGCCTCGTGAAGTTCAAAGACACTCCAGCTTTGTGCTTCTTCCAGGGTCTGTCCGACAAGGACCGTTGTGCTATAGGATGCTGCTGCGATCACGGGCCCACATGCTTTTGCCACGAAGGAGACTTCTTGAATTGCATTTTCTTGAATTCTAAAAAACATCGTCAACTTGTCCCCGCAGCGAGGATAGGTTGAGTGGCCTGATACCGTCGGCCGCTCCATTTTGAAGCAGTTTCGCGGATTGATAGCGTGCTCTCTGATTATTTGTGAATACACGTCGTGCTCTCCTTAGGGGGTAGTCTGGACGACTTCCTCGCATGCTCAATCGAAATGTGAGCAGCAAGAGAGGCCCGGAGCTTTCAATGCTTTTATGCGCAAGAATGCCAAGCCACATGAAGTCGGCGTTTAATTTATTGGGTTATTGGGCGGCGACGGGGTGTCGCTCGAACGAGTTTGGGTGGGTCGTTCATCGGTCCGCTTGGCCCGGGAGAGAATTGTTTGTGTTGTCCTCTCACTTATTAGTTATGGGAAGAGAGTCGAGAATCTGACGCTGTCTTCCAAATTTTTTGAGATTTGTTTAGAGTTCGGGTAGCTGAGGCTTGGGAGTGGGCTTTTTGGTGGCCGGGTCTAGGGTGTTGTTGATTCGGTCTTCGAGGCGGCGGATGCGGATTCGGAGTCTGGTTCGGTCTTGTTCGCATTCGGCTATTTGGTAGCTCATAAGGCGTAGCTCGGCTCGGTTTTCGGCTTCTTGTTCGGCTTTGGTCTCGATGATGTATTGGAGGTCTTCGAGGCGGGCCTGGTGTTTGTCTAGCATGGCCTGTTGGAAGTGGACGAGTTCCATTATTTGGGTGTTGTCTTGGAGATCGGCTTGGAGGCGGAGTTCTTTGCTTCGCACGTCGGCTTCGATTCGTTTGTTGCCCTCGCCGTGGCGGACTTTGAGCCAGGCGGCTAGCGCGGTGATGACGCCTCCAACGCTGACTATGAGGGGGCCTAGTTCATTCCATGCCATTTTGGGCTACCTCCGCTAATTTCTGTTGTATGGCTTTGTCTGTCTGGTCCGTGACGATGCCGTAGTGCTGACCGTTGGATCGGTGTCCGCCTTTGACCTGAAGGAGCATCTCCTGGTCCGGGTGGTCCCAGCGGAACTGTTCCTTGTAGGTGCCTATCTGGCCGAGGCAGTAGGCTCTCCAGCGGGCGCCGGCTATCTCCCGGTCGTCGGGGTGGACGTGGCGGAGGTATTGGTAGCCGGTGACTTCTTCGATGTCTCGGCCGAGGAGGGCGACGTAAGCCGAATTGACGGCCAGGTCGCCTCCGTCGGAGAAGCAGACGAAGGCGGCCAGGGGTAGGAGGCTGTCGACGTACTCCTGGGCCTCCTCGGTGACGGTGACGGATTGGTAAGCTTGGTTGACTCGCCGGAGCGAGAGCTGGGGCAAGGCATAGGCGAGGCCGACAACTGAGGCGGCTGAGACCAGGGCCGTGGTGAGGCGTCCGGCGGTGACGAGTTCGTACCAAGGTTTCCAGACGCTGCAGAGCGAGTGCCCTTGGGGTGCGGCGACGGCGTCGAAGAGGTGGCCCATTCCGCAGGTGAGGATGAAGGGGACTATCCAGGGTAGGAGTCTGACCAGGTGGGTTCTTCTGAGGTACCAGAAGAGAAGGAGGGGTATGGCGAGGTAGCTGGCCCAGATGACGATGTCGCAGATGGTCCAGGTCCAGGTGATCCAGGGCTCCCAGAGGACGCAGTGGCCATGGGGTTGCCACCAGCGCCCGGGGTGGGACCCTGCCCCCCAGGGTCCTCCTTCCATTGCGGGGGGCAGTGCTCCACAAAACTCTTCAATCATCTATCACCTCCTTTAGGCTGTCGCCGTCCCCTGGAGAAGTACGGGGAGCAGCAACCTCCTTGCATCTCAAGTAGTCCCAAGCGCCACCCCAAAACTCGCCGTCTGCAAGACTCACCAGCGGGCACGGTAGCCTCGGAGGTCTACGTGAATGAAGCCTTGAGTCGGGTAGTAGCCGACGCCGCCGCGGTCTCCGATGACTCGGTCGCAGATGTCGTAGAGTTCCTCGACGCCCATATAGTCGGAGTAGATGTCGGCGGCCAGGCCGTCGATGTGAGTGGAGTTGGAGACGCCGCCTACTTTCCGGTTGTAGACCGGCGGGCGGTATCCGGAGGTGATGTGAAGGGGGTAGTTTCCGGCTCGAGTGCGGATCTCTTCGAGGATATTGACGAGTCTGGGGCTTATTCGGATGAGGTCGTAGTTGTGATCGCTTGGCCGGAACTCGGAGAGACGGTAGTTCTTGGAGAGTTGGGCGTCCGGGAAAGCGGAGATGAGAGGTGCCGCGGCTTCCCGGTCGATCGCCTCATACTCCTCACCGGCCTCCTCCTCCGGAAACACATCCGCCGTCCACCCTGACGAGAACCTCAGGCCGCTGCGTCCGGGTCCTGCGGACGGCAGATCTGGGTCTAGCTCACCGCCGGAACCGTTCGCTCCGTCGGAACCATCCACGCCATCCGCAGAACCCAACAACCTGCCGTCTGCAAGACCCAGGTAGAGTTTCTTTCGTTTGTCGTCTCTGGTGAGGACGAGGTCGAGGCGTTGGGTGAGGATTTCGAGGAGTCGGAGCTCGGCGACGTCGAGGGGGATGGGGTCTCGCCAGTTGTCGGGGGGACAGATGAGCCTCCAGCAGTAGCAGACGGATTTGTATCCGGCAACAGGTAGGGGGTCTTCTAGGGCTCCCTCGTCGTGGCTTTCTTGGAAGAGTTGGTCGTCGAAGTCTTCGGGTTGGGGGTCGAATTCGGTGGTTATCTTGCTCATTTTGGGGCCTCCGCCGTGTTGGGATGAGCCGGGACCGGATGCCGAGAAATAGGTCATCGGGATCACAGGCACTCATGAATTAGTTATGGGACGGAAGGCGAGAATCTGACGATCGGAAAGAATTTTTATTTTTTTTGAGAGAAGTGAAGAATTTTGGGGGTCTCTTTACAGATAGGTATAGTAGAAGAGGTCGTTATTAAGACGACTCTCGACC
>JYMV01037802.1_pt1 | contig 13682 bp, 12 predicted proteins | sample 338911 | NCBI WGS metagenome assembly JYMV01 (sample SAMN03354496, study PRJNA234377) | hydrothermal vent metagenome | biome: Deep sea; feature: Hydrothermal plumes at the Eastern Lau Spreading Center, Western Pacific Ocean; material: Seawater | place: Tonga | collected 2009 | depth 2000 m m
GTTTCCATGCGCAGGGAAGAAAACGAAAGCGTCTTACCCGATTCTGTGATTTTCCGTGCCAGTGCCGGAAGGTCCGGATGGTCGGTCACAGAAGGTCCAACCAGGCCTATCGTCTTCGCCGATTTTCCCACTCCGGTGAGCAAGGTTTCCAGGGAACTATAAGTTTTTTCCAAGTCAGGTAGACGCGGAGGACGGTATATAAAACCTGCCGTACAAAATCGGCAGGCCCAAATGCACCCCCGTGTTACCTCCATTAACGCCATATCCTTAAATGTGGATTCTTCATCATGCAGAACCGAGTGGGTACAAAGCAACTCCTCCTGTTCCACCCAATGCCGCACCACACGGGGGGGAACCCCATCCATCGGGGAAACTCCGACTTGCCGGTCTTGCTCCATCCTGGGCCGGTAAGATTGCGGCAAATAAATTCCAGGAATGGACACAGCACGCTCGAAGAATCGCTCCCTGTCCTCTTCTTCACGGAGCATTCCAAAAAATTGCTCGGCCAGGCCTTCCCCTTCACCGATGAACATGACATCCATACATTCCGCCAACGGTTCGGGGTTGATGAATATCGCCGATCCCCCTGCGGTAATCATCGGGAACGATGCATCCCGCTTGTCTCGGTCCAGGGGAATGCCGAAGTATTTCAGGGCTATAACCGCGTTGAGGTAGTCGGGTTCAAAGGAAATCGAAAACGCAATGACATCGAAGTCAAGCGGGTGCATTTTTAAATCTATGGAACGCAACGCCTCGCGCTCCAGGAACTCCGTTTCCGGCTTCCACCCAAGCGGCAAGGCATAGCGGTCGCACACCACCCCTTCAATTTGGTTTAACAGGGAATACACCTTCTGGAAACCCAGGTTGGCCATCGCCACATCCCGCGTATTGGGGTAGACAAGAAGTACCCGTAAATCGTTACGCGAAAGGGTCGAATCGAGGGACGAATCGGATAAATAAGAAACCTGCATAAACACCGTTAAAAAAAATTACGAGGGGTAATTACAGAATCGGGTAAGACGCTTTCGTTTTCTTCCCTGCGCATGGAAACCCTCACCGATGAACTGGTGGATCTGATCCTCCAGAGCGGTCAGAAAACACTGACGGTGGCCGTGGATGGACCTTCCGAGAGAATGCGGGATGTCATCAATAAAGCCGCCACCGATGACTTCATTGTCGAAAAGTGCCGGTTTTTGACGCGCAGGGGAATCCTGCATTTAAAAATCTATTCCATTATTGGACTGCCTCAGGAGACCGAGGAGGATATTGACCAATTCATTCGGTTGGTCGAGCGGATCCAGGCGGCGTATGTCGAGGAATGCCGTGAACGAGGAAATATTGGCCGAGTGACCATCAGCCTGAGTCCGTTGGTTCCAAAACCGGGAACGCCTTTTCAATGGCACCCTATGGAAGAAGTGAAGAGCCTGAAGAAAAAATTTGCCCGGGTGAGAAAGGCCCTGGGTAAATTGCCGCATCTGAAAATGAGTTTTGGGTCCCCGAACGAAGCCTACCTGCAAACCTATTTGTCGCGGGGAGACCGGAATGTACACGCTTTTTTCAAAACCTACCTGAATAACGGCCACGATGCCAAGAGCGCGTTGAAAAAGCATTCCACCCACCGGTATGTATACCGCCAGTATGAAAAGGAAGACTACCTTCCCTGGGATATTGTTGACCACGGCTACCGTAACAATTTTCTGTGGGAGGATTATCAGCGGGGATTGAAAGAAGTACATACTCCTATTTGCGATACCTCAATCTGTAAAATCTGTGGCCTTTGCCACTAACCGGCGAGCCGCCGGTGGCAATGTGCAAAAACTTTCTCTGGCGGACAAAAAGTTATCTCGGCTTAAAAAGTGGTTGCTATATTTCCTCCCACGCTAATAGGCGGCGAGTAGCCACTAGGCGTGGGGCCAGTAGCCGTGATATTTTTCCTTAGCTTTCGTGCCCCGAAGGGGTAAATAGCGTTATTTGGCGAGCAGGGAGTTGTCTCGGCTGAATAAGCCCTTGCCCAATTACCTCCCACGCTAACGGGCAACGAGTAGTTATGTCTTTTGATATTGAAAAAATGAACAAGCTTCCTGCCGAAGCGCGGTTCTTCGATGTAAACGAGATCTGGTATTTCATGAACCGTTGGGTCGTTCGCTTGTTATATCCGACATCGGTGACGCCGAACCAGGTCACTGTTCTTTCCCTGGTTTTCGGTTTAGCCTCCGCTGGTTTTTATGTTTCAGGAATTCCTGATGCTTTAGTGTGGGGTGCAGTCTTTCTTTATGGAAAAGTGTTTTTCGATAATGTGGATGGCAACCTGGCCAGGGTGAGGGGAACGACATCGCGGTTCGGCAGGTTTCTCGACTCGCTTGCCGATTTTCTGGTCACGTTTCTGGTTTATATTGCTGTGACGGTTTATCTGGTCCAGACAACGGGAATGCCGGAGTACTGGATTCTGGGACTGCTTGGGCTGATCGCCTGTTTTCTGCAAAGCACTTTTTTTGTTTTTTATCTTGTCCATTACACCTCCCGGATGGGTTCCTACGAGAAAAACCGGGTGGATGAAAGTGTGACCGTAGAGGACTGGAAAAGTGTGGAAGAAGGCCAGATAGACCTTTGGGATTTGCGACTGCAAACTCTGTTTGTTTGGGTTTATGGCTGGCAGGATAAGATGGTGGAAAAGTTGGATGCGTTGTGCCGAAGCCTCGCGCGAGTTTCTGACGATGAAGAGACCTTGCGGAACTGGTATTCAGACCGGAGCTTTCTGGCCTGGATCAGCCCGTTATGTTTATGTACTAATAACATTATGCTGGTGGTTTTTTCCTTGCTGAATCAACTGGAATTATTTTTGATCCTGCTCATTTCTCTCATGAACCTGTATGCATTGGCTCTGCTGGCCTGGAAGGTCCTTGGCCGTCGGCCAGCGGCTAGTGGGTTTTGAGGGCTTTTTCGTAGCCTACCAGTTCGACATAGCCTTTTCCTGATACTTTTTTTCCTTGAAATTTTCCTGTTATGGAGACGCTTCCTTCCCAATAGGAAGCGGAGATGGAACGCAGGTTATAAAGTTCCTGATCTGGGAAATCGGGGGTGATGTTGAGGACTCCTTCAGGTAGGGTAAGAGTCCAGTCCGCAGGGTAAGCGGCTTTTGTGTGCGGGCTGGTCCAGAACTTATTAGCAGTGATGGAGAACTCGTGATGGAGGATGTGGCGGGATTGCCCGTTGGGAAAAATCAAGGTTCCGCTGGAATGGGGGTCTTTGCCTCCGTTTTTGTCGCGCAACTGGTAGAGCATGAGTTCGGTCCGGTTGTCGAGTTTTATGGAAAACCAGTCCCATCCCACCAGGTTTTCGTTTAATTGGTTGCTGGAAAATTCGTGGTCCATCCAGCTGGTTCCCCGGACCGGGACCGCTTCTCCTTTGAGGAGTAGCTGTCCGGTGGTTTCCATACGCGTGAAAGAAAAATAATGCGAGGCGTTCCCGGAACCACTGCCTTTTTTGCTGATCCCTTCCTTGCCGTGCAGGACCCTTTTTTTTACCGGTGTCAGTTTCAGGTTGAGTCCTGTTCCATTTTCCTGGGCTTGCAGATGGTGGGACTTATCTTTTGAGGTCAAGCTCCAGTCTTCATTCCAGACATGCAGTCGGTCGGATTTGGCACCCGCGTTTTTCATTCCTTTCCTGTTGATGCGTTCGAAGAAATAAAATTTATTTTCATGGATATCGGAGACCGTCATATGTGCGAAATAGATATGGTCAATTTTCCAGGCAGAAGGGTTGTCAATGGGGTTGGCCTCATCGAGTCCGACCCGGAAGAAAGTGAGTTGGTAGCCGAAGGGGCGGCCTTTTTCATCTTTCAGATTTCCGGTGTAATACCACCATTCGATGCGGAACTTATCGTGCGAGAAATCATCGCGGGGAAACTGGAAATCGTATCCGGGAAGCGCCTGTTGAAAAGGAGCGGGTTTTTGGGGTTCTGCGTCGGCCGATGGCAGGCTGAAAAACAAGGCCAGAAATGTTATGGCAAGGCGCATAGGTCTCAAGCTTCTGAAGAAAAACACCGCTAATTATACAAGGTTCGATCTGGTTTGATATAGGAATAAGGGATATACTGGGCGCAGTAAATTTAAGGATTGATAAAACCTCTTCTTGCCGGAGTTCACCAAGCAACCACCTGTCCCTTAAATGTGAGCGCGCGCAGCTTTAAGCCCTTATTTTAACTAAAACCCTGATGCGAGAGTGTGACTGAAATTGGGAATCGAAAAGTTCAAACAGCAAATTGTAAATCTATGCGTATCGGAGTAACGGGGGCTAGGGGTTTTATAGGATCGCATCTGGTCTCCGCGTTAAAGAAACGGGGAACGGTGGTCACCCTTTTACGCCAGAAAGGGCTTCCCGGTAAGCGTGAGCTTAAACAGTTTGTTACGGGCACGGACCTTTTTTTTCACTTGGGAGGCGTCAATCGGGGAACCGATGAGGAGATTCTCAATGGAAACATCATCGGTACCTCGCGATTACTTGAATCCATTTTAAATAACGGCAAGTCTTCCGCTCGTCTTGTTTTTGCGTCATCCGCGCAGGTCTATCCCTTGGTCAACTGCAAAACACCCATCCGTGAAACAAAAAAAGCAAACCCCGATACGGTTTATGGGGTCAGCAAGCAGAATGCAGAAAGCCTTATAAGGATTTCCGGGATCCCGTTCACGGTATTAAGGTTGTCGAATGTTTATGGGCCGGGGTGCAGGCCGAATTATAATTCTGTGGTAGCAACGTTGTGCTATAGGGCGGTACGGGGTTTGCCTTTGGTGATAAACGGAGATGGTCGGCAAGGCAGAGACTTTGTTTATATTGAAGATGTCGTGCGGGCCTTGGGACTTGCCGGGTTTCAATCTGTGGCAGGTTCGGGAAAAATATTTAACGTGAGTTCCGGAAAGGTGGTCTCGGTAAAACAAATCGTGAAACAAGTCTGTCGGCTCCATAAAAACACCAAGGTTGAATTTTTAACGGATAAAAAGAATTCGGATATTTCCTATTGTTGCGATTCCTCAAGATTTTCGGGAAAATATAGTTGGCGACCCAGGGTTTCTTTATCTAAAGGGATTGAACAGACTCTGTCCTATTATTGGGGGAGAAAAATAACGTGAAGAATTATAAAGTTCAGGATCTGGAAAAAAAATCAGATGAGAGAGGATGGTTGATAGAAGTTTTGGGAGGCAAACTGCCGGAAGGATGCAGGGAGTTCGGCCAACTTCATGTTTCGATTGCTTATCCTGGAAAAGTAAGGGGAAACCATTACCATACGAGAAAGGTGGAATGGTTTTGTGTTCCAACCGGAACCGGTAAAATTTTACTTAAAGACAAAGAAACCGGGGAGACTCAAGAGTTTATCGTGGGTGTGAATGATTTGAAGACCATTAAGATAGAACCCGGAACCATTCATGCCATCAAGAATATTGGCGAGGAAGATATGGTTCTTCTTGTGTACGCCAATGAAAAATTTGACCCGGAAGACCCTGATACCTATTATGAAAAGATTTTGGAATGATTTAGGACGACCTTTACTCATTCGGTACTTGGTTCTAAGGCAACTCGCAGGCCCTTATTTTATAAGGGCCACTCGGCGTGGGCCCACTAGCAATGACTCACTTAGCCGAATAAACATTTACCCGTAGAATAAAGACACTGCTATCTGCCTCCGGCGGCTCGCCGGTGGCCAAAAGCAATTTTCAGAGATACCCTTATAATAATTTTTCAGCCTTGATCCGGTTGGCAGTATTTCATCCCATTGGATTTCCCCGGCGCGTGAGCGCGATCATGGAGTTTGAGAAATCCCCACCCTCTTGAGAGAATGAAGAAGCTCCTAATAAAATCAAGATCGATTTTTTTATCGCGTTTCTTCCAAGATGAAATTGTAATTTAATTTCCTTTGTTTTGCGGTATTCCCTGATTTTATGATGAAAAAAGTTTCTGCAATTGTTGTGAACTGGAATGGTAAGGATGTTCTGTCCGGATGCCTTCAATCCTTATTAAAACAGGATTATGAAAATCTGGAAATCTGGGTCAGTGAAAATGGCTCGGAGGATGGCTCGCAAGCGATGGTGAGAGAATTTTTTCCTTCTGTCCGTTTACTGGAAAATGGAAAGAACCTGGGATTCGGTTCAGCCGTTAACCGGGTACTGGAAAAAGCCGAAGGGGACTATTTTCTATTTTTGAATAATGATTTGGAATTGGCTCCCGATTGCATCGGACAACTTGTGGATTTGCTGGTATCTGACCAGCACATTGGAGCGGCGATTCCAAAAATTCTTTATCACCCGGACGGCAAGAAACCCTCCCCGAATAATTCTGCGGTGATCAACTCGTTCGGGGTTTTAGTGAATTATACGGGAATAGCTTGCCCGAATCTTGTAGACCAGCAGGATAAGGATGACTTACCTTTGACCGAGACTGCGTGTGGTGGAATATTCATGTTCCGCCGGGAAGTGTATGAGCAGGTAGGCGGCTTCGATGAGGATTTATTTCTTTATCATGAGGACCACGATCTATCCTGGAGAATCAGACTGGGCGGGTGGAAGTTGATGGTGACACCCAAGTCCGTTTGTTATCACCACTATAATTTTAATAAAGGTGTGCAAAAGTTTTATCGATCTGAAAAGAACCGGCTCCATATCCTTTTAAAAAATATGGAGTGCAAAACCCTGGTCCTGATTTTCCCGGCCCTGGTTGTTGTAGAACTGGCCCAGATCGTTCATGCCCTGGTACACGGCTGGTTGGGACTCAAGATAAAAAGTTATTTTGAGATTCTGGGACAATTTATGCGTATAGCCCAAAAACGCAGGCAAATTCGATCATTCCGGAAAGTGAACGATAAAGAGATATCCCGGTTATACCGGGGGACAATTGCCGTGAGTGGCGTGAAGAATCCGTTGATAGACAATGTATTGAGCCCTCTGCTGAGTGTTTACTGGAAACTTATTCGTGGCTGGATTTAGGATTTTGCACAAATAGTCTTTCGATTTGCTCTCTTCTAAACATAAATATTTTTTCCAAATCCTTTTTAATATATGCATGTGCGAGAATATCTCCTGGAACCCATCCGGGGAGTTTATAAACCACGTTGTCGCGAATAACCGTGCCACCCCTGGCTTCATAAAATTCATGAGTATGATGCCAGAAAGCATAGGGCCCTCGGGTTTGCTGGTCTGAAAACCGTTTGCCGGGGACCCAGCCGGTAATTTGGGACTGCCAGCGTACGGGAATGCCGTGCAGTTTTAACTGATAATCCAGAACGGTTCCTTCCTGAATCCTGGGGTGAGAGATTTTCAGGATTTTGAAATGAAGGAAACCAGGGGTAAGAGTTCCTAAATTTTCAGGAGTGGAAAAAAACTCGAAGACCCGGTCAATGGGTTGTGGCACCCATTGCTCAGTAACAAGTTGGTGGCCAGCCTGATCACAAATGACTTTTAACGCGATTTTTAGTTTTGGATACACAAATCTGTAACCCAGACCGATAGCCTTTTGGGCTGAAATATTCTGACTGGCCAATAGCAGGTGGGACATTTCTCCGAAAAAAAGTTTCAGTGCAAAAGCCGGGACAGGAAAAATAGCGGGACGTTTTAAAATTTTCGCAAGAACATCGGTAAACTCTCTGTTAGTTGCTGGATACGGGCTGACCGCGTTTAGCGGCCCCTGGTAATCGGGGTTTTCCAGAGCTGCAAGGATGAGTCCGGCCACATCGCGGACATGAATCCAACTCATGCAGTGGTTTCCTCCTCCCAAAGGGCCTCCGAGTCCCATCCGAAAGAGAGGGAGCATTTTAGCGGTAACACCCCCGTCATGGCCGAGAATCATTCCCAGACGCAGAGTCAGAGTTCGGATTCCCAACGCATCCGCTTTAAAAGTTTCAGTTTCCCAATCCTTACAGACTTTAGCAAGAAAACCATCGTCTGGCGGAGAAGTCTCCATCAGGGCCGGGTGGTTGGAGGTTTTGTAGTAGCCGATAGCAGATGCAGAAATCCATACCTTTGGAAAGAGTTTGGACTTGACGAACAGGTTGAGTAAATTGCGGGTAGACAGGACCCTGGAATCATAGATTTCCTGTTTGCGTTTATGGGTCCAACGGCCATCCGCGATCCCTTCACCACATAAATGAATAACCGCATCAATATTTTCAGGAAAGCCGGCAGGGCTGATATGGGAAAGAGGATCCCAACGGATTATCTGGCAAGCAATGGGCAATCGTACTCCTGCCGTTTTCGGATTTCGGGTCAAGGCAAAAACTTCATGCCCGTTGTTTTTAAGCAGGGGAAGCAGGGTTCTTCCAACCATCCCGGTGGCTCCTGTTACCAGTATATTCATGGTGCCTTATTAATGTATGGTGTTTAACACTTGGTTAATAAAAACCCATTGACAACGTATAGAAAGTCTGCGACCGTTCGCTTTTTTAGCAACCCTGCAAAAGGATTATTCATGGCTTACGAAAACAGCCCTGTTTTTTCAGATGAGACACCGGGAAAAAAGTTTTTCTGCACCTGTGGGGAATCTGCAAAGAAACCTTATTGTGACGGTTCGCACAGTTCCCAAAATACCGGTAAGTCCCCTAAAGAATTCACCATAGAGAAAGCCCGTCGGTATCTGATTTGTGACTGCGGGCGTACGGGGAACTCTCCCTTCTGCGATGGAACGCATTCCAAAATCTAGTAATAAGCAGGCCTCTTGCATTTACGGTTACAGAGTACCGTGAAATGTTTTACAGACAGGGCAATAATTCCTCTTCAACCAGTAAGTATTCTTGAAATTTTGCCCATCCGCTACTCTTATGATTTGCATAAAAATCTATACGTTGATACCACAAACGACAAATAAATTTGTCATTTGTGGTATTCCTTCCTTTTGGTGCCCCCTATATAACCTATTGTAATTTGGGCAACTATGTTTATTTTCCCAATTCGGAAGATTTTGGCAAAAGCTTTGCATTGTAATAGGTCAACGCAAACATTGACCTATTGGGAGATAGAGCCATGTTTTACGATGTGAAGATTTTAAATCCGCAAGGAAAAATTATAAAGATCATTTCGGGACAGGAACTCGGGAAAAGATATTGGAAGGCGTTTTTCATCGCTGAAGCGAACAAAACCCTGAACTCAAGCAGCAACCAGCGGGTTCCCAATTGGGTGAAGAAAAGACTGGATATGGAATATGCCCATTTTGGGGACAAGTCTATTCCGGCTTAGGGAAATTTTTTGGCCCGGGTTCGAGAGACTTATTTGTTCTGAGTGGAAAAGCATTTTATTTTTCAATATTTCACAGGACAATTGTTACCCTTCGTTCATTTCATTCCATTGTACAAATCAATTTCTTATAGGCATAAAAGTTTGGTGTGTGATAAAGCGTGTAAGCCACATTGCTTGCTGCAGCAGTGACAACCTTTTTTCAGTTGCTAATCCTCTCCACTACTTCTAGCCTCTTTACATAAGTTGTCGCGCAAAGTAGAATCACACTCAATACTCACGAGCGCACACGAGAACAACCATGTCCAACAATATTACTGACCCCTCCTCGCACCCTTCATATTCCAAAAGGAAATACTACAAGCGTATTCCATTTTTAGTTTCGATGGTTAAATCTGTAAGAAGCTTTTTCCGTAATCTTACAAATAAACCCATCAGAAACCAGCTCGCAGAGCTGGAAAATTTGCTTCTCTTGCATCAAGCAAAAGTATTTCAATCTAATCACTCTAACCCTCTAAATAAATTCGGGAAGAAATGCTTTTCGCAAACAGATGAAGATGGAATTACATTAGAAATATTGAGGAGAATCAAACAGATTGACGATGGTTTTTATGCTGAATTTGGTGTTGGTGATGGGACAGAGAATAACACCTTAATACTTGCGGCACTGGGATGGAAAGGTTTTTGGGTGGGTAGTGAAAAATTGAAGATTGATGTTGACAGCGCTAATCACAAAAATTTTGCTTACTTAAGAGAATGGATTACATTAGAAAATATTTCGGATTTAACAGAAAAAGGTTGCGCGAAAATTAATTCAGAGAAATTAGATGTTATTTCACTTGACCTTGATGGAAACGATATTTATTTTATAGAAAAGTTATTGGCGGATGGATTTAAGCCAAAGCTCTTTATTGTTGAATACAATGCTAAATTTCCACCTCCCATAAAGTTCCAAATAGCGTATGACCCAGAGCATATTTGGCAAAGTGATGATTATTATGGGGCATCATTGACCAGCTTCAATGATTTGTTCAATAATTTTGGGTATAAGCTCATATGTTGTAATTCGCATACTGGCGTGAATGCTTTTTTTATTGATGCTACCTATTCAGACCTTTTCTCTGATGTGCCTACAGATATTAATCAAATTTACGTTGAGCCTCGATTCCACCGCTACACTAAATATGGGCACACACAATCTTTGCGAACTATCAATAGCATAATAAAATAGACGGCGAGACCTGAGCGATATTTTATATTCGGCGTAGTGCGAATTTTGTCGGAGCTCAGAAAAATCATCCAACCGAGGTAAAATTTTCGTCATCCAGCATCCACATCAGCGTCTCCTCCAGTCGGAATGATTTCCACTCGCCGATCACCTTGTTAAGGCGACTGCTGGAACCCCTTAACACACGCACCTCACTGGCGCGGACAAAATCCGGATTTACCCGGATTTCGATACTATGCCCGGTTATCTTTTCACACAATGCAACTACCTCACGCAATGAGTGGATCTGGCCAGTGCATACATTCAGAGTTTCGCCTGCGGGGCAATGTTCCAACAACCTTCTGTAAATGTCAACCACGGCACGCACATCGCCAAATTCCCGCCATACATCCAGATTGCCTAACTCGATAACCGGTCTGTTTTCCCGGAAGTGAGCAACAATCTTTGGGATCAAAAACTGCTTTCTCTGTCCAACACCGGTATAGTTGAATGGCCGAACAATGAACAGTGGTAGTTGTTCAACCCACAACCGGGCCATCTGTTCCATGGCTAATTTGCTCACGGCATAATCATTGATAGGATTCAGGGTGGTTTCTTCGCTTAAAATATCCTCGGTGTGATTGCCATAAATGTTAGCACTACTTGCCAATAAAATACTGCACACATTGGGTGCGTGTTGGGCCAAAGCTTCCAGCAGGTTTCGCGTACCTATCAGATTGACATCATAAAACGCACGGGCATTACCGTGGTCAACATAAGAGATACCTGCCAAGTGGACTACTGCGTCTGGTTTGAGTTGCGCAATCTCGGTTGCGACAGCTATCGGATTGGTCAAATCGGCATTTAACCCCTTGACCGTGTGGCCCTGAGCTTCCAATTCGGGTTGGAGGTGGCATCCGGTAAACCCACTGAGACCCGTAACTAAAATTCGCATATCTACAGTGACACTCCGCTTTCAATGCGATGCAAGTCGGCCTTGACCATCATGGCGCAAAGTTCTTCCAAGGTGGTGCTGGCCTGCCAACCCAAATCAGATTTAGCCTTTGCAGAATTACCGAGCAGGGAAGCCACCTCAGTGGGTCGATAAAACTGCGGATTGATCTTAACTATACTTGTTCCGGTCTTATTATCGATAGCTACCTCATCAACCCCAGTACCCTGCCAAACAATATCAATATTGAGTTCATTACAGGTCATTTCCACAAAATCACGTATCTTTTTTGTTCTGCCACTCGCCAGCACATAGGTGTCGGGTTTGTCGGTCTGCATCATCCTCCACATCCCTTCTACGTAGTCATCGGCATAGCCCCAGTCGCGTTCAGCATCTAAATTACCCAGTTCGATGTGGTTTTGTTTGCCAAGTTTTACCCGAGCCAATCCATCCGTAATCTTACGGGTGACAAATTCTAACCCTCGGAGCGGTGATTCGTGATTGAATAAAATACCACTGACGCCAAAGATATCGTAGCTTTCCCGATAGTTGACCGTCATCCAGTGAGCATAAGCCTTCGCTACCCCGTATGGGCTACGAGGGTAAAATGGTGTGGTTTCATTTTGAGGAACTTCCTGCGCTAATCCAAACATCTCTGAAGAAGATGCTTGATAGAATCGAATTTTAGGGTTGACGATACGAATTGCTTCCAACAGGTTCAATGCGCCAAGACCTGTAATCTGGGTTGTAGAAATTGGTTCGCAGAAAGAGGCTGCAACAAAACTCTGAGCGGCCAGATTATAAACTTCATGTGGATTGACTTTTTCAAGTAACCGAATAGCAGAACCGGGGTCGATAAGATCGTATCCCACCAAATGCAGATTGGGGTTATTCCTGGCATCTAGCTCTTCAATTCGCCAAAAATTGGTTGAAGCGGCGCGACGATAGGTGCCATAAATGGTGTAACCTTTCTCAAGCAGGAGTTTGGCAAGATAAGCTCCGTCCTGTCCGGTGATGCCTGTAATGATCGCTGTTTTCATATTTTTTGCTCATTTCGTTATTTGATTAGTACCTTTTTTGTCCATTTTAATCACCCTAATTATCGGGGTTTTGGTCCTAATACTAACATCCAACATGGGTCAGTTCTCTGGAGGAGGCAGGTCAATATAAAATCTGTGAAGAACTTGAATCTTCAAAAGAATATCGTTAGAGTGGCATGAGCAACTGTTCAATTTCAACTAAAAAAGGATTGGCTCCTGCGATGCCTAGAATATTAATTTGCGCCAATTCTTTCCCTCCACAGATTGGTGGGCTAGCTACCTATTCGTCACAACTTGCTCTGCATCTAGAAAAATTGAAATTTAACGTTACGGTCATTGCCCCCGCAGCCCCTCCTCATACGGCCTGTGAGGTAGAGCAACTCAATAATGTCCTGAGATATTCTTCGAAATTTGATCTATATAAAAAGTGTCTAATCGAAATGCCTAGAGCAGACCTGGTATTTATAGTGCAAAGAGGTAATTATTTGACCCTGGCATATTACATTAATAAAATTTTGCGCAAACCCTATGTCGTCGCATTACATGGACATGAGGTTGAATCCAAAAAAAGAAAAAACATTATTAAAAAGATGAACTACGCATCTGCACTTATCCCAGGAAGCGCATACGCTGCTAATTATTTTAAGGAGTTAGGTGTCGACCCTGCATTGATCACCGTTATTAATCATGGAACAGCACCAATAATAAAAAATAATGTAGATGTCCGCACAAAATATAATCTTGAAGGAAAACAGATCATTTTGACGGTAGCCAGGCTTATTAAACATAAAGGACAAGATCATTTAATTAAATCGTTGCCTAAGATACTGAAAAAATTTCCCAATGCTCACTACCTCATGGTGGGAGACGGCCCAGATAAAGAGTATCTTGAGGATCTGGCGTTTTATCAGCTAAACCTCGGTGAGAACGTAACATTTGCCGGGGCGATCTCTTATGAAAACGTGGTGGCCTGTTATTATGAATGTGACATCTTTGCGATGATTAGTCGCCAATACAAGAATGCAGTGGAGGGGTTTGGTATTGCTTTTCTCGAAGCGGCTTATGCGGGTAAAGCTGCTGTTGGTGGAGATAGTGGTGGCATCCCTGACGCAGTTGAGCATAACCACACGGGAATTCTGGTTGACCCGAACGATTTAAACGAAATTGCTACAGCAATTATAGATTTATTGCAAAACGAAAATAAAAGAACTGAATATGGTGAAAATGGCAAAAATCGTGTTCTTAAAGGACTCACCTGGTTGAGCTGATAA
>JYMV01045586.1_pt1 | contig 13682 bp, 14 predicted proteins | sample 338911 | NCBI WGS metagenome assembly JYMV01 (sample SAMN03354496, study PRJNA234377) | hydrothermal vent metagenome | biome: Deep sea; feature: Hydrothermal plumes at the Eastern Lau Spreading Center, Western Pacific Ocean; material: Seawater | place: Tonga | collected 2009 | depth 2000 m m
TGATCACTCATGGGGGTGTAATTGTGGGTGTCAGTGATCCGAAAATAGAAACCCTAACCTGAACACCCGTTTAAGATATGTCAACCACCGACCCCGGCATTATGAGTGCCTCCAAGCCGCCATCATCATGAACAGAAGCACGCCATAAGGGCGCACTTTGTCATGAAGAAACATCTGTAAACACAGCCTATTCCCGTAGATTCAGACTACATCTTTAGATAGCCAAATGGAAGAGGGTTACCCGGAATTTTAATAAGGTACTGTGCCCTGTGTGTGCCCCGTTCGTTGATGCAGTACACCTACCTAAGAGCAGAGGATTTGGTAGGGAGATTGGATGGGTTCCGGAAGCTACGAGCATGTCGCTGAAACAATCTTCAATTCTCTAGACGTCGATGCATCCTTTCTAGAATATGATTCTGAGCGTGCCGGTGGGTTTGAACCCTTACGATTTATACCCAAAGACAAACTGGTTGTGCTCGGCCTGATAAGCACCAAGACGCCTCTAATGGAGTCCCGATCTGCTCTCTGCCGGCAGATCGAAGCAGCAGCAGCGTTCGTTCCCCTAGAGAGACTATGCCTTAGCCCACAGTGCGGATTCGCAAGTGCCGATCTTGGAACTGAACTTACTGAATCCGACCAGATCGCAAAGCTTCAGCTCGTGGTAGATACCGCTACCGAGATTTGGGACGAACCAGCTTAGTTTTGGCAGAAAATTTCAGTAACCAGGAGGTCCTGGTGGAACTGGTCCGCTGGGTTCAAGCGCGCCATCCGAATCGTGTTGCTCAGTTCCTTCGAGCGGTGGACAAAAAACACTGGCCAGGTGCAGGTCAGTTTCCGCGCTCAACTGGTGCCGGTCTTTTGGGCCGACGTTGTAGGTCATATCGGGTTCGAGCTTCCAGGATTCGCCGGTTGTCAGATCTTCAACCTGGCCGGTACCCGAAACGATGTAGTTGGTTTCCCAATGGTGTTTGTACCACAGCTTAGTTGTTGCGCCGGCGGCAAAATTGACATCGGAAAAGCTAAAACCCAGGCCGTCAGATTTGGTTAGCGCGCGAACTACCCGTGCCTGGCCGTTAGCAACCAGCATTTCCCGACCGGCTTCCCGCATCTGTTCAATGTGTCTGACGAACATACGTTGCTCGGTAACCGGCACCGGACCACTTGCGGAATAGGCGCCATCCTCATCATGGGTTTCGTCGCCCCGTAGCGAAGGACAGAAAATGCTTAAGTGGTGTTCGTCTTCCAGCACTTCGTACAGATGCCGGTCGTTCGGACCAACCTGGTAAAGATCACCGGACTCAAGCACCCATTCCTGCCCACTAGTCATGTCTGTCACCTTGATCACACCCCCAATTAGGTAGTTGGCTTCCCAATGGTTCTTGTACCAGAGTTGCGTGGGTGGGATAGCTTCGCCCCGGTTTACGTGCAATGAAAAACCCATGCCATCAGCGGCGGTCAGATACCGCGCTGTGTATGTAGCGCTTCTCGGCATAACCTTGTAGCGGTCGGTGTCCTTTACATCTTTAAGCGAGCGTATGAACATGACTGCCTCCTTTGTTGTCGTTGCAGATAATAAGAGCAGAGAATTTGGTGGAGAGATTGGGTTAAGGTTATAGCTTACGTTACAAATAGTGACAGGCGAATGGACTGACGGCTGGTAATGGAATCATTCTGGCTCACTTTCCCACTGCTCATTCTGGTTATAGTCTGGGTTATCTGGAAGGTATTTGTGTTCAAAGGTCTTCGTTGGCTACAAGAGAAATCGGCAGAGGACTGACTAAATGGACGTAGCGGGGGTCATTTGGTTAACCGTTTTCGGCGTCGTGATCGGTGCCGCAGTGCTGTACTGTGGCATTTTTATCTATCGGTTTATTCGTGCCTACTGGAACGCTGACGGCGAGTAAATACCTCTGGCTGGTAGCTTCAGCGTCAAGGACTTCAGGCGCGACACAAACGGCGCTCATCGTTGACAATTATCTGGCACGCTGTAGGATCGCATGTCGCTTGTAGGAATTCGATCCTGTTATCGTTTGAGCAACTGAGCGTGATCATTGCTCTGTTTGCGTTTGTTGCATCAAAACCAGCTGCCCCAGCACAAGGAGGCATGTCGTGAAAATTGGAGTCATGATCTTCCCAACGGACAAGTCAATTCAGCCGATTCAGCTTGCAAAGGAAGTTGAAGCGCGCGGATTCGATTCGCTCTGGTTTCCCGAACACAGTCACATCCCCGTCAGTCGCGAGACGCCTTGGGGTGGCAGAAAGGGTGCGCCACCGCTTCCGGAAATTTATTGGCGTGCACACGATCAGTTTGTCGGACTCGCAGCCTGCGCCGCCGTGACTGAGAAAATTCGTCTCGGTACAGGTATTACCCTTGTTGCGCAACGCGATCCCATCTGGCTGGCCAAAGAGGTGGCGAGCGTGGACATGATTTCCAACGGTCGATTTGAATTGGGTGTTGGTTACGGCTGGTGCGTCGAAGAAATGCGCAATCATGGTGTTGTCTTTAACCAGCGACGCGAGCTGCTACGCGAAAAAGTTCTATTGATGAAGGAACTGTGGACGCAGGATGAGGCAAGCTACCAAGGAGAACACATAGAGTTCGAGAAAAGCTGGGCCTGGCCAAAGCCGACGCAGCGACCGCATCCGCCGATTCTGATGGGCGGCTCGGTGGGGCCGAAAACTGCGGCGCACATTGCTGAGTTCTGTGACGGTTGGCTGCCTTTGGGCGGCGCGCATAGCATCGACTCTGGGCTTACCAAGATTAGGGATGCGTGCGTCAAAATTGGTCGTGATCCTGCAAGTATTGCGTTGAGCATGTACTATGCGCGGGGGGCTAACGCGGAGGACCTGAAGGCCCATTCCGATCTCGGCGCACTGCGGGGAATCTTGCCGTTGCCTTCCGAGGGCGCCGACGTCGTCTTACCGCTGCTCGACAAATACACTGCGTTTATGAATTAAGTCGTTAATAGTGCGAGGTTGGACGATTACAACCAGAGTTTCGGGTAGACCGCCGAATTCAGACTCGCAACCAGAGGATACTGGTGAAGAGGTTGCCAAGGCGAGCCGTGTCAGCGGTGGCTGGGCTAAACCTGATGACCCAATCTACAAGCAGGGTTGGACAATAGCACCAGTTATGTCAGGGAGACGACGGAAACGGTAATTGGGTGAAGGGCTAAGAATATTGAGGCGTGAGGGTGCGCGGATAGGACATCATTAATACCGTTAAAAGTTAACTTCTAACAGAGTAAAGATGTGCGCCAGTTAGCGACTTTATGGAGTTAACTGGTTAACCACCTGCTAATGAGATGTTCTGCTAGATTCCTGCTATGCCAGAAGACAAGAATCCGAAGTGTAAACGCAGCGCAGTTTTAAGGGTGCTAGGGATAGGCGGTGGTGCGGGATTCGTATTCGTAGCTTTCGTAGTAATACTGGCCATAATATGGGCTGTGGAGCCTTAGAAATCTGAATCGTGGAGCATTGGTCGTCTGAGTCGTGGAGTCTCAGGTCCAAATTCCTTGTTCTCCACCAACTCTTAAATCCAACGCTGTGTATATCCCCAAAATCCTCGTATAGCCTCGCTCGCAGCTCGTTAGGAGCGCAGGCGTTTGTTGGAACAGCCCATTTCTGGGCGTGGTATCCTGCTGTGCAAGTCTATGGCCCAAATTCGGGAGGGCTGCATGAACTGTTGCTCACGACATATAGGCGCTGCTCAAACGTGCTTCGGTTGGATGTCGAAGCATTATGAGCGCCGATACCGACGCAAAGGGCTCGATGACAACCAACTGCAACTTGTGCGCGAACTCGAATCGATGGGGCTCGATGGTCTAACCTTGTTAGAAGTAGGCTGCGGTGTGGGCGCTTTACACCAAACGTTGTTGGAGAAGGGGGCTTCGACTGCCACCGGCATCGACCTCGCACCGCGCATGTTGCAACTTGCCGAGAGCCGCGCCAAGGAGCACGAATTAGAGCAGCGCACGCAGTACCGGCTTGGTGATTTCGTCGAGATGAGTGAGTCGCTGGACAGCGTGGACGTAACGGTTTTGGACAAAGTGGTTTGCTGCTATCCTGACCCCAAGGAATTGATTCGCGCGACTCTCGATTGTACCAGCCGCGTTATCGCACTTACCTATCCGAGAAAGCACTTGCTCGGCGAAATCTACAATAAGATTTGGAACTTTGGCTTTTGGTTGTTTCGCTCGGACTTTCGTAGCTTCATGCATGAGCCTCGACTCGTCCAGGAATCTATCGAGGCGGGTGGATTTAAGCGTGTCTTCGACCGCGACTCACCGATGTGGCACACGCAAGTGTATGTCGCCAGTTAGTGGGTGCTGAGAAGCTCATTTAGGCCGATACTTACAGTTGGTGTAGTTACAGCAGGAACTTCATAGGCTGCTGTTGCCCGATTCCCTAAGGCATTAGTTACAGCATTGGTCATCGTAGCAACGTAAATCTATCCTCTCATTCCCAACATCCCACTAAAGCTGTAAACCTTTCTGCCATCATTCTGTTTCAAGCTTTCTAACATCGGCACATGCCTGCGTTAAGATGCCAGTGATTACAATTAGCTGATCCGCTCTGTTTGTCAGCTCGAGTAATGTTTCTACCGTGTACGCTCCCCAACGACTTTGCGTCAAATCATGACGCGCGCCCATGACTAATGTGTGCACGCCGCTGGCCAAAATTGCACCGCAACACATGGGGCACGGTTCAAAGGTCGTATAGAGTGTCAATTTCGAAAAATCAGTATGACCGAGCTGCTCGCCGGCATGACGCAACGCCACCGTTTCCGCATGAGCGGTCGGATCGGAGGTGGAAGTCACAAGATTGCGACCGCGCGCCACCACCCTTTCCACTCCGACCAAAATCGAGCCCACGGCAGCATTCCCTTCCGCTGCTCCTCGCTCCGCCTCCTCTAACGCGATGCGCATGTAATGTTCGTGATCAGCCATACACTACTAACTCTGCTCTATTCACACCACGCCATGGCATACAATTTCCCTGGCATACCGCCGGCGCCTATCGGTTTAATCGATTTTAAAGCCGTTGTAGCTTTCCACCATGGCGGCCCACTGCTACCCGCAGGGCAGGTGGCACCCTCTTGCGCACACATGACTATGAATTGATCAATACCCCGCAAATCACATGTCGTTGACGCTGCAGCCTCATCCCGCCAACCATCTTTGTAACAGGTGTCATTTTCCGCACAGCCTCTAAAACAGTTGGCAAGCCCGTAATAAGCTTCGTGATCCCCCTTACCTACGACCCATAGGTTTTCGGTGTTCCATCCAACAGGTGGGTTCCAACAGGCGGGATCATCTGTAAAATCAGCACTCCAAGCAGCTTATCCTTGCGGCGCGGTCTTCCCAAGTCTCAGCCCAGGCAGCACTCTGAAAAGCCAATATGCCTAGCACTACGATTAACATCTTTTCATTGTCTTTCTCCACAAGTTGATTTAGATCAGCCTCTATCGGGCCTATAAACACCATATCACACACATAAACAAAGTGGTGTAATCAGCTAGAGGTGGCGGTGTCACCCAATCTAGAGGTATGTTGCTGTCTCCAGGAAGGGCCGTCTTTTGACTTACGGTGACGGACGCACAACGGACCATATTCCGTCTCGCCGTTTTTGTCTCTTAGTGACCCAAGGCGGGCTTTCCTTCAACTGTCATTCCCATGTATGCGAGACAGGTGGGGTTGCTACTTGCTTCCCGACTCGCGAAGCTTCTCAACAAATGCGGCCACTTGTTCAGGCGGATTGCCCTTAATACGAGCGTTTGGACGTGTGCCGCCAAGAAACGCAATGACAAGCAAGATTTCATCCGGTTTGGGCGCGTCCGAAACCGAAATCGTCATGGCATCCATGGCGTCATAGTCCCAGCTATCCTCCATGCCACCGAAAATGATGTCGATAGTCCCCCCCATTGGACCAACTTTAGCGTTTCCCGGAATCAATGCAGGTCCACCGCCGGCTTGGCGGCGCATCGGCAGACCAACTCGGACATGGATCATCGCAGCACCCTGCTCCAGGTCCCCTGCGGCGCCAACAATCGCACCTTTGCCGTAGGCGTGAGGTTCAATTTCTCCCAGAGCCTCCAAGGCTCGCTGGGTAAGCACCTCCCCAGCATCCACGGAGATATCAACCAACTCTGAAAAATCGTCGATGGGTGGTTTGCCAGCGAAGGGATTTCTGATAACCCCACACGCGGCGACCCGCCTTGTGGGCGACGGGAGTTTCCGGCCGCCTTCACTAAGAATATCATCAACAAAAATCGCAATTTTACGTAATTCCATAATTGGTATCTCCTTTGTTCGGTCTGAAATTTGACTTGTTCAATTTAAGGCTGAGACGCCAGCGCTAAGGCTTCCTCAGACGCTGTTTGCGCGTGGTGGAATTCGTAAGCTTGCAGATGCGTTAGCGCGATTTCGAGGCCGCGATATTTTGGCCCCCTTCGATTTCTGCGGTTTTCTGAGAGCACCACAACAGTCCCGGTCATCGAATCAGTCTGCCAATATCTCTTCGATCAGTCTCTGTACCGATAGACCTGCCGCAAAATCGGGCAAAGTATGAGTTTGGCCGTCAAGCATTGCGGCAAGTTGATCATATTGTCGTTGGTGCCAGTCATTTGCGGGATCGGTGCCAGCGGTATTTGAATCGAGCCAACGCTCACCGGTAGTGACCTGCAATCCGTGCAGATCGTGCACACGGTACGAACAGTGTTCGCCCCATACTGTGTAATTGCAGACGTCCGGACCCCAGCCCAGTGTGCTGCCATGGATGTTGATCGGGATATCACCACAGGTGAGTTCTGCAACAACGCCGGTGATTGCGCTGCCATGTCGAAGGCCTTGGCGGCAATGCGAATAGTTGACGACGGCCGGCCCGAACAGACGCTCGGTCAGGTAAATGAAATGGGAAAGTACTTCGCGGACAAAACCACCCTGATCGGACTCCATTAGCCAAGGGGCCTCGGCATATCGCCGCCTCGCCCAATTCGGTAGGTGCAACTGGGCTTCCGCACCTTTGATTTCACCGAGTTCTGCCCGTGCCAGCGCCTGTTCGATCTGCGTGGTGGGATGTGCAGAGGCGAAAATAAAGTTAACGCCGTGTGCAATGCCACTGGCAGTTGCACGCGCTGCCAAGGCCTCGCTGGTCGCGATGTCGATTCCAAGGGGTTTTTCGCAAAATACCGGTTTGCCGAACTCGAGGGCAGCGTTGGCATGTGCTGCATGGGTCAGGGGTGGCGATGCGATATAAACCACATCTACCGCATCATCGTTGATCAGGCTATTCACGTCCGCGGCAGCCCGCAACCCAACTGAGTTGGCCACTGTTTGGGCTAATCTTTCTGCGGCTAGGTCCCAGGCGACGGTAGGTTGGACCCGCGGATGACTCCAGGCCTGAGCGAGCATACGCTGTCCAATGCTACCGAGGCCGATGAAGCCGATACCATGATGTTCTGCCATGCATGGATTCTAACCGTGGCTTACGTTGCGTCCGAATGTCGATAATTCCGTTCTGTTCTCGGAGAAACACAGAATTTTCTGGCTGTTGGGAATCTGCTGTGCCGTATTTGCACCCCGGCGAGTCAGCGTCGTCACGCACAAACCTAAGTATTTGATTAGATGGTGGCTATGGGTGGGATCGAACTGATCTGTAAGAGATTGAAATAGTGAATGTAATCTTACGACGGCCATATTGTTACCGTCAAAGCTACCGTCGAAAGTGCTGGATTTGATTGGACTATGACAGGCCCCCAGCACCAGTAACCCGAGCCATCAAACCCACCCCAACCAACCAAATGACCATCATGCAGTAAGCTCAAAACACGCTCACAACAACTGGACTAGATTATCGGGCAGGGCATTTTTAGTAGATCTGTTGTTGCTACAAGTGATAGCGTGGGTGTATAAGAAAACACCATATCGACCTAGGAATTAGACGCTCTCTTGGTTGGAGTTTGTGTCATTGTCTTAGCACTGGAAGCACATCGACGTGCTTATGTAGTTAGTTGATATAGGGAATAAGGAGCCATAACTATGACCCCGTGCCGAATTCGTTGGATAACTTGGGTTGCTTTACTAATATGGCCATTCTTGTCGTTAAGTCAAGAATCTACAGCGACACAGGCGGTAGTACTAGAAGTAGATGGACCTATTGGCCCCGCCACTAGTGATTATATTCGGCGCGGACTCAAAGACGCTCAGCAATCCAACGCTGCTGTTGCAATCCTTCGGCTTGACACGCCAGGGGGGCTAGATCTCGCAATGCGGGACATCATACAGGACATCATTGCCTCGCCGATTCCGGTCGTAACTTTTGTGGCACCTAGCGGGGCACGGGCTGCGAGCGCGGGTACTTATATCTTGTACGCAAGTCATATCGCAGCAATGGCGCCTGCTACAACGCTTGGTGCGGCCACTCCTGTACAAATTGGTGGTGCCCCTGGTCTCCCCGTTCAGATGCAAAGGATAGAGAAAATCAAGAAACGCCGGGTCCGGGCGGCGACCAGAACGCGGACCAGAACAACGAACCTGAAAGTGCTATGGAGCGAAAAATCGTCAATGACGCGGCTGCGTACATTCGCGGGTTGGCGCACTTACGCGGGCGTAACGCCGACTGGGCCGAGAAAGCTGTCCGGGAGGCAGCAAGCCTCTCGTCCAACGAGGCTGTTGACCAGCAAGTTATCGATTTCCTGGCAGATGATGTAACAGACCTACTACAGAAGTTGGACGGACACACGGTCAATGTCCTTGGGGTCGAGCAGGTCTTAAAAACTACAGAAGTTTCCGTAGAATATCTTCGACCCGACTGGCGTAGTCAGTTGTTGTCGGTAATCACGCACCCGACCATTCTTCCTATATTGATGACACTCGGCATGTTGGGCCTAATATATGAGTTACTTAACCCAGGATTTGTATTGCCAGGAGTGGTTGGGGCGATTTGTTTGCTGCTAGCGCTTTATGCCGCGCAAGTGCTACCGGTTGACTATGCGGGCGTAGGACTCATCTTAGTTGGCATTGGCTTTATGGTAGCGGAGGCGTTTCTTCCTAGTTTCGGGGCGTTGGGAATCGGCGGTGTGGTCGCATTTGTAATCGGGACAGTCATTCTGATCGACACAGATATTGAGGGGTTTGCCGTGTCGTTACCTGTGATGATTGGTATAGGGATCGTTAATGCCTTGGTGTTTGTTGGGATTGTTGGTTTAGCTGTAAAAGCTCGGCGCCAACCAATTGTCACGGGCCAGGAAGAACTGTTGGGCAGTGTCGGTGAAGTAATTACGGAGTTTGCAGATGAAGGGCGGGTGCGGGTCCACAGTGAGGACTGGAAAGCGCGCACTCGGGTTCCGCTGAAGGCGGGCGACAGAGTGCGTGTCACTGCGGTGGAGGGCCTGACGGTCATTGTTGAGCCACATCCGCGGGATTAAGAAGAATGTGGAAAGGAGCCCTAATCACAAGTCTTCTCGGTTTGCTCTTTGTGATAGGGTATGTCCTTGTAGAGATCTTCTCGAGTAATTCGGTTCTACCAGTACTGGCAGGCAAGGAGCCCGGGGGTAGTGGAATGACAATGTTGTCATGGGGTATTGGACTGCTTGTTGTTGTGGCGTTATTTGCCTCCGCCATTCGCATTCTGAGGGAGTACCAGCGTAGCGTTGTGTTTATGCTGGGCCGCTTCTGGAAAGTAAAAGGCCCCGGACTCATCATCCTGATTCCCGGCATTCAGCAAATGGTGCGCGTAGACATGCGTACTATCGTCATGGACGTTCCCACACAGGATGTCATCTCCAAAGACAACGTCTCAGTCAAAGTCAACGCGGTCGTGTACTTCCGTGTCATTGATGCTGAACGGGCCATCATCCAGGTCGAGAACTTCCTCGCGGCGACCAGCCAGCTCGCGCAGACTACACTGCGCTCGGTGCTGGGCCAGCACGAGCTCGACGAAATGCTGTCCGAACGGGAAAAACTCAACCATGACATTCAGGAGATACTGGACCAGAATACTGACAGTTGGGGAATCAAGGTGTCCAACGTCGAGATCAAACACGTTGACCTAGACGAGAGCATGGTCCGGGCCATTGCCCGACAGGCGGAAGCAGAACGGGAGCGGCGTGCCAAAGTCATCCATGCCGAAGGTGAACTCCAGGCATCGGAGAATCTGCTGCAGGCGGCCCAGGTACTCTCTAGGCAACCACAGGCGCTGCAATTGCGCTATCTGCAGACGCTGACCGAGATTACAGGAGAAGGCACCTCGACGATTGTGTTTCCACTGCCAATGGATTTCCTAGGGTCCTTGGCGAATCTGGTCAAGCAAGACCGGACGGACGACGGCAGCACTCACCAGGAACCTGACTAAAGAAGGGGGCCGTTATCAATGAACGAGACGGTGCTCTCTGACCGCAAAGCAGGAAAATGACCTCCCTGCCGGCCATGACATCCCCTATCGACGTCATTCAAGATAGCTGGGGGCTGGCCAGAATTACCCACGGATTGCACACAGAAGAAACGCTGCCGTAGTGGGATCGGTCACCTCCTCGATTGCCAATGGATCGCCGGGTTGCTTGAAAACAGCTGCTTTGGTTTTCAATCACGGGTCACTGTGTAACTCAATAATATCGCCGTCGGCGACTTGGTACTCAGCACTCACTCGCTGTCCGGCAAACTGGCCACCACCCCAGAGCCGGGCAAACTTGAGCGAGTGCGCAATATCCTTGTGCACCAGGCGGGCGACGTCCCGCACCGTGCCGCCCTGGCGTACTGTAAACGGTCGATCGAGATCAGCGGATTTACCGGGGATACGGGTGTACACGCGAACAATCTGCAGTGCACTGGCAAGGAACGGCCCCAGGTATTCCAATCCGTCGCCGGTCTTGGCCGAAACCACCATCGCCGGCAACCGGGTGCCGAGCAGCGCCTGCAGCAACTGCACCTCCTCGCCACTACCACTCAGGTCTGCCTTGTTTGCCACCATCAACGTGGGGAGGTCGTTGCGAAAGGGATTCTTGATCTCATCATCGTCTTGCGAGGTGCCATCATCGAATCTACCGTTGGCAGCTGGGAGCGCTGCGGCGTTAGCCTGTGGGATCGGTCCGGGCCAAGACTCGAGCAACGTGACCTTCTTTTCCACCAACCGATTGAGGATCACCTGCACCTGCTCGACACAGTCCGGTTCAGCAGGGTCGACCACGAGCAGAGCTGCGTCCGCCGGTTGCAATGCGTTTATGTACCAGTTTTCCATGAAATCCGCAGATACGGGTGGCAGGTCGATCAATTGAAACTGAATGTCCTCAAATGCCATCATGCCCGGCTGTGGTAAGTGGGTCGTAAACGGATACACGCCGATGCCGGCGCCGGAGTGAGTCAACCGATCATGGAGGCTCGACTTTCCAACGTTAGGGGCACCTATTAGACTGACCTGCGCGGCACCCTCTGCGCGAATTACATGGGAGGGTCCACTGCGATGAGCCCCTTTCTTGGGCCCCGTCAGCTCTTCCCTGAGTTGCTTGACACGGGTCTTGATATCGGCCTGCAGGTTCTCCGTACCCTTGTGCTTTGGGATGGTACGGAGCATCTCCTGCAGGCAGTCAAGGCGCTCACGAGGTTCCCGTGCCTGACGGTACTCCACCTCGGCCTGTTTGTATTCCGGGCTGACGTTGGTCGGCATTTCTATTTCTCGTGCTTCATCTATAAGTGATTTCTCGAATGATAGATAAGAAACGGATGCATGACGCAGTGACAGAACTGTCTAACGTGCACAACAGTTAGGTACATTTTAGGCACAGTCGAAGAGAAAACCGGTAATCAGACTACGTAAGTCGTTGAAAAGATGGTAAGTCCGGAAGACTCCACACTGATCGATAAGGTATTGAATTGTAGTACGGTATCGTCAGAACAGTCAAAAAGTCACCGTCCAAAGTGCTGGATTTGGTTGGATGGGGTTGGACCAGAGCACATTAGAAGAGATGAGACAGGGAAATTTGCACCATTAGCGAAGATAAAGATTAAGAAACTAACCGGTGTATACCCCGCACTCACACCTAACCTAATCGTGCCATTGATGACTTAAGGATTGCCAGCATCAATAAACCCTATAAATTCGTGAGTAATACGACCCGTTGGAGGCTGGTTAAGTTGTACTGAAGAAGAGGAAGGATTCTATGATCAAGCGCTTAGTCTTGGTTGCATCCGTATGCCTAACGGCATTGGTGATCTCTTCTTGTAGTGATAACAGCACACAATCTGGTGTGGAGTTGGGATTAGCTGGGACAGATGTTGCGCCAACTGCAGCTGATAATTTGGATGTAGAAGGTTCTCCCTATAATCGGTCAGCCAGTTGTGATCTCGTATTTGCTGGGACGAAATATGTCGACCACATATTGCATAAAGTTCTGGCGAAATGCGATTCGGTTAACAAGTACTATGCTTATCACGGAAAACCTCATAGTACGGCGACGTTAATTCAAGCCAACATGGTAGTACTACTACCATCATTGATGCTGATGAGCAGCAGTGTAGTAGTGGTAGTGGCGCTTATAACGTTGTGACTGTTGGTTATGTTAATAAATATGGTGATCTGTTGGCTGTCTACAATGCTAGTGGAGGCGGACAAACCAAAAGTGCGTGGGGAAAGAACCACTACTGCAATAATGGTCGCACAGAAGGTCGAACCTACAGCGGATTGTCCGCTGCAAGCTGTAGCTCAACGACCACCACAACTACTACCACGACGACTTCTTCGAGTGCCGAAAGTTGCTACGGAGATTACGTTCGCAAATATCCAGACTTGTTGGCTGTTTATAACTCATCCGGTGGTGGACAAAGTATTGAAGCATGGGGTAATTCGCACTACATCAATCATGGACAAACGGAGGGACGCTCAGCTTGTTCTACGACTTCAACGAGTACAACTACTACATGTAGTTGGCCGAGTGGAGTTTACAACTACCTATGTAAGCACAATGAATGTACAAAATTCTCGAATAGGACACGACGCTGGCCATCAACAAGAATACAAGTGTCCGGAGCGACGAGATCAGAGTGGCGAGAGGGTGCAATGGTGGCCAACTGTAAGTTTTAGCTTTGTTGGGTCGGCACCTGCTCAGGGCATTCAAATTATGGGTTACTCGAGTCAATATAGAAATGCTTGTGGTTGGGCAGTTCCGTATATGTACAGTTCGGGGGAATATGCTAAGTGTAAGATTTACGTTAACTCCGACATAGGCAACATGAACTGTACCCACGCAGACCTTATGGAGCATGAGATAGGCCATTGTAGTGGGTTTGCGCGACACACGGATGACAAAACTGTAATGAACAAATATGTAGGAGTTGGCCCGAGAACGTCTGCAGTCACCAATATGATTGGACTTTTATACTCACTGTCGCCGGGAAAAAATATTAGTTCAAAATTAACCAGTAACTATTCACGGTCTCCTAAATCGTCTATCGCATATGAGAAGAATGGAAGAAAACTGATTCCGCTGGGGATTTATTTTACGGAGGAGAATAAGTAATTAGGATTGCTTTATATTATTATCTTATTGCAGTGATCTTTGGCATGGTGGGTTGTGTGCAAACAACTTCTTTGCAAACAGAATCACTAGAGCGTGTGTCGATGGGAGCAAGTATGGGTGTACACGATGTGTCATGTACGAGGATTCGAGAATCAATTACTCAACAGCTTAG
>JYMV01044599.1_pt1 | contig 13678 bp, 16 predicted proteins | sample 338911 | NCBI WGS metagenome assembly JYMV01 (sample SAMN03354496, study PRJNA234377) | hydrothermal vent metagenome | biome: Deep sea; feature: Hydrothermal plumes at the Eastern Lau Spreading Center, Western Pacific Ocean; material: Seawater | place: Tonga | collected 2009 | depth 2000 m m
TCTTGCAATTCTTTTTTTACCTCTTGGTGAATAAATTTCTTTTATCTTTAAAGTTTTTTTAGGAAAAAATGTTGGAATTAAATCCATCATATCTTTAATTTTAGATGGAAATAAAAATTTAAATGGTTTACCAATTTTTACTAATATACTTAATAATTTAAATAACTTTGTATTTGGTAAAACAGTTGATAAAAAATCTCTAATTATTCTATCAAAAAAAGGTCTTTCATAATTTTTTTCAATATATTTTCTACCATGATCAATTAAATGCATATAATTAACTTCAGCTGGACATGTGGTCATGCAGCCATAACAAGACAAACAACGGTCAATGTGTTTTACAACATTTGCTGTTGGTTTTTTTTCATTTTCTAACATATCTTGAATTAAATATATTCTACCTCTAGGACCGTCTAGTTCATCACCTAACAAATTAAATGTGGGACATGTTGCATTGCACATTCCACAATGAACACATTTTTTAATAATTTTTTCTGAAGATTTATTATCCTTTATTTTAAGTTGTTCTTCAGTGAAATTTGTTTGCATTATAAGCCTCTATACATTTTTCCAGGATTTAATAGTTTTTTTGGATCAAAGCTTTCTTTAATTTTTTGACTTAATAATAATCGTGTATCATTAATTGTAAAAAGATCTATATCAGAACTTAAGCTTTCTGATTTTTTTACAATTGTTAAATAACCTCCTAAATTAATAATTGTTTCCTTCATTTCTTTAATTTGAATATTTTCTTTCTCTAGTACTTCTATCCAAAATAATGAACCACACCAATCAATATAATATTTAAAATTATTTTTAAGATATTTCATTAAATCTAAACTTGTCGCTGTTGGTATCACCGCCCTAAGAAGATTATTTTTTGTTCCAGAAAATAATTCAAGATTATTAATTTTTTCCCAAAATAATTTGGATTGATAAAAATCAAGTATAGATGTTTTCATTTTGTTTGTTTGTAGTTCTTGGGAAATATCTTGAATTCTTTCATCGATTGATTTTTTTGAACCTTCAATTCTTACAGCTACAAAAGGTTCTTCAGATTTTAAATTGTTAAATTTAAATATTTTTTCTATATTTTTTGTATAATTTTTATTATTAGGTTCAGCTGGTATATAAACTGCACCTGATATTTCATTACTTGAACTTAGTAACTGATCAAAAAGATCGCTAATAATTTTATTATCTTCCGAATAGATAACTAAAGTACTTATAGAATCTTTTTTAGGCAATACTTTAAAAGTAATTTCTGTAAGAGCCGTTAATGTGCCAAAAGATCCAGTGACTAATTTTGAAAGATCATATCCAGTAACATTTTTAACAACTGTCCCCCCCGATTTAATTATATCTCCTTTGCCGTTAACGCCTCTAAATCCAAGAATATGATCTCTTAAGCTACCGACTTTAAACCTTCTAGAACCTGAAAAATTACATGACAATTGTCCTGCAGCAGTGCCTTTATTTGGTTTAGAATCTTTTAAATAACCAAAATCAATAGGTTCAAAAGCCAACTGTTGATTATTTTTTTCTAAAGACTCCTCAATTAAGCTTATAGGTGTGCAGGCTTTTACTTTAATGTAAAGTTCCTCTGGCAGATATTCCATAATTCCAGATAATCTTGAAAGATCTAATACTTTTGCACATTGTAATTTATTACCAATAAAGTTTTTTGTATTAGTACCCACTATTTCTGTTGGTAAATTTTTTTTATAAATTTCTTTTATAAAATTTGAAGTTTCTATTTCATTTGCAGGTTTGTAGACATTGTCAGAATCTTGGGATGTCTGGGAATTTTTCTTCTCCTCTGTGAACATGAATTCTTCCTTCCTCTGCGCATTTTCTTAATATCGGATAAACCTTACCAGGATTTAATAAATTTTTATTATCTAAAGATTTTTTAATACTTAGTTGTTGTTGAATATCATTATTATTGAACATTTCACACATGAGTTCTCTTTTTTCTACTCCTACGCCATGTTCACCAGTTAAGACCCCTCCAAATTTTACACACATTTTCAAAATTTCAGATCCAAACTCTTCAGTTTTTCTTAATTCATCTTTCTTACTTCCATCAAACATAATTAATGGATGTAAATTTCCATCGCCTGCATGAAAACAATTAGCTACAGAAAGATTATATTTTTTTGATAATTTATTTATTTCTTTTAAAGCTTCTGCTAATTTTCCTCTTGGTATTGAACCATCCATACAATAATAGTCTGGTGCCATTGCGCCACAAGCGGGAAATGCAGCTTTTCTTCCGATCCAAAACTTCAATCTTTCTTTTTCATTTTTGCTTATTTTTATAGTTGAAGAATTATTTTTTTTACTAATTTCGCTAACTTTATTTATTAATTCATCAACCTCAGAAACAGTTCCATCTAACTCAACAATTAATAAAAGTTCAACATCTCTTGGGTATCCCGCTTTACTAAAATTATCTGTAGCTTCGATTAATGCTTTATCCATGATTTCCATTCCGGCAGGAACTATGCCATTAGCAATTATTTCAGATACACAGTTTCCTCCATCTTCATGAGTTGGAAATCCAATTAAAGCAGCTTTAACTGTTTGTGGTTTTTTTAAAATTTTTACAGTCACTTCGGTAATAACTCCTAATAATCCTTCTGAGCCACAAATTAAACCTAACATATCGTAACCTTCTTGATCTAAAGCTTTTCCTCCTAATCGACATATAGTTCCATCCATTAAAACAATTTCAACTCCAAAAATATTGTTTGTGGTTGTTCCATATTTTAAAGAATGAATACCACCCGAATTTTCAGCTACGTTTCCTCCAATAGAACATGCTAACTGACTAGATGGATCTGGGGCATAATAAAATCCTTTATGCTGCACCGCATGAGTAATAGATAAATTTGTTACACCTGGTTGGGCAACTACACATTTGTTTTCAAAGTCTATTTCTAAAATTTTATTAAATTTTGTAAGACTAATAAGAATAGCATCTTGAAGGGGTAATGCTCCTCCTGACAAGCCAGTTCCAGCACCTCTTGGAACAACTTTAATATTTTCTTGATAACAAAATTTTAAAATATTGCTTACTTCCTCTGTGCTCTCAGGCAATATAACGCCCAAAGGTGTTTGCTTATAGGCTGTTAGTGCATCAGTTTCATAAGGCTTTATTTCAGCTTCATGACTTAAAAAATTTTCAGTAGCCGTTAATTTTTTTAATTTGCTGAAAATATATTTTTTTCTCTCTATGATAGATTGGTCTATTTTAGGTAAAACTATATTGCTCATCAAGTTTACTAACCTAACATTTTTCTTATCTTTTCTAAAGCTTTAGAAATATTATCTTGTGAGGCTGCAAAACTAAATCTTACATAATTTTCTGCTTTTTTTCCAAATGCTGTACCTGGGACAATTGCAACACCCGCTTCATGAAGACATTTTTTTGTAAACTCTTCTCCGTTTATTCCAGTTCCTATAACTTTCGGAAAAGCATAAAATCCTCCACCAGGTAAACTACATTCAATTCCTTTAATATTATTTAATCCATCAAAAATTATTTTTCTTCTTTTTGTAAATTTTTCCATCATTATTAATATTGAATCTTCTGGTCCATCCAATGCAGCAATTCCTCCAAATTGAACAGCAGCATTAACGCAAGAATGATTATTTACACAAAACTTAATTACATGATCTACAAGATGCTGGGGCCATACCCCCCAACCTAAACGCCAACCAGTCATAGAATAAGCTTTACTCCATCCATCAAGAACAATTAGTCTATTATATAATTCAGGATAATCAAAAAAAGATGCCATTTTTTTTTGATCATAGATTTGTCTGCTATAAATTTCATCACTTAAAATTGCAACGTGAGGAAATTTTTTTAAACCTTCAGCAAGTTGATCAATTTTATTTTTTTCTGTAAATCCACCTGTCGGATTATTTGGATTATTTATAATTATTAATCGAGTTTTATCATTGATTAATGATAATATTTTTTCTGGGTTCATTGAAAAATCGTTGTTTTCAAGAATATTTATTGGAACTGCTTTTGCTCCAGTGTAATTAATCATTGACACATAAATAGGAAAACCTGGGTCTGGGTATATTATTTCTGCTCCTGGTTCACCAAATAATGTTATTGCATAATACATTGTTGGCTTTCCACCGGGCATAATAATCACTCTCTCATGATCAATATCTGTATTATAAAGTTTTTTTATCTTTCTGGTGACTGCTTTTCTGCATTCAATTGTTCCATTTGGCAGAACATACCCATGATGACCTTCGTCTAGTGCTTTTTTTGTAGCATCAACTATATGTTTTGGCGTTTTAAAGTCTGGTTGTCCAAGACTCAAATGGATTATTTCTTTTCCTTCAGTCTCAAGTTTTTTAGCTTCTGCCAATATTTTAAAAGCAGATTCAGTGCCTAATCTTTCGAGATTCTTTGCTAACTTCATTTTAATTTAATTTATTTTCTAAATACTACTTTAGATCTATTAAGTTCACTGACCGATTTACAGCCCATTAATGTCATATCACGACAAATTTCTTCTTTCATTTTTTCCAATATTCTTTCAACACCTTTTTGTCCACCTGCGGCTAAAGCAAATAGATAGCCTTTGCCAAAACTACATGCTTTTGCTCCTAAAGATAATGCTTTTAAAACATGAGTTCCTCTTCTAACTCCTCCATCTAAAATCACTTCTATTTTATCTCCGACCGCATCTACAATTTCAGCAAGTTGATCAAAAGGTGCTCTTGAGCCATCTAGTTGTCTTCCTCCGTGATTAGAGATTATTACTGCTGTACATCCAATATCAATCGCTCTTTTAGCATCTTCAACTGACATAACCCCTTTTAATGCAAATGACCCTTTCCATTTTTTTACACAATGCTCTGCATCTTTCCAATTCATTGATGGATCAAACTGTTCATTTATATAATCGATAACTGATTTATCAATACTGGTTCCTTTTTCAGTCATATGAGCAATATTGGCTAATTTAAACTTTTCATGAATTAAATTATTTAAAGTCCAACCAGGGTGTAGTGCAAAACTAAGCAAACTTCCTAATGTTAATTTTGGAGGAGTTGTAAATCCAGTTCTTCTATCTCTTTCTCTATTACCTGCTACCACTGTATCAACAGTTAAACACATACTATTAAAACCAGCTTTCTTACATCTTTCTATTAAATTATCTGTAAGTCCTCTGTCTTTATGAATATAAAGTTGAAATAATTTAGGGCCTTTTGATAACTCGCCAATTTCTTCAATGCTAGTTGTTGCCATTGTCGAAGTACCAAAAATTGTACCCATTTTCTCAGCAGCTTTTGCCGTAGCTCTTTCTCCTTCATGATGATAAAGACGATGCATAGCTGTAGCAGAAGGAAAAAGTGGAAAATCAATTTTTTGCCCTAAAACTGTTGTAGATAAATCTATATTATCAACATTTGCCAAAACATTTGGAATTAAATCACAATCATTAAATGATTCTGTATTCCTTTTTAGTGTGACTTCATCATCTGAGCCACCATCAATGTAATGAAAAATAGGAGAGGGTAATTTTTTTTTTGCTAACTTTCTAAAGTCTTCAAAATTATGACAATCCTTTAGGTTCATAATAGTAGACTAAAACTTTTTGAGAAAATTCACCACATAACTGTTTGCACCGGGATTTTTATCTCCTAAACTTACATTTGATATATGATTATAAGACATTCCTAAGCTAGTATTTTCTGAAATATTAAAAGATGCTTGAACCTCAGACTTAAATTCTAAAATATGACCTAGATCTTTTCCATCTCCTTTGCTGTAAAGACCTGGACTAAAACTTGGAGTAAAATTAATTCCTCCTAAATCAAAGTTCCACTCAACACCTGAATATACATATACTGTAGAATTTTCAGTTACAAAACCTCCTGTTATAGGAGATAAATTTCCCAAAAATGTATCTCTTTGTAAAGTTTCATTCTGATGTTGAATTCCAAATAAACCTGCTTTTTGTTTATCATCACTAAAATCAAACACACCACCATATAAATTTATTTCATGTTTACCATTAGAAATTTTTTTATTTTCTCCATTAGCTTGAGTAAAAAACAAAAAAAGAACTAAGATTAAAGTAATAAAACTATTGAATTTTATTATTTGCATAAATTTAAAATTATAATCTTTCTATATATTAGTAACTACTTTAGAACTATTAATTTTCTGAATATTATTGCACCTCCTATAATAAATAACAATATTGGCAATGTCCATAGAATAAGGGTTTTTTGATTAAACTCAGGATCATAAGTGATCCATTGACCATATTGATCTATTAGATATTCATAAATTTCTTTTTCTTTTAATCCTTCATTAAGTTTTTTTTCTATTACTAATTTCATGCTTAATGCAAAATCAGATTGGGAATCATATACAGATTGACCTTGGCAAATCAAACAACGAATATTTTTAGAAATTTTATTTATTAACTCATTATTATTCTCAACAGAATTAAGCTGAGTAAAATTAAAAATAAAAAAAATAATCAAAAAAATCTTTAGTAGCTTCATTTTAAAATTAAATTTATCTCTTCAATAGATTCTTCACTTAAAGGACCTATAAATTTTTTTATAATTTTTTTATCTTTGTTAATTATGTATGTTTCAGGAACGCCATAAGCCCCTAGTTCGATTGATATTGTTCCATTTTCATCAATAATAATCATTGAATAAGGGTTCCCCAATATGTCGATGAATTTTTTCGCATTCTTTGGATTGTCCTTATAATTTAATCCAATTAACTTTACTGATGAATTTTTACTAAGTTGCATTAATTTTGGATGTTCATCTCTACAAGGACTACACCATGAAGACCAGATATTTAAAATATAAAATTCATTTCCAACAAATATTTGATCGGAAGAAATTTCAATTTCTGAAAATAGATCTTTTGAATTAAAATTAACTAAAGTCTTTTCAGATATTGTTTTAGGAACATGTATATTAGAATTATTTAAGCCTTTGAATAAAATAACAAAACAAAAAATGAAAAATAATACAATCGTAAATAATAAAATCTTATTTTTCATATGTTCTTTTAAATAAACTAAAGATTCCTCCAATAATTAATAATAAAGTTGAAATCCAAATCCAAATCATAAAAGGTTTAAATTGATATCTAACATTAAAGTATTCATTTCCTTTAACTAAATTCATAACTAAAAATCTATCATAATATAAAGTAGTTTTAATATCTGCCTCACTTGTAATAGTAAATGGTTGGTCATAAATTCTTAATTCTGGTTTTAGTTGAATTGAGTTTTTTTGCTTATCTTCAATTTTAAAATGACCAATAATTGATCGATAATTTTTGCTTTTAGTATTTTCTATCGATTCAAATGTAATACTTTCTTCCTTGAAACTAAATTTTTCACCAACTTTTAAATTAGTTATCACTTCACTAGAAAAAATACTATTTAATAAAATACTTAAAATTAACAAACTAAAACCAAAGTGCGATATTTTTTGAGGATAGTTTTTAAATTTTTTCGAAAAAAAATCTTTTGCAGTAATAAAAAATAAATAAAAAGCAGCTGAAATTAAAACAATATTAATTAAATTTACCGAACCAATTTTTCTTGAAATTAAAAGTGACACCAATAATGAAATTACAAATAATATAATAATTTCTATCCTAACTTTTTTAATCTTGGATTTAATCCAATTTAAATTTGGTCCAATTGACATAAATAATAAAAAAGGAATTAAAAAAGGAATAATTAATTTATGATAAAAGGGTGGACCGACTGAAATTTTTTCACTAGATAAAACTTCTAAAAAAATTGGATATACAGTTCCAATTAACACTACAGATAAAAAATACATCAAAAACCAATTATTAACTAAAATTGATGTTTCTTTACTTAGCCAGTAAATTTTAACAATTTTTTGATTATTTTCTCTATGAAATACAAAAAAAATTATCAAAGATATAAATATTAAAACAAATAAAAAAATTAAAATAAATATTCCTCTTTCAGGATCATTTGCAAATGTATGAACAGAATTAAGTATACCTGACCTAACTAAAAAGGTTCCAGACAAGCTCAAAATAAATGTAACAATAGATAATATTACTGCCCAAGAAGTAAAAAATAATCTTTTTTCTAAAACCATAATACAATGTAACAATGCTGTTAAACACAACCATGGCATCAAGGAAACATTTTCAACAGGATCCCAAAACCAAAAACCACCCCAGCCAAGTTCATAGTAAGCCCATATTGAACCAAGCATGATTCCAAGTGTTAAAAAACACCATGAAACTAAAATCCAAACTTTAATATGTTTGGCCCAAACTTTTGAAATATAATTTTGAGTAACTGCAGCAAGAGAAGCTGAAAATATTATTGATGAGCCAACATAACCCAAGTATAAAATTGGTGGATGAATGGCTAAAGCAGGATCTTGTAGTATTGGATTGAGACCTAACCCTTCTTTTGGTATTGGAAACAAATGATTAAAAGGATTTGATGTTTTTAAAAGAAATAAAAAAAAACCAATTATAATTATTTGCTGAAAAAATAATGTAAGAATTCTGTATTTCTTTGGTTGTTTACTAGATTTAATTAAAAATAAAAAAATAAATAAAGTTAAAACTAATAACCAAAGTAATAAACTGCCTTCATGATTGCCCCAAGTTCCTGAAATTTTATAAAATAATGGTTTTGTAGTATGTGAATTATTAAAAACTGTCTCATTGCTAAAATCAGAATTAATAAATGAAAAAATTAATCCCAAAAAGCTTACCATTACGAAAAAAAATTGAAAAAAAGATATAGAAAAAATTCTGGTATCAATACTTTTATTATTATTAAAATTTTTTACAGATATTGGAATAATTAATACAGAAAAAATTAGACCCAAAATTAAAGAATAATATCCAATTTGACTAGCTAACAAATTATTTATCCTCCAAAGCTTCTTTTACTTCCGGCGGCATATAATTTTCATCATGTTTTGCTAAAATTTTAACTGCATTGAAATAGCTTCTATCTTTTAAATATCCTTCCGCGACTACACCTTTACCTTCAGCAAATAAATTTGGAACAGATCCAGAATAACTCACATTAATTTCATTTTTAAAATCAGTAACTATAAAATTAATTTTATCCGACTTTATAATTATTGATTGATCTTTTACCATTCCGCCAATTCTAATTCTTTTTTGATTTATTTCAGTTAAATTTTTAATTTCTGTTGGAGAAAGAAAATAAACAACATTTTCTTCAAGTGACTTTAAAACTAAGTAAACCGATAAAATAACTGATGCTACTACTAAAAATAAAAATAAAATTCTTAACTTAACTTTTTTTACCATACATGATGTTATAAGTTAAATTTTAGAGTTTAAAGTTCCTAATAATATCTCTTTATTAATATATTGTTTTTTTGCAGCTCTTACTTTTTCAGTGCTTAATGAACCAAATTTATAAATAAACTTTCTTTGTTCTTTTAATAATTGCAATTTAGTTAATAAAAATAGAGATCCAAAACTTATCAATGTAAAAGAAAATGCAGACCACACATAAAGTCCATATCCATTCATTGAAATTATTTCATTAATCATAATCTATCTAGTCCTTTATTTTTAATTTTTATCAGTTCCGTATTATATTTCATTAAAAAAATTAATATTGAGAATAGTGTAAATGCCGCAGTCATAATTGCTAATGGTATTAACATAGTTGAGTGTATCGACGTTTTTGACAAAATATTTACAGAAGAAGTCTGATGTAAAGTTGACCACCAGTCAACTGAGAACTTTACTATAGGAACGTTTATAAAGCCTAAAATAGCAATTATTGAAGTAATTTTAATTACTTGTTCTTTATTTTCAAAAATTCTCCATGACAACAAATACATTAAATAAAATAAAGCTAAGATTAACATTGATGTAATTCTTGCGTCCCATGCCCACCAAGTTCCCCAGGTTGGTTTGCCCCATATAGCACCTGTAACTAAAGCAATTATATTAAATACAAAACCTGAAGGTGCCAAACTTTTAGATATTAAAGAAAAGTTTTTATTTTTAAAAATAAAAACACCTAAAGATAAAAAAGCAATAAGTGAAAATATTCCAAGTGAGATCCAAGCCGATGGAACATGAACATACATAATTCTAACAGAATGACTTTGTTTATAATCCTCTGGAGATAAAATAAGTGCCTCAGTTAAACCAATAGATAAAACAATTATAAACAAAAAAAGAACGTACTTAGGTGCTCTAGACGTAATTAAAAATATTTTATTTGGTTCAAAAGATTTTAACATCTTGAAATTATATATATAAAAAAGATTATTTAATTACTAATTTAAAACATTATTCCGATCAAGAATGTAGAGGGAGACAATATAAGGGAAACGTTTAACATCCTTGATCAGAATATAATTCAGCTTAATTGAGTGATATGTCGAAGATTTGAGCTAAATGTGTTAAAAAAATGATTTACTTAATTTGAAGGCTTAAAATAGCTTGAACCTTTTCTACCTGAAAAAATTTCATTAATTAATGGATGTTTAATTGGCTCCTCAGAATCATCAACTAACAAATTTTGCTCAGATACATATGCTTCATAAGTAATTTCATCATTTTCGGCAAGCAAATGATAAAATGGCTGATCTTTTTTTGGACGAACATTTTTTGGAATAGACTGATACCATTCTTCTGAATTATTAAACTCAAAATCAACATCATAAATCACACCTCTGAATTCGAAATGTTTGTGTTTCACTACATCGCCAATTGAAAACTTTGCTTTTTGAATTGCCATTGTTTTAAATATGAATATTTAAAAAAAAAAATCAATAAAAAAATATAAAAGTTTTGCTAATCTGTTAGTATATTCGCTAGTGAATAAATCTTTTGTCAAATTTGTCACAGACTTCGGACCGTTAATGGTCTTTTTTTTCTTTTATTATAATAGTGACAAAAATTTAAAAGTTGCTATTCCACCCTTTATAATTGCAACATTAATTGCATTAATTGTTGTTTGGCTGCTTGAGAAAAAAGTTCCAATGGTTCCTTTAATTGGAGGAATTTTAATTACATTATTTGGTGGATTAACAATTTATTTTGATAATCCTGTATTTATTTATATAAAACCTACAATCATAAATATTTTATTTGGTTTTGCTTTATTATTTGGCAAATATTTTACAAATGAACCTGTTCTAAAAAAAGTTTTAGGAAAATCTATAATTCTAAGTAATGAAGGCTGGAATATACTAAATAAAAGATGGATGATTTTTTTCTTTATATTAGCTTTAACAAATGAATTAGTTTGGAGAACATTCTCAGAAGAGTTTTGGGTAAATTTTAAGGTATGGGGAATGTTGCCAATCACTTTTATTTTTACAATGTTGCAGATTCCATTAATTAATAAACATAAAATCAATGAATAAAAATTTAAAATTGGTTGTAAATAATATTGATAAAAAATTAGAAAATAAATATTTTTTTGAAAAAGATGAATTAAAAACTATTTTAGATTTATATGCTAAAATGGTCTCTGAAGGTTCTTGGAAAGATTATGGTTTGAATATTTCAAGTAGACAAGTCGGTTTTAGTGTTTTTAAAAATGCAACAGAAAATGCAATGTACAAAATTTGCAAAAATTTTAAACCATCTAATAAAAACTTAAAATATCTTATTACAGACTCAAAAGGAAAGATTCTAAATAATTCTTATGACTTAAGAATTTTAATTAAAAATATAAATTGGAAAAAACTTTAAAAATTAATAATTATCTTCTTTGACCAAATAATCTTAGCAACATTATAAATAAATTTATAAAGTCTAAGTAAAGTGTTAGTGCGCCCATCACAGCTTTTTTGCCCATCAATTCACCAGTGTCACTAGCCTGATACATATTTTTAATTTTCTGAGTATCATAAGCAGTAAGGCCTACAAAAATTAGAACTCCAAGTATTGAAATTACAAAGTACATCATTGAAGATTTCATAAATATATTAACAACTGAGGCTATAATAATTCCAATTAAACCCATCATTAAAAACGATCCAAGTTTTGTTAGATCTCTTTTAGTTGTGTATCCATAAATGCTCATCGCACCAAAAGTTGCTGAAGTTATAAAAAAGACTCTAGCAACACTTGCTCCAGTATAAATTAATAATATCCAAAATGATAATCCCATTAATGCTGCAAATACCCAAAATACAGTTTGTGCTTTTGCTGCACTCATATTTTTAATACCAAAACTCATATACAAAACTATTCCAAGTGGGGCCAACATCACCACCCACTTTAACCCTGAGAAGAATAAAGCATTACCAATACTTGTAAAACCAGCTATTGCTCCACTAGAATCTGTTACAACTGACATCTTAAATGAAATAAGCGCAATAATTCCTGTCAGCAATATTCCTGTTGCCATATAATTATAAACTTTAAGCATGTAGGCTCTTAAGCCTTCATCCATTACAACAGTTGTTTGTTGAGCTGCTTTTATTTTGTTTAAAATGTTTCCCTTATTAAATTCCATAACATTTATATAATAGCCTTTTACTATTTATTCAAGATATCATAAAAACCTTAAAAATATTTAATATTCAATGAATTATAGAAAATTAGGCAATACAGATCTTGACGTTAGCACTATTTGTTTAGGAACTATGACTTGGGGTGAACAGAATTCTCAGGAAGAAGGTTTTGAACAAATGGATTATGCATTAGATCAAGGAGTTAATTTTTTTGATGCGGCTGAGATGTACCCTTCTCCTTGTAGAAAAGAAACTTATGGAGAAACTGAAAAAGTTATTGGAAATTGGCTCAGTAAAAGAAAAAATAGAGATAAAATTATTTTAGCATCAAAAATTTCCGGACCTGGAATGTCTTACATACGTGGTGGGGGACCTCAATTCTCAAAAGAAAATTTTTCACTCGCTATAGAGAATAGCTTAAAAAGATTAAAAACAGACTATATAGATCTGTATCAGCTTCATTGGCCAGAAAGAAAAACTAATTTTTTTGGGAAATTGGGTTATGAACATAAAGATAATTCTAATGAATGGAATGATTTTGAAAAAATATTAACTGATTTGGAAAAATTTATTAAACAAGGAAAAATTCGATATATTGGATTATCAAATGAAACTCCTTGGGGTTTATCAAAATTTTTAGAAGTTTCAAAATTAAAATCCCTTCCAAAAATGATGTCAGTTCAAAATGCTTACAATTTATTGTGCAGAACTTATGAAATTGGTATAGCTGAAATTTCAATTAGAGAAGAAAGTGGTTTGTTGGCTTATTCTCCGCTCGCAGGAGGATTTCTTACTGGAAAATATCAAAACAATAATTTACCAGAAAATTCGAGACAAAAATTATTTGGGGATTATTATACTAGATACAACAAGCCTCATGCATCTCTTGTTATTGAAAAATATTTCAATATAGCAAAAAAATTTGCCCTAGATTTTGCCCAAATGTCAATTAAGTTTTGTGAGATTCAGCCATTTATGACAAGTGTGATCATTGGAGCCACAACAATGGAGCAGTTGAAAATAAATATAGAAAGTGTAAATGTAAATTTAAGTGTTGAAAATATTACAGAAATTAATAAAATCCAGAAACTATATCCCAATCCATGTCCATAATTAGATACCTCATAATTGTAAT
>JYMV01025609.1_pt1 | contig 13676 bp, 7 predicted proteins | sample 338911 | NCBI WGS metagenome assembly JYMV01 (sample SAMN03354496, study PRJNA234377) | hydrothermal vent metagenome | biome: Deep sea; feature: Hydrothermal plumes at the Eastern Lau Spreading Center, Western Pacific Ocean; material: Seawater | place: Tonga | collected 2009 | depth 2000 m m
CTGCCAGTGTTGTTGGATCAATAGATGAGTTAACTGTTATAGAAGGACTAGTAGATAGCTCCACTTTCTCTGATTGGAGTCAGACAGATACTATCAAATCAGATCCTCCCTTAGACGTATATGTCGGGGGATCTAAATTGCATACAGAAAGAGTATTAGCTACTAGTCCTCAAGTCGCCTATGCTGTTATGCCCGAGGGAACCGCAGGGGATACTCATCTATATGTAGACTTTGGTTCATATAAGATATCCAGCGATAGGCCATATAAATATACAAATTCATTTGATAGGACTATTATATCCAGTGGCATAGCAGCTGTTGTATGTGAGACTAAATCTCCATTTAGAATGGCGCCTACAGTTCCTGATGGCAGTGTGAACTTAGCAAAGATAAATACGCCTAATCTGGATGCAGATAATAATATATCAATTATAGATCTTTCAGATATGGAGTCTGCTAATATCTCTAATCATCTCCGCGGTAAGTTCTCACTTCAGGATCAAACTCCTAGCGGACGGCAGTTATACTATGCTAATCAGATAGATACTAAAGATATAGTAATATCTAATAGGTCTGCTGTTAGAAGAGACCTGGAGGCACCATACCCCTTATTCTATAAATACCTCGTAGGTAGGGGCAGACATTACCTTAGCAAACCCGGAATCTTGATATCAGATCTAGATGTACTAAAGCCAGAGATAAGAATAGTAGCAGAAAATGGCTCTGAGCTATCTATGGCTCAGTATCCATATGATATAGAGATATCTTCAAAGGACTTCTATAATAATGATCTTCCTACAGGTAATTTTGCGGTTATTATATATAGCCACTTTTTATCTTTATTAGGGGAGTCTGTATTTGTAGAATATAATGCATCAGATAGCGCAAATTCATACAAGTTAATACCTGGGAAAAGGGAAGTGATTAATTCTCAGCCAATAATACAGAGAAGCACCGACATTGGTCAGGATACGTATTCTGCCCAGATCAATTCAAGTGGTATTTACGATTTGTACATAAATACGGGTACAAATACTTACACTCTTTTTGGAACAGCTGTTGGGCAATCTGTTATATCCTCGACTGGGGTGGATGTAGTATAATATGACTAGATTTTCAGATCCGCATCAAAAGATACCAGTCCACTATGTGGAGCAGAAAGATAAGTCCAGAGGGCTTATCCTCTACCATTCTAATGCTGGTACATTTGGTACAGATTTTAGCATATCTGGAACCGACACGAGTGTTGTCTTAGAGCGGATGTCTCCTCCTAAGACCATAGAGATATCATATGTAGATAAAAATATAAGAGATTTCCAAAAAGATATCAATATATCTAACCTCCCATTTAAAGCAGTAGCTTTAAACGAGGCTTTGAATCTAGATACCGGTGAATTGATAACTAATACTTCTACCCCCAATTATGAGGGTGGTTACTTTATAGATCTAAAGAGACATATAGTTAGGTATGAGGAAGAAACTAGAATTAGAATAGACGGAGTAAGCGATAGTATCAGAACTGCGCCATGGTATCCAAGGATAGACATAGGAACAGTCTCTAAGTCTCACAACGGTAAGAACTATATATTCAGTGTACCAGAGTATGAAAATCAGCTTTGGCATCCTATCTATGGCCGCCCATACAAGCTAGGTGCAGATAAAGGGCTATTCTCAGATAGAAAAAAAATAATACTTAAATATAAGCCACTATACTACAGAGATAACAATATAGATATATCCATAGATGGTGGCGTACCTCTGCATGGCATGATAGAAGACGTAGATGAACAAAATGGCTTTATCTACCTCAAAGAAGAATTACCACAGAACTCTGATATTTTTATAGATTATACATACAAAGATCTTTCATATGTATATAACAAGATAAATCTAAACCCAGCGATAGAGCAGAATCCAGGTATGGCTGGCAGATATGTACTCATATATCTAAAGCCAGCAGAGATTCACCCCGATGGTATATCTAGAGGTAAATCTATCTATCATAAAATATCTAATAATCTGTTAGATGCGATAGTATCGTTACCTGCTCAAAATGAACCCATACTTATCCTTGGTGGATATCATATTAGACAAACTAATACTGTAGACGACTCAAATATATTGGATACGCGCACTAGAGGCGGTGGAATAAAAGATGCAGAGTATAGTAGTAGCTTAAAAAAGAATAAGAATACATACTCCGTTACAGACGTGGGGTTCGCGGATGGAGTACCTTACCCGGGATCATCTGTAATCATTGCAGAGATACTAATGACAATAGCAGAGATCAAGCGTCGAATATCTAAACACGTGACATTGGGTGTTGATACCTTATTGGAGTTCGAATGAAGCTATTACAGCGAATAGCATCTGTTCTATCTGGAGGTAGGCGTGCAGCTTTAAGGTCTCTCATCAAATCGGAGATCAAGGCCGGAATCGTGAATAACTCCGATGAGGCCAAGAATATATTAGCTAGCTTGATCAAAAAGATAGCTAAGTCAACTCTTGAACCCATAACTAAGTTTAGAGAAGCAATACCTGGTGAAAGAATTAGCTCAGAAGACTGGAATGATACACAAAAAGAGCTCTATGTAGATATGTTTGCGCTTTATACTGAATTAAATCAGATAGATAAAGTAGCTAGCACCTCATTTGCATCTAATTTAGGGGACTTCACACAGTCAAAAGCGGCGATCATCAAGTCCCTAAACGAAATAGAGAAGTATCAGTTTTTAAAAGACAACCCTGAGTATCAGGACCTTAAATATATGGACTTTTCTGATGCTAGAAACTCAACTAAAAGACAGCCAAAAGCCATTGTTGATACCAATGTAAGAAAATTAGAACTAGGTGAACGTAATAGAGTTAGAGTCCAAGATAAAAGAACTGGCGAATCTCAAACTGTAGTAACTACCAAAAATCTTGGTGGCGGGATAATAAATAATTTAGATCAATCATTTGATACTAGTAATATGTTAGATAATGACCCAAGAACCTTTTGGGCTCAGTTAGTTCTCACAGATGAGATTGTCAAGCATACCTATAACACTACTTCAGACGCCGGCCTAGGTACGAGCTATATGTCCAATGGTGCGATCGGTGAGATAGAGATACAGTTTTCTAAAACAAGTAAAGTAAATAATATATCTATCCTTCCATTTGCTCCTTATCCCCTAAGAATAGTTGATCTTGCATATAAACAAAATCCTGCAGAGAGTACATACAGGACTATACCTGGGTTTACTGTAAAAGAACCTACACTCGATTGGTATGAAATATCATTCAGACCAATCGCTATGTCTAACCTTATCATAGTGCTTGAACAGGAAAACTACGATAAGAACATATATCATCTACCAGCAAATATAGTTCATAATCAAATGATATGGAGCCAGATAGCTCAATCAGAATATGATGACTCGATGTTTGATTTTAAATTAGATGACATGAATTATGGAATTATAAAAGCTGAACCAGAGAAATTAGCATTTTTGAATGCAGTTCATATGGTGTCTGAAGAGATAAGATATATGCACTTTCAGGATGTCAGGCAAAAAGACCAGTATAAGAATATACAAAACTTTACTGAGGCTATGACTAGCATACTGTATAAAATAGCTCTTCCTAAGAGCAAGTCAATTGCATCGTTAATGGGGTCCGAACAACCAGATAGACCTAATACCCCAGATACCATAGAGGTAAAGAAGTTTGAGTATATCTATGGAATACGATCGATAGATATTTCATACGTAAGATATCAACCAGTATCATATTATGAATCGCCAAAATTCAACTCAAATGCGACTATTACTGAAATTCAGATAGAAGCCACAGAGATTCATCCTGAATTTAATGATGGATATACTAAATTCAATAGAACTTCCATAGAATATGAACTTGAGTTTGCAGATAATACAAGGATTCCCATACTACCAGATAGTACGCCTAGGATATCTACCGCTGCAGGTATATCTGCTTATGAAATTAGGGGTGAATACCTAAGAATTCCCAGAGCTGATAAATACGGATATACTAGGTTTAAGCCCATTCTAGCGACTAATTATATTGTCAGAAAGAATGGCATAAAAATTTCACAATCAGACCATACTTTTGATACATCGGGCGACCTTGGCAAACTTACTATTCTGAATAATTTCGACTCAAATGCGATATATACAATTGACTATAAAGTTCCACCAACCGCAGTTACAATTAATGCGCTAGAGATATTTGACTCGAAAGAGTTTAGCGATGGTGAAACATTCACAGAGACTAATTCTAACAATGCCATAAGGCTTTCTTATTACCCATACACTGAATATGAGATAATAAACAATGCATCATCTTGGACCAAGTTAGACGGAGAATCAAATAAGTGGATATTCGAGCCAACAAAACCAAACTACATGGCTGGAACAGTAGCTGTCTCCAATGGCAACACTGCAATAACTGGGTATCTAACAAACTTTACATCCAATATAGATACATCTATCGGAGTAACTAACTATTTCCGTGTTAAAAATGAAGCTGTGACCTATCAAATATCGTCTATAGCCAATGCTACGAGTATGACTCTAGCCAGCAATTACGCAGGATCTGCCACTGGCTCTTCTACTGAGTACCAGGTTGGTCAATCCTACGATGTCGATGGTAGGAGATTTTATTTTCAAGATAACACCTATGAGCCCACACGGGCATTTGTCAATGATGTTAAAGCATTTAACCTTACTGACTTTGAAAAACTAGAGAATCCGGCATTTGTAGATGATAATACTGTTGGACTAGAATATCAGTATATACAGGCAGGTCCATTCATATATTTCAGCAAGCCAGTCAAGCAAAGTAATATAAAAGTATTTTATAGGTGGCTTACACAGTATATAAAGGTCAATATAACTATGAGATGTAACGTCGCTATCGTTACAGACATAACTCCTAAAGTAGATAACATCAAAATAAAGATAAAGAATACAAGACTATGAGATTCAAGAACCCAAACCGCTCTAGGATAACCAAGAACAAGATCGCGGCTCTATTTGATCGTATTGTCAGAAGAAACTCCGAAAGAGTTCGAGGGAGTATATTCGACATACTGACAGACTTGTTTATAGAGTTCAAGAGATTCTTTACAAAGGCTAAATCTCCTAGATTCCAGTTCTCTCCCTTAACTAGGGGAGATGTTGTAGTCGCTGAAAAATATAACGATACAATGCTAGACGCAATAGAGGATCTATCTGTATGCACGGACGAAACTAACGCTATAAAGCCAATTGTCATAGGATCTTATAATGCTGCAAGACAAATGGGCAAAGAGCTAGAGAACCGTAGCGAAGTTGCTTTATCCAAGATAACTGATGTCAGGTTATTCCAAGGACAGCTTGGTCAAGAAATACTTGTCGTCGGTGACGACTTCCAAAACACAAAGAAAGTAGACGGAACTTTCGCCCTATCCGCACCAAGCGCAGATGTCAGGACATCAGATGGTCTTGTCACATTAAATAGAATTGAATCTGTAAATCTAGTTGGCGGTGGAACTAAGGTCACCTGTGAGCCTCTCGCTCCTGAAGGTATATTAATAGAGAATGGAGGTTTCCATGTAAATGAAGATGAAACAGTCATCGGTGAAGGTTCAGGGGGTACCGAAAGTACAGAACCAATTGGAGTAGTCGGTGGTATTCCAAGAACAGATAATACCAATAGATACTATGAGGGTCAATTTTATAATTTCGTAGGTGAGGCTAGACCAGAAGGTGGCGAATGGCATCTTGACGAGAGACCGTTTCATATAACTGATGAACAACTAAATACTAGCCAATCTTTTACGAATCTAGGGACAGACTATGATATTTCTGATCAAGTAGCTGAAGGTGGGTATATCCCCGGCACTGAAATGCGTGCTCAAGACCTTATGTTATTTGATATGGGAGCCAGTGAAGCAGAAAAGAATGCAATAAGAAGAAAAATGTTCGACGAGAATAGTGCATCATTTTGGGAAGCCGAGTATGTAAAGAAAATTGAGCAAACTCCAGGTGCAGAAGAGTTTTCGTTAGATGAACTTAGGGATTTAGCAATTCAAGAAGATACTGAAGATTTTGAGATACAAATTACAGTAGATTTAGGTCGTCTAAAGCCGGTTAGTTGGGTAAGTCTTGAACCCATTAACTTCGGTGAAACAGCTTGGATGGAAATAACAGATGTAGCTACCTCTGACGTGTTGTCTGGAGGGTTTAAAACCATCCCAGGCATGTATAAGCATAGATTCGCTAATGTTTTAACAGATGAGGCCAATGAGGAGCTACAGGCAGATATTGCTGTGCAAGTATTAGCTCCTGACAGATATTCCTTCCGCGGTAAAGGTGTATTCAGTTTTCCAATGACATTTGCCAGATATGTACGACTCAAAATAATACAAAAAGTACCTGTACCGGCACTTTATCAACGACTTGCTGCTCAAATGGTAAGAGAGATTAATACTAGCGTACATGTAAGGACTCGGAAAAAAAAGTGGTACGGAAAATCGACTGATACGAACAAGACAACTAGAAGTAAAACTATTATATCTAGAGTTGTTAAGCTTAACTACCTGCAGACTGTCGCTATATACGATCAGAGTAACACACTAGGCGATTTTAGCCCTGAGACGTCGGAAATTCTCCATGGTTCATCCGGTGAAACTCGTGCTTCAGGCACAGGGACAGGAACGTTCCTCAGGATCGGTGATCATTTAGACAAGTGGTTCGGTTCAACAAAAGTTAAAACAACTGTTTCAACCAACGATAGCGGCTGGAGTATTGCGAAACAGTGGCTAGAAGTTAACTATGATAAGATGAGATACGCTATAGGAATTAGAGAACTATCTATATTTAATTATAAGTTTTCCCCAACTTCCGAGCTGGTAAGCAAAAGATTCTCTACTCCTAAAGAGATCATAAAAGCTCAACTAGAAGTAGTCGAAGAGATTCCAGCTGAATTCAGTCCTGAAACGAGATACATAGAATATTATATCTCTTTTAATGACGGAGATTGGCATCGTATAAATCCAACAGGACACCCAACTTTATACTCTAATGAAGGTAATGTGGTTCCTGAAATACTCACTGTGAATTTTGAAACTTCAGGACCTGGAGGGTCTACTACCATAAAAGCTATTACGACAGAGATGCCTGCCAAGCAAGTCAGGCTAAAAGCCGTAATGAAAAATGATCCGACCATAGGTAATCCTGAATATTACACGCCTGTGCTCAAAAAATACCGTGTAAAACTAGTCCCTAAAACCAGTCTATCTAGGGGTTAATCATGTCACTATCCAAAAAGCAAGTGACTAAGCTGATAGCCGAGCTATCACTGATGCAATTACAGGATGGTAAACTGCTAGATACTAATATTGTTCGTAGTAAGCTAGAAGATATTATTGGGAATAACCAAGGACTGCCTACACTGAGGTATAAACCTCAAGAGAGAAAACGAGTATTTAACATAGGTCATTATAACGATTTCTTCGAGAGATTTGAGTTTGACATAGATATTGTCTATGATGAGATAACGGACATAGTGGCAAGCACACTAATGAAGCTAAATACGTTTGATCTATCGTATAGGGCTCAATCTCAACAAATGAATGAGATAATTGATTACTTAGATAACTTGTTATTTATCATAGATAACGCGAATGGTAACTTTTTTGGAGTATTTGATAACTTTCAGTCTACAGCTAAGACAAATTTGAATCTTAGCACAAAAGGCATAGTAGATGTCCACGAAGGATGCCTATCGCTACCGTATAACAACCTTACAGGGTTAAAGATAAAGCTAAATCATTTATATGAAAAAGATTCTTGGCCTGTGATTGTATCTAGAGATACTATTTCATCTAATCACGGACCTTATGCCGGATTTGGCAACGCATTTTCTGATATTTATTCTCCATGGAGGTATGATGTTGTTACTGCTAATCCAGGTCCAGTAACAATACAATTTGATGTCCCGTTATCTGCTATTTCAGATAGTGTCTTTAGTATTACTAGAGTTCAGCTGGTACCACACTCAGGTAAACCCATGCAGGTTAAAATATTATATACGGTTGATGATATCAATTATATAATATTCCCGCAGACACCAGAGTCTATACCAATTGAGCAAGAATCTAAGACATACAACATGGACTTTCCCTCTACTCAAGTAGAAAAGGTTAGATTCATTATAACAAAATATGAATACGATGAAGAAGACCAAAATGGTAACTTTATCTACATGTTTGGTCTTAAGCACATAGGATTCTATTCACTAGGTACCGCTACTCAGGGGAAATATATCTCCAAGTCCTTAAAACCCAGAGGTCTAGCTAGAAATATCAATAGAGTATCCCTTACTTCATCAGAAACTATACCTACCTCATGTAGTATAAACTACTATGTTTGTTTAGCCGATTCCTCTGATAACAAGATAGGTGATTGGCAGCTTGTAGTACCTTCCAATAAGTCAGAAGATATACCTGGGAAACGAGTTATAGAATTCAGAAATGGAGCCTATAAGTCAAAGGACATACATGCTCCATCTGGTCTTGTTTCTACTGGAACATTCAGGGGAATAGATTTCTATGCACTACCAATAGGAATAGACAGTGGAGATTCCAACATATTTGGTTCTGCACAATTATTTAGAGGATTTGGTGCGTGGAATAGAAATATCAATGAAGATGTAGTACTTAGACAGGTTAAAAATTCCTATATATCCTTCAATGGAGGAGATTTTCAGAATATATACACTGTATTAAGTGAAACTGCTGCTGTGAATTCTGGATATGAACCAGGGAGCAGTATTCTTAGAACCAAACTAACGGTTGCAAATCTAATAGACTATAAGCCTCAATCTATGAGTGTTTTTCCAGATTTAGGCGTAAATCCTATATCGGACCCTAGACCAGACTATGCCATATATAAATTGAATCGATATGGTAGTCAAATGAATATAGTTGGAGAACAGATAACTCTGAGTAGTGGTACCATTAGTTATTTATCCGAGTTCCCTTTAGTTTCACCAGCTAATGAGCCTATTGTAAAAGAAACAGGAGTACAGTCTGGCGGTACTTATTCCGGTCAAAGTTTGGTATATGAACGCTATATAGACTATGAATTGAGCGAGGGTATTGGTCCTAATGGTTTATTCAATGGTGGTATAGAAATAACTGCTAGCGGTAGTAATATCAATTATGGTGAGGTTGTATCTGTAGATTATAGTATAGATCCAGATATAACCAGACGGGTTTCTTCGATAAGAGATAATAATATATTTATGAATGATCTTATGAATATAAGATCAGATGAACAAATAGAGGCAGTATATAGATTTATACCTAAAGGTAAGAATGCTGTGATTAGGCCAACCATAAAGGTTACTAGTAAATTTGGTGATCCAGATGATGAAGAAGTCTATAACCAGGGTCCCGATTATAGTATAAACATTAGTCAAGGCTCTATCGTAAGGATTCCATCGGGTGGAATACTGCCAAATCAAGGAGATTTAGCAGTATATATAGACTTTTACTATAAAGAGACCCCAACCGACCTTCACACATATTCTGTCTGGATATACCAACCCTCTCTTGAGCCAGTAAAGATAGTATATAACGCATTATCGTTGGATTTAGTCGTTGGGGAGAAATTCATAATAAATTCCCCACATTTTACTACTGACCTATCTAACTCGACCGAGACTCCATTTATACCTAGAGGATGGCACCAAATTATTGTAAAATCTAGAGATCCTGTAGTCTTTTCAGCTGCTGCGATAAAGAAGATAATAGAGTTAAAGGATATAGCTGGAGATTATATATTTGTAAGAGGAGGAAAGTACTTCATTGACCTGCAATCGACACGTGTAGCAATGACTGAGGTGACATATGATTTTCTTAAGAATTCAATTCTTATGTCTAATCATGATCACTTTGCAATAGCAGATAATAAGGTTATACTTAATTTTCAGCCAGGATCGACAGCAGAATTGTATAATTATCAAGCAGTAACAGACACTAATGGACTTGTAACTGGCTTTGCAGAACAAACTTCAGAAGATTTTCTTTTGAAGTATCAATACGAGATACCTGGTCAGGTGGAAGCAAGAAAAGTCATGGTTAAAATTACTATGCTAAAGGATAGAGTGGCGGACGGTGGAGTCACGCCTAAAGTCTTTAGGTATAATGCTAGAATAGGCTAAAATGTCAGTACATTTAACAACAGAGCGAATGAGAATACCATGAATAGTTCTGATATAAATAAGTTTGTAGACTCTACAATCGCGGATCTGCAAAACACTGTAAACCAAGTGAATGTCAATGAGAGCTCTACTCTTGATGTATTAAACACAGCTATAAGGGAAATTTCTAACTTAAAGAAGAGAGTAGCTCAGCTCGAGGACCAGGAGTCTTTTGATAGAGCTATCAGAGCTGCACAAAACTTACGTATAAAAGCATTCAAGTCCATGACGGATTTAACTGATATTACTTTCCTACCAAATAATCAAGCTACAAAGCCTCGTATTAATACACTATTTAATCAAGTGACTGTACCTATAAACGCAATAGAAAACAAGTTTTATACAAATAGTATAATTTCCGGCAGCATTGTACCTATATCTCAGTCTATCCAGATAGACGTGACGTCTGTCATAGGCCTTGTAGACTACGAAGCCGGCCACGTAAAACTATCTGAAGGTAATCCAGAGAATGCATTCAATGGAGATAATCAGAGTTATTGGCAAAGAAAAGTAGAGTTTGATTTAGATAGCGATGTTGAAGAAGTGCAGGTGGAGCTCACTGTCAGAGTACCTGACCAAGCTAATACCGAAGCAAACATATTGTATATCAGGCCATATCCTGTATCTCAAGTAGATATATTTAACCTAGGTATAAGCGCAGATCTATCCAGTGAGCCTGATGTACCAGGTAATTCCTTTCCCGATTTCCCCATCACTACTCTTCCATTAGATAATGCTCGAGACTCTAGGTTCTTCTTCTCTACCCAATCTGTACAGCGGATAAAGATAAGACTTAGACAGAGAAACTGGTATGAAGAGAATGGCCGAAAAGTCTTTAGCTATGGTCTGCAAGAGCTGGGTCTCCAGCTGTCAGAGTTCGATAAAACATATTCTTCTACTGCCGTTCTTGGCGATAACCATACGTTTATAACAAAGTTTTCTTGTCCTGCCGATAAGAAGTTTAAAGGGTTACATCTTTTTGAGACTACTCCCGACTACACTAAAGACATAGACAATATGCGGTTTAAGATTACGTCGGATGCAGGTGGGAATGACGTTAAGTGGGATTCCAGCATAAACTCTAGCCCACAAAGTCTTGTACAGCCGATCGACTTAGGAACAGTTGATAATATATATGTTATTACTACACTTAACTATATAGAAACTGCCCCTGTCGTGAGTAATTTCTTTGCAGGAACTACTCCTGTACTTAACTCAATAGGTATTCAATACAGTGTATCGTAGAAATAGGAGATAAAGATGCCTTTCGGTCCAGGTTCATACTCTAGTAAAAAAACAAAGTCTTCTAGGATAAAGAAATCTTCTGATAAAAAGAAAGATCAACAGAAAAAGAGGAAGAAGAATGGCAAATCCGGTTAGATCAATTTTCTCAGCGTTACATGCATTGATAAGAAAGGTGCTGGGGCTTTCTAAAAAGAAAAAGGTTAAAGTTGTAATTAAAAAGTATGAGACAGATACTAACTTTCCTATTATACATAAGAAGAAGACTTGTAGTAAATCGGCATTAGAAAAAGCTGCAGAAAGAAAAAGGAAAAGAAAAAGAAAAGGCAGAGACCATGATGATAAGGACTAAAAGTGGCAGATTATACTAATCCTGAGATAGACAGCTTACTGGCTGCTAAGCAAAAACAAATAGATCTCAAGGCTGCTAAGTCTGAGCTGCTGGCACTTAGCAGCTTGCAGGAGACTCGCATACAGTCTAATGAGAATTCTATTGTTGCTGTTCAAACAGATATATCTGATCTAGAGTCAGACAACGCCAGTCTTAACTCAAGGATACTTACACATAATGTTTCAAATATATTTAGTAGTTCAACTAATATAGAAACAGGACAGTTCTATCTGCTCAGACCTGGAGTAAATGTGACTATAGGTGAGGTAAAGGTGATATACGCCGGAACAAGCCTTACAGCTAACTTTCTTAACAATACAACAGAAATACTAACAGCTGATCTTACAGGAGCGGCAGATGCATGGCAGCTTAAGGGCCCTGATGCCGGTGCTGCGCTTTCTAATACCAGTTCTCTGATACTGGACGTCAAGGCGGCTACTGCTGTCACTAAGCTGACTGTGCAGGTTGATTTTGCGGTTGGCTAGATATGCCTATAGTAGAATACTTCTATAATCATGACCCAGGTAATCCAAGCAGCCTAGGTGGATTTAAACAGATTCTAGCTTCTCTTACCAGTAGAGATAATCCAGTAGACTCTACAAAAATTGTAAAATTTGAAGCTATAGGTAATGATGAAGAGAAGAACGTATCGCTAAGACTATCTGTACAAGAGAATGAATTTTACCCAGAGAGTATATTCCCTCCTAATGGAGGAGCATTTTCTACAAGCGCTGCTCCTGACACTATTTCTGTAGTATTTAATAATAAGATAAATCCCGGGTCTATAAAATTAGGGTCTGTTAAGTATAATCAGACAGATGTAGCCGCGAATCTACTATCAGTAGATGAGTATATACTCAATATTGATGTAAGTAGCATTTCTGGACATGACCTAGTAGGAGTCAAAACTCTTGAGATTGTATCAGTGTCCGATAGAGCCGACAATGCTCTTTCGGATCAAGGACTAGGTATACGCGCAATATCCTATACTATAGGTGCATCATCTTTCCATGACAGAGGAGAAGATCATCCTCCTGTAGTTAAAAGACAAGGATATCTAGGTATACTAGAGGTGCATATACCCAGGTATGCAAATATGCAAGAGCGTCTCGCAGCATATCTAAACTCAGTAGGAGTAAAATATAAAGATGTTATAGCGCAATCGCTAGTTAACATCAATCAACAGAGTTTGACATTATATATATTATATTTTGAGAAACCTATACCCTCATTAGATAATTCATTCCCACAATATGCTGCACTAGTAGACTCTGGAGCTCTACCTACCACAGTAATGCTTACGTTTACACATCAAGTCAACCTGGCCTGTATGACCAGGCCCGGGAACATATTGGCTAATGGGGTTGATGTTACCAGCGGTACAACTCTTTCAGCTGATGGACTGAGCTTGTTCATAGATGTATCCAGCCAGGCTGCTGCCGGATCTAATACTATAGTAGTAAACCAAGTATTTGATAGATTTTGTAATACTATATCTACTCCACAGATATTTATTGGATATGTTGCTGATACACTTGGTGATGGGACAGTAGCAGGTGATGGTAGTGTTGGCATTACCGGTATCTCCACAGATGGTGGGTTAGATGTAGATGGTACAACTAATCCTTTTATATATATAGATGGTGGAGATACATTTATAACTACGACAGGTACTACATCTGGGGTAAGTATATATTTTGAAGATCCCGGATTTATTACTACTGATGATCTACCTCCTGTAGTAACCGGTGTATCTCCAGACGTTGGTACAGATATAACAGCAGACACAACT
>JYMV01019346.1_pt1 | contig 13668 bp, 11 predicted proteins | sample 338911 | NCBI WGS metagenome assembly JYMV01 (sample SAMN03354496, study PRJNA234377) | hydrothermal vent metagenome | biome: Deep sea; feature: Hydrothermal plumes at the Eastern Lau Spreading Center, Western Pacific Ocean; material: Seawater | place: Tonga | collected 2009 | depth 2000 m m
CCAAGGCTTTGAATTAAAATAACGATCAAGTGCATACCCCATAACAGCACCTATCATTACTGCTACTGTAAGTTCTGTCCCCAACCTGAATGCAATACTCAAGCCTTGACGAAACTCACTGCCCTTATTCATTTAAATGTGTCTGGGAATTGAAGGCCCAACGGGAAAATCGGCTAACAGAATACACAAACATTTCAATATTGCAAAGAAGTTTTTACGACAGCGGTTGAGCAGGCTTTTCACATAATTTTTTGTAATCAGCCTTGGACGCATGAACTAGAAAAATAAAATTGGCCACCATGGTTTTCTCAAAAGAAGCTCGACTCAATAAGCAAGTTCTCCGTGCTCACTTTCAAACTCCTGCAACGAAACCATATCGATTGCATCCCATGGACAACCTTCCAACAAAGTATCCATGGGTCCTTTTGTAATACACTTTTTACAGCCAATGCAAAGCAACGGATCAACCTCTATGCGAATCATGTGGGGAACATCAGGATTTTGCACCTCAAGCATACAATTATCGACCGGGCATTCTGTCACGCAGATTGGAGATCCACCGCAACCCGTACAAGCATCATTAATGATAGCCAGTATCTTCGGTTTACGCTTCCTTTTTTCTGAGCGTTTCGTTTTCTCGGCAACCGCCATAATGTATTTTGTGTATTAGTGATTACTTACACTTAAACAACATACTTAGCTGTACCTATAAAAATATAACCTTGAACCTCGTGATTATTACCAGAAACCCGCTCTATTTGCAATATTTCTCTAATTATATTGCACAACTGCTTGCAATAAGTAGAATAATTATAGGACACGCTCAACTATTGGCAGATCGAACACATTAAAAAAATCGCTTATATCTTAAATTATGACCCCGATCAACCCAAACCAACCGAGTTTTTCGTTTGCAGATGGCACGGGGGTATATTAATATGGAAATGAATGAGGAATACATGTTTTCCCCGTCATACCCAAACCCTCATTGGACAAATAGTTCATAACTATCGCGCATCACACAAAAAATCTACCTCGGCCTTAAAGCAGGTTGCCGGTATACTAGAAAATAATAAATCGCCATGGCATTGGATAACATTCTGGGTCAGGATCGTCCCAAACAAATCCTTGATAAAGCATTGCGAAGCGGTCGAATCCCCAACTCCTACCTTTTTTACGGTCAGGAAAGCGTAGGAAAAAAGTTTACCGCAATTGAAGTCTGCAAAGCTTTGAACTGCGAAACTTTGAGCCCTGTGGATAGTTGCGACAAATGCCCCTCCTGTCTAAAAATTGAAAAGCGCATCTACCCAGATTTATTCATACTGGAACCTAAAAAGAGTTCACCTACTGCAAGAGAAGCTGTTCTAAAAATAGACGAGATTCGCGAACTACAAAAAAAACTGCTTTACCTTCCTTATGAGGGGAATACTAAAGTGGCCATTATCAATAATGCGGGGCTAACTCGTTTTTAAAAACTCTCGAGGAACCACCTACCAAAACTCTTATTATTCTTATCGCCTCAAACCCGCATCAACTGCTACCTACTGTTGTATCACGTTGTCAAGGGATTCGGTTTTATCCGTTACCCAATGAAGCTATAAAAAAAATCATCTGCCGTCACTTAGAAACCGAGACAGGAGAAAGTCAACCAGAGGAGATTGAGCTTAGATCGCGGCGCTCCATGGGACAAGTTGCCTATGCCCTGGAAGAAGACCTGTTAGAAACATCGCAAGACAGAGAGGAGTTGATTCGCTTGGTCAGTATAGTTTCATTTAAACGAATGGATCAGGTCTTCCTGTGGACTAAAACCAAAGCAAAACAAACTGAACGCATACAATTAATTCTCGATGAGTTGACACGCATTTTGCGAGATGCTGCCTTAATCAAGATAGATCCAGAAGCCCGCGGAGTCATCAACAAAGACTTAACCGAACAGCTCAAAATATTAGCTCTGCAAAAATCAACACCGGCCCTTCTTACAATGTTTGAAACAGTCCAAAATACCAAGGTGGCTATAAAATCCAATGCCAACTCTCAACTCGCCTTAGAAAACATGCTCATTGACTTTTGTGAAGCGGCATAAATAATCAGGAAAATCTAAAATGAGTCAAATCCTAGAAGAAGACCCTACTCTCTCGAAAAAATATTCAAAAAGACCATCATTTCTCATTGGAGTACGTATTGAGGGGGCTCCGAAGTCAAGACTTTGCGATCCCGGGAAACAAAACTTTCGAGTAGGAACTCAAGTGGTAGTAGAAAGCGACGATGGTGCAAAAATGGGTACAATCGCTTCTAATAAAATCCCAAATATAATAAAGATCAAGGATAAAACTCCTAGAATTCTGAGAACCCTCAACGAAAATGATCTTCAAGTACAAACAAGACGAAAGAAAACTGAAGAACATGCTAAAGAATTATGTCAGCAAATAATAAGCAAATTGAAGCTAGAGATGAATTTAAGTAGGGTAGTCTTCCTACAACATGAAAAGAAAATAGTCTTTTTCTTTACTGCTGAAGGAAGGGTTGATTTCCGACAACTCATCAAAGAACTTGCTTCCAGCCTTAAACAACGGATTGAGATGAAGCAGATGGGCGTAAGGGATGAAGCACGTGCAATCAAAGGTTATGGCATATGCGGAGAGACACTATGTTGCTCAACTTTTCTTGGAGAGTTTACCTCCGTAACAATTCGAATGGCTAAAGATCAGGGACTCGCCCTTAATCCAAGCAAAATTTCAGGGGCGTGCGGGCGGCTAATGTGTTGTCTGCAATACGAACACCAAACGTACAAGGAACTCTCACAAACCATGCCAAAAATCGGAAGTAATATCCAAACCCCGGAAGGCCTAGGTAGAGTACTTAAAAATAATATTATTGAACAAACTATTCTTGTTAGACTTGAGGATGAAAGTATACTTACCTACACCATGGAAGAACTTCCAAAGCCACAAAAATAACATTAGCACTAATAAGCTATCCAAAAAAAACTAAGAGCCTCCAAAGTGACTTTATTCGAACGAACATAGTCAGATCAGGGCCACCTTAAATAAAAAAAATCAAACTTCCTAACGTAAAAATGTCTAAAAAAAAGTTTTCTATTACGACGCCCATTTATTATGTAAACGATGTCCCGCACATCGGACACGCCTACACAACAATCGCTGCTGATGTAATAGCCCGTCACAAAAGGTTAGATGGTTATGAGGTTTTTTTCCTTACGGGCACAGATGAACATGGACAAAAGGTCCTTCAAGCTGCACGAGACCTTGGAATCGAACCGCAAGAACACGTTGACAAACTTCATAACCGATTCAAAGAGCTTTGGGCACGGCTTAATATCTCCAATAGTGATTTTATTCGCACTACTGAAAAGCGACATCAAGCTCTTGTTCGTGACATTCTCCAACAACTCTATGACCGTAAAGAAATTTATAAAGATAGTTACGAAGGCTGGTATTGCACACCGGATGAAAGATTTTGGACAGAAAAGGATCTCGTTAATGGCAATTGCCCTGAGTGCAAGCGCAAGGTCGAAAAGATTCAGGAACATAATTACTTTTTTAAAATGGGCCAATATCAAGACTGGCTTAAGAAACACATCAAATCAAATGATAAATTTATACAGCCTGCATCACGCCGCAATGAGGTTCTTGGTTTCCTCGAAAAACCTCTTGGCGATCTATGCATATCGAGACCAAAAGAAAGGCTCCCCTGGGGAATCCCCCTCCCCTTCGATGAAAGCTATGTAACTTATGTCTGGTTTGACGCTCTTATCAATTACATTTCAGTACATGGTTCGCTGGAGAAAATAGAGTCCACTGGCTTCTGGCCGGCTAATCATCACTTGCTAGGAAAAGACATCCTCACAACCCATGCTGTTTACTGGTCGACCATACTCAAGGCAATTGGGTTCGAGCCAGCGTTCAATCTTTTTGCTCACGGGTGGTGGACAATAAATGGTCAAAAAATGTCTAAATCGATTGGCAATACGGTGGAACCCAATTTACTCGTGAACCAGTTTGGCGTTGATGCTATCCGTTATTTTCTTCTTCGCGAAGTACCTTTCGGGCTAGATGGAGACTTTTCACACAAAGCATTGATCGGTCGTATAAATAGTGACTTGGCCAATAATCTGGGAAACCTTCTCAACAGAACAATGAGCATGATCAAGCGCTACCACGATCAGGTAATACCGGAACCAGCCTCGCGCGACGAAGACGCAGATCTTAAAAATGAATTCCAAAGGGGAATTGACGCTGTAAAAAAACTATATAGCGATCTAGCGTATAACAAAATCCTTGAACGTATCTGGCTTTTGGTAGATGCCACAAACAAATACATAGATACTAACAGCCCTTGGAATCTCATAAAGTCAGAAAGCGGGAAACAAAGGCTTGCAACAGTAATGTACAATACAGCAGAATGTATTCGCTCGATTTCCATCCTTATCTATCCTTTTATGCCAAAAAGTGCAGAAACTATAATGGAACAACTAGGGGTTGAAACCTCGATAGAAGAACAGGGACTCGAATCCCTACAAACTTGGGGCAATATAAAACCAGGAATAAAAATTCAACCTGGCTCGCAATTATTTCCTCGCATAGACGATGAAGATGCTGAAAAAATTATCAACTCAGTCGAGCCACCTAATGATAAAGATCAAAAACAATCTTCACTTACAGAAATAGAAGGGATATGTGATCAAGTACTCATAGACGACTTTATGAAAGTTGATCTTCGTACAGGGAAAATCATTGAAGCAGAAAATATCAAAAAATCAAAAAAACTTCTCAAACTAAAAGTCGACATTGGCACCGAAGTACGGCAAGTCGTGGCAGGGATAGCAGAATGCTACGAACCAAATCAATTGATCAACCGCGCTATCATCTTAGTTGCCAACTTAAAACCAGTAAAATTAATGGGCGTGGAGTCCCAAGGCATGCTACTCGCCGCCAACAATAATGGCCAAATCATGTTAGCCGGATTCGACTCAACACCAAGTCAAGGAATTAGAGTAAGGTGATCATAGACACACATGCCCACATAGATATGGACGCGTTTGATGATGACCGCTCCGAGGTTATACAACGCGCTAAAGACAATGGAATCGATTACATTCTTAATGTTGGATGCGACATTGAGAGTAGTTTGCGTTCAATAGAACTGGCAGAGCGCTATGATTTCATATATGGGACTGCAGGTATACATCCACATGATGTAAAAAAAATAGACTACCAAACGTATGATCAACTCAAGCAACTACTTACTCACCCCAAAATAATCGCTCTTGGAGAAATTGGCCTCGATTTTTACAAAAACTACTCTCCTCAAGATCAGCAAGTAGAACACTTCAGGAAACAAGTAGAAATTGCATGCCAGCTGCAAAAACCAATTATTATTCACTGTCGTGATGCTAACGAAGATACTATTGCTATCCTATCTGACTATTTTCCCAAAGATGCTTCCGCGCACTCAGGAATTTTTCATTGCTTTTCAGGAAACCAAGAACTGGCAGAGCGAGCACTTGAGATGGGTTTCTACATCTCGTTTTCTGGATCAGTCACTTTTAAAAAGTCTGATGAACTGCGCACGGTTGCAAAGACTATCCCCGCGGACAGATTGTTTATTGAAACCGATTGTCCATTCCTTGCTCCAACACCAAAGCGTGGCAAGCGAAACGAGCCATCTTATGTCATACACACCGCACAACTAATTGCTGATATTCGCGGGCTTGACATTAAGGATATTCAGCGCACTACCACACTCAATTTCTTTGAGTTGTTTGGAATCGGCAAGGAGGCTAAAACAGGGACCGTCTCATACCAGATTCGTAACTCGCTATACTTAAACCTAACAACACGATGCACTGCCGATTGCTCTTTTTGTACTCGGCTTACACGACCAGTAGTACAAGGCTACAATTTAAAACTCAATCGCGAACCCACGGCCGAAGAAGTATGGCACTCTATCGATGACTGTAAAAAATATGATGAAATAGTTTTTTGCGGATATGGCGAACCAACTTTGAGGCTAGATATCATCAAAGAAGTTTCCAAGAAGATTAAAGAAGCAGGAGGAAAAGTTAGATTAAACACTAACGGGCACGGCAATGTTATTAATAAGCGGAATATTCTTCCCGAACTCAAAGGATTGGTTGACTCAATATCTATAAGTCTTAACGCAGATACGGCGGAAGCATACGATCGAATCGTCCGGCCTCTGCCCGGCCTGCGCAATGAAATATATGATAGAGTCAAGGAATTTATTGAAGAGGCAAAGAAATATATTCCAGAGGTACAAGCGACTATAGTGACCCACCAAGAAGGAGTCGATGAAGAGAAGTGTGAAGAGATATCTAAAAACGAGTTTGATGTTAAATATAGACCGAGGCGATATAATATCGTTGGATAGTGCGACTTAGGCAAACCCAAACTCAATAAGTGATAACACCAACGTATTAACTTACAATTTTCTGTAAATATTTTTCTTTAGAACTATGAATTGGATTTCAACAGGGGCAATCTTCAGCGGGCTTAGCGTGATGCTCGGTGCAATGGGAGCCCACAGCGTAAAAAACATTCTAACTGAAAAAAATCTTAGCGCATTTCAAACAGCCACTGAGTACATGGGCTACCATGGTTTAGCTCTGGTTCTTGTTGGAATAGTATCTATCCAGTTGGCTGGAAACGTAACCAAAGCACTTCGAAAAGTTGGTATTCTTTTTACTGCTGGAATATTGATGTTTTCGGGTAGTATTTACATCCTTATTTCTGATGGACCTCGCTTTTTTGGCCCGGTCACTCCATTAGGTGGACTTTGTTTCATCTTAGGCTGGTTTATATTCGCTGGCGTGATTATTAAACATTTTAAAAACAATCCTTCTTAAACACCTCCCAAAAAGTTCACCCACAAACTTCTATGCAATGGGGTTTTTTAGTCGAAGCCTAAAAAACTCTCTTAGTTTCTTTCATCGTCTGGAAAAAATTGAGTTTTTTCTTGTTCTGAAATAAGATCGTAAAAGAAGGATACCTGCCAAAAGAGAGAGCGCAGCTAACGCTGGAATAATAGCTGTTCGTTCCTGAATGGACCTAAAATCAACTTCACCGCTAATATCTCCCGTATAATGATTTAACATTTCTCCATACTCAACCAAAAGGTGTACAGGATAGATAATGGCAGGACTTCCCTTCTTACGTTTGACAGCTACTTTTATGTTCTTCTCTTGTCCACTTCGAATCGTGAGCCCCATCATCTGCGCTAACTCATCCGCCACGAGTCCTGGGGGCAACAAAAGCATCAATCTAATATTTTTAAACGAAGTAGAATTATTTTTTAGAAAAATATCCAACAATGATTCATCACCATTGAAGGTCGTGCTGATTTTGCCATCTATGGCAGACTCCACCTGTTCTCGAAAATAAAATGAGCCTGTATGAATCTGCGTATAAGGTTCTACATTGAGATCAGTTTTATATTGAGCCATGATAACAAGGGGATATCTTCCGCTCCTTAAGACTAGAGGGTGATCATCATTTTCAAGCATAACTTTTTGCCCCGGTTTAAGTTGGACGATCTTAGACATCATAGCCATAGTGTGATGAAAGTGGATCATTGGCTGAACATCATAAAGAACCTCCTGTCCACTATTTTGCAAAGTTAAATGAATACGAACCTTGCCTTCTTCAGTTACCAAGGTATTAGTGGCAATAACAAGCTGTCGATCATCAGCCAAAACCAAAGGAATAAAGTTAAACACAAATAATAAAATAAAAAATGTCTTTCTCAAAGTATCAGTACCAATGAAAGTTGACCTAAAAGTATTGTTACGCTTTCCTGTTTATTAAAAGGAAAAACTGTTAACATTATAATATAAAAAAACTATGTAGGAGGTGGCAAATGGACGCTCCCATAATAATTCTAATATTGCTTGGCCTGCTTCTTTTTATCGCGTTTAAGATTCTTAGAGAATATGAACGTGGCGTTATTTTTATGCTGGGACGATACTGGAAAGTCAAGGGGCCAGGACTCATCATTGTCATTCCTGGCATTCAAAAAATGGTAAAAGTGAGTCTGCGCACAGTAGTCATGGACGTCCCCCCTCAAGACGTCATTACTCGAGACAATGTAACAGTCAAGGTTAATGCAGTTATATACTTTCGCGTAATGGACCCAAGGAAGGCCATCATAGAAGTAGAAGATTATCTTTACGCGACATCCCAACTGGCACAAACGACACTACGAAGTATCTTAGGTCAGAGTCAACTTGATGATCTTTTATCTAAACGAGACGAAATCAACTCCCAGTTACAAAGAGTAATCGACGAACAAACTGAACCATGGGGAGTTAAAGTTGCTAATGTTGAGGTTAAAAATGTTGATTTGCCTCAAGAAATGCAGAGAGCTATAGCTAAACAGGCTGAAGCAGAGCGGGAACGACGTGCCAAAGTAATTAACGCCATGGGTGAATTTGAAGCAGCAGAAAAGCTAGGTCAAGCTGCAGATATTATAGGGCAGCACCCACCAGCTTTACAACTAAGGTTTTTACAAACGACCCTAGATATTTCGACTGACCGCAACACAACAACTTTTTTCCCACTCCCGATGGAACTATTTGAAGGGCTCTATAAACAGAGACAGTCCAAAACAAGTGGCCATGATGATTAAAACAAATTAGACGTTAGCTTATTACTTATTTTAAGCCAAAATAAAATGCAATAAGACTATATACATTGACCTATTTTCATAGTTTACAACCATGGAACCTCAAGCGATCATCTCAAGCTTCTTACATCGGATAAGGCGACTACGCTTGTACGCCCATACCCTCCAAGGAACCTATATCCTCCTAACATACATTGCCGGAGGCTACCTTTTAGCTTGTTTGGTAGCGTTGAGTTATAAACCGATCGTTGAGTGGGTCGTCCCAGCAATAGGAATTTTTTGCGTCGGGTTGGCCTATATAATTTACAACCATTTCATTAAAATCCTAACCACACCGTTTTCCAAAGATGATGCAGCACTACTTGCTGAATCGCGTTTCCCAGAAATAAACAACTCGCTCATAAACTCCTATCAGTTAAGTAAGCACCTCAAGGATTCGCATGTAAAAAACACCAATTCCCTAGATTTAATCAAGGAACTGCTTAAACGAACAAGTAAAGAACTAGACAAAGTTAACCCTTCGTCAGTAATCAACTACAGCAGAGTAATTCTTAGCCGGAACTGGTTTTTAGGAACATTAGGATCGCTAGCACTGATAGCCATTTTCATTCCTGAACTTCTCACAAAGGGATATGAGAGTTGGACTAATCCAAGAACATTTACCCAGGCTTCACAAGATAAAATAGCTGGTCCAAACCAAACAAAATCTAACCCCAGTACTATAAATTACTCAATTGATTCTCTGGGTTTAAGTTTTCACTTCCCATCTTATACAGGCAAGAAACCGGAACTGATAAAACCTTCCAATGGTACGATCCATGTCCTACCGGGTACCGAAGTCGATATATCCGCTAAAACCAATGCCGTGATAGATGGGGGTAACCTAATCTTTAACGGGGAAGATTCCTATGCTATGAAAAAAGAAAACAGTACCTCCGTACAGGCTAGTCTATTAGTGAAAGAAAAAGGGGTTTATCAGTTCAAAATTAAAGATCCAGAGGGCGGCGAACACCTACTCGTAAAAAAATATCCCGTAACACTCGTAAAAGACCAGTCTCCCAATATTATTTTATTTTTAGCTAACCCTAAGCCAGTATATTTCCATACCGATAAAGTTCATTTATTTTATGAAGGAAAAGATGATTTTGGTATCGATGCCGTGGATTTGGTGGTTTCCATTAACGGAGAAATAGATCGGACTTCAGTAAAAAAATACAAAACTCAAGAAAAAGAAGCTAAAGGCAGTTACACCTGGTCACTTGCTCAAATGACTATAAACCCAGGCGATGAGGTCAATTACTACCTTGAGATAAATGACAATGACAATATTTTTGGTCCCAACAAAGGACAGTCAGAAGCTTACAGCTTCAGAATCTTTGACTCAGAAAAAGAGATGGAAAACCTCGTCGAGATGCAAGAAGAACTTACTGAAAAAATGATTGCTCTTCTCGCCACAGGACTAGTAAAAGGAGCCTCTCTCAAAAATCACCCGAACAACCTTATAGGTTGGAAACAATTGTTAACTATCAATATAGATGAACTGATCAAAATAGTAAGCCTTAGCCAGCGAATTTACGATCGCGGAAAAATAATCGATCGATTTCCTCAGCATTATTTAGATTTACTTAAAAATATCACAAGAGGGTTGTCACAAATTCGCAAAGACCAGATAAAAGCTCTAAGTGACCTTCAAAGCCAAATACACAAACCTAGCCAAGCAACAGTAAAGCTTACGTCACCATATGCTCCCGTCAATAATCAAATGACAGAGCATCTCGAAAAAGATATTTTATTCCTGGTCAAAATGACCAACGAGCAAAAACTAGGCAGAACAAAAACACTGGAGGAAGAACTAAACAATCTTACCCAAACACTACGCGAGGATTTGGAAAAATCCAACAACAAAAAATTTTCTAAAACATCAAAAGAGTTAAAAAATAAAATAGAAAAAATCCAAAAAGTCTTACAGAGATTAATGAATCAATTATCGCGCCAGACACAGTCGATGCCAGATGAGTTTTTAAATCCGAATGCGTTTAAGCGATTGAACATGGGAAAACTTTCTGACGCTCTAAAAAAAATGAAAGCCATGGTAAGCCGAGGGAATTTTGAAGAAGCTATGGAAGAATTAAAAAAGATGGAAGAGGAACTCAAGCTTCTTGCGAACCAGATACATCGTGCCGACTCAGAAAGAGAAAGTTTTCTTGATCCTGAAACAATGAAAACGATCGACAATAGTATTAAAAAACTGGACCAATTAGAAAGGCGACAACAAAACCTAGCAGAAGCAACCGCTCAGATGAGTCAGAAACTGGGACGACAACAATTAAAGGAATTTGAAAACCAAGTAGACAAATTGTTCAAGGATCTCCTCCATGACATAGACTCCATCCGCAACCTTTTTAAAGGAGATGAAAAATTTCTAGCAAATCACAAAGCAATGAATCAAATAAAAAACTATATCGACGAAGAAATTAAAATCAACGAAAAGATAAAAAAACTAAGCCAAGCAACAGTTGATTCTTTGCAGTCAGAAAAACTAGACCATAACTTCAGAAAACTTAAGGAAGAGCGTAAAGCGCTCTCTCAGTTGATCGAAAAAAAGGGTTTGCTTCACGTGAATGAGTCCCAAGAATTCAAAGAAGCCCTGCCTCAACTACTCAAAAAATATGACTCTCTGAACAAGCTGGCCAAACTCAAGGACCTCAATGAATTTGCAGACGTTTTTAAACAAGTATACCCAAATGTCTTAAGGTGGCAGCATAAAATTCGCACAGCACATAATCTCCGGGAAGACATTTCCAATAAACTAGAAGACGATTTAACTCAAGCCTCGCAGATAAACAACACAATATCTAAAAAACTTGGGTCAATGATACGTTCAATCAAAAAAAACTATGCTTCATCGATCACGAGGGACCAAAAAAAAGAACTAAAACAGATGGAAAAGCAGGAATATCAGCTACGAAAAGAATCACAGAAACTATCCCAACAGTTTAATGAGTTGAGCAAAAAAAACCCAATGATACCCTCAGAGCTTTCACAAGGAATGAAACAAACCGAGCGTCATATGGAACAGGCAGAAAAAAATCTTAGAGAACAAAATATCCGCAAAAGTATCGAATCTGAAAACCTAGCTCTCAAAAGCCTAAACGAGACTAGTGACTTATTAAAGCAGATGAAAGATTCTAATGGAAAAACCAAGCAAGCAAGACGACAAAACCTCAGAAAACTTGGAACAGGCAGCAGCCCAGATTCTCGGCGCGGAGGCGCCACAAGAATACAAAAGGAACGTGTGCTACTACCAGATGAAACCCAGTATAAAGCCTCAAAAGAATTCCGCGAAGAAATACTAAACGCAATGAAAAAACAAACACCCAGAGATTATGAACGTATGGTCATGGAATATTATAAGGATCTAGTGCAGTGAAACACACCTTTCCGACCATAAGTATCTATCTGATTGGATTGGCTTTAGTTTTCCCGCCTATTACGTCAGCGATTGAATTACCGCCCGAAAAAGTATACGCGGGACACAAACTAATAGACGACTGGAACGCTGAGGGAGCAGAACGATTCACAAATACCCTCCTAAAAAAATATCCTAAATCAGGAGATGTTTATTTTCTCAAGGCACGTGTGGAATTTTTAAAAGGGAACTATGAACTTGCCGCAAAAATCCTAAAACAAGTAACTGGCAACCATAGTGAAGTCCGCGAATTTAAAAATCTCGTCTATGACACATACGAGGAAACAAAACTATTTACAACCAGTGAGTCGAAACATTTTATCTATCGGTATCAAAAAGGACCTGATGAAATGCTGATTCATTATGCAACTAAAGTTCTGGAAAAATCCTATGAGACCCTAGGAAATATCTTTAATTACTACCCAAAAGAAAAAATTCTGATTGAATTCTATCCTAACAGAGAATCCCTATCCAGAATTTCCCCATTAACTGTTAATGACATTGCCACCTCCGGCACCGTGGCTCTCTGTAAATACAACCGAATCATGATGATCTCTCCTGGTTCTCTAGTACGCGGCTATAATTGGATGGACACCTTAAGCCACGAATACACCCACTACATACTCACAAAAAAAAGCCGGAACAACTTACCTTTATGGATGCATGAGGGAATCGCAAAGTATTTCGAGCCTCGATGGAGAAACAACCAAGCATATTTAACACCTATCATGGAAACAATGCTTGCAGGGGGGTTGCAAAAAAACTACCTAATATCATTAGACGATATGATGCCTTCGTTGGCAAAGCTAAAAACAGCCGAAGACGTCCAACTCGCTTATGCTGAAGTTTCTACAATGGTTGAATACCTTATCCAAATCCACGGAGATGAGGCAATTTCAACCCTTCTCGAAAGATTGGCCAGAGAAGAATCTTTTGACTTAGTAATAGCCGACATCTTAGGAACAAACCTAGATATCTTTCAAAAAAAGTGGAAGACCTTTGTAAAACAAAAAAAACTCAAAACTATCCCTGGGCTCAAACTTCCAGGGGTCCATTTTAAAGCAAACCGTTCATATGATGAACCAAGCAGAGAATATCGTGAGATTGACAATCGAAAGAGTAGAGACCTGACATTTTTAGGTGACATTTTACAATCAAGAAACTTCTACAAAGCAGCTCTTATTGAATATCGACGCGCTGTCGACCAATCAAAAGTATTCTCTCCCATACTCCATAACAAGTTAGCCAAGGGATACCTCATTACCAAGGAATATAATAAGGCCGAAGTTATACTAAATAAGAGTTTAGATCTCTATCCTATGTTTCACTCTACCCTCGCAAATTTAGGCGGATTGTATTTTGACATGGGCGATATAGAAAAGTCCCGTAGTTTCTATGAACGAGCTATCGAGATTAATCCGTTCAATCCGTTTCCACATATGCGGCTAATGACGATCTATCAAAAACTCGGATGGAAAAAAGAAAAAAAATTACAAACAAAACTTTTTGGATATATAGATCATTAATCATCCTTTCGA
>JYMV01045651.1_pt1 | contig 13667 bp, 11 predicted proteins | sample 338911 | NCBI WGS metagenome assembly JYMV01 (sample SAMN03354496, study PRJNA234377) | hydrothermal vent metagenome | biome: Deep sea; feature: Hydrothermal plumes at the Eastern Lau Spreading Center, Western Pacific Ocean; material: Seawater | place: Tonga | collected 2009 | depth 2000 m m
TGATGAATTATAAAGGGCAGGTCGTTGACCAAGATTATCAAAAAGCATTTAAGTGGTATTCACTTGCAGCAGAACAAGGCGATCGAAAAGCCCAATTTAACCTCGGAGTTTTATACAGAAGAGCTCAGGGAATTACTCAAGATCATGGAAAAGCGTTGGCTTGGTTTTTAGCTGCTGGAGAACAAGGTTACGCCATTGCTCAGTTTACTCTTGGAGGAATTTACGAAAATGGGCAAGGAGTCCCTCAAGACTATCAAAATGCATTTAAGTGGTATTCACTAGCTGCTGAACAAGGCCATATTGATGCACAACACAACCTTGGATGTATGTCTTACCACGGTGAAGGAATACCTCAAGATTTTCAAAAGGCTTTTAAATGGTATTCACTTGCAGCAGAACAAGGAGATTTAAAAGCTCAATTTAGTCTAGGTGTAATGTATGACAATGGGCAAGGTGTAACGCAGGATTACCAAAAAGCATTCAAATGGATTTCATTACCCGCAGAAAAGGGCGACGCGAAAGCCCAATTTTTCCTTGGATGTATGTATGAAGATGGGCAAGGTGTAACCCAGAATTATACAGAAGCAATTAAGTGGTATACGCTAGCGGCAGAGCAAAATGAACCAATGGCACAGACAAACCTTGGACATCTTTACGCTAATGAACAAACGGGCAAGTTAGATTATGTTCAAGCTCATAAATGGTTCAATATCTTTGGAGCCAAGGAAAAAGAAAACATTGAAAAATTAATGTCTCCCAACCAAATTACAGAAGCTCAGAAATTGGCTAGGGAGTGGATTAACGAACATAAAAAGCATTAAGTTAAACTAAAAATACTTGTAAAGCCTCTATCTTGACAAATCTGCTTCTGAATTTTATCTATACAGTAGAAAATAATCAGGAGTATGGCTATGTTTAGAAATGAGTTTAAATCTTTAAACGATTTACGTTTTGAAGGACACAAATTACTGACTAAAAGTTTCCTTGTTTTTGGATTTTTTTTGGTTGTTCTGGCAGGGCTAATCTTCATGTTCCCGGCTATTATAGGTATGCTATTCGCAATATTTATTTTCTTAGCCGGGCTTTTTGTTCTAGTGGCGGGATATTACTTTTGGCAAACAAAAGATGATCAAAACTACAACCTCAACTCCCTTGATGCCGAGTTTAATTTTATCAAAACTAATTATAACAGACCCCGCCACTATCATTTTAAAAACATTCGTTTTATAAGGTGGTGATTTGCGTTATATAAAATGTAAAGGCCTTAAAAAAGATTGGAGTGTCATCACGTTTGGCTGTTGGCAAATAGCACCTAGTGAGGGTTGGGGGAATATTTGCTCACCTCAATCCGCAGATACTGTAGTCAAAACAGCTCTTGAGTTCGGTATCAGTGCGTTTGATACAGCAGAGGGTTACGGAGATGGAGAATCGGAACGTCGATTAGGAAAAGCATTAGGGCATAAAAAGCAAGATGTCATCATTATTTCCAAAATTTGGCCTGATGCTTCTTTGACATCTGTCGATTATCATAAAAGGTTAAATAATTCACTTAAGGCACTCAACCGCGACTATGTTGACGTATATCTTGTACACTTTCCAAGTACTTATTTTAACAGTATTGAGCAAAGTGAGAAACTTTGTGCGCTTATGGAAGAACTTAAAAAAAGTGGCAAGGCAATCACAGTAGGCTTGTCAAATTTCATGGAACAAGACCTTTTGCGACTGGGCAAAGGAATTCAGGCGTTCTGCATCAACCAAGTACCTTATAATATTCTTCAAAGAAACTATGAGGGGAAAACTCGAGATATCTGTCATGAAAATGAAATAGGCTACATGGCCTATTCTCCAACGGCCCAAGGTTTACTAGCAGGCCGTCTTTCGAATGAAGCGACTGCTTTTCCAGCACGCAAATGGAACAAGCTTTACCAAGAACCCCTATTAACAAAATCAAAACCTATTAGAAATTTGATAAATAATATAGCTGAAGAAATGAAAATAAAACCGATTTCAGTTGCTCTTGCGTGGGTACTTGAGCAAAAAAATATTCTAACCGCAATTGTTGGGTCGCGAAAACCAGACCAAGTATCTGAATTTGCTCTCGCAGGTGACCTGAGACTAAGTGCTGAGCATTTAAATCAATTGAATAATGCAAGTCTTTCATTTCACAGGAAGTAAGTTTTTATGGAAGATAACTGGGAAAACCCTTATGAAGAGGATGGAGTTACTTTGGGTCCTGAAGAAGCGTTACTTAGAGAAACAGAAAAAACAAAAGCATTAAAAGTTGAAAAACTTCAACTGAAGGATACTATCGAAAAACTACAAAGTAAAAATGATACTCTCGTCAATGTCAATAATTCTCTAGAACAAAAATTGATATCTTTGACCGAACAACCATCGAGCAGCATTCATCTTGAGACAGACCAAACTCATACTCTAAAATGGGCTTATCTTCTTCTCATCTTTAACTTAACTGCATTAATAATCCTTATACTCTTCCACCTTAAATAATAAAAAATACTAGTTTTATTAAATGCCTTATAACGTTTAATGTGGAGTTTAATAAAATCAAAGTGTAGAATGTAAGTAGTTGAGAAAATATGAATCCAAAAACCTATTGTCCATAAACCTATTGTTACGATCCTAACCCACGGTTCCTTTTGAGCATATTTCTATTAATAATCAATACGTAATCACCCTCTCTCTGAAAAAAACTTTAATCCATTCAATATATTGAATGGTTTTGTTTGTAGTTTATTATTATTTTAAAAAGAGGAGCTGGAATAATATTATGATGTGGATCATTGAATTTCTTCACGTTTTAATTGGAATTTTATGGATCGGGCTACTCTACTTTTTCAATTTGGTGCAAGTACAATCCATGCCCAAAATGACTGAAGAGGGAGCAGCAAAACCATATACTCAAATCATTCTTCCGCGAGCGCTGTTTTTCTTCAGACATGCAGCCCTATGGACTGTTATTACCGGAATTGTTTACTACGTTATGGGGCGTGGCGTCGTTGAAGGTATCCCCAGCGGAGAAATAATGATCGGCATGCTTTTGGGAATTATTATGGCTGCTAACGTTTGGTTTATTATATGGCCTAACCAAAAAAAGATTATTGCCGGAGAGCTAGAAGGCGACGCTCTAGCAAAAGCAAAGAGGAATGCTTTCCTTGCGAGTCGAACCAATGCCTGGTTATCTATTCCTATGCTTATTGGCATGATCGCAGCAAATCACGGCGGGATAATGGCAGGATTTTGATTTTCTTTTAAACATAATTTTTCGATTCGAAACTAAAATGCCGATACCTATTAGGTACCGGCATTTTTTATAAATTCTATTCCACCGTTAATGCAACCATTGGGTCTAGACGCGAGGCCTTAATAGCAGGAATCAAACCAAACATAATTCCTATCGCTGTGCATACGCCTGTAGAAATGTAAATTGATTGCATATCCAAGATAAGGTTTCCTATACCCCAGGCGAAACAGCCGCCAAACAAACCAATAAGAATCGATTCAAATAAAAATTGTCCAACAATATCTCCTTTAGTAGCACCAACCGCCCTACGAACACCGATTTCATGGGTTCTCTCCTTGACTGAAATAAGCATCACTGCAAGAATACCTATTCCCCCAACAACCAATGATATTGCTGCCACACCAACGATTAAACGTGTGAACAATTCTGAAGTCTCAGCCTTGAGATTTTCCAGGTCAATTTGACTGATGATCGTAAAATCATTTTCTGCATCATCTGCTATTTTGTGTCGATCCCTCAACACAGTTTTAATTCTTACGGATACCCTCTCAATATTTCTTCTAGAGTCAGCTTTGGCATAAATTGTAGAAATATGATTCTGATTTAGAATTCGTCTCAACATCGATTTAATTGGGATAAGCAAAATATCATCTTGATCAATCCCATCAGAATCTAGCCCTTTACTTTCAAAAATTCCAATAATCCTAAAGGGAATTGCATTGATTCGGACTGTTTTACCCAATGGATCTTCTCCCCCAAGCATATTTTTTATTACAGTTTTGCCAACGACCGCAACCCTTGCCCCAAGTTTCTGATCCATCTCAGTGAACATTTCACCGGAGGCAATTCCATAATTACGTGTTTCTAAAAATTCTAAAGTGGATCCAGCCACATTTGTTGATGTTAGAATTTGAAGATACTTGACCTTCATTTCCTTTATTTCAAAAGGAGCTACAAAAGTAATTCCATCAACTTCCTTCGACAAATAATCTACATCCCGCAGGTTTAAAGTAGTGACATTCCCAGAAAGCCGAAGCCTTCCCCCTCTTCGCTTCATTTCTCCCGCATTAATGGTCAAAAGGTTCTCACCCATTTTCGCTATAACAGTCATAACTTCATGTTGCGATCCTTTACCAATAGCAACCATCACTATCACGGCAGCAATTCCTATCATGATGCCAAGAGATGCCAAAAAAAATCTTGTTTTATTCGATTTCAGGGCGGTAAGTGCAATGATCAGTAATTTCACAATAAACCTAGCGGATAGTTTCGTCTGGACTCAAACTAGCTGCCTTTCGAGCAGGATGAATACCAAAGATAAGACCAACTACCATCGAAAACCCAAACGCAAGCACAAATGGATCCCAGGTAATCTTTGCTGGCAACAGATCAAAATGCTTTAAGGAGCTAGACAGGACCCAACCTAGAGCTGATCCCATAGCTCCCCCAAGCAATGATACCAATACCGATTCGAAGAGAAACTGCTGGGTAATATCCGCTCGACGAGCACCAAAGCAACGTCGCACACCAATTTCACGTATACGTTCTCGAATAGAAACCAGAAGGATATTCATAATAACAACTCCACCAACAAGGAGTGATACCGTGGATATAAGCAACAACATTCGGTTTAGTGCTTGTTCCGATTCGGTGACCCATTGCATTATTCCTTCTGGAGTAACAAAACGAAAGTCATCGTCAGCCAAGGGTGATAAACCGTGATTCCTTCTTAAAACTTGAGTCACGCCTTCCATAGTTTGTCTGACGGCTTCTGAGTTAATAGAAACAACCTTAATACTGTGAAGGTGAGTCTGCCTAAATAGACGTGACATAGATGTTGTTAATGGAATAAGTGCTCTGTCATCTGGGTCGTATCCACTTTCAGTGAGTCCTTTTGTTTCTAGAAGACCGATGACTTCAAAAAATACCTGCCCTACTCTTATTTTTTTTCCAAGAGGATCCATCTCCCCAAATATTTTATGAGCAGGAGTATTTCCCAGGACAATAACCTTTCTCTTTCGATCCATATCTATATCATTAAAAAACTCACCGTCTACTACCTTCCATTGACGCGCAGGTTGCCATTCCGGAGAAACACCATATACCCGAGTCGTGGTAAATTCTTTTTTATTGATAATACGCATTCGCTTTCGCTGTCGAGGAACAACAATAGCAACTCCAGGCATGGCTCGAATATCATCGACATCTTGTAGGGTCATGCTTGTGATATTTCGATTACGTCCAAAAAAAAGCCGGCCTGCGCCGGAATAAACTGAAAAAGATTCTGGTCCGAATCCCATATTAGCAATTCGGTTGAGAACTTTGGATTTGGTTCCCTCTCCAATAGCAACGATAACTGTCAAAGATGCAATGCCGATCATGATCCCAAGGGTCATGAGAAATGTATTAGCTTTATTTAACTGCAACCCGCGCAATGCCTGCCCGAGATTCTTTAAAATTCTCATTGATTTCATCCGATACAATCTGTCCGTCTCTCAACGTGAGAATACGCCTCGCGTGCTCGCTGACAATAGGGTTGTGAGTGATTATAATTATAGTTCGCCCTTCTGCATTCAAATGATCAAAGGCACTCATTATTTCTGCTCCATTTTTCGAATCCAGATTCCCCGTTGGCTCGTCAGCAAGAATAATTTTTGGATCATTAATCAAAGATCGTGCTATTGTGACTCGTTGTTGTTCACCACCTGAAAGTTGACCAGGAGTATGAGACATTCTATGTTCTAGCCCCACTCGAATCAAAACCTGTTTGACCCTCTCTTTAGCATCGGCAGGTGTTTTATTACAATAAATAAGGGGTATCATCACATTATCAAATGCAGAAACACCAGGAAGCAGATGAAATGCCTGAAAAACAAAACCAATTTTTTCATTGCGAATTCGGGATAATTCAGAATCTCTAAGTTTTCCTACTTCTTCTCCATCAAGAAGGTAGGTTCCACTCGTGGCCTGACTCAAACATCCCAAGATTGTCATCAATGTACTTTTTCCAGATCCAGAAGGGCCAATAATACTAACGTAGTCTCCTTCATCAACAGAAATAGAGACCCCCTTCAAAACATTAGTTTCCAATCCTTCGTTTTTGTATATCTTATTGATCGAATCAACTTCTATTATTTTAGAAATTTTCACCGCCTACGCCTACCTCGTTTTTTCTTTTCTGGTTTGATGAGAATTCCTACTTGGTCACCGTCGTTGAGCCCAGATACAACTTCTTGCGCATCTCCATCACGCCATCCTAATTCAATCGGGTTTTCTGACAAAGCAATCTCTGTCTTCATCACTGCAAAGGACTTTTTACCTGACCTTTTGACAGCACCCCGAGGAATAGTCAACACATCCTCATGAACACCCGTGATTACTACTATGTTAGCTGTCATCTCAGGTCTCAATAGAGAAATATTTTTTTTTGAAATTTCTAACATAACTTCGTAATTGACGACATTATCCTTGATCACGGCTTTAGGATGAATCTCACGAATCTCTGCTTGAAAAAATTTCTTTGGAAATGCATCGACAGTGAACCTTGCTTTTTGTCTGTCTTTTATTTTGCCAATATCTGTTTCGTCTACAAACGCTGTTACTTCTAGTTTTTTTAAATCGATTAGAGTTACAAATGTAGGCGCACTCATGCTTGCCACTACAGTTTCGCCTTCCTGAGTAGAAACGAAAGCCACCACCCCATCAATTGGTGCGGTGACAGTTGCATAAGACAATTGGGTTTCTTCTTCGAGTATATTGGCAAGAGCTCTTTCAATCTTAGCTTCCTGAAGGCGAATGTCGTTTTGTAAACGAACTTCTTCAAGGTTTATTTCCTCTTTCACCAAATTAATCTTTGCATTGAGCACCAATAAGCGCTCATCCGCTTCATCAACCACAAATTCTGAAACAATTCCATTTTTCCTTAGCGTTTGATTACGGGAAAGCATTTTTCGCGCCAAACTAATCTGCACGTTAATCTCTTCCAATGCTGCTTTTAATTTGTTTATTTCAAGAGGACCTTCTCCTCTAATTTTAGTTAGGCGCGCTTCTTCGGCTCTAAGATCAGCTGCAAATTGCGCTACTCTTGCTAAGAGATCCTCATGTTCAATCGTTGCTATCGTATCTCCTGCTCTGACGATATCACCAATTCTAACCATAAGTTTTTCCAACTGCCCTGAAATCCGTGCACCAATTTTAACCTCGGCCCCTGTCTTTAAAGTCACGGTACCCGTCGCTAAAACTTTTTGATAAATATCCTGGCGTATGACAGGCTCAAACTCGTAATCTGCAAAAGTAAGCTTATGCTCTTTCTTTCCAGGAAATAACCCTTGGACATTATTCCAGACTGAGGAAAGTTTCCCCTCACGGGCCAATAACCCGACAAAGCCTAAGCAAATTATAACGACGGCAAATCTAAGAAATTTCCCGGTTGTCCTCATTACATGTTTTTCTTTAAATTTTGTAATAGTAGATTTAATATGATATTAACACATCGAAAAAAAGTCACGCAGGGCAAATACCTTGTTTTTTATATTGTTATCTACATTCCACACTGCCTTCAAAATCGGCAAATTTCGCTTATAACTTGAGTTTCTGATGTCTAACCTAGCAAAAGTACTTAAAACCACAAAATTGAAGAAATACACTAAGTTTGCCGTTATCGCAGGCATAATTCTGGGTGTTATTCTTTTTGGAGTTTTGTCTACAAACCTAGATTCTTTGCGTAAGCCCATCATAGAGGAACTAAGCGAGATAACCGGATTGACCATCGAAATAGAATCATTAAACCTTAGTCTTGCAAGCGGTTTAAACCTTCGTGGAAGTGGCTTAAAAGTTGGCTCTAAAGACAACTCTCAGCAAATTTTTTCGGCTAAAAAAATTTTTCTCAACGCAAAACTTAAACCTCTAATGAAGGGTCAATTAAAAATAAGAAAAATAATTTTGGTCAATCCAACCATGAACGTTGCCTTGAAACCAAAGACAGACCCAATTGATTCACTAGAGATTTTTAAAAATATGCGGCCCCTTAGCCAACGGGCCTTGGCAAAACCTAAGAATGCAGAAAATTCACAGCCAACTGGAATCCCCGCAACTGAAGTGAGTCTATTCACATCTTTACGCAATCTCTTTCAGAACCAAAATTTATCACTTCGTATAATTGAAGTAAAAAACGCCGAACTTTTACTTGTCCGACCTAAATTCGATTTACTTCCTGCAAAAAATATCCCTATAGGTTTAAGCGCTCGTCTTGATCTTATTAATCCAACACCTAATGAGATTAATATAAATGGAGATATATCCCGCCTTGAGATTGAAGGCTTAAGTTTCAGAGGAACGCTAAAAGCTAATGATTTATTAGCTAAAGAGATCTCTATAAATGCCAAGCTGGAGTCAGCCCCTATCACTGCAAAAACAATTAATACTCTTGCAGAGTCGTTATCCTACCCAAATTCATTTCCTGTCAAATTTAAATCAGGACAGGTAGAAAAAATATTTATTAATTTGAAAGGAATTGTTGACTCAAACGAAAACCCACTCAAAGAGATTGTGATAAAAAGTGGATTTGAAATCGAGAACCTTGAAGTTTCATCTCCTAAAATCAAGAAACTTGGGAGTGTGCCCTTTTATAATATCGATGCTAACGGCATATGGGAAAATGGCATCTTGAACTATAAAGTTAATGGGATGCTGTGGGGTGGGACCATTCAATCTAACATTATAGTTAATCTACCTGATCTACTCAGAGGATCCTTGACGGGGACATACAATTCAGAAACAAAGTTTGACGAGTTGAACTTTTCTTCAATAAGATTCAACCCTTTGGATAAATGGACACCTGTAACCGGGACTGCCAATGGATTCATCAAAACTCAGAGTTCCTTAAACAAAGATATACGGACATACGGTAAACTGGAAATAAATGACCTCTCATTGAAGCATGAAATTCCTTATACAGCAAAACAAGTTACGTTTAGTTTTTCTAAGAAGTCCCCTTATCAAACTCACGCACGTGTCCAGTTTAATGACTTACAGTTGAATAACATCTTACTTAGCTCTGTCAGTTCTAAACTAAAAATTTCTCCGGGAAAATTTATATTTAACAACGGACGCATCGTTCCTCCTAATGGAATTATTCTCTTTTCAGGTCATTACCGCCCGAAACCCAATACTTATGTAATACGTATCGATGGCAACAAACTTTTCCTCCCAGATTTTTTAAAAGGCAAGATGGAAGGTTCCGGACTCTTCAAGGGAATGTTTCAAGGAAACTTCAATACAGCGAAAATAATTCAACAAAAAGGAGAAGACGTATATTTTTCTCATATCGCTGATGGTCTTTCAGGGAAATTTGGCTTTGAGGTTGAAAATGGGCATATAAATTCTTCCTTGTGGATGAAAGATAAACTAATACCACCGCTCAGCCCTGTAGCAGTTATTTCTAAAAAAATTGGACTGAGCTATGACACCTTGATAGGTGACTTTAAAGTTTGGAAAGGAAAAGCCTCTACCGATAACTTTGAAATCAAAGGACCGCAAATCAACCTTGCAGCTTCGGTAACTGCCAATCTGGTAACCGGAGAACTAGATGGGAAAATTAAGGTGACTCCCATGCAATTATTAAACAGCATAACGAAGGCGGCACCATTGCTTAGTGATATCTTTAAGAATGGCCTAAAGGATGCCCTAACCGAAACACACTTCAACCTTGATGGCACGTGGGAAAAACCTAAATTGATCCTAAAAGAAGAAAAAACTCTATTTGGCAAACCTATGGACATTTTAAATAATTAGACCAAGGTATTCAGGCTAAAAATAATCTTACACCAGAAATAGATACCCGCAGTTTTTCCTTCCAATCTCCCATTTATTTTTTCATAATCTATCGAACGGTTTAAGTTCTCTCCATGTGTTTTTGCTTCCTACTCGATAGATTTTATCTATTGTTTATCAAAATAAATCTTTAAAAAAAACCTAGAAGTTAATGCCCGTGTGATGTCATTGGTTTTATATTCACCTAATTAAGAGTATTTACGATCTAGCAAAATCATAGCCCCGCATACGTCATCAAAAAATAAATCTAAACATTATAAGATATTGATTTATAAGGGAGTATGTGCTAGCCTGCAATTGTTGTTTTCGAATTGAATATTTTCTATATCAGAAAGAGAAAGGCGTTATGAGTCGACTATTGGATTTAAGAATGAGAATAGCTAAGAGAGACATACAGATGCGCTATTATTTGCTGATCCTATGGATCCGCCACAAGTTAGGGAAAACAAAAGAATTTAGTCGTTAAGAAATTCGGCTACTTCTAAGCTTATTGCTTCAGTAACGCAAAGAAAAAAGACCATTGATCTATAACCAAAAATAGAGGGTGAAATTATGGATATCACTAGAAAGTTTGGCCGGATTGGGGCTGTTTTGTTACCCGTAGCACTGCTTGGGGTTTTTTTTAAATATTTACACCCATTAAACTCAATTCTTCATGGAATCGAAGGCTGGGGAGCTAGAAAAATCGCACTAACACTATTTATATCTTTTTTTTCTATATGGTCACTTCTTTATGTGAGTTCTGTTTTTTTTGTGCGCATTGCTGACTGGGTTTGGAACGGAACAAACTCTAATTTAAGTAAAAATACAAGGTATAACCCAAACCAAGAAAAGTCTTCAAAAAATAACACAAACTATCAAAACACGAAGGAACAAGAAGCATTATTCAAACTAGAATTGCGAGATGAAAATGCCGCATAGCATGCTTTTTATGGGGTTATAACCTCGATCTGATAGCAATCCAGCAAAACTATTAAAAGCCGAAAGTCCTTTTGGATTTCTCGGCTTTTTTTATAAAAAACGCAACTATGACCTAGATAACATGGGTGCTAGGTTTTAGACTGCTTTTACTTCTAGGTCTTTATGCAGTTGCTGACGAATTTGGGTCTGGATATATTGAAGGGTTCCGGTCGAGGAGGTTGGACAACTTCCGCAGGCACCTTGATAAAGAATTTTTACTATATTTCCGTTAATTCCTTTTACCTCAACCCCACCCCCATCCTGGGCAAGGTTCTTTCGAATTGAGCGGTCAAGAACCATTTCTACGGCGTCGAGCTTCTCACCATTCGACAAAGACAAGAACTTTTCCACATCAATATTTAGTTTGGCACCTTTGTCACTTTTATATAAGGTCACATTTGAGTCAATCGTTTTCCAAACTTGTTCCTTAAGAGGGTTCCAGCTAACATCATCTACTTTAGTTACTGTTATGAAGTTATCCATAATAAAAACTGTCTTCACTTCGGGTTTATCGAATAAAAGTTTGCCCAGTTGATCTTCCCCGCAATCTTTTTTCGATTCGTATGAAAGATTGCCATGTTCCACAATTTGCGAATTAAGCACAAATTGTAACGCGCTCGGATTAGGGGTTTCCCTAGTGCGAACAACCTTTATCTCCGATTTTCCTTTAGCAACAGAAGTTGCCTTGGGGCGAGTCTTTTTCGCCGAATTACTCTCTGCTTTTTTTTTCTTTTGAAGTGCTAAAACGTCGCTGAGTTTCACTAGTGTTTTTTTTCCAAAAGTTTGCCGAGTCAACCTAAAATCGGTAAAAATTAATAGTACTGATTAGTTTTAGTATAACTCATATTAAGTTCCAAACTGGACCAAAGTACTTAAATTAAGACAAAAAAGATTAAACTTTCGTGAAAATCAAGCATACGTACTTCCTAAATTATCCGAGGATTTTCTTTATATCGCCAGTTCAGTGTTTTTTGTTCTAGATAGTAATAATTCTCCATAAAAACTCTATACAATAAGGGAATTTAAAGCCTCGCTGGTGCTGTCATAAGTTTTTCTTTCCGACCTTTAAGCGTTGCCATACCTTCATACCCCACAAACAAGGCTAGAATAATCAGAAAAACTGCCACAGTCCCTAAAAAAATATTAGGTTCAGGTTGGCTATAAAATCTGTAGGACTGCCAAACCAGAGCGCCAATTGTTGTGACTATCATAAAAATAGCTGGGTAAAGTGCAAATTTTGTAGGTTTACCCATTACCATAAGCCATGTGGCAATAACAAATAATGCTACCGCAGCAATAAGCTGATTAGTTGCTCCAAAAATAGGCCAGATTTTCTGCCAACCATCAGTTGAACCTATCAAGTATGAAAAAAATACTACTAGAACTGTACAAATATATTTATTCTTAAATAAAACTATTCTCTGCCCGACAGATTCCTGCACAATAAAACGCGTGATGCGTACTGCAGAATCAAGAGTCGTTAAAACAAAAGTATTCAGAGCTAAAACTGCTATCATAGAAGCAAATGTAAAACTTAAAAATGGTAACATTTGATGAACCAAGTTGCCGAACCCATGCCCGTAGGCAAGAATCCATCCACCCGACTGTAAGGTTTCTCTAAACCCAAGCGTGTTCATGTCTATCCCCCCGCTGGCCGGGGCAACCCAGTATAATCCACCACTCACAAGCAAAACGGTCACCACAGCCACGGCCCCTTCGGTGAGCATTCCCCCATAAGCAATAGGTTTACCCTGTGACTCAACTGCAAGTTGTTTGGAAGTTGTTCCTCCCGCTACTAAGGAGTGAAAACCGGAAACTGCTCCGCAGGCAACCAACACAAATAACATGGGCCATACTGGCCCCTGCTCTTCAGAAAAACCTCCTCGATATGCTGGGGTATGAAGTTCAGGATGAATCCATAAAAGTGCAAGCACAGCCAAGGCCATCGAACCAAACAGAATATAGGTTGATAAATAATCACGCGGCTGGAGAAGAATATTCACAGGAAGAACGGATGCTACCGCCGCATATATCAGAAGGATCACAAACCAGAATATTAATGGCGAAAGCCCGATAACCCCGCTTTCAGGAAGCTCAACCGGAAATTGAAAACCAAAATAAATACTTAAAATCACTCCCGCAACCGCGATAACAGATGAAACAGCTAGGTCGGTGTTTCTGTAGTAAATAAACCAACCTAGAGCAATTGATATGGGAATAATAGCGAACGTTGGTACTACCATCTGAGGTTGAGCAATGAGAGTTTTAGCAGCAACCACTCCAAAGACAGCAATCACTAGAAGCATTGCCAACACAAGGAAAATGGAAAAAACAGACTTTGCTCGAATACCCATCGTTTTTTCAGCTATATCTGCAATAGAACTACCTCGGTTCCGAACCGAAACCATCAACGCCAAATAGTCATGGACAGCTCCAATAAAAACATTACCGATAAGAATCCAGACCAACGTCACTACCCATCCAAAATGATGCATTGCGACAATGGGACCAATCACTGGACCTGCACCTGCAATAGAAGCAAAGTTATGACCAAACAACACCAATGGCTTAGATTCGACAAAGTCAACACCGTCCCCCTGTAGCACCGCAGGTG
>JYMV01008655.1_pt1 | contig 13666 bp, 13 predicted proteins | sample 338911 | NCBI WGS metagenome assembly JYMV01 (sample SAMN03354496, study PRJNA234377) | hydrothermal vent metagenome | biome: Deep sea; feature: Hydrothermal plumes at the Eastern Lau Spreading Center, Western Pacific Ocean; material: Seawater | place: Tonga | collected 2009 | depth 2000 m m
AGAGATACAGACTATCTGTAAGCAGCTAGGCCTGAGCGAGCATCGCATGAGTTACTATGCGGTACGTGCCGCCGCGTTGGGGCGGGTGGCAGCCGAGGTTGTCTCGGCAACCTTTTATCATCACACCGTAGAGATGGTTTCACCTGCGATCCCGCTTGCCTGGAGCATCGCCAGTCCGGAGAGAATCGTCGCCGCACGTTTTGAGGCAGTGGATCAGGCGCTCCGGCGACTGCTTCCACAGCAGATCGAATCCGCTGAGATCGTCGAGGCAGTCGAATTGGTACGCGAGGCTATGGTGGGTTGTTCAATCGCCGGCCGTCCCCTATTCGCAGCGCACGCAGCGCTTGCGTGGCCGAGTGAACCCCACGTCGCTCTGTGGCATGGTCTCAATCTATTTCGTGAGCATCGCGGGGAAGGCCATACCAGCGCAGTGATGGCGGCTCGGCTCACGCCCGAACAAACGGCACCGTTGCTGATCGCGGCGACGGGGGAGGCTCGAGACGGCCGTAGCTGGCGTTGGCCGGATGATGTCTGGAATCAAGCGGTGGCTGAGTTGCAAGAGCGAGGCTGGCTAGACGATGCTGGCGTGCTGACAGACGAGGGCCTCGCAGCTAGAACCCGCATCGAGGACGAAACCGATGGCTTAGCTCTCGGCCCTTGGTTGCAGCTTGGTAAAGAACGCACCCATCGTCTGTGGACGCTTCTGCGGGATTTGTTGCAAGTGATCCTCGACCAGAACGGTTTGCCGAGGCTCAGAACTCCCATCGGACTCAGCTGGCCAGCGCAGTGGCCGGGCTAACGAGGTGAGGATGCACGAGGTCTATTCATCCCTCAGGCATCCCGTAATCACTCTTGGATATCGGAGTTCAAGCGGAAGTATGGGATTGATTAGGGTTCAGCATTCCATTAGGATTGTACTAATACCTTAAACGGGACCGCTGGAACTTTTTGGTCGCGATTGAACACACATCCCGATGTTTGTGCAGTGGTAGAGGTTTCAAGACAGACGTCCGCTTGATCAAGTGTATTTCTAGCCACGCCAACCTGCCTTCCAGTGCCCCGACTGACAGCTTGGACTAAGCAGTCTGAAATATTTCTTCGGCACCGCCGCCCCCCGACACGGCGCCGGTGATGCCCAGGGTAGCCGGTATCGTCTGAAAATCGCCTTATCCAACTCGTAATTCTGAGGCTAAATCAAGGAGAACAACATGGTTGTCGTAGACGCGCAGGTCCACATCTGGTCTCAGAACCTACCCACAAACCCTTCCCACCGGCAGATTACCGCGTTCTCGGCCGACGACTTGCTTAAGGAAATGGATGAAGCGGGAGTCGATGCGGCGGTGATTCACCCTCCGGGGTGGGACCCAACGTCAGGACCGTTGGCCGTTGAGGCGGCCCGCCAGCACCCCAACCGGTTGGCTATTCTGGGGAATTTCCCCTTGGACCAGGAATCCAGTCACGGGCTGGTTGATGGATGGAAGCAACAACCCGGCATGCTGGGCTTGCGGTTCACCTTCCAGCAGCCCCACATGCAAACCTGGCTGACCGATGGGACCATGGACTGGCTGTGGCCTGCCGCCAGCCGGGCCGGGCTGCCCGTCGCGCTCGCCGCTTCCGCCATTATCACGTCGGTGGGCCAAGTCGCGGAGAAGCATCCCGGCGTGAAGCTGATCATAGACCACTTGGGCAGGGCCGGTGGCAAGACCGACGCCGAGTGCTTCGCCAATCTGCCGGATATGTTGGCTCTGGCAAAGTATCCCAACGTGGCGATCAAAGCCACCGGAGCGCCCAGCTATTCAAGCGAGGCTTATCCTTTTAGAAGTATTCATGACTACATACACCAGATCTACGACGCTTTCGGCCCGGAGCGGATGTTCTGGGGCACTGACATAACCCGCATGCCATGCACGTGGCGCCAATGCATAACCTTTTTTACAGAGGAACTATCCTTCCTCTCGGAGAGCGACAAAGACCTGATCATGGGGCGTGCCTTGTGCAACTGGTTGGGTTGGGACCTGCCGTAGTGAACTGATCCCGAACTCTGTTGACAGTACCAAAATTCATTCCGACCGCAGGGAGGAATCTCGGGATATGTGGAACGACCTCACCCCAGATTCCTCGTCGCTTCGCTCCTCGGAATGACAGTCCATAGGATTAGACTGAATACTCTTCTAACGGAACACGCTGCGGCCCCGGCAACTTTCCGTTTATCGGAGCCTAACGATATCTAGTTATTATTCAGTGTCCGGGCGTTGCTATGGGCACAGATTCGTCGCTGATGATTCTGGTGGGTTTACCGTCGATGCTTACCTGGTTGCGGTTCTCCCAATATTCGTGGAGGCCTTGTTCGCCCTTTCGGCCGGCCCAATTCTCCAACAGATCTCTCTGATCGTTGAAGTCGAACAACGGTACGGCCATGCCGCAGGACTCCTGGACTAGGTCGACTTGCATGTCCATGATCTGCCTGGCGCCGGGTACGGCGCGGAACGCGGAGGGCCGATTTGCAACTCTCTATAACAGCGGGATAATACCCGGAGTAGAGAAACTGGATGTACCCTGCCTGATGGGGGCGCGTGGAAATTGACCCAGGAAGGACGCGATGGCAGAAGAGAGTCAAAAGATTACCGTGCGACCCAGTGAACCTTATCTGGTGCGCGGGGCGATTCCGTTGGTGCGGAAGTCTCAGGTCATGAGTGAGCACGGCGAACCTCTCTCCTGGAAGGATGAGGGAGTTATCGACGCCGGCGAAACCTACCGCCTGTGCCGCTGCGGCCAGTCCAAGTCCAAGCCCTTCTGCGACGGCGCCCATACCCTGGTGGAATTCGATGGCACGGAGGCGGCGGACACGGGGACCGTTGCCGACCGCGCTACTACCCGGAAGTCCCCAAAAATCTTCATCCAAGACGAACATTCTATCTGCGTGCACTCGGGATTTTGCGGCAACCGGCTAACCACGGTCTGGGAAATGAGAAAAGAGAGCGATGACCCCAAGGTTTTGGATGAAATCAGAACCATGATAGAGAATTGCCCCTCGGGGGCCCTTGCCTACTCGCTGGAAGCCGAAGGCGAGATAATTGAGCCGGAGCTTCCTAAACAGGTAGTGGCCATTCCCGATGGGCCTCTATGGGTCACCGGGGGTATCCCGGTGAAACGGAGCGATGGAAAGCCCCTGGAAACCCGCAATAGGGTGACCCTGTGCCGGTGCGGAGCTTCAGCAATGAAACCCCTTTGCGACGGGACGCACAAGGAACTCGGATTCACCGATTCCTGACCCGCACGGACCGAAGATTGTTGACCCCATGTGGGGCCGGCGCTACAATTATCCCAAATAGGGTGTCTGGTATTCCGGCGCGCTTAAGCACCACGTAATCTCTCAAAGGTAGGAGGACAACAATGTCGACCCAAACAGAGAGCGCTTCATCGGCCAAGGTACAGCCACTGGTTAAGATAACCGAGATGGATCACATCGTTCTTAGAGTTAAGGACGTGGAAAGGTCTCTCCAGTTCTACACCGGTACACTGGGTCTGAAGCCCGAGCGGATAGACGAGTGGCGGGCAGGCGACGTACGCTTCCCGTCGGCACGCCTCAACGACGATACTATCATCGATCTTTTCGGCAGTGACCAAGAACCCATCGACAGAGATGGCGTCAAGAACCAGGACCACTTCTGCATGGTCATTGAGCAGACGGACATGGACGAGTTGAAGGCCAAGTTCGAGGCGATGGGCGTGGGAATTCAAGCCGGCCCCGGCAAGCGCTGGGGTTCTCACGGCGACGGAATCTCCCTGTACGTCTACGACCCCGACGATAACGTCGTAGAACTGCGTTATTACTAGACCACAGGTACGCAACCGGGCCGCTCAGGCGTGCTGCCGGCAGTGGCATTGCGTTTTTGTGGCAGGGTAATGCCCTCAGCCCATACCCCTCTCCCAAAAGGGGGGCTGCCACAATGGAATCGGGGCAGGGTGAGGGGTTATTCGGCAGAACCTAACTCAGGGGCCGCTACCCCTTGATAACAATGGAGGAACATATATGGCGACCAAGATACCTGGTGAAACTTATCGAGGCGAGGCGCTGCACTTGCCCCTGTCTCAGGACGGACAAGTTGCCGCCTACGTGTGGCCTTTGCGGATATTGAAGATCAGAGAGAAAGGATGCGGCGGGCCGACATTGGGCATCGACGTGGGCAACGAAGAGGTCCTGCGATGGGACTGCCACGACGCGATTGGACATTGGCACGGCGGCGGATATGACCGTCTGGAGAGGCCCGGAAACTCCCACCGTGATTTCCCTGAAGGTGTCAACACGGTCGCCACGCAAGTGGAGTGGGCTTTCCAGCAGATCCAGAATAATACCAAGGAGTTGCTTAAAGAAGCGGAGTATGGCCCAGCGGCTGATCTGGTTGATCCCACGTTGGTAGCGACCGCTATTGACTCCATCAAGGCCCACCTTGCAAAACACAGCGCCCTCCGGCCCCAAGCGATCGAAGAAAACTTGATCGCCACTTAAACCCGGTATCAGCTTTTAGCCGCAAGTATCGACTAACAGGCCCCGGCCGCGATGCAATCGGGGCCGGGGCTTTTTCTTCGCCGGAAACTGTTTCATGCCCACTGGCAACTCTTACCTATCGCGCTCCGCTTGCGGCCTTCGCACCATCTGGCCGGGTCCTGACCGGTGCGACCGTTACCATATGGACTGAAGCTGGATAAAGGCATAAAATGCCTCAGTGAAAAGCAATTAATCGCTAGCCATACGAGAGGAGTTACACGATGGCCACCTATACCAAAGAGGAAGCGCAGGAATGGGCCAAGGAGTCCTTGAAAGGCCAATGGACGACTTTGATCACGCCCTTCACCCCTGACGACGAGTTTGACGACACCGGGATGCGCCATAACATCCGCCATATCCAGAAGTTGGGTACCCGCGGCGCCGGGTGCACCTGGGGGATGGGTGAGTTCTGGAGCTTGACCCACGAGGAACGTTTGAAGGTGATGGAAGTCGTCGCCGACGAATCCCAAGGCAAGTGGCTCATCGGCGCTCACGTAACCCACACATCGGCACATGCCATGATAGACCTGGCTCGCAATGCCGAAACGATGGGATACGATGTCCTAATCGTGGCCCCTCCTTACATGGTTACCAAGACGGAAGAGCAAGTCGTCGAATGGGTGCGGCGCTTGGCCGAAAAAACCTCACTGGCCATCATGTTCTACAACTCCCCGCAATTCGGGATCGTCTTAAGTCCATCCAGCCTTAAACAACTGTGTCAGATACCCAACGTGGTGGGTGTTAAAGAAGCAAGTTTCAACCAGCAGTTATCCATTGAGACCCACCTGTCTCTGGGCAAGGACCACGTTATCAGCACTCCCGACGAGTGGATATTCTGGAAAGCTAAGGAACTTGGCTTTGAGCAACAGGTCATGTTCTCCAACACCTCCGATTGGCGTTTCGACGTTCCGGAGGCCAACTACTACGTCCAATTCATCGACAAGGCTACCGAAGGAAACCTGGACGAGCCTTTCTACGACAAGCACCTGCGCCGCATCAAGGAGCTCTCCGACACGTGGTGGACGCGGACCGTCGACCAGCTAAACGGCGCATTGCCCATACCCATGGTGAAATACTGGGGCGAACTGATGGGGCTGTCCGCCGGACACGCCCGAGCGCCCCTAGGAGACATGTCTACCCAGCAAAAGGACGAACTGCGCCGGGAGTTAGAACCGCTAAAGCCCAAGCCAGTTGTTCACGCCGTGCCAGCCCAGCCGGTCAACGACCGGGTCTCCTGGCTCACCGGCAACAATGCCTTTTTCTCTGGAATGCTGTTGATGGTCAGCGTACAGGACGTGGCCGAGGCACTGGAGGCCGAACGGGGCGGTGCCGACGTAGTGGATGTCAAGAACCTGCAAGAGGCGATGGTAGGTTCGGGCCATCCCTCGGTGGTGCACCAAGTCCGGTCCCAGATCCAGCCCGAAAATCACGTTAGCGTCACTTTGGGTGTCGTTCCAAGCCAGGCCGGCACGGTGGCCATGGCAGCATATGCCGCCGCCAGTTTGAATGCCACATCGGTCAAGGTGGGTTTCCGCACCACGGATTACGACACCGCAGTGGACATTCTCCAACAGTCCAGGCGGGCGATGGAAGGTTTCAACTGCAAGTTGGTGGGCTCCGTCTTCGCCGATAATCTCCTATACGACGGCGGCTTGGACCCCATGTGCATGGTCCAACTGGCAAAAGATGGCCAGTGCGACGGATGGCTCATCGACACTCTGACCAAGGACGGTAGAAATCTATTTGATTTCATCACAGAAGCCAAGTTGAAGGAGATGGTTCTCAAGGGAAAAGAGATGGGGATGAGTACCGCATTGTCGGGTCACCTGAAAATCTCTGACCTGGACGAGTTGGCTCGAGTCAACCCCGACATCGTCGGGGTCCGTGGCGCCGTATGCGGCGATGGAGACCGGGGACGGTCGGTTGCTTGGGAGTCGGTAGCCGAATTCAAGCGCCAGTTGGACATGCGCAAGACCGGTGAAGTTAACGTATTTGCCGAAGGCAATGGGTTCCAAGGAGCAAGTTTCGGGGCCAATTTCAACGAAGCCATGACCATGCCCAGCAACGGTTCCGGGGGCAGTTGGGTGGTCATCGACGGCCGGGGCAAGAGTTGCGCCGGTGTCATCGCGGCCCTGGCCAGGCAGATGGAGTACGACGATAAATCTTTGGTGGAGGCCATCCTGGCCGACGCCCTGAACATCTACGATGTCATCCTTTGGGCCGAGCAGGGGAAACACAACGTACTCAACCACCGCAAGGACGCCGACGGAACCGTTCGGGTGCTGATTCAGCCCTAGCGCTACCGGACAAACTCCCTGGACCCCTTGAGGAGGTCTGATATGGCGGAAACGATTCGAGCAATTTCCTGGAACGTCAACGGGATTCGGGCAGCTCACAAAAAAGGATTCGTGGAGTGGCTGGGCCAAACAAACCCGGACATAATGTGCTTGCAGGAGACGAAAGCCCATCTGGACCAATTGCCGGCGGCGCTGAAGGAAATCGAAGGTTACCACTCGTTCTTCTCAACCCCTGAGAGGAAGGGCTACAGTGGGGTGGGCCTTTACACCAAAACTGAACCGGAACAGGTTAGCTTCGGTTTGGGAGTCGAGGAATTCGACAAAGAAGGCCGGGTGTTGGTTGCCGACTATGGCCGGTTCGTTCTGATCAACATCTACTTTCCCAACGGCCAGTCATCCAGCGAACGTTTGCAGTACAAGATGGAGTTTTACGACCACTTTCTGGAGTTCGTGGAAAAGATCAAAGCGTCAGGTAAGGGCATCGTGCTTTGCGGCGACCTGAATACCGCCCACACGGAGATCGACCTGGCGCGGCCGGAACCCAACAAAGGCACATCGGGCTTCTTGCCCATCGAAAGGGAATGGATGGACAAGTTCATCAGCCACGGCTACAAGGACACTTTCCGCATGTTCAACCAGGAACCGGAGAACTATACCTATTGGGACCAGATGACTCGCGCCCGGGACCGGAACGTGGGTTGGAGAATCGACTACTTCTTTGTGGATGACGCTTTTTCTTCCCAGGTCACCAACGCTTACATTCTCGCCGGCGTGATGGGGTCGGACCACTGTCCGGTGGGTATCGACATCGCCTGACCCGTCCCAACGGCCTTATCCTAAACCAAGTATCTCAGAATTTACTCCATCGACCGGAAGGCCGGTGGTGTTTGCAGGAGAGTGACCCATGGCGGGAGCCAAGGATGCTTATCAGATCGATCTAAGCGCTGAACAGATCGCGTTTCTCAGGTCCGCCCAAGAGCAGTACAACATTCCCGACGAAAGCAAGGTGGTCCGAATCATGGTGGATTACCTGCTGTCCAACCCTGATATTCAGGCCACCGTATTCGACGAGTCCCGCTGCCTTTGGTGCGGATAGCTCGTCAGTAGCCTGGTGCGAAATCCGAGCAAGGGTGCAGGCTACGACTACCCCCCACCTTAATCCTCCCCGCAAGGGGGGAGGAGATTAGTCCCTTCCCCCTTTACGGGGGAAGGTTAGGATGGGGGTGCTTCTGCGCCAATCAAATTCCAACCCCAGTAAAACTACCCCTCGCTCATGTGCTTGACGGCTTCCAGGGCCAGGTAGTATCCGTAAACGCCGAAGCCGTAGACCGAGCCTTTGCACACCGGTAGCACATTGGACACTGTTCCTCTGGCCGTGGGGTTGGAGGCATGTACTTCGATGAACGGAAACCCCACCTGGGTAATCGCGGCGCGTAGCGGCCCGGTGGTGGTGGTGTAGCCGGCGGGGTTGATCACCGCTGCGTCTATCTGCCGCTCGTGGGCATCGTATATGGCGTTGACCACTTCGCCTTCGATATTCGAGTGATATAGCTCAACGTCTATACCCAGACCCTCGGCGTAACCAAGGATCTGTTCATTGATCTGGTCCAGGGTGGTGGGGCCGAAAATGTCCAATTGGGATTTGCCCCGCATGTTCATCCCGGCTCCCTGGATCACCAGCACTTTAGTCATCGTTCAATCTCCAATTCCTGTATTGATGAGTCCCGGTTCGATGGACACACACGGCGCGGTCTTTTTAAGACGGCCCGGTGGAGTTTTGAAGTCCGGTGGCCTCCGGCTCGGTGGGCGTTTCGGTTAGATACCCGGCCAGCAATATGTCCAACTGCAACATCATTAGTTTATTCCAGGCTGCCGACGCCCGCGCCGCCAAGCCGGTATCCTCCATCTCCCGATGCAGCAATTCTGCCAACGCCGTTTGGGTGAAGGAGATGGTGCCAATCATGAATCGGCTGGGTATGGAACCCATGTGCGCCCGGTGGACCGGAGGATGGGAGTGTACGATACCGGTGGCCAGGACTCTTATAGGGTAGTCCTCGTCGATCTTGAAGTCGATGGAGCCCCTCAGCCAACGGGCCAGGCTATGTTTCCGCCGGTCTAGACGAACGTCGTCCACTTCGCCGTCCGCGTTCAAGAAGAACTTCCGGGATTCCGGATACTTGAGGAAGTTGTCATACACCGAAGCAGTCAAGCTATCGGCATGCTCCAAAACCACGGACGAGGTTTCTCGAATGAGGGACAGCTCCTCCTCTCCCAAGCCCACGAAATCCGCCATTTCTTTCAACCGGCCCGGCCAATCGACGATATAAGGCATACACCCCCGCTAATTCCAGCACTACACCAAATACTGCGATGCCCTCAGAATATAACCCTTCCCTATAGATGGGGCAAGCAGCGGACGTTAACTCCGGTCTTTCGTTAACTCCGGTCTTTAATGAAGGGTGGGATGAGCGATGTTCCGCTCCTGAGAACACGACCCCCTGTAGTCCCCCTTCTAAAGGGGGAACGAGGGCAGCCCGTTCTACAGGGAGGCAAGGCGTCTGATGGAATCTTGATTTAAATCCTCCTCCTTACGAAGGAGGGGTTAGGGGCGATTAAACTTCCGCTGGGGCCGCCGGCTGAGTCAAAGGTTGCCACAGCAGAGGAGTCAAGACCAGGGCGGGCGCCATCAAGATCAGACCCGCCGCCACATTGGCTGTGATGGCGCCTTGGATCGTGAATAAAGCCGCCATGGCTCCCATCTCCAGTCCCCCCAGCGGGGTACCCACGCCGATGCAGAAGCTGAGCAAGCCCATCATACGGCCCCTCATTTCCTGGGGAGAGGCCAGCAAAGTTATGGCGCTTTGCATGGTTCCAAACCCCGATTGCCCCACACCCCCAACGGCCAAAAGGGCGAACGCCAACGCGTACCAAGGCGCCCACACGAACAATATTGTGATGAAACAAATGGACACTGACCCCAAGGCGAACAGCCGTCCGTGATATCGGATGTCCCGGGCCAAGGCTATCAGGCCCGCTCCCGCTAACTGGCCGATGCCCTCAGCGGCGACCAGCAGGCCCACCATGGCGACGCCCACACCCAGGTTGTCGCGCCCGATGGCAGGAATGAACTGCTGGACCGGAAATGCCAGGGTGTTCATGACGATGGTTACGTAGAGTAGCCCTCGCATAAAAGGGCTGCGCAGAGCGAATCCAATGGCCGTCCTCAATCCCCGCCACACCGCTTCGCCGGGTTGAATTGATACACTTCGGGGAATCCGGAGTTGGGTAATCACAACGACGTTGATCAGATGAATGGATACGACGAATATGTAGGCCCCGGTGAATTCCCCGGAGATATCGATGTTGCCCAGAAGCCAGCCACCCAGGAGAGGGCCGGCCATCTTCCCAGAGGTATTGCTGATCGTATCCAAGGACAGGGCAGGAACCAATTGCCGCTCACCCACGATGTCCAGTATCGCCGTTCGACGGGATGGGTCCTCGATCGACTTGGTCACGCCCTGCATGGCGATGGCCGCAAACACAATCATCGGCCACGCCCTTAATAAATCCATTTGGAATGCCACCAGGAATAGCATTACCCCGGAGGTGATGGCGTTCACCAATTGAGATATGAAAATGATGCGGTGGCGGCTGAACCGGTCTGCTATTACCCCGGAGAACAGAGAGATCAACGGCCTGGGAAGGTTGTTGAACACCAAGACCAAGCCGAGTTGAAAATATGAGTCTGTTACCTGGAGAATGAGCCAACTGAGAATCAGCAGCTCCATCCGCCGGGCAAACTCGTGGAGGGTGCCCACGTACCAGATAGTACGGAAGGCGCGGTTTTTCAATACTGACAATAAAGGGACAGAGTCCCGGGGCGCCGATTGCAACTCTAGGGTTCTCCGTAATCGCCGCAGCGTGGCCGCCGCATAGCGCTCCCAATTGTACTCTTTCGCGAGCTACCGCTTACAGGCGAATTACCGGCTTTGCCGCCGGCCTTAAAAAATGACCAGTCTTGACACCATGAAAGCCCCCGGTTAACTTGAACCGGCCTGCCAACCCACGGCTATATCAACGTCGGCGGCACAGGTTCGATCCGCAGCCGTCGACCTACGAAGTTGGATCCTTTTTTGAGATAGGGTCCAGCCGTAACGGGCAAAACTTTCTCGATCGGCCTTTTATAAACGTGAAAACAAGGGAGGGAACCATGGGTCCAACCGGACTATCGGAATTCTGGGAAGGCACGATCAAGCAGTTAGAGCGAACGGAGATGAAAGCCTCTGTGGAGGAGTCTCCCGAGGAGAGCGGCCGGGAGTTCACCACTTACCAGGTTGTCTTGCATAGCTTCCAGAATCGGCGAATACGGGCCTGGTATTCCGTGCCCAATGACCCGCCTCCCAACGGCCGGTTTCCGGCGGTGCTGGCGGCACCTGGGTACGGAGGCGGCAAAGTCATCCCAACCCACTTGGTTTTGAATGGCTTCGTGGTGTTGACCCTTTACCCAAGGGGACAGGGCGAAAGCCTCAAAGAGTGGCAATTAGAGTCCGGCACGAAATTGACCTACCATATCGAGAACAAAGAGGAGTTTTACTACCGTGGGGCCTACATGGACTGCATCCGGGGGCTAGACTTCCTTGGCTCCCGTCCGGAGGTCGACCCGGAGCGATTGGGGATGTGGAGCCGTAGCCAAGGCGGAGGGTTCACTCTGGCGACAGCTTCCTTGGACCCAAGACTGAAGGTTGCCGTGGCCGAAGAGCCGTTCCTTTGCAACTATCCTTTGGCGGTTGACCTAACCAGTTCACCCTACAGCGAGCTTCGCGACTATTTGGCCCAGCATCCCCAGCAGAGAATCGAAGTCCTGGAGACTCTTTCTTATTTCGATTGCCTAAATTTGGTTGACCGCATAACGTGCCCAACTTTGGTGGACATTGGAAAGAAAGACCAAACTTGTCCTTACGATACGATAATACCCGTCTTTGAGCGCATTCCAGGTCCCAAGGCGCTCCACGTTTATCCCGAGTTGACCCACTCTCCGTGCACCGACTTCAACGCTCATGCCATGAGTTGGTTGCGCCGCTATCTGGGTGCATAAACCGGATATAAACAGCCTCGTGGTCTGTGCCTTTGCTGGGTATAGTAAGATGATGCGAGACATAGCCGTCACGGAACGATTTGGCTGCGGCTACCGGTCTGTGGCGGACCATCAGGAGTGAGTCAGATGCCAGTGCGCACCGGAGAACAGTACCTAGCGGGCCTGCGGGACCAACCGAGAGAGATACACCACCGAGGCCAGAAGGTGGAGGACGTGACTGCCTTTCCCGGTCTGGCCAACGGCGCTCGTTCCATCGCCGGACTTTACGACATGCAGCACGACCCGAAAATACGCGACGAGATGACCTATACCTCGCCCACCACGAGTGATCCCGTCGGCCTTTCTTTCATCGCTCCCAGGAATCTGGATGACTTGCAAAGGCGCCGGACCATGATGTCCCACTGGGCCCATACCAGTTACGGCATGATGGGGCGCACGCCGGACTTCCTAAACGTCAGCATCATGGCCATGGCCGAGGCAGGAGATTATTTCGCCCAGTCACGCCCCGAGTTCAAACAGAACATCATCAATTACTACGAGTACATCCGGGAGAACGACCTGACCTTAACCCATACGCTGGTGAATCTGCAGAGGAATCGCCGCCCGGCTGCCAGTACCCAGAATTACAGCACCGACGTCGCATTGGCGGTGGTCAAGGAAACTGATGCCGGCATAGTCGTCCGCGGTCCGCGCGTTCTGGCTACCCTGGGCCCCCTATCCGACGAAATAGCGGTTTACCCAGTAAGAAACGCCCAGCTAGAAGGTACTGAGGACGCCTGGCGGTATGCCTTTGCTTTCGCTATTCCGTGCGGTACCCCGGGCCTCAGATTCCTCTGCCGGGAGAGCTTTGACCTGGACCGGTCCAACTTCGATCATCCGTTGGGATCCAGGTTTGAAGAAATGGACGCCATAATTTTCATGGACGACGTGTTCGTCCCTTGGGAGAGAGTCTTCCTATACCGGGACGTGGACCTAGCCAATAACCTCAGTCCCAGGACTCACCAATACAACCACTCCGGCCACCAGGTCGTTACCAAAAACGTGGCCAAGTGCGAGTTTGTGTTGGGCGTGGCCGCGATGATGGTGGAGATCTTGGGGTCGGAGACCATCGGCCAGGTGCATGCTTTGCTGGCCGAGTTGATTGAGAACCTGGAAGTCATGAAAGCCCTGCTCTGCACCTCCGAGATCGACGCCTTCTTGGATGAATGGGGGGTAATGTGCCCGGCGACGATACCAATCACCGTGGCGCGGAACATGTTCATCCGCATGTACCCAAGGATGGTGGAAATCATCCAGCTCCTTGGTTCCAGCAGCTTGATGGCTTTGCCATCAGAAGTAGACTTCAACGGACCTCTGGGCGAGGAGATTGAGCAATACATGGATACCGACACCGCCACGGCCCGGGAGCGGGTGCAACTGTTTCGCCTGGCCTGGGACCTATCCGGTAGCGCATTCGGATCCCGTCAGGTTCTTTACGAGCGGTACTTCCAGGGAGACTGGATGCGCAATGCCAGCATTTTGTGGAGCCGATTCGACTCGGACCCTTTGAAAGAGCAAGTGCGGGACTTCCTACGGCGCTCTTAACAGGCTGAACCGGGCATAAATTTGATTTAACTACCTCTATAGTGGTAGACTATAAGTTAGCCGCACTGTGTCCATTGTTATGCGACAGGTAGGCAAGAACGGCATATATTAATAAGGTATTGCACAGGGGAAACCGGCAAC
>JYMV01017358.1_pt1 | contig 13665 bp, 14 predicted proteins | sample 338911 | NCBI WGS metagenome assembly JYMV01 (sample SAMN03354496, study PRJNA234377) | hydrothermal vent metagenome | biome: Deep sea; feature: Hydrothermal plumes at the Eastern Lau Spreading Center, Western Pacific Ocean; material: Seawater | place: Tonga | collected 2009 | depth 2000 m m
CACTTCCTAGCGAAAGCTTGACTAACCGACCTTGTCGTTTAATGCCCGTTTTCTTCCATATGGGATTGAAGTTTTTCTTGAGTTTATAGGGGTATCGAGCATTTCGACCGTTTTTACGGTTGGTTCGTGTTGTGCTTACATTGGATAAAAACTTGGCAATTAACGCTTGTTTGGTTTGAGAATGAATACAATACAATTTTTTCTTGTAGTGTTTTTCAAGTTGCGATGCGTTCGGCCAACGCCAATGTCTTTTGCGTATATACTTATGAAGCTTCATCAAATCATTCCAAAAACGCGCCGTTTCCTGTCGCACTTGGCTATAAGCGCAAGGGAAGTGTTTCAGATTGATTTTTCGAACGGTGGTTTTTGTTTTCATAAAGGACGCTCATTAACTTGTTGACTATTATAAATAATATTCTTTAAAAGTCAACATAAAAAAATGAATTCTTAAGAATAGAGGACAAAGCCATTCATCCCCGCCCGCATTGGGCGAGGCTTTCTGGCTTAATTTTTGGTAAAACTATCAGCTTTTTAGAGCTTTTAAATAAAATTGAAAATTTTAGAAAAATTATACGTCAAAAGAATATTCACACTTTAGGCATTTTCTGTGACAACGGGATTAATTGGATTGTCTCTGATTTGGCTTGTGTACTTGAAAACATCACCTCCATTCCATTACCAAACTTTTTTTCTAAAGAGCAAAATAATCATATCATTAAAAAAGCAGGTATACATTTTATTTATGATGGAAAAGAAATTCTGGAAACACAGACAAAAGAGACAGTGCATCCTTTTTCAAAAATAACATTTACATCAGGTAGCACTGGTTCACCAAAAGGCGTTTGTCTTTCTAATGAAAACATTTTTAATACAGCCATTTCACTAAAAGAAAGTTTAGGGGTAAAACTTGAATTTCATATCAATATTTTGCCTTATTCTACATTACTGGAAAATATTGCGGGAATTTATTTGCCAATTTTATCGCAAACTAACATTCACACAAAACCCCTTAAGGAAATAGGATTCAACACAGCATCAGGATTAGACTTTTATAAAATGCACTCTTTTTTTCAAGACAAAAAAGCAGAAAGCTGCATATTGGTTCCCGGATTATTATCTGCTATTTATAAATCCTATGATACTAACTTTCACGATTACTTGAATTCTTTCAAATTTATCTCTGTCGGTGGCGGAAAAGTTAACGAAACAATGTTAAAAGAGATGAAAGATAGGGGAATTCATGTATTTGAAGGATACGGCCTCTCTGAATGTTGCTCTGTCGTTTCACTAAACTCCTACAAACATGAAAAAATAGGCTCTTCTGGTAAAGTCTTGCCACATATAAGCGTATTTACAGAAAACAACTCCATTTTTGTCGAAGGCAACAGCATGAAAGGGTATCTCAATGAAGAAAGTGACAATGAATCCATTATAGATACCGGCGACTTAGGGCATTTGGATGTTGAAGGCTTTCTATATATTACCGGACGCAAGAAAAATTTAATTATCACACCCTTTGGAAGAAATATCAGCCCGGAATGGGTTGAAAATGAATTAGGTCATATTCGTGGCATTCGTCATTGTGTATTAACCGGTGATGAAGAAAACGATCTTCACTTTATTTACCACCCTGAAAACAAAGAAGACGAAAACAGAATTTCTTCAAAAATACGTGAAAAATCAGAAGATCTTCCAGAATATGCCAGACCAAAAGTTTTAAAATCAAGTAACCTTGAAATTTATATGACACCGAATGGAAAAATAAACAGAAATAAAATAAAAGACATACATTACAAAAATCAGGAATACAGATTATATTCCTCATCACTTAACAATGAAATCGTTGAATTTGTTCGATTTATTTTTAAACTGAAATACAATGCTGATATTGTTGATTTCAAAACTCATTTTCTATTATTAAAAAGCAATAAAAACGAAATATCAGCACTTATAGGTTACGCCGATGCTGTAAACAATCATCTAATGATTGAAGACTATTTGGAGAGTAATATTGAAACGTTCACTTCCGAGGAACGAGAAGATATTATTGAAGTTGGTAATCTATCGGCGAAAGAAAATGGTCTGGGTCTTTTAATTAACAATTTGTTGATTGAACACATCATTGACAACACTCATTATAAACGAGCTTTTCTTGCTGGAAATGCTTTTGTCTTGCGTTTTCTGCGTAGCTCTACTCTACTTCACAATATCATTGGTGATGCTGATAAAAACAAATTAAAAAATCCAGATTCTTGGGGAACATATTATGACCTAAATCCAAAACTGGTAGATATCGACTTGAATATGTCAAGAAATAATAAATTAAAATTAACAGGAGAAATATTATGACAAATTATGAAAAATTACTTTTTGAAACAAAAAATGAAAAACAGTATTTAATGAGTTCACCTATTTTTACACTTGTAGAAAAAGGTAAGCTTACTCTTGAACAATACCTTGCGTTCTTGCAGGAGGCGTACCACCACGTTAAATACACTGTTCCACTTTTGATGCTTTCTGGGGCCAATATGCCTTTCGAAAAAGAACATTTCAGGAAAGACATTGTTGAATACATTGATGAAGAGTATGGACATCACGAATGGATCTTAAATGACATTGAAAACACTGGAGGTGACAGGGGAACAGTAAAACAAACGCTACCTAATCCAGCAACTCAAGCGATGATTAGTTACGTTAAAGATGAAATACACACAAATCCGATGGCCTTTTTCGGGATGGTTTTGGTTCTAGAAGGAACAAGTGTTGAAGTTGCCACACAGGCAGCGGAATCTTTGAAAGCAAGTTTAAATCTCACTAATAAATCGTTTAGTTACCTGTTGTCACATGGAAGCCTTGATTTGGAACACATTGATTTCTTTGAAAGCTTAATTAATAGAATTGATAACGAAGGTGATTTGAATGCAATTATCAGAACTGCTAAATATGTTTACATCTATTACTCAAATATGTTCCGAAGCATTGCTTAGAAAAAAGCTCGCCCAATTTGGCAAGCCGTTTGCCTTATGTGTTGTTGAAGATGCATAAGGCATTGTTTTATATAAGCTAATAAGAAATTTTTTTGGAAAGATATTTTTCCAAATATCATAAATAAAAAAAGAGACAAAACATTATGTTAAGCCTCTTTTTTTGTTTTCTAGCCACACTTAAACCAAACGGCTTGCCAATTTGGGCGAGCTTTCTTTTACTTTTGACTTAATATAAAGCTACGCATTTCTTCCCTTCCAAGACCTTTGGGTATTTTTACAGCACTTTCTTTTTCTGACAAGGCTTTCCTCATTCTTTCAAGAGAAAAGCAGGCTTCTATTTTTTCTTGATTTTTTTCTTTCAAAACACTCTCCTTTAAAATTAAGATGTATAACTTTCTATTAACTATAACACAATCTTAATTAAAATAAACAACAATTTCTGTTCTTCTGTTTAAAAGTCTTCCGTAGCTTGAATCATTTTCTGCTAAAGGCAGAGTTTCGCCGAATCCTTCGTAGGACATTTTTTTAACTTTTGTTACATTTTTAATTTCTCTTGATACGGACAAAGCTCTTTTTAAACTGAGTTCTTGGTTATAATTCGAGTCGCCACGGTTGTCAGCAAAACCATATACTTTAACTTGGTTGTAATGATAGTTTTCTAATTTTTCAAAAACAAACTGAACCTCTTTTTTTAAAGGCTCTGTTACCTGTGATGATGCTGTCGCAAAACTTGCATGATGCGGAAGATAGAACCGAACACTACTGCCGTATCTTTTTGTTTCTATGATTGTGTTCGAAAAATCCTTTTCAACATCAGCTATGATAGCACCAACATCCTTAACCGGGATATTTTTTTTGATTATTGGTGCCACAACAGTTTTTGAGTCTTTTTTTGTGACAGTCGCTTGATCCTGTAATTTTATGGTCTGGCAAGAAGAAATAAAAAATGTCAGTAAAACAATTAAAATTCGGCGCAATATGTATCTCCTCCTTTAAAATATAAATATTATTATAACATATTTTAAATAACAGGTACAAGCTTGATATCCAGAATGACTCTTACAAGACAAACAATTGACATGTAGTTTAATAATGATATACATAATAATATGCAATAATTTAAGAGAAAATCATGAAAATAAAATTTGGAATACTTCTAGCTACTATGTTATTAAGTGGAAATGCCGCCTCGTCTTATAAAATAGTAATGGGGACCGAAAAAATTAAAATACCAGAACAAACGACCGTACCATTTACGCAGCATACATTTACTACGTGTGGAGAAACTGGAAGATTTGGTCCTACAATATCTCAGTGCCAACAAGCCTATACGAACTCAGAAATTGATACAGAAAACAGCGAACAATATTCTGTTTCAAACGGCATACAGATTTGGACAGTTCCACAAACCGCTACTTATGAAATTAAAGCTTACGGTGCCCAAGGCGGCTCAACAACTTATGGAGGCAACATAGGAGGAAAAGGAGCTTACGTAAAAGGTGACTTTGAGCTTATTAAAGGACAAAAAATTTCTATGTTAATTGGCCAAAGAGGTCAAACCAATCAACGCACTGGTGGTGGTGGTGGTGGCACCTTTGTTGTTAAAAATGAATCAAGCCCAACTATTTCTAACATTTTACTTGTCGCAGGCGGCGGCGGTGGTGGTGGTGATTCTGGTGGACATGGATATGTTGGGCTTATATCTGAATCTGGAGGCAAAGGGCATCCAAAATACGATGGTGGAACTGATGGTTACGGAAGCACTTTTGGCGGCAATGGTGGCTGGGGGCAATCCGGCGCTGGATTTAGGGGGGATGGAAACGGATACACATCTGTCTCTTATGGTAATGGCGCAACCGCAAAAAGTTATCTGAATGGTGGAACTGGTGCGGAAAAACCTTCAGGAAACACTGCTTCTTTTGGAGGCTTTGGTGGCGGTGCTAGCGGCGGTAACAATGGCGGTGGCGGTGCTGGTGGTTATTCCGGTGGTGGTGCTGGCGGCGGTGGCGGTGGCTCTAAAAATAATGGAGCAAACCCTGATGGTGTCGCTGGTAACAACGCTGGGGAAGGAAGAGTTGTTATTACCAAACTGTGAAAATTTAAACCTTAAAGCCAGTTATCTCCTTGAGAAATAATAAAATTTGTGACATGATTATTGCTCGAAACAGGAGGTAATATGAGAACAATGTATGTATGTTTTTACGCCGATGATGAAAGTGAACTTGAGGCTTATTTTGACGAAAGCTTTAATCTCATTAGCATCGTCCCCACGAACGACGCCAACTGGAGGCATGAGTATTTTAATCCAATTCTTGAGCATTTTGACCTTGAAGTCAAAGACATCAATCCCGAAGATGTTCCAGATTTCGAAGAAAAAATGAAAAAGCATTTCGAAAATTAAAAAAAATAAGCCTTGTTTAAAAGCAAGGCTTTATATGATTTTATTTTCCGCAAAAAATGATACAATAAAACTATGGAAGAAATAATCAACGAACTTGAAGATGAATACACCTCTGGAAAATGCATTGAACTTGCTTGTGCATTATCAAGAAAATATCAATTAAAGATTGCTGCCTACATTTTCCTCGAAGATGATAACTACAATGTTTTAACCTTAGAAAATATAAATAAGCTTTCAGACATTCCAAAAAAACAACAAGACAACCCAGAAAGCCCACAATTTATGTGTGAGCATCAATCTATTTTAATACATGATCTATCTGAAAACGACATCCTGACATTAACCAGACTGTCAGAAAAAGAACTTGATGATCGAGTCAAAAAGGCAGAAAAGGATGTTATAAACATATTCCCTAAACGTTTTGAGAGCCTTAAGAAAGAAAGAAACCATAAAAGAAACAGGCCATAAATTAAGGCTTACTTCTCTTTTTAACATCATCTTTTTTATTTAATTTTAATGTTTCTTTTTTTAAGAAATCATAAAAATCAGACTCAGAAATAAACCAATTGGTGTCAAACTCAATCACTGTTTTTAACGCATTTTCTTTTAAGCCGACATCTTTTAAATACATAGGCTCAAAATCTTTATACTCTTTTACAGAAAGCTCCAGTAATTTTTCTATACTTGTCTCTCCGGTTCCATCATATATTTTATCATTTAAGGATAAAACAACATGGTAAATATCAGGTTCTGAGTCGGATAAATCGTCTATTGTATTAATATTTTCGTCTTCTCGAAACTTAAATAAAAAATTAATTTTTGGCTCCAAGCCTTTTTCAGAAAGTAATCTTCCAAGAGCAAGTGCAAAGACCCCACAGTTTCCAGATGATAAATTCATAACGCCAAACTTCTCAGATGCTTTTTTTATTAATTCGTTAATTTCTTTTTCCATAATATTTTCACTTATTTTTAATTAAATAATATTGGTTTTAATTTTATAAAACTTTTATTTCTATTAGCTTACACTCAACCATTAAACCGTCAAAAGAGTCATTCTCTACATCTTATAATTCTTTGGCAAACGATTCAATGCATTCTTTCTGGCATTTTCTAGCAGTGTAAGGAAGAACTTTTCCATCTTCAAGAATCATGTAGTAATTTTTTTCTTTTATATTTTTCTCTTTTTAAACAAATACTATATTATCATAAATCTAAAAACAAGTAAAAAGAATATTACGATTTTTATATCTTTAACACTGTTCCATATTTTTTGAGCATCTTCCAATAACAAATTCTGTTGCGTCTTTTGCTTAATATTCGTTAATATTTTATTCGCTATTAGATATTTTTTTTGCAGAAAATTATTGATCATAATCGAATAAAATGTTATATTCTGATTCTTTATTTTAATTATACACGAGGATCAATAAATGAATAGTAAAAAAATACAAAAACATTTCTTTAATTATTTAGAAAATTTTCGTGGTGAACTCCAGTATGCTACTATTGAAAATACTCCTGCTGTCATTTATGGTAATGATGAATTTAAAATTGACATCAAAAAAAATAGGATAAGATTACCTGATCTTGGATGGTTGGAAACCGAAAATATGAACTTAGATTGCAGTTTAAAAGATATCAAATGGATTGCTATTAAAAAAGAAAATGGCAACTACAATATTATTGCTGCAATAGGAATCGATCCTTATGATGAAATTGATGAGAATCCATTATATGAAAATAACCAAGTTTTTGCAGTCCCAGCTTCTCTTAAAATTGAGCAACTTCAAAAATTAGGTTTCAAATCTTCATAAAAGAAGATTTTGATAAATAAAAAATTATTAATTACAATTGGGAGTTTTAGATAAAGGCAGTTTATACAAAGTATTAGGATGTAATTTTAAGTTTTTATTTGTTTTGCAATATATATTAGTTGCATAATCGTTAAACATTATGTCCAACTCTTTTTTACTTATATCATTATTAATTACAAATATATGATGATAAAAATCTGACAAAACATCATATCTTTTATTTTCTTCTTTTATATTTTTAAATAAACCTATCATTTTTTGACTGTAAGGTTCTCCTGATTTTTTTCATTATTCAACGATACCATTTTAAAAGCTTATTTCAAGCAATATCATTTTAACCGGTCAAGGCCTGTTTCTTTTCCTTTGAGTGTTTTTTTGAGTCAAATCCTGCTGTATTTTTCGTTTAACATTTGTAAGTATCTCGCCTAGTAAATTCAAGCCTTTCCATTGATTTCTGTCTTTGGCTTCTGGTCGATGCTTTTCAAGCCCAATTCCATACACTTTGTCATAAGGGCTGGCTTCACAAAGAGTTTTATCGCCTGTTGCCAATAGCTTTTCTTTTAACTTAGGATTTTGTTCAAACTTTTCTCGACTGGCGACTGTAACAATCGAAATTCTTTTTTGTTTCCAGATTTCTTCATCAAATCCTTTGACTTGTTTTCCGAGGTCTTTAAATTTCTTTTGTATTTTAGACCAAACTTCCAGATTTTTTCTATCGTTTACAATGCCACCGGCTTCAATATTCCCATTGATCAGATCTTTTGATAGCAATGCGTTATTGTAATGCATAATTTTGTTCGCGACTTCTTCATCGCCAAACAATTTTGCTTTACTGAACATCATAAACTGTTCAGCCGAAATAAACTGCTTGCCTTTGTATTTAAAGGGTGATGGATGCCATTGACTGAACGGAGAATCCGCTTTCCAGAAAAATTCAAACTCTTCTTTTTGGTTTTGTTGATTCTGATTTTTATAAGCAAGCTTTTTAAAGCTCTCATGAAACCTTATATTTTCCGGCACTTTTTGGCCTTCTGTAAAGAAAGACCACATTTCTTCGCTTGTGTAGCCGTTCAGGTTTTTGTTATCTACTTTATAAGCAATAAAGAACTTTTTATCTGTATTATTTTCAGCGCACTCGTAAAGTTCCGCAATATTTGCTTTGATTTGCTCTGGCGATACGCTTTTCATTCCTGTTTTTTCATAAACGATACCTGTAGAAGGCTCAAAATACCCTTTATCCAAATTTTTTGTAACCAACGCATAAGCATTTCCCTGAAGACCACGACCTTGACCATATTTGGCACCAAAGCTCATGGCTGCTTTTGCCGCACCTGCACCATGTCTCCCCTTAGGGTATCTCTAATTTAAAATAAATTGTCCAAAAGTATTGAATTAAAAATAAAACTATATATAATAAGAAGATAGCAAGGAAGAAACGAATGCAACCAGAAAAAGAAAGTAAAATAATTGTCCATTATACAAAACATTTGCACTACTATGATTTTGAATATTTGGACAAAGAACTTGTTAAGTTTTTCATTTCTATATCAACAAAACTTAGTTGCAATGATCATAAAAAAGAAATTAACAATCTATGTCAAAGATTGAATTGCTTTTTAGGAATGCAAAATATCAAACTTAACAAAGTTTCTTTTTTCAATTCAAAAAAAACATCGAATATTTTATCTGAATTTTTGTCTTTTATAGAACAAGGTGCCTTTCCGGACAGTGAGCATCGCATTTATAAATTAAGTAATGCATTTAAAAATCTTATTAAAGAAGTTAATAAAAATCATAAAAAGTCACCAAAACTAAAAGACAACACAAATTTCGATAATAAAAATTTAATTAATGAAAAAATTATTGTTTTTAATGGATGGATTATTAAAAATGGAAGAAAGAGTATTACCTATAATCTATACCCTTATTATAAAAAATTTGGTTATGAAGCAACAAACGAATTATTTGTAAAAATAAAAGAAAATGCTCAAGGCATAGAGCACTCCTCATTTATAAAAAACACATCCGGATTTTTTAGCGATTTCATAAATTTTATATGCAATCATAAAAGCACAAAAGATTCATTTAATTTTGATATCTTAATTATAGAATATATGAAAAGTTTTTTCATTTATGCAGATGAAAATAATTTAAATATTCAAATTCGTAAAAATGATTGGAATAATCTTATTAAAATGATTCACAGAGTATTTGATTTACCAGATCATTTATTGTTAATCTTGAAAGTTGGACAAAAAGAGCCTTTCAATCATCACATATCGATAAGTAAAGATAAACAAGTTAAAAAGAAACTGATTACAGACATACCTTTAGAAATTTGTGACGATGAGGCTATAAAAACATTAATAGACAAAATAAATCAAGATATAAAATTAATATCAGAATGGTCTGAGCACACTACTAATAATTTTATAAACATTGTTAAAAGAGATGATAAACCATTATTTGCTGATGATTTCGGTTTGACTGTTAAAGAACTGGCAATTAAACGTTTTGGAAAATATGATAAGATAACTTCAAAAGATCTTTACAATAAAGACGCACTTTTCAATAGAACTATCGTTACAGCTTTATTTTGTCAACTAATATTAGAGCACCCAGAAATCACAGAAAGTTTTATCTTAAATTGTAAACTTTACGATGACCATGGAAATATATCGTGCTTAAAAAATACTGATGCAGGAACTTATTTAATAAGCTACAAACCTAGACGGGGAGTACACAAATCAGAGCAAAAAATACTTTTATCACAAAAGTCGAAGAAAATAGTTGATTTAATAATAGAATCAACGGCAGTAATGCGTAAGCACTTAAAGGAAATAAATAACGATGATTACAAAAAGTTAATTATTTTTGTGAGCAACAATCTTAAACCACAAGCACCATACGAAATATCAGAATCAAAATCTTCAATAAGAAACACGACAAAAAGTATTGTTGATTTCTTGACAAATATTAAACGCATGGAAAAAGATGAAGCATTAGCTTTTTCAAAAAATATTAGTATGTCAAAAATAAGGGCATCAAGAGGAGTTCAAATATATTTAGAAACAGAAAGCACAACAAAAATGTCCCAAGCATTGGGGCATTCTAAATATAATCCCAGTTTGCTTGAACATTATCTACCCGCTCCTATATTAGATTTCTTTCAAAGGCGATGGATTTCAATATTTCAAAAAGGAATTATTTGTGAAGCTATGAAAGATAGTGAATTCTTATTAAAAGCAAGCAATTTTCATTCTATGAAAGAATTGGATTTATTTTTAATGAACCACATGATTAAAAATATTCCAGATAATAATTTTAAAACAGAAGAAAAAACAAAGAAGGAGAATTTAGAAGTTTATATTTCTGTTGATGAAGAAAAGCTTTCAGCACTACTATCTATTAATAAAGCTGTTGAGTTATCACAAGAAAAATACAAAATATCTCCAAAAGCATTGTACTGGTCTAATTTTGCTAAACACCTTTTGAATGAAATAGCGAATAATAATTCTCATGTTTTATTAAGAGAACCAGCAAAAAGAGCTAAAAAGAAAGCAACCCCAGAAATATTTAAGGAAATTATATATGTCGAATAATTTAGATTTTTTAAATGAATTTATCGATGAAAACTATGATAAATATCAAAACCCACCTTTTCTTAAATCATCTTTCAATGATGATATTTGGATTATAGAATATAATGACAAAAAACAATCTATTATAAATTTTAATATTGTAATGTCTGATAAAACCTTGTTGACATCTAAAGCGAACCTTCAAAACCTTAACACCTTAAAATATTGGTTATTGCATTCTATTTATCAAAATGATTCTCAAATGAGTAGTAAAAGCACAATGAGAAACAAAATATTCACAGTCTTGACTCTTTTTGATATATTCAACATCAATGATCAACACCTTGATATTTGTAAAAATGGTTTTGAAACTATTACCAACGATTTTCTAAAACATATACTAAATGACTTAGCATCAAATTCAAATAAATTTAACGGTGCGTACAATCTCTCTAATCGTTTTTACAATTATTATAAAAACAATGTAAAAAAAATTAATGTTTCATTTGATAAAAACTCTACTTTAAAAGACTTAACATCTGACGAAATCGATGAGTTCATAGATTATTTAAATAAAAATGATAACTTTAGAGCTGAATATTTATATCCCGATACTATACTCAAACCAAATACGTATCCTGAAGAAATTAAGGATGCTCAGTATTCAAGAAAAACAAGAGAATTCAACAGTTATTTCAGAAATAATAAAAACAACTTCTTGTCAGAAGGCACTTTTCTTTCTTATAAAAGAGCCATTTTGGCTTTAAAAGATTTAAAAAATATTAAAAGCAAACACAAGCTAAAACTGCCAGATATCAACGCTTTTTATAATATAGAAAATTTTAAACCGACAACAAACTCAGAAAATAGATTTGAAACTTTCCCTTCTAAATTTGTATTTGAGGCATTTAAAAAAGCAATTGAATTTCACTATCAATATGGAGAAGACATTGTATCTAGTTATATTAATTTTGCTAAGAAAATGAAAACAACTGGCAATAACAAAAAGAATTTCATTTATACAAAAGAAATAGAGAATATATTTAAAATTAGCCTCACTCAAAATCTTAAAAACTCCGGGGTTGTGGAGTTTAAATCTTATATTAGTTCTGATAATAAATATCAGCTGATGAGAAAAAATTATTATTTTTATGACCTTTTAAAAATTTACTATGGGGCCGTTCAGTTTGTTATAGGGGCTTTAATGGCAAGGAGACAATCTGAAATGACTTCTTTAATCTCTGGGGAATGTTTGGATGAAATTAACAATGTTCTTTTATTTAAAAGATCTAAAAGCTCAAAAGGTTTATTTGGAACAAAAGACACTCTCGCTTTACCATTAGATCCGTTAGGCATTCAAATGATTAAAAACCTTGAAAGGATACATAATGTGATTGGAGGACAACATTCTTTGTTTTCTATGCCAAATTTTAAAAATCCAATGATTATAAAAGACAAACCAGATAATACTACATATGGAGAAAACCTTGATGCATTTTTCGACTATATTGAAGCCCCAATGAAGAACGGGAAAAGACTATATATCAGACAACATCAATTAAGAAGATTTTTTGCCATGTCTTTTTTCTGGAGTAGTGGTTTTGGTAGCATGGATACTTTGCGATGGTTTATGGGGCACACTGACGTTCAACATTTATATCATTACATAACAGAAAACGTTTCAGGGGCTGTTCTAAAAAATATTAAAGCACAATATGTTGCAGAAAATGGAAGTGTTTACAAAGAAGATCTCGCAAACTTAATTAAAGAAAGATATAATACTGATGATTATAGCCTTATTGAAACAGAAGATTTAACTTATTACATTGAAGAATTGCTAGAAGATGAACAAATCGAAATTGAACCAGAATTTTTAAATGATGATGAAGGTAATAAATACAAAATAATAGTTAAAGTTAGAAACAAAGGTGACAAAGATGACGAATGATAAAAGAGTAAAAAGAAATCAAAAAAACATATTAAATATTCATTCTTTACTTATTGAGATTTGTAAAAAGCCAGAAAATTTTGATTTTCAATATTATAAAAATAATCTCAAGTCTCAAAAAGGATTATCTCAAATAGAAGATCATGAAAGAGAAATTTATAAAAGTTCTATTAATACCTTAAAAAGGATCTCTTCCACCGTTTTAGAAGAAGGATTTGAAGAGTTAGATAAGCTAAGAATAATGGCTTATGAAGCTATTTGCAAGAACAATGAAGCAAACAAAAAATCCAATAAAGTCACACGGGAAGGACTAAGCAAAAGAGTTGAAGAACTTGAACAACAGGTTTATTCCTTAAAGAAGGCACATTTACTTACAATTAATGCTTTATCTGAAGATATTAGAGCTTTTGAATCCATATTAAATTCAAAATCAATCGATCTTACACAAAAACTTTCTGGAGAATCTTTAAAAAGATTGCGATCTTTTGCCTTGTTAGAACCAGAGTTTATTGACTTGAAAGATGATAGTAAAGTTATCCAAATAAATTTTGGAGATAAAAATGACTAATCAAAAGATAAGTATCATAAAAAACATGGAAATACCTGTCTATTATTTCAATAATAAATTTGAAATGAAACATTATGAAAAATTCCCCATTGCTTCTTACGATAATGGGGCACCATGTTTTTTAGTTAATATGTATTTGCAATCTCCTGATGTCATAAAATTAAGTTTTGAAAGTATCTTAAAAAAAGCCTATGCTTTATCAAATTTAATATCCTTTTGCGAAAACCATAATATTAAGTTTAAGGAATTTAATGAAACCACATTATTTAAATTTGCTAACTTTTTGAAACAAGAAAGAAACCCCAGAAAACCAGAGCAGAAAGCTAGAAACAACAATGCTATAAATTACATATTAAAAACAACTAT
>JYMV01017584.1_pt1 | contig 13665 bp, 14 predicted proteins | sample 338911 | NCBI WGS metagenome assembly JYMV01 (sample SAMN03354496, study PRJNA234377) | hydrothermal vent metagenome | biome: Deep sea; feature: Hydrothermal plumes at the Eastern Lau Spreading Center, Western Pacific Ocean; material: Seawater | place: Tonga | collected 2009 | depth 2000 m m
CAGATTCAGTACCAGTATAGTATCCTCTAATATTCATGTTCCTATCTATCAAAGCAAATTTAGTACTGTGGAATACAATTTCTTCTATATCTCCCATCTTAAACCCATTAGTAATAATATCTTGAATATCTTCATAAGGCGCAGTTAAGAAATGCCATTGTGACCTGTCAGCTTTGAACCGTGCAGCATAAGCGGCTAATATTTCCGGCGTATCATAATCCGGGTTGACTGTATACGTAACAGTATGAATATCACTCTTATCCAGGAATGTTCTATGAATATCAGCCATTTCTGTACTCATGATTGGACAAGGACCGCCACAGGTTGTGAAAATAAAATCAGCTACCCAGATATTCCCAGTTAGGTTATCTGTTCCAAAAGGCTCACCTTTCGAATTTGTCATTTCAAACTGGGGAATACTGCCAAAGACAGGCAGTGGTTTGGATTTTGTAACCCACCACAGGGTAGCAATAACAACACCAACAATAATATAAATAATGAAGCGTTTCCGTTGTGAAATCATAACACTTTGTCAACAACAATAAGAATCAATAAAAGCGGTAAATATATTACCGATGATTTTAACAGCAGCCTTGCACTTTGAACTGATTTATCCCGAGCCAGTGGTAAAGCCGAAATAAGAAATATGCCCGTTAAAAAGATGACGCCCACGGCATATATCAGCCCAGAACTACCTTCTACATAGGGTAAGACTGAAATGGGTACCAACAATGTTAAATGCCAAAAAATTTGCCGCATAGTGCGTTTACCATCCGGTTCAATCACTGGCAGCATTTTAAAACTTGCTCGGGCATAATCGTCCTTGCACATCCAGGCAATGGCATAAAAATGGGGATGCTGCCAAAAAAACATGATGGCAAATAAGATCCATGCACCTGTTTCAATATTGCCTGTTGCAGCTGCCCAGCCACCCATGGGGGGCAATGCGCCGGGGATTGAACCTATGGATGTATTCAGCCATGTAATTTTTTTTAATGGTGTATAAACCAATACATAGAGAAAGGCTGTAAGAATGGAAAGAAAACCGGTCAGGAGATTTATTTGAGTAACAAGTATGATTGTTCCTATAAGTACCAGTATAATACCAAATACTAATGCATTTCCCGGAGCAATTAATCCACTTGGAATTGGACGATTTTTTGTTCTTTGCATCAATTTATCCGCATCCCGCTCCAAATAATGATTTAATGCACCGGCCCCCCCTGCTGTCAACGCTGTTCCCAACAATGTGATGAAAAGCCTTATAAATGAATCAATTCCATCGCCCCCCAGATAATAACCTAATACTGTGGTAACGAGCACCAATGACATGATATTCGGCTTTAATAGCTCTATGTAAGCGGCAGTGCTGGACTTGGCGGGGTGTTTTTTAAGACGCATGATTATTTCCGCAGAAATGCTATATCTGACAGGCGTAAAAATAAGATGAAACTAAGTCCCATAACAGCAGCACCATTCATAACATGAAAACTGGTAATAAACGGTCCTTTAGCTGTCCAAATGGTCAATGCACCTAACAAAATCTGCAGGAAAACAAAAACATAAATAGCGAAAACGTTTTTTTGAATCTTTTTTGAATATGCACTTTTATTTTGATGCAAACGATAACCCATAAAGATCGTCAAGGTAAAAATAACAAACGCTCCAAAACGATGGAGAAAATGAATCAACACTTGCAGCATGGATACTTCAGGGTAATCCATGTAAAAACGCCAGTCATTGATCGTAGTCAACATTTTTTCATTAAAGATGGGCAGCCATTGTCCAGCCATTGTTGGAAAGTCATAAATAGCCAATCCAGATTCTGTATGTCTCATCCACGCTCCCAGGATCAATTGAATATATACAGCAATGAACAGTGACAGAACAATTGTACGATTTGAGTCAGGTTTACTATTTCTATCAGAAAATTCTTTTGAAAGAGAATAGGCAATTAAAATGATGACTAAAAAAAATGTTTGTGCAGTGATACCATGGATCATGGAAATAGCCGTTGGTAGAAAAAACATGACTGTTAGCCCGCCGAGCAGTCCTTGAGTAATCACCAGAATTAATGATACATACCCAAGCTTCTTTACATTAACTCGTGTTTCAGAAAAACTTAGCCAAATTGAGAGACCTAAAGTCATTGCCCCAACAATGGTGGCTAACATGCGATGGCTGTGTTCATAAAAAATACCGCCAACCATATCCGACCAAGGGAAAGCAAACATTTGAAATCCATAGGTGGTTGGCCAGTCAGGAACGGAGAGGCCCACTTCAAAACTTTTTACCAGTGCACCAACAAAAATCAGAAAAAGCGTTGCCAAGACGGTTAGTTTTGAAAAACGTCTTAACCAGACGTTTGATGTGTTCATAAAGTTAGTTTATATGCTGCTGGACCTACCAGTCGTCGTCACCCCAGTCATCCTCATCGTCCTCTTCTTCGATGTATGCTTTTTGTTCTTCAATCCAATCAGCGTAACCCTGATCATCGTGAATTGTCAAAAAGCCGCGCATTCGATAATGACCTAATCCGCAGAGCTGAGCACATGCGATTTCAAGACCCTTACCTTCGCGAGGAGTTCCAACCATTTCTGACAAAAATTCTTCAGATGTCATCGTTGCTTCAAAATGCACAGGAATGACCATTCCCGGTATAGCATCTTGTTTGACGCGCAACTCAGGCAGTGCAAAACTGTGGATGACGTCTTTGGAGGTGAGATCGAGACGAACTTGTGTATCTACTGGTATATGCAGCTGATTAATCGTAACAAAGTCATCGGCACCGCCTGTGGAAGAGCGATCAAGTCCAATAGGGTTTTCCACTTCATCAACAAGATTTGGACGTGTCTGGCCAAAAATACCGTCTTCACCTGGATAGTGGATATTCCAGGTAAACTGCTGGGCAACCACCCGGGCATGAACTGCTCCGCTATTGACTTCTGGGACATCATTAATGCGACTGGCCCAGATTGGTAAAGCAAAACCCACCAGCAGCACCATTTCTATAACTGCAACAACAACTTCTAAAACAGATGATAAATGTGATTTCACGCCTTCATGATCGGCATTTGGATTCTTGGAACTTCTAAATTTGACCAAAGAAACTATAAAGAAAACTCCCCAGCCTATAAATAGTACCAACATGAGCCAGTGGGTTAGAATGATCACTTCATCGATGGCTGGACCATCCACAGACATATTGATCGGTAAACCTAGATAATGAAGAATTTCAGCCATAAATATGTAATCCTAAAGCAGTCAGTTGTTTTGGTTCTTCATAAATGATTTTGCCCTGTTACGTAAAGAAATGATACCGGCTACAATACTTGAAAGTACACCGCCGGTTATCACCAATAGTGTCCAAATTGCACCATTCAACCCATGGGATGCAGGAGAATCCGGGGCGCCATAGCACGTCGCACAGGCCCAAGCCATTTCAAATACGAAAACAAGGAGTATTACACTAATTTTGCTGAACATTATAATGTTTTGAATTTCTTATAGACTTTCAAGCCGTAAATGATTAACCCTCCGCTAAACATCAGGGAAACAATCGCTATTGCCGTCGACATGCCATTTTCATCCAATTGCAATTCATACATGGCGAACCACACTGTCAATATGATTGACATCATAATGAAAAACAGATGAAACGTTTTTAGCGATATCATGAAATGTTTACCCAATCAAAAAAAGAAATAGTGGGAATAAACATGAGTACAAAAAAGAAAGCAAGAGTTAACATCAATATCCAGGTAATGAGTGCTTTTTCGGAAATTAAGTGCATAAAATAACTAGCCACCAGAGAACCTTTAATCGAGGCGATGGTTAAGGCCAGAAAAATGGCTTCACCTGTACTCAAATTCAAATAGGAAGCTGCTACCGTAACCATAGTCAGCACCGCTAATACAGCAAAAACAATCATGTAAACTTTTACATGACTTTTGATATCATTCATACTGTGTTCACTCATAATGCCTCCTACAGCAAATAAAGAACCGGAAAAAGGAAGATCCATACCAAGTCAACAAAGTGCCAATATAGACCGGCAATCTCAATCCTGTTTGTGAAATGTTCAGGTTCCGTTGTCCACATTTTAGATCCCGATCCTAAAAAATACCCATTGACGATCATTCCGCCAATGATATGTAAGCCGTGAAGACCGGTCAGCGTAAAATAAATAGACATGAACGTATTTGTACCGGGAAAAATACCATGATGAAACTTGGCTGTATATTCAAAATACTTGATCACCAGAAAGCCAAGAGCACACAACAACGTTAAACCCATGTACAGTTTGTATTTCTTGAAAAGACATGACCATGGTTACACTGGATGAAATCAGGATCAGCGTATTCAATGTTGCTAAAGGTATATTTAATTCCTGACCCCATTCATGAAAAGCGCCAGCCGGGGCACCCAAACGCAGAAAAACGTAGGCAGAAAACAAACCCCCAAAAAGCATGACTTCTGAAGCTAGGAATAACCAAATTCCTAATTTGGAATTAATTAAACCAGTATCTGGACGTTCTTCAATTGTATATGGTATTTCCATAAAAAAATTTACCCTTTTTTCGGTTCTGTTTGCGGTGTGTAATCTCGCTTCCGTCCCGGAACGCTGTATTCATAAGGATCGCGATGTACCTCTGGAATTACTTCAAAATTCACATGGGGTAAGGGCGGAGATGGCGCTGTCCATTCCAAGGTAGTGGATTCCCAAGGATTATTATCTACTTTTTCGCCATTTTTTATGCTGTAAAGAACATTAATAATAAATGGGATCTGGGATAGTCCCAACAACCATGCTGATACAGACATAAATTCATTCCATTGCAACACACCGGATGCATGGGCATATTGCAAACCGCCATCCCATAAACGGCGGGATACACCGGCAAGTCCCTGAATTAACATGGGCATAAAAATGAGATTCATGAAGATCAGGGAAGGCCAGAAGTGGAGTTTGCCAAGTTTTTCGCTTAATTTTCGCCCTGTTATTTTTGGATACCAATAATAAATTCCGGCAAATAATCCAAAAATTGTTCCCGGAGCGACTATATAGTGAAAGTGGCCAATCACATAATACGTATCATGAAGGTGGATATCCGCAGCTGCTCCAGTCAGTCCGCCAATTCCGAACATCGGCAGAAACGCCAAGGCAAATAACATGGGTGTATTAAACCTGATCGAACTGCCCCAGAGTGAAATAAAAAAGGCGGAAAGGATAATGACCGAAGGAATTGAGATGATCATAGTAGTCAACTGGAAAAATGCACTCATGGTACTACCCATTCCCGTAATAAACATGTGGTGTGCCCATACAATAAAAGACATAAAACCCAAAAAAATTACAGAATAGACCAGTGATTTATATCCCCATAACGGTTTACGGGAATTATTAGCTATGACTTCTGCCACGATGCCCATTGCCGGTAGTATCAAGACATAGACTTCCGGATGAGCAAGAAACCAGAATAAGTGCTGCCATAACAGTGGACTTCCTCCACCACTTACATTTAATAGTTCACCGGAGACAACTAAACCACTGGGCAGAAAAAAGCTTGTTCCGGCAACCCTGTCCATAAGTTGCAGAACGGCGGCTGCTTCCAAGGGAGGAAATGCAAGAACCAAAAGAAATGCAGTGACAAACTGTGACCAAACAAAGAATGGCAATCGCATCCAGGTCAGCCCTGGTGCGCGTAGCTGAATAATGGTTGTAATAAAATTGATGGAACCCAGCAATGATGATGTAATCAGGAACAACATACCTATAAGCCAGAATGTTTGTGGCGGATAGGATGTCCAGCCGGAACGCGCTGCCCCTTCTGGTGAAAAGAAACTGGTCAACATAATGACACCGCCAACGAAATAAGACCAGTAACTGGCCATATTCAGTTTTGGGAAAGCCATGTCCGGTGCTCCAATTTGAAGGGGTACAAAATAGTTTCCGAAGGCACCAACAGCCAGGGGGACAATGCCCAAAAAGATCATGATGGTTCCGTGCATCGCACCAAGGGAATTATAAATTTCGGGAAGGAGAATACCACCATCACCCAGTAATTTGCCTACAACGGGGACAGCCTCCTCCGGGTAAGCAAGCTGCCAGCGCATGACCAGCATCAGGCAAAATCCAAAAAACAGAAATAGTAAACTGGTTATACCATACTGCAGTCCAATAATCTTATGATCAACGGAGAATATGTATTTTCGCCAGAAACCCTCTTGGTGGTGCTGATCTGTACTAATAACGAACTCCTTTGGGATGTTTAATATATATCTTATTTACTAATTTTACAGACGGGGAATATATTAAAAAGAGAGTAATGTATACAACGAAATCAGTTGAAATCTTATACATAAAAACTTGAAATCGTTATTCATTTTCTAATAGTAAATCATCTAAATTGCGCGGCTAAAAAAAACAAAAAATTGATAGACAGGAGAAATCAAATAATGAAAATATTTATTTCGACAGTGATCATTGCCGGAATGGTCACAGCTTCCTTTGCGGGAGACCTAACTGGTACTGTCACTTATGAAGGAAAAACCCCGAAGAAAAAAACATTACGCATGGATTCTGATCCAGTATGCAGCGCTGCACATCAGGATGCAGTATATACCGAAAGTTTCATTGTAGATGAAAATGGCAATTTAGCAAATGTTATTGTTTATTTAAAAAGTGCCAGTTCTGATTCTGCACCTTCAGTAGCAGCAGTTATCGATCAAAATGGATGTATGTATACACCCCATGTTTTTGGTATGCAAGCTGGACAGGAATTAAAAATTCTCAATAGTGATCCCACTATGCACAATATTCATGGATTACCAAAACTGAACAAAGAATTCAACTTTGGTATGCCTAAGACAGTAAAAGAAAAATCAGTTACTTTTCATAAAGCAGAAGATGTTTTTGTTATTAAGTGCGACGTACATCCCTGGATGAAATCCTATGTACAGGTTTTTGACCATCCCTATTTTGCCGTAACGGGAACTGATGGAAAGTATTCTATTCCCGGAATTTCCGCGGGTGAATATGAAGTAGTAGCTTGGCAGGAAAAATTTGGATCCAAAAGAACAATGGTCCAAACAGTTACGATTGGTGATGATTCAACCACTTTGGACTTCAAATTTATCAAGCCTAGTAAGAAATAATTATATTTTACAGTAAATAAAAAAAGGCGGTTAAATAACCGCCTTTTTTATATCAAAATTTTTTTACCTATCATTTACCAATCGTCTTCTTCAATGATGAAGTCATAACCAACATCTTCTAAATGGGCTCTAACAATCAGTGAAACATCCTCTTTTCCTTTCAATCCCCAGAGATAATCCACTAACCCTTGATATAATTTGGTAGAGTCTCCATTCATGTTAGCCACTGATTTACCCCAATTGGTCAAGACATCTGCTACAGGCTCTTCCGTGGGAATATAAGGTGCAGGCATTTTAGTGCCGGGCATTATATCCTGTGGATTACTGAAAAATTCTAATAACCAATCTGGTCGTAAACGATTCTTTGTTAAAACAAGGTTCGGGGCCCAGGTTAAAGCAACTTGTTTGGGTTTCTGGTTGCCATAGAAATGACAATTTGTGCAGGCACCAAGTTCCTGGATGACGTTGCCTGCTTTATAAGAGTCAGAATTAATATTCATGGAATGGGGCAATTCATAAGCAAGGGCTTGTCCGTCTTTTTTCTGAAAATATTCAATCACGGTATTCCATTCCTCATCGGTAAAATCAAAACTGGGCATGCGCACCTGCAAATGCGGTCTGATCATCGTAATGTCTTTAAACCAATTTAATAACCATTCAGGCTGGGTCTTACGGCCCTGTGAATCCAGTAAAGGTGGTGAAAAACTTTGGACGATACTCATATCTTCGGCATTGGTTTCATCGGCAATCTCACGCAGCCATTCTGCTGTTGCAGGCCAGATGGCTCCGCCATCGCCATCTATCTTATGACAGCCTTTACAATTATTGGTTTGTATAAGCTGTTCGCCTGCTTCTAAAGCCAGTTGTTTTGCATTTACTTCGGGCAATTTACCTGCTGGTATTTCATCTTTTACAGAACCCATGATAACCGTGACCAATGCATCTATCTCATGCTGTGTTAAACCATAATCAGGCATACGCAATTTATCCAGAGGCCGTTTTTCCATGGATTTCAATGATCCATCTTCCTGTGGAATCATATCAAAGATTCGCGGATCATCGAGCTTTTGTGCAAACCAATCCCAGCGGGTATGAGGCAGATTATCATGGTGAAAACCAAAATCCAGTTTGGTAATCAGTTTACTCCCTTCAATTGTTAAACTTGTACCAATTGGTTTCACTTTTTCAAATCCGGGAATATTATGACAGCCAAAACAACCATATTGTCCTATGAGGCGTTGTCCATTATAATCCAATTTCTCATCTATCGTTATTCCAGCAAGCTTGGCATCTACCTGCTCCTTACGAAGTTGCTGGCTTAAAAATCCAGCCGCAATATCATCAAGGATCTCTTCATTCACTCCAGGAATTTCTTGCGCATCAAATTCATTATTTTTATCCTGTGTAAGATACGCAGCTATGTCAGCTGCTTCCTGTCTGGTTAAACGCAGGTTTGGCATTTTCGTTTCCGGATGGAAAGAAGCAGGATCCCTGACCCAATTATATACCCATTGAGCAGTTGATTTAGATCCCAATCCAATTAAGTTTGGACCTTGCTCACGTCTTAAGGTTTGGATGGAGGTTGGTTCTTCAGCTACAGCATCGGGTTGAATCTCATGGCAGCCCATACAACCAACAGATGCCACTAAAAGCTGTCCATTTTCTGCATCCGCATTCCGTGGCAGTTTATCCATAGGGAAAGATTCACTCTTATTAAATAAATATGCAGTGATCGAATGAATTTCCTGTTCAGTACGAATTAAAGAATTTGGGTCGCTATTGTTTGTTACATTAAAGAAATGGGGCATCCACGTATTGTGACGAAAATCCCTGGGGCTGTTGATCCATTTCCAAGTCCAATCTTTGGTCGTTTTCGAAGCGACCTTTGCCAAATTGGGTCCCGTTTTGGGCTTACCTTCCCAGCGGTCCATCTTATGGCACCCAAAGCATCCGGTGCGCTCAACAAGGGCCATGCCAAGAGAAAGCGTTTTCGCTCCATCTATGGGCATATTTCCGCTATGGCATTTGAAGCAGCCTGCTTCCATATTCTGTTTGGTAAACATAGGGTTGTCCCAATGGTGCATGCGGTGCCAATCATATTTTTCTTCCCATTCATGGGCTTGCTCTAGACTAGAGGGTGAGTGAGCAGTTGTATTAAAACCTGTACCTCTGCCTCGACCTGCATGGCATGTTGTACAGCCAAATTCACTCAAAGGGTGTGGAGAATTCGCTCCTACCATTTGATCTAAATTAGGATGTGATGTATAAGGCTGGGGAGCATCTTCAAATTCCTTATTATCGATACCCATGTGACAGGTCATGCAGCGATCAACCTTTGGCATACCTAAATACACAAGGTCTTCTTCAATGTCCTTTACTACAACCTGTTTTACCTCATAATAAGGATCAATAAAATCCAGAACAGGAAGATCACGGACCACATTGGCGATCTTGTTAGAAAATGACATTTTTTCCGGATCAGTTTTAGCCAGTTTCCTAACTGCAAGATTGCGTTTCCGGCTGATGGAACTTAATTCATCTTTATAGGATTTGTTTTCAGCATATAGATCGGCTAAACGATTTTGCAGAATTTCCAGCTTCTTTTCAACTGTCTCTAGTTCCAACTTAAACCCAGAAGTAAGTGCATCGAGACGTTTAAGGTTTTTTTCTGCAGTTTCTACATTTCCATTTCCGTGACGAGCTTGATCTGCGGTATATTTTGCTACATCAGATTCAGCTTTGGCAAATTGATGATTCTGGTTCATACGATAGCGTTCTGCGTCAACTTCCTTGATCTTTCCGTTTAGTTCATCTATCTCATCGACCTTGCCTTGCAATTTCTTTTTAGCTTCCGACAAACGCTCCTGCAACGTATTATATTCGTCATTGCTCTCAAGATTACTATTCAGTTCAGCAAGATTATTGCTGATTTTTTCTATTTCAACACTGCGGAATTCCTTTTGAAATTTTTTCCATGGACGCTGATAATCATCAGCAAAAGTAAGAATGAAAATACCAGCAAAAACCAGACTCGATAGAGCGAACCAACGATTCAGCTTGAGTATATTATAATATCGTTCTTGTTGGTCAATCATGTTCTATTAAATCTAAACTAGAAATTGAAGAAATATTCTGGTATGGCTATGATGTATTTCAAATTGAATATCCACCGCAGATACATTTTAATCGGTAATGTTAATGCAGTCAGGATCAAAACGATGAAAAGTGAATAAACAAAAGGATTCAACCGTTTATATATATTCTTACATACTGTTTTGGCCAATAATGGCGGCAGAATGAGAAAATATCCAGCTAAAAGAAGGATGCCCCAAATTTCTCTAACTAAAATACTATCAGGGAGCCCTGTGCTAAACCATTTAATATAAATATATTCAGATAAATTAATGTTGGTTAGTGCTTCAATTTTATGGATATCCCAGTATTCGAACGGACCAAAGAAATTCCAGTTTGGTCCTCTGAGAAACGTTCCAACTATGATCAGCATATTCCACATTACCAGCCAGCCGAACATGAAAAGAGCAATGGATAATTTCCTGTTTTTAAAACTATAATATCCAGAACCAGCTGGTTCATTATCGATAAAAGGGAAAGCCATCAAACCCACTATGATTAAGGTGGGTAAAACAACACCAGCCATCCAGGGATCAAAATATACCAGCATTTCCTGCAGGCCTAAGAAATACCATGGTGCTTTTGCAGGATTAGGAGATTCGGAGGGGTTCGCTGGTTCTTCGATAGGCGCTTGTAAACTAATGGACCAGATCAGCAGAAAAGCAGAACATAAAATCAGAGCAATAAATTCAACATACACAAGATCCGGCCAAACTAGCACTTTATCATTTGGTGCGTCGTATTGTTCATCAATCGATTCGCCGCGTTCTAATTTGGCATCGTTTTCGTATGCCTGGTGCATCGATAACCATGTAAAAAAGTAAACAAGAAAAATCAATCCGGAGATAGGCACATTATCAGGTTTCAGAACAATGGATTTGAAATCAGGATCCGTTATGCCAAATATGAAAAAAGCGGCCATGATAATTGCCGCAATGAGCATACCTTTGCCAGACCATAACACATATAATTTTAACCGGCGGTTCCATTTATCAAACCAGTTATTGATGGGAAAAATAAAGAAAAAGATAATCAGTGTCGACGTAAAAAGAATCGTCGGATTCGAGATTGTGTCGATTAAATGCTTAAAATCAGCCATTATTATACTGGAGTTGAAATACCACCGTCTTTACGAATTCGCCAGAAATGGACGGCCATGAAAATCATAATAATAAATGGCAAGCCGATACAATGCAGCACATAAAAACGCAAAAGTGCTGCTTCACCCATAAACCGTCCTCCAATTAAAGCAAAACGCACATCACTGCCCATGGTTATAAAATTAATATCTCCAATAGCCAATAATCCTGCTCCAGGGCCTTCATGTCCAAGAAATGGGGCTGCGCGAGCCATATTGGATCCAACAGTGATCGCCCAAATGGCCAGTTGATCCCAAGGAAGCAGATAACCGGTAAAACTCAACAACAATGTTAGAAGTAAAAGTATAACACCGATTGCCCAATTAAATTCGCGTGGCGGTTTGTATGAACCTGTCATAAACACACGGAACATGTGCAGCCAAACAGTAATAACCATGGCATGGGCACCCCAGCGGTGGACTTCTCTCATGATCCCAAAGGGTACTTGTTCTGCTAAATCAATAATATCGGTATAAGCATATTCAATCGTCGGGCGATAATAGAACATGAGCAGTATACCTGAAATGGTCAAGATAAGGAATATGAAAAAAGATAATCCACCCATGCACCAGGTGAATTTTAATTTTACTGCGTGTTTGGGTAATCGTACAGGGTGAAGATGAAGAAATACACTATTCAGCACCACCATCATCCTTTGACGGCGGCTTTTGGGAACACCACCTCCGCGGAAGATGGATTTATACAATTGAGTCCCGCGAAATTTATCTAACATAGAGTTTCCATTATACTTTTAAAAACGCTTCCGGGTCATTCCATTGACCCTTTTCCTGTTGGAATTTTCTCGTTTTATCAACGATGATCTGACCATTATCTGCCAAAACGATCTTGAATCGTTCCAAGGGTCGTGGAGCTGGTCCTTCAAAATTAATTCCAGTTTTAAAGAATCCACTCCCATGGCAAGGGCATTTAAATTTTTGTTCCGAACTTAACCAATTAGGTGTACAGCCAAGATGCGTACATGTTGTTGAAAGAGCATAAATGCCAGCAGCATTCCGAACGATCCACACACCATATTTATTTTTCCATCGCAAATCTACTTCACCAACAGTATAATCATCTGGATATCCAGCGCGGAAGGTCTGTACAGGTTCAAACAACACATTTGGGAAAAAGAAACGCAGCATCATGGTAAAAAACCCTCCAGTTGCAGCAACAAATGCTAACCACCCAATGGATAGCCAGGAAAAAAATGAACGGCGTGTTATTTGATCGCTCGAATCAGCTTTACCAAGGGCTGCGGGTGGACGACGGCCAGGGTCTTTAGTAGCAGATTCTTTTGAAATTGTTTCGGCCATATATTTTCTTAATCAACTAATGCGTGTCGTGCTGCTTCTCGTACCTTCATGCTTCGGTCTTTATCTCTCAAATCTATTAATACAGATTCAAATTCTGAATCAATAATATTGGGTATAACTTGAATCGCCACCAACATGGCTTGATCCTGTTCAAAGGGATCAATATTAGGAAAAGAATCTAAATATTTTCGGTCTAAAAGGTCTAATAATATTCCGCGTCCACGGTCATTTTTTAACTTTGCCAAAGCTACGGCTGCATCCCAGCGAACATTAACTTCCTGGTCCGCTAATGCTGTTAAAAATATATCTGCTGCTTCATGATTCTGATAATTACCCAGTGCAATAATGGTTTGTAACCGTACATGTGCATCTTCATGATAAAGCAGCGAATCCTTCGGGGTTTTGTATCAAACCTAAAGAATAGGCACAGGCAGCTACAATAGAATAATTGTTATCTTGTAATGCATTGATTAACGTTGGGGTATAGCGCTGATCCCTTGTTCTACCCATGGCCAAAGCAAGATAAGAACGAATCTGGGGATTGTGTTCATGTGCTGAATACTCAAAAGTTGATATCATATCCTGAACAAAGCGATCATCTTTTGGTACCATTTTGGGATTAGAAAGAATTTTGGAAAGTTCGAAAGCACCCTGCCAGCGTTTAGTCGTTCCACCAATTTTTACATGCTCTAAATAATCTCGGGCTGTATTGGGCTCTACGGTGAGAACTTTCACCATTAAAAAAACAAGCACTGCAAATACAGCGATCAAAAAGGGAACGACAAAAAAACTATGTATAATAACACGTAGAGCTGATTTCTTTTCAGGCTCCTGAGTGTTCATATTTTCTATTTTAATTTCTTCTGACATTTTTGTGCCGCGGAAAGGAGTCGAACCTTCACACCTAATGGGCACCAGAT
>JYMV01044202.1_pt1 | contig 13661 bp, 9 predicted proteins | sample 338911 | NCBI WGS metagenome assembly JYMV01 (sample SAMN03354496, study PRJNA234377) | hydrothermal vent metagenome | biome: Deep sea; feature: Hydrothermal plumes at the Eastern Lau Spreading Center, Western Pacific Ocean; material: Seawater | place: Tonga | collected 2009 | depth 2000 m m
TCTCTCCTCCAAACGTTGTGCCTGAATCAATTTTATATACTCTTAAATATACAAATCCTACAGGAGATGGGACAACATCAAGTGATTATGGTGGTGAATTGATGATTGCAAACATTGATGGAACCAACCCTAGAATTTTTCATGATAATATGCTCGAAACCTCCGAGGGCGGTGGACATTTACGGCCCGTCGCCACTCCTGCCGCTGCACCAAATCCTGGGGCTGGTTCTGGATCATCGCATACTGGGGTTCAATGGAGTCCTGATGGGGAAACTATTGTCTTTAGTACCTATGTTGACTCCGCAGGGGGTGTTCCGCAGTTTCATATGCAATTTGCAAAAAGGGTAAGCCTTGACGGGCCCCTTGGAAATGAAATTAGAACCGCAGACGTTAACGGTGGCGTAGGTCTGGGAGGAATGTCTCAAACGGGCGGGCAAGAATTTATTGCTCTTGAAGCCGCCTTCAGGGGAGATAGTGTAGGCGGGTTTATTCAATATATTACCAACTGGACGAACGCATCGAATCGTTATGGCTCAGTTGGTGCGCCAAACTATACAGGAATGGAAATTATTTTACCTGACCCTACCTTTAAAGTATATTTGAATCATAGCGGCGGTTGGCCCGCTGCATTTATGGGTGAATTCTTCCGTGTGGGTTCTCAAGGATTCGGGCCCGACCCCCGCGTCAATATAACGGCAAGATATTGGAGGGCTATACAACAATGGTCATTTATGACGTTTCAAGATACCATTAACACCGCTGGCGCAACAACTCCCGCCCGTATTTATGTGTGGGACATTGAATTTGTCCCTGGAGATAATTTTAATAATAATCTCAATCGACGCGAAGTAACAAGTTATGCCGGGGCAGATGATGAAACTCAGGCTCAAGTTTCTCATGATGAAAAACTGATAGCATTTGTTCGGGGCGGTGATATTTGGTTAGCTGATTTTGATCTTAGTAAGGCTGGTGCCTGGGCTGGTTCACCCTTGGCAACAAATGAGAGAAATATTACACAATCTGACGGAACTAATTATACGCCAGTATTTAGTAACGACGACAAAAAAGTATTTTTCAAAACTTTCACATCCGAATCTAAATGGAAACTCAGATACTCTGATATATATCCTGAAGACGTTGAATATGATTCTGATTTCTCTAAGCCACCGACATACAAATACTGGGTGCTGCGCGTTCCTGTATCATTCCCGGAGTATACATAATGGACAGAGTAATTATAGGAAAAACTCCTGACACAGAAGCGTCTTTTCCTGCATCAAATCGCCGCGCCGGAAAGACCGGACTGTTTATTTCAAAACCCGGTGCCAATGTAATGTTCTGCTCGGATGGTGATCTACTTTTTGATTCGACTGCGCCAGATTTCATGCAGGTGTTGGCCAAAGGGACGGACTCTATTTCAAGAGGAACAGTATTAAATAATAATATCATAAAGCCAACAATCAAAACAATAGAAACAAATATTAAAGTTCCTTATGTAGAAGAAAATGCAACAGTTCTTGTTCGCTGGACTGCATTGACCCCGGCATCAAATGTTCATCAAATTGCATTTTCTTCTAGTTGGGGCACCCCAGGCTCCGAGAGTTATGTGACAATTCCTCCGTATTTAAATATAGACAATCTCAATTTAAGTAACCCGGCAAATACAGGAATAACTCTCGGATATTCATTGACTGCAAGAACATTGAAAAGGCCTGCAAAGATTCTTCCACAGACCCCGGTTTCTCTTTCTACTGTAGGAACAGACGGAAGAGCCGAGCCTGAAGTTGATAATCATCGGGGCTCCGTTTGGTCTACCTATAATATTTTATGGAGCAATACCAGTCATATTTTTATTACTGATTCAGAAGGAGCGCCAAATATCACCATTGTTGGCCCAGCAGACAGTATAATAAACAACCACAGTCCGTCTTGGAAAGCGCAAGCCGGCTGGACAATGGCTAATATACCAATTGCATGGTCCGGCGCAGTATCAGCTTCCCCGGATGATATATTTATTTATTCTAGGGATGGGGGCGACGGAACAATAACAAAGCGAAGTACAAACCATACATATCTATATCCCAGTTTTACTAAAAGCATCGGCGGCACGCACGGAATTCGATTTGTCAAGAGTGGATATAATCAGACCATAGTAGACTCCCTTGGTGCTTCTGTAGAAGACAATGCCATAATGTCCCATCGCCCCAATCAACTTACCTTTTCTACTGATTATACCAATTTGGAAAACAACATTGCCGTTCTCTATCGTGCCGGAGCAGATGAAACTATATCTGATATTCGCGTTGGGCCGCAAACCGGCGGCACCGCCGTAGAGGGCGGCGATGCTTGGCGAGAATATGCCATTGTATTTGTTGTAAAAGGTATTGCAGATGATTCCCTTGGAAGAATTATGATAATTGATGATACTACTGCGCCAAATGCTTTTTCGCCATTGGGAATAGTTCCTCGTCAGGTAAGTCCCTCCTATATGAATTGCTCAAGCCCGGCATGGTCACCGAGGATACTTCCCGTTAGCGGGCCCGGGCCTGCAGGGTCAAAACTTTTATTCATTGCCGATGCCGGAACGCCAGAAAGAAGAGTTTGCATTGTGGACTCTGGAACATATTGGGGGACTAATGATAATGCATTGCCCAACGGACCAATTCATAATCCATACAGTTTGGTTGAACTCACCGAAACCAAAGCCAATACTGCAACATGGGCAAATAACACACACATCCTTTCTGACTACAATGGAGGGTCATACACAGATGTCAGTACGTTGACAGCCGCATCTGATACCGTTGATATTGTGTTTTCAAATGGCTCCCCATACAAAGACCATTTTGTTGCATGGACTCTATATAGAACGAAGGGGGTATAATGGACCGAATTGTATTAGGGCAACATGCAAACACCAGCATCGGTGCTGGTCTATATGTATCCATTCCGGGAAAAGATGTCATGCATCCCGAACATGCCCAGTTTGGTAATTTGATGTTCGATTCCAATGAACCTCATTCTACCTTAAATATTATCCAGACAGGCACCTTCAAAATTACCTGTAAGCGAAAAGCCTTTTCTCCGAGAGGGGATACCATAGGAACAAGGCCGGGCGATGATTTTCAAATACAACATATAAAAGAATGGACGTCCGGTGATTTTAATGATTCGTTTCAAGACCAAGGCTTTGGGCATACCTTTAATTTTGACACGGGAAGACCAGCCTCTCTTTCTGTCCAGGCCAACGCCCTTTTTGGTGGGGGCATATTTGGGGAAATTGATGACGGAGCCGGAGGCACCTCCATTACCGGAGGGACATCGACTGTCGGCTCGGGAGAATTTTTAAGTCGGGCCGCCTATTCAATGGGATCAAAAATAGGAACAAAACAAGGAAATTATCTGGATACAGGATCATATAATATTAAAATTAATAATCCATTGCCCAATGGAGAAATTCCAGAAGTTGCTCTTCGATTTGCAATAGGAAATTCTTCTACAGACCCGCCCAGATTTCATCCCTGGTATTCAGATACAACAACAACTGGAGACGGAGGAAGCTGGAGCGATATTGACCATGCTGCCAGCGATCCTACAAAGATTGTCCATATGGACAGTAATTGGATGCGTCTGAAATGGGGAGGGTTGGGCGCCGAAGAATACAGAGGAACCCAGGAGGAATATAGTTGGGAATCTCTCATGGACTTTTTTGGAGGAGATGCACAGAAAATTGCCGACAAATTTGGATTTGCCACCAAAGAAATAGCCGAAGAAAAAATTAGCACACATTCTAAATTACTTTCTTTGGCCCTCACAAATGCCCAAGGGGTCGTCGGGCTTATCCCATATGCAAATTCTACACATATTCATGTAGATGCCTATATGACCCCAACTCATGCTGGCTTGAGACAGCCCATTGACAGAACATTTAGTCAAAGTTCAGGATTTCAAAAAGGAATTGGATACAATGCAATTGATGACTTTGCACATATCAATTTTCCAATAGAAACTCATAACCACACAAGGGCATTTTGGAAGTATAATGATTCTGCTTTTCATACGCAAAGCGACAATATGTTTTGGCCGGTTGGTATGTATACTGCAAATACTGATGGATTTCGAGGGGATTTCTATGATGATTGGTATTCTATAGTCAAAAAACATTTTCATGCTAAATTGTTTTCGGAACTTCCGGGGGTTCCAGAAAGACCAATTCCTGCGGACGATTGGTTTCTTGCCCAGGACACCAGCTATGATGCTTGGCCCGGGCATTTGTTTAATCAGGACAGAACATGGACGACCATTGATAGCGATTATTTGGGAATCAACAATTCCATGTTGCCCCTAAATGAACCTGACCACGGAAAACGAGATATGTACGGATGGGGAGGGCATCCCACAGAGTTTTTTGTGAACCCATTTTCAAACGATACATTGACTTTTTATACCCATATGCAGCCTCCATATGGTGCCCGAAGCCCCCAGGAAAGATTAAAATTTGATGCAGGCTCTCTTTCGCCGCCTGGAGGGATTCCATCTTTTACACCCTATGACCAATATGGAGAACTAAGCTCATATGATTTTCGCGGGCATTATTTACCACAGGACTTTGAAAATGAATCGCAGATGTCGGGCGTCCCTTTTGATTTGGAAATCTATAGCAGAGGGTTTAAACGGAACACCGGCATCTCTAGGTATTCCTTTCGCATAGGGTATCCAGAAATCACGCAAGAAGACGGAAACATCCCCGACGATGATATTAACATTTCAGGCTTTACTGGCCAGCCCAAAGATCCATTAAATGATGGTCAAGGACGTTACGGCAGACTCAATAATACAGTCTGGGGGGATGTTAATCTAACTAGGCCTGCAAACACCTCTCCGAGCAACACCTATTGGGGCCAAACTCTTGATACGGAGCAGGCTTCCCAATGGTCCGGGCTTCCCAATGTCGGACAAACATGGAACGTTGACTCCGAAGGCGTTCCTCTCAATTTTAATGCAGTTGATTATTTCCATTCTATGACCGAAATTGAGAGCGATTATGCTTTCTGGAAGCAGTCGCCGCATCTTGGAGCTACTGGGCCTGATTATTATTCTTATCCCGGAACAAACACGGACGATTACAGTAATCCGGTAGCCGAAAGTCCGCATCGGGCACTCGATGTAGTGCAGGTAATAGGCATAGCTACCTCACCTGCCGGTGCCCATGACATCCTGGGAATGTATGGGACTGCATGGATGCCTATGCCGGGAGTATTCAATGGTTCAGCCATAAAATGGCCAGCCGGACATCCAAATGCAGACTTTCTTGACCACCGAGATTGGATAGGAAGTATGGGCCTCGGGGGCGCGGGTTCTCAACAATCTTTGGCACAGAGAGAAGTCTGGGATACCTTCTATGTTTCCTATGTTGTATATTCTACAGGAAGCATCCCGCCTCCAGAGGCAGCACTTCGCCCGCGGGCAGCATCTCCGTTTGCAACTGCCGGAAAGGCAGCAGAGTCAGTTCCGATTTGGCAACCTGGGTATTTGGGGTCTGCTACTGAATTTGAAAAAAACGAATCATGGCCTTCGGTCATCAACAATGTTGTCTTTCCAGATGATTTTGTGGGAACTGTGGGCGATCCGGCAACAGACCCTTTTGCAGACAGAAGAGATGCTTTTGGAAAAATATATAGCAATTTTCATTTCAATTTAGATTTAGATCAAGGAAAGAATTATGGCTCTGACAAGTTTTCGACCATCACAGGAAAACCTCTTCCTGTGTTCATATTAGACTTCAGCGAAGACAAATGGAACTATACCAATAGCAAAATAGTTTCTGTCGCAATCAATAACTCTGCAAGAATTGTCGGAGGGGGCGGGGCAGGTGGAATGGGCGTTCGCGACCATGCCGCGACTTCCAAACAGGGCGATGTGTCTGGTGGTGGCTTCGGTGGAGGTGGAGGTGGAGGAGGTGCCGGAACAGGAAGAAATATACAAGAAGTTACCCCTTCCAGTTATCTGGGATATTTGGGAACTGGATTCAAGGGCGATGGGTGGCCACACGAAGACCCGGCACTTGCATCGTCTGGCCCCAATGTAAAGGCAGAAGATGGAACAGCGGGAAGTCGATGGGATGTTGGCGGTTCTGGAGGAGCAAAGGCACAATTAGAATCATCAATAAATATTGATAATGCAATGTATCTTTCACATAGTCTTACATATGGACATGGTTCTGATGGTGGAGATATTTTTGAAGTCAAACACCCGCCGGGAGTTCAGCCAATTATTTCAATTAACAATTTAGACACAGGAACCATAGTCTCTGGTGGTGGCGGTGGAGCCGGTGGATATGAGGTTGACGGAAGTTCTGGCGGTGCCTGGGGTGGGCATGGTCAAGGAACTTCTGGGCCAACTACATATACCGGAGGAAATCCTGGGTATGTTGTGACAAGTGAGAACGGAACCTACACAAGGCCTGTCTATATTACAAATATCAGCAATGGAATTATAATGGGAAGAAATCCACAAATCCCATCTCATAATACATCAAACACTTCTGGAGGAATTGCAGGAGGGTGGCTGCTAACAGGAAACAACACAGTAGACTCCACCCTTCCGGGAAATTCTTTTTATAGGATGGTATAGGGTATGAAAAACAAAATCACGGCAAATGTTCATAGCATGAATGCAAATTCAAATATTTGTGTTATTACTATTTGGGATGGGAATGAACTTGTCGTGGACAATAGTAACATTGGGATGGAACCAAACGAAGATGGGTCTGCCAACACGGCATGGTTACGAAATAAAATTTCAATGTATGTCATAGGGCACCGGAAGGCAAAGACACGGAAAGCCAATTCAGAAATCCCTGTTGCAATAAAAGGAGAACAAACATCATGAGAGTTTCTACAATGATTGCAACAAAAGACCATTTCTTGTTTATCATCAAAAGCACTCAGGCAACCGATGAATTATATGCTGCCGAAGGATACCCTGCCGGAAACCCAATTGGCTTTTTGGCTCAAGGTGTCGCAGTAACATTCAAAAAAGAAGACATAGATGCCCCCTGGACTAAATATTCAGACACACATCATGTTGCACCAAACCTTCATGTCCGGTCAATACATTCTCTCTTCGGAGCAGCCGCCCAGACAGATAATATTGTATATGTGACAGTAATTCCAAGAGAAGGGGCATTGGAAGGGGAATGGGAAAAGTTGAACAATGCAAGTGCAGAAGAATCTTTACAAATTGGTTCTTCTGAGTTCACATTTCAGGTAGGAGAGCATTGTAATATTGAATTGTGTCGAGATTTGGATACCTTTGAATCAATTGACCCCCCCGAAGAAGCTCTATTGAACGAGGAGGATATTACATTAAATTTTGAGTAGCACATATACCTAAATATATAAATAGTAAAGAGAATCGTTCTCCTCAAAGGGATACCAAAATAAATGGCCAGCAGAACAAAAAATCTTACTATGGATCAAGGTGCAGACTTTGTGTATACGACTGAGGTTTATACTAGCAAGTCTGTGTTGGGTAAACTCGGAATATCTGCTTTAGATACTGCAAATGCCCAGATGCGAAAAAGCTATTATCATACAGACGCAGTTGCAACATTTGGTATTGTACTGGACCCCGATACCGACACGGTGAAAATGCATCTGGCAGCAGCAAACACGGCAAACATTTCTGCCGGAAGATATGTATATGATTTAGAATATTTTGATGAAACTTCTGCTTCTGCCCCTCCGGGCCCAGGCTCATTAAAGTTCAGAGCATTGGAAGGTATTATTACAGTCACTCCAGAGTCAACAAAGATAGGATAACATGGCAAAACCAACAACAAGAGAAGAATTCAAAACATATTGTCTCAGAAGATTAGGCTGGCCAGTCATTGAAGTCAATGTGGATGACCTTCAATTGGAAGACAGGATTGATGATGCCCTTCGTTTCTGGAAAGAATATCATTTTGATGGCACCGAAATGATTTATTATTCTCATAAGGTCACCCAACCCGATATTGACAATAAATATCTGACTCTTGTGGCACCAGAGGCATCATCAATTCTTGGAATCAGCAGAATGCTCAAACTTGCAAGCAGGACGGGTGGAATGTTCTCTGTAAAATATCAAATACTTTTGAATGACTGGGCAACCTATAGCACCAAAGGAACCCGTGAAATGCAAAATTATTGGCAGAAGATGTCACATCTTTCAATGATTGACCAACTTATCAATGCAATGGAAAACGTTCGGTTCAATAGAAAAACGAACAAGATATATCTTCAGATAGATTGGGCATCGGACATTGCATTGGATGATTTTGTTGTGTTTGAAACATATCAAGGAGTTGATGAGACATCGGCATCAAATTCCGAGGTATGGAATGATTCTTTCTTGAAGAACTATGCCACGGCACTTGTCAAGGAACAATGGGGGATGAATCTGAGTAAGTTTGAAGGAATTCAATTGCCGGGAGGAGTCACACTCAATGGAAGAGCAATTCTTGATGATGCCAGAGCAGAGATTGAAAGATTGAAAGAACAAATGTCTCTTTCGTATGAGCTTCCAGTTGACTTTGCTGTGGGGTAATCATACATGCCCACTAATTTTTACATCAACAATTTTGAGAATCCACCAGAGCAAAATCTTGTTCATGACCTAATTATTGAGAGCATCAAATTCTATGGAATGGATGTTCATTGGATTCCGAGAACCACCACGCCAACCGCAGACCAACTCTATGGAGAAGATTCTCTTTCAGAATTTCGTCATGCCTATCCAATTGAAATGTATATCAAGAATGTAGAAGGGTTTGAAGGCGAAGGCGAATTTCTTTCACGGTTTGGTCTGGACATTCGTGACCAAATTACATTTACCTGTGCCATCCGAAGATTTGAAGACCTTGAGGCAACGCAAGACCATCCGACTGCGGGCATTACGTCAATACCCAGACCACGCGAAGGAGACTTGATACATTTTCCGTTGAATGGCAAGCTATTTCAAATTCAATTTGTGGAGCATGAGTCCATGTTCTATACTGCCGGAACTCTTCCGGTCTATGACCTTCGCTGTGAATTGTTTGTCTATAACAATCAGAATATTGAGACAGGCATTGTTGAGATTGATAACATTGCATCTACAAATACTGCCATTGGATACCGATATTCCAACACAATGCCCACCGGAACGACGGTGGACAATACAATCATTGAAACTGCCGCAAACACAATTCTTGACTTCTCCGAAACCAATCCATTTGGGAGTTTTTAAATATAAATGCTGGCCAACACATTTTCACACGGACTCATACGAGATTTTGTCATTTCCTTTGGAACGCTGTTCAATAACATCAAAATTAATCGGCGCCCATCGTCAGGAGAAACTGCAAGCACCATTGCAGTTCCTTTGATATATTCTCCGAAGCATAAGTATCTTGCACGGATTGAAGAAGACCTTGCCCTTGATAAGCCGGTTGCAATTACACTTCCGCGAATGTCATTTGAAATGATTTCCACAAGCTATTCTTCTGAGCGCAAATTAAATACAATACATAGAATAGTAAAACCCAACCCCTCATCAAACACGACCCTTAATGCTTCATATACTCCTGTTCCTTATGATTTTTCATTTCAATTGCATATATACACAGGAAATATTGAAGACGGAACACATATCATTGAACAGGTTCTTCCGTATTTTACTCCAGAGTTTACAATCAGTCTCAAGAGTGCAACTGCTCTGGGCCTGAACCTTGACCTTCCTATTATTTTAAATAATGTGGACATGGAAGATACCTATGAGGGGAGTTTCGATGACAGGCGAGTAATCACATGGACTCTTGATTTTACACTCAAGGGAAATCTGTTTGGGCCAATCACAACTAAAGGAATTGCCAACAAAGTGCTTGTTAATTTACATCCAACTACAAATACGTTGTCGGCAAATGGATACGATCAAGTTGTAACCCAGCCTGCAATGTTTGCCAATGGCTCGCCCACAACAGACGTATCACTTAGCGTGCCCTCGAATCAAATTAATGCAAATAATAGAAAGTTGAGACAACAGATGAACAATAATGATATAAGAGAATTGGAAATTGTTACTCCAGAAGAAGAAAAAAAGGAAGAACGTCTTGCTCATCAAGACCAAGACTATGAATACGTCCGAAACAATCTAAAGGACATCATAGGGAAAGGTTCGGATGCCCTTGAAGGAATTCTTGAGCTTGCGCGGGACTCTGACCATCCACGCGCCTGGGAAGTGGTCGGACAAATCATGCGACAACTTGCCGAAACAAATAAAGACCTCATTGAACTCCAGAAGGACATGAAGAAAATCAAGGACGAAGAAGGTGCCAAGAAAGTCACGCAGAATGCAATCTTTGTCGGCTCGACCAACGAACTTCAAAAATTCCTTCGGAGCCAGGGTCATGTCAGTAAGAAACTAAAAGACTCAAGAAAGAAATCCGATGGGAAATGAATCATATCTAGGCAATCCGCTCTTGAAGCCGGCCGGTGTTCCTCATGACTATTCCGAAAAGGAGCTTGCCGAGTATATTAAATGCTCCAAGAAGCCTCAGTATTTTATTGAAAACTATATCAAGGTAATTCATGTGGACGAGGGGCTGATTCCATTCAAGCTATATAAATTCCAGAAGGAGATGGTCAAAACAATTCACAACAATCGGTTTGCCATCTTCTGCACTCCGAGACAGGTCGGCAAGTCAACTACAGTTGTTGCCTATTTCCTTTGGTATATCCTGTTCAATGAATCTGTCAACATTGCCATCCTGGCCAACAAGGGTTCACTTGCACGGGACATCCTGGGCAGGCTCCAGCTTGCATATGAGAATCTTCCAGATTTCTTGCAGCAAGGAGTGTTAATATGGAACAAGGGCAATCTTGAAATTGAAAATGGTTCCAAGGTGGTTGCCGCATCCACTTCCAGTTCGGCAATCCGTGGTGGTTCCTATAACATGATTCTCTTGGACGAGTTTGCATTCGTCCCACCAAACATTGCAGACGAGTTCATGTCCTCTGTCTATCCTACAATTTCTTCGGGTACGTCCACAAAGATTGTGGTAGTTTCCACTCCGAATGGCCTGAATCATTTCTATAAAATGTGGGAGGATGCAAAAGAAAAGCGAAATAATTATGTCCCTCTTTCAGTTCATTGGACAGATGTTCCCGGCAGGGATAACCTGTGGAAAACCGAGACAATCCGAAATATCGGCAAGGAACGCTGGGCTCAGGAATTTGAAGGAGAGTTTGTTGGTGGATTAAATACCCTCATTTCGGGAAGCACCCTGAAGAACATGGTGTTCAAGAATCCGGCAGAAAAAAACAAGGGGCTTGATATATATGAACCTCCAAAGGAAGACCATTTATATATGATAACGGTGGATGTGTCGCTCGGAGAGGATCTTGATTATTCTGCATTTTCAGTTATTGATGCAACAGATGTTCCATACAGACAGGTTGCCAAATATCGCAATGCATCCATTACTCCGTTGATATATCCAAATGTCATTGCATCGGTTGCCGAAAAATATAATCAAGCCTATGTTCTTGTGGAAATCAATGGCATCGGGAAACAGGTTTCTGATATACTTCATAATGATGTCGAATATGAAAATTTAGTGATGATTTCTACGCGGGGACGGGCTGGACAGGTATTTGATTCTGGGTTTGGAAAAGGGACCACAGACCTGGGCTTAACTATGTCAAAAAAAGTCAAACAGGTTGGATGTTCTATGCTCAAGAGTCTACTTGAAGAAAATAAATTGATTGTCAATGATTTTGATACTATTTCAGAATTGAGTTCATTTATTTCCAAGGCAGGATCATATGAAGCCGATGTCGGATGTCACGATGACCTTGTGATGACACTTTTAATGTTTGCATGGTTAAATTCACAGCCACATTTCAAGGACATCACAGACCATGACATCCGAAAACAACTTTTGAAAGAGAAAATGAAGTTGCTTGAAGATGATATTCTCCCCTTTGGGTTTACTGGTTCTGATTTGGTAGAAGAAAACGAAATGTTTGTTGATGGCGAAGGCCAGGTCTGGTTTACCGTACCTACCTGAAAATTCTCTTTTTTATAAATATTGAGGAATAAGTTTATGGGATAGTATGTATTGCTATATTCCTAAAGGAGATAAAAAATGCCATTTCAAGTTTCCCCCGGTGTAAACGTATCAGAAATTGATTTGAGTACAGTAGTTCCTGCTGTATCGACAAGTATTGGCGGTTTTGCAGGACATTTTCGATGGGGTCCAGTAAACCAAGTTACTCTAATTGGAAATCAAGACCAATTGGCCACAGTTTTTGGCTCACCAACAGGCGCATCTAGTGCAAATACAGTAGAATCCTTTTTTACCTGTGCAAACTTTCTTGATTACTCTAATGCATTACAGGTGGTCCGAGGCAATAGCGGCAATAACGCACACAGCGGTACTACTGGTTTTGCGATTGAAAATAAAAATCATTTTGATACACTCGATTCCCTTGGCGACCTCGACGAACTCTTCTATGCCAAATACCCCGGAATAAGGGGAAACACTCTGGTCGTTGCTACTTGTGTTGCGGATGAAACATCTTATGATGCATGGGATTATGAGGGAAGTTTTGCGGCAACCCCCGGAACATCTACATATGCAAACACCCGAGGCGGCTCAAACGACGAAATCCATGTTGTTGTTGCAGATACTGTTGCCGGAGACTTTAGTGGAGTGGCAAACTCTATTCTTGAAGTGTTTCCGTTTCTATCACAAGGAGCGGATGCCAAGGATGATGCCGGAAATGATAATTATTGGAAGAATGTGATCAATCAGAAGTCGCAGTACATTTATGTTGGCGACGACGCCTTGCTAGAAACTACTTCCGGCAATACAGTAGCGGACAAGGTGTTCGGCATTGTATCTGGGGTTTCTTCCAATACATTAATTGGCGGCACGGATGGCGCCGACCAGAATTCTGATATTACTGGAGGTTTGGATCTTCTTGGAGATTCCGACGTTGTTGACGTTTCGTTAATCATGACGGGCGGATATAATGCGACCATCATCCAATATGCAATTGATAACGTATCACTTGCTCGCCTTGATTGTGTCACGTTCTTTTCTCCCACAAAATCCAGTATTGTCAAGGCAGCCCCGGGTGCATCGGATGCTGTTACCGATAAAGAGGCAGTCGGAAGAGACACTTCGTATGCATTCATGGATAGTGGATGGAAGTATCAGTATGACAAGTACGGAGATGTCTATCGGTGGATTCCGTTGAACGCAGACATGGCTGGTCTATGTGCCCGAACAGAGCAACAGCGAGATGCATGGTGGAGTCCAGCCGGATTCAATCGTGGTCAGATTAAGAACGTTGTTAAGTTGGCATTCAATCCCAGCAAAACAGATCGAGATGCACTATACAAGGCATCAATAAATCCGGTTGCAACCTTTACGGGTTCTGGGACGATGCTCTTTGGTGACAAGACTCTCCAGACACGACCAAGTGCCTTTGATCGAATCAATGTACGAAGATTGTTCATTGTGATGGAGAAGGCAATTTCTACTGCTGCCAAGTATTCACTCTTTGAGTTCAATGATGAGTTTACTCGGGCGGCATTCCGAAATATGGTAGAGCCGTTCCTTCGGGATATTC
>JYMV01008619.1_pt1 | contig 13655 bp, 18 predicted proteins | sample 338911 | NCBI WGS metagenome assembly JYMV01 (sample SAMN03354496, study PRJNA234377) | hydrothermal vent metagenome | biome: Deep sea; feature: Hydrothermal plumes at the Eastern Lau Spreading Center, Western Pacific Ocean; material: Seawater | place: Tonga | collected 2009 | depth 2000 m m
AGAGAAAAATTCATGCCTATAACCTAGTTTAAAGGTTATACAGTCACGTTTGCACATCTCAGGCTCTTTTTAAAAGTGCAATAGGGCATGTTTTTGTGCCTGTATACTACATAGAGCGTAGTATAGGGCGTTGTGTTTCTAGAAAGTATACAAATTATACATAACAACTGGTGCTTTCCAGGACATCTTCATCAAGTTCTTGAGTGAGAGATCCCCCTTTTTTCACCAGTTGAACCACATATTTTCTTGTCCCACAATGACAGCCCTTTTCCTGCACGTCGTCAACAACAAGGAAATCGCCTTTCTCTACCTTTACCGGCGTTTCTACATATATTTTCATAAAGAACTAGTAGGCCAAGCCATATTTATGCATTTAGCCACACTTAATCTTAGTAATATGATGTTTAGTAGTACTTAACTACCTTTTTTGGTTGGCAATCAACATTTTGCTAGCCAGAACCAACATTTCGGTCCTTCGAGTTTCTCGTTTTCTGGGTTCCCCAGGTGTTTTTCTTGTTCTGTGATCTTGATGATTTGGGGTGCGCCTTTTCCGTATGTCGTTCAAGGCGGTCATGGGTGGGAAATTCCAAACTACATTTTTTACATTTTGTTTGGCTGCTGTCGTTTCGGCTAAAAAATCCCATGCTTTGTAGACGTCATACTTTGTGATAAAATGGATCATTTCATGCCTAAAACGGCTATTTTTCAGGAGGCTCTGGTTCAGGCTCGTCAGGCGTAAATTCCCTCGAGTCTGGCTTTGGAGGCTCTGGTTCCTTCACTTTCGGTTCCACCCTTGCTATCTTCTCCTTTGGCTCTGGCTCCCGCTCCTTTTCAGTAGGCTCCCGTTCTACGGTCCATTTTCCTCCTACTTCATCTTCAGACCTAGGCCCATCTCTAAACTTGGCCTCAAGCTCATCCTCTGGAGGCTTCTTCCATCTTTTCTTGATCCAGAACGTCAGCAGGGCTCCGCAAAAAAAGAAGATCCCCAAAGTTATGATAAGGTCAGTTTCCATAGAACCACTAACTATCGTAGTTTTACGTATTCATAGGCTCCAAGCTTGTTGTCGAAACAATATTGGGTTTTTTGATAATTCTTCCTAAAATCAGCAACCTTGGCTGCAACTTCCTTTGCGTCCTTTTTATCAATAATTACCTGTTTTATGAAAGAGGCAATCTCCTGCATTTCTGGCTCCTTCATTCCCAGACGCGTAATTTCGGACGTTCCAAGCCTAATTCCGCTAGGGTGCATATAGTTCCGTTTTGCCTTCAAGTCGCCTGGGACTAACTGGCGATTGACGATAATGTTTGCCTTTTCCAAATCAGCCTCAATTTTACCCCCATCAGCATAATCAAGCACATTTACAACAGCTTGGTGTGATTTTGTGAAACCCTGCTTTTCACCTAAAACTTTGAAGCCTGAATCATTGAGTGCCACAGCAAGTGATTTGGCGTTTTTGATTGTCTGGCTTGCATAGTCCTTTCCAAATTCTAGAGCCTCTGCAAAGGCAATTGCTTTTGCAGCCATATGGTGAATGTGATGGGAACTGGTAAGACCAGGAAATGTGGCTTTTTTGATAATCTCTGCATTTTTCTCAAATGCCAAAACCAATCCACCCTGTGGACCAAATAGCGTCTTATGGGTACTCATAGTCATGGTATCAACTCCCTCTCTCAGCGGATCCTGGAACTCGCCTCCAGATATCAATCCAGCAACATGGGCTGCATCATAATTGATGTGTATATCATACCCCTTTAGAAAATCGGCCAATTCCTTGACTGGGTGGGGGAATAAAAACACGGAACCGCCAAACATAGCTATCTTTGGCAGCCTTCCCTGCTTTTCCAATTCTTGGATCTTGGTTTTTGTCTTGTCAACGTCAAGGTTCATTTCATCACTGTCAAACGCAAAAAACTCGATTTCTAACCCATGGACAAGACCAGCAGTTCCAGAGTGCTCCTTTTTACCATGAGAAATATGGCCACCAGCTGGTATTGATGGTGCAATCATCACATCGCCCGGATTTGTAAATCCCGAATAAATTATCAAATTAGCAACAACTCCCGAAATAGGTCTTACATCCGCAAATTCAGCTTTGAACAATTTCTTAGCAAGATCCATACATTTGATCTCAACCTCGTCGATGTAGGTACAACCGGCATAGACCCGTTCTCCAGGCCAGCCTTCGGCATATCTATTACCAAAATCTGAGATTATCGCCTCTCTAACAGCTGGGCTTGGGATGTTTTCACTGGCGATCAAGGGAATCGAATTTTCAAACCATTTGTTATGTTTTTCCAAACTTGCGAAAACTTCATCGTATGCATCTTTGTTTGATGAATCAGTCATACACTAAGGATTAATTTTCCCGATTAAAAAATACCTATCTATTCTCAAACACGGCTAAAATAAGGTATAAAAGAGGAAGAAGTGTTTTTTTGTGAATGGCAGCTCAAGCGACTTCGGCAAATATGCCTGTGGTTTTACTCAAAGATGGGGCATCGCAAACCAAGGGTCGGGACGCACAAAAAAACAACATTTCAGCAGCTAAAATTATTGCCGAAATTGTACATACCAGCCTTGGTCCAAGAGGCATGGACAAGATGCTTGTTGATTCGTTAGGAGATGTTACAATTACAAATGATGGTGCCACAATTCTGAAAGAGATTGATGTTCAACATCCAGCGGCAAAAATGCTCGTTGAGATTTCCAAATCAACTGACAACGAAGTTGGTGACGGAACTACATCTGTAGTAGTTCTCGCGGGTGCACTCTTAGAACATGCAGAATCACTTTTGGAGCAGGACGTTCACCCCACAATAATTGTTGACGGATATAGAAAAGCAGCAAACAAAGCTAAACAATTCATTAAAAGTATAGCACAACAAATTACCCCCAATGATAGACCAATTCTACTGAAGATTGCAAAGACAGCTTTACAAACAAAGATGGTAAGAAAAGAATCTGGTCAGCTGTCTGACCTTGTTGTAAAAGCCGTTTTGGCTGTAGCCCAAAAAGAAGGTGAGAGTTTTACTGTTGATGTGGATGATATTAAAGTTGAAAAGAAAGCAGGTGGCTCTATTCCAGATTCATCAATTATTCAAGGAATTGTACTTGACAAGGAAGTAGTTCATTCTGGAATGCCAAAAAAAGTAACAAGTGCAAAAATTGCTCTTATTAACACAGCATTAGAAATTAGTAAAACAGAAACCGACGCCAAGATAAATATTTCAAACCCCCAACAAATGAAATCATTTCTTGATGAAGAAAATAAAATGCTCAAAAATATGGTAGACAAGGTTATTGGTTCTGGCGCCACTGTTGCTTTTTGTCAAAAAGGGGTTGATGATATGGCTCAACACTATTTAGCAAAAGCTGGATTACTTGTAGTGCGAAGAGTAAAGGAAAGTGATTTGACAAAACTTGCCAAAGCTACAGGTGGAAAAATTGTTACAAATCTTGATGATTTATTTGAAAAGGATTTAGGTACTTCTGATATAGTCGAAGAAAGAAAAATTGAAGAGGACAGATGGGTCTTCGTTGAAGGCTGTAAGCACCCAAAATCTGTAACGCTCTTGTTAAGAGCAGGCTCACAAAGGGTTGTAGATGAGGTTGAAAGGTCAGTTCATGACGCTATTATGGTAGTAAGAGACATTATGGAATTACCATCAATCGTGGCTGGCGGCGGCGCACCAGAAACATTTGCTGCTACTAAGATCCGAAGTTGGGCTAAATCATTAGAGGGCAGGGAGCAACTTGCAGCAGAAAAGTTTGCAGATGCCTTAGAATCTATCCCACTTTCACTAAGCGAAAACGCAGGCATGGATCCAATAGATACACTAACCACACTCCGTTCTAGGCAGCTAAGAGGCCACAAATGGACTGGTATTGATGTCATGAAGGGAAAAGTGGCTGATATGAAATCAAGCGAAATTATTGAACCATTACTGGTGAAAAATCAAATCATCTCATCTGCTGCTGAAGCGGCATGTATGCTTTTACGTATTGATGATGTGATTGCAACTGCAAAATCTGCAGGACCCCCACCTGGCGCAGAAGGTGGAATGCCACCTGGAATGGGCGGTATGGGCGGAATGCCACCTGGAATGGGCATGCCAGACATGGGCATGTAGTTAAGAACTTCAAAGATTTATTTTTTAATTTAACAAACATTCAACGATGAAAAAAACTGTTCTTGATACCTTGTCAGGGATCAAGTATGTTTATCTGCTCTTGTTTTTTGCATTACTAGCAGGCGTTTTTCAACCACTTATTTCAGAACAGGGAACTCTAGATGTTATCAAAGGTATGGGGGTATTATTTTTAGGACTTGCAGGAACTTTGCTTGTATACAAAGCCACAATATCATCAGAAAGGCAAGGAATTTTTCTAATAACTGGGTTTGGCCTGATTATTATTTCACTAGTATTAATTTACGAAATTGCTGGCAGACCTTTACTCTGAAATCTTATACATCAAAATACAGATAAAACTCATGCGGGTGTGGTCTAAGCGAAATCTCTTTTTGGTCTCTGCGCTCCAACTCTATAATTCTATCAAGCACATCATTTTTGATAATTGGTTCAAGAAACTTTCTATCACTGTCAAGTTCATCAAGAGCTTCACCCAAATTAGCTGGAAGGACATCAATACCTTTTTTCTTGCGCTCTGCCTTTGACATCTTGTAAATATCTTCGTGGATAGGATCACCAGGATCTGTTTTATTTTTAATGCCATCAAGACCAGCAGCCAACACGGCAGGAAATACAAGATACGGATTAGACGACGGATCAGGAACCCTGTACTCTAATCTTTTCACATCAGAATATTTCGCTCCTTTAAAATGAGCAGGAATTCTAATAGTAGCAGACCTGTTACCTGTACTCCAAGCTATATAGACAGGTGCTTCATACCCGGGTACTAATCTGTGATAAGAATTAGTTGTAGGATTTGTAATAGCTGTTAATGCTCTAGCGTGATTAATTACACCTCCACAAAAGTATCTACCAATTTGACTGAGCTCATCTACGTCATCAGGATCAAAAAACGAATTCTTGTTGTCTTTCCATAAACTTACATTAGTATGCATTCCTGAGCCAGAGTCCATCGAAATTGGCTTTGGCATCATTGTGGCAATTTTTTTATGTTTTTGTGCTACATTCCGTACAACGTATTTGTATGTCTGAGCACCATCAGCGGCGTTTGTCAAATAATCATATTTTATGTCAATCTCACACTGGCCTGCAGTAGCAACTTCATGATGATGGTTGTCACAAATTATTCCAAATTCATCATTCAGTATCTCTACACAATCGTTACGATACGGAGTTAAGGTATCTGATGGCGTACTTGGATAATACCCCTCTTGTAGACCCATAGGGTAACCATCACCCTCCTGGCTCCATGGAGCCTCTTTTGATTCAATTGAGTATGATTGACCCTTGTACGGCGTTAGAACATCCCAGTGAATTTTATCAAAAACAAAGAATTCTACCTCAGGTCCCCAGAAACTATAGTCAAATCCTTGTTTGACAAGATGCTTTTCCGCATTTTGGGAAATTCCCCTAGGATCAAATTCAAGTCTTCCCCTTCCTCCACCCCAAAAAACATCACAGAGAAGGCGAGCAGTGTTCCGATTTGAACTCCAAGGTATAATTGCAAAGGTTGTTGGGTCTGGCTTGAGGATAAGATCCGAGTCCTCTATTGAGGCAAATCCAACAATTGATGAACCATCCAGTTTTGGTAAACCATCTTCCATTTGATCTTGTGTAAAAGTATTAGCCGAAATAGTAGTGTGATGGAACCTGCCAGTAAGCCCAGTAAACTGTAAATCGACGAATCTAATATTTTCGTTATTTATTCTCGCAAAAACTTCTTCACTAGAATAATTCGTGTGAGTTGCTTTTCCACCTATTATTTTATAAGGCAATTATTACTTCAAGTTAACAAAATGGATCCAACATTTAAGGATTATTAGGTTTGTGCGATGTCTCAACCAAATCCAATCAACATATCTTTTCTTCACACCTTTATCTTACAAGAAAGTGAAAATGAAGCTATACAGAAGCTCGACCCAAATTTTTATGAATCACTTTCAAAATATATCGGAGATTTGAAAAATGAAGAACGTGAGGGTGTAGAGGATAAAATAAAAAACGGTTTGCTAAGTATGGTAACCGATATTGCATCACTTCTTCTAAAATTACGACTGGAGAAGGCAATTTCAACCGGTTCAGATCAATCAACGCTGCTTGACGAAGAAAAATACATTCTTGATTCACAAAAGGAAATGGAGGAAAGAAAGGGTATAATACTTTCAGGAATACTAAGTGGGAAAACAAAGCTGCTAGAATCTACTACAAAAAACCAAAAACCACAGGATGACTAGATCGAATTATTTCATACGGTATTAGAACTGACATGTCACACATTGATGTAGATATTTTTGAATTTCTGATTCTTACTTTGATTCCGGTTGCGGCACTTTTCATAATTGAAATGATTTGCAGGGCAGTGAAAGTCCAGTCTTGGCCAAAACTAACAGTACAAGGTATTGTAATGGTATCATTTGGTATTGCATACATAACAATGGAAACTCCTCACACACTCACAGCTATTTGCTTGTTAGCATTAGCAGTTGCATTATTTTATCAAGCAAGACGAGCGAAAATCAATCCAAAAAAATCTCTTTACTAAATGTATTTTAATCCTTAACCAAACCTTCCTAATATTCTTTTGAAAGGATTACGTCTGCCTTTGCCACCATCTCGAATAACTTTTCTTTCGCCAAATTTTTTTGCTCTAATCTGAGAAAGCTTGACACAACGATGATCCTCCGGAAGCCGATGCTCCGAACAAAATGGATCATGGCAGTAATTGCATTCAAAGGGCATATCTGTCATATCTCCACAGTATGCACATTTTTCTGCTAACATACAACAACTTGTGTGTGTTTTTTCTTAATAAATTAGCTATCATATTTTAAAAACACATTTACAGCGTTTATTGAAAATTTTCTTTTATGGTGATAAAAGGAAAAGTTGCTATTATTACAGGAGCAAGTAGTGGTATTGGCTATGCTACTGCATTAGCGCTATCTAAAGCTGGCGTAAAAGTAGCTATAGGTGCCAGACGAACTGATAAGCTGGAGCAGTTAGAAAATGAAATTAAAAAGAATGGGGGCGAAGTGTTGTCACACAAGCTTGATGTTACGAAAAAAGATGATTGTAACGCTTTTGTTGATCAGGCAATAAAAAAATGGGGGACAGTTGATATTTTAGTAAACAATGCAGGATTGATGCCACTTAGTTTTGTAAAAAATCTCAAGGTTGATGAGTGGGAACAGATGATTGATGTGAATATCAAAGGTGTGCTTTTTTGTACTGCTGCGGTAATACCACAAATGAAGAAAGAAAAGTCAGGTCATATAGTCAACATTTCATCAGTTGCTGGCAGACTTGTATTTCCCTCAGGGAGTGTATATTGTGCAACAAAACATGCTGTTACTGCCTTTAGTGAGGGATTACGTCAAGAACTCAGCGCACGCTCAAACATACGGGTGACATGCATAGAACCTGGGGCAGTTGAAACTGAACTACTAAACACAATAACTGATGAATCATTACAAAGTTTTCTTGATGCCGCAAAAAAGATGCAGGCTCTGAAAGCAGCGGACATTGCAGATGCAATATTATTTGCAGTGCAAGCTCCTGAACACATGAACGTAAATGAAATTCTTATTAGACCTACTACTCAAGAACGTTAAAACTTACTAATTTTTTTAATTTGTGATTTAACCCGACGGTTTAATAATTTCAGTTTGATGCCTAAAACGAGGGACCGTCGTCTAGATTGGTTATGATGCCAGCCTGGGGTGCTGGAGGTCGCAGGTTCAAATCCTGCCGGTCCCATTACAGCTTCAAAACGTTTAACAAATTTTCAAAATTTTCTTTGCTTTGATCTTGTTTGTAATTACGTAGCACAGAAATAATTTTCTCTTTTTTAGGGGTTTTGTAAATACGGTTTACAGTTTTTGAAATTCTAGAGCCTATGTAAAACGCTTGAGTTGCAGACGTGACATTCGAGACTCTTCGTTTCATACTTGAGCTTTCAAAATCAATGATAGTAATTTTATTACCGATAATGACATGTTTTGGCATTCTACTCAATTCTCCATGGTCTAAACCAATACTATCTAGTTTGTAGCAATCTTCAAGGACTTTTTTAATTATAGCTTTGAGGTTGGCAATATTTCCTCTCCCACCCAAGCTATCAACATACCTGCCAATTTTTTCACCTTCCAAATATTCAATCACAAGAAAATTTTTACTATAATCTATTAATTTTGGTCCCACACCATAGCGATTTGTTATTTGAAGTAGTTGGGCTTCTTTTTTCAAATTTTTCCTAGGGGAATCATTTCGTCTGATTTTAACTGCTACTTTTTTTCTTCCTAATTTACCCAAGACTACAATTCCCACGTATCCTTTGCCCAATACGCTGATAGTGCCAATTTTCAGTTCTCCTTGAAATGAAATGTCCTGTATACCAAGCCCTTGCAGCTCTTTAATTCGCGATTTTATCTGGGCTTTAGTACCCCTCGGGTAAACCCAGATGTTAGAATTAGGCGGTTCAGTTATTTTGCTAATTTTAATGAAAGATTGTTTCATCTGTTACGGCAATATTTGCAACTGCTTCTTTAATGGATTTATTTGATACTTTGTTTGCGCTAATGATTTTTACGCCTGTTATGAAATCTTTTTCAAGCCCCTTAGGAATACCAGAGTTTTTTAAATTGTTTTTCAAAAGATTTTTTAAAAATAATATCGCATCATCATATTTTCTTTTCTGTAACGATTTAATTTTACCTTTTTCATCAATCCACATAAGCTGGCTTTTTTTGGAATTAGCTAAAATAAATTTTTCACAGTGAGCCTTGCTAGAAATTTCTGGCCCAATCCGAACTAAACTATTTTCAATTTTTTTTGCATGTAGTAAAAAAACCAATGCCGCATTTTCCTTTTCATCCTTTATTGAAGAATTTCTTAAGACAGTAAATCCGCCTAACTCCAACTGAGTTTTTAGGGCGTTTGATGCGCGTTTTATTTGACCCCAAATAATATCATCACTTCTATTTTTAAATCTAAATTGTACAACGATTATTTTATCAGTGTTTTTCATAACACGTTTAGAAATTGGCTTGTTAAAAAATTTCTTAGAGGGCTTTTTCAAAAATGACCTACTAGCTAAAACAAACTTTCCTAGACTATCTATTGAAATTGCAGCACCAAGATTTCTGTTGCTGTCAATTGGGTCAATTATTACAATGGGGGAATCAAATTTTTTTTGAGATCTTCCAATCACTTGTCCCTTTTTCATCTCTGAGATTTTTTTGATTGTTTTTTCAAAGCTGCCAAAATGGGAAATTAACACTTCTGATGTATATCCGCTAAATCCTTCCTTGGCTATCTCTGCCCCATAGGCTCTGATATGCAGCAAAAACTTCTTGAGAATTCTTACTTCTTCCTTCATAGAGTCAGATAATTTTTGCGACATGAATTTTGTATGATGTATAGATCGGTCTGCAGCACTTTTCCATTCTCCCTTTTTGACATTATAGCATGGAACAATGTTTACTTTAGTTCCATCAACGACCGCTTCTACAAACGGGTGCTCAGCATATCTAGTATACGGCTTGAATTTTTTTAAAGACTGAAAACCTATCTTTGTTCCAAAGTTTCTAAAATCTTTTTCAGATGTTTTTTTGTTAAATTTAACAAAAATATCTATGTCAGCCTTTTCTGGCAGCCATGTACCCTTTGCATACGAACCACCAAGCTCAAAACCAACTATAGGATATTTTTTTATATTTTGACTTACCAAGCCGCATACTTTTTTGACAACACGCTGCTTTTTTTGCTGTAATTTTTGTGATGGTGTCACCACTTTTTTTGCATAATTTATGATCGAACTCATTTCTTTCCTTTTACAATTAATAGATCTGTATAAATTGGACCGTTGGGCGTAAGTTCACTTTTCTTTAGTTTAACTTCAGAGATTACTTGTTTTCCAAAATAATGTGTGGAGAATTTTTGTAGTTCATTTGAGACATTCTCAATTTTCTTTTTTACTCTAAATATGGTAACATGTGACTTGAATTTTTTATCAGGCTGAAATCCAAGTTGTGATAATTTCATGCGTATCATCTCTGCTAATTTTTCAAGCTCATCAGCACCCTCATTTGTTCCAATCCAAATCACTCGTGGGGAGCTAGGCTTAGGAAAAACACCAACGCCCATAAAACTCACTGAAAACGGAGTAAATTCAAGGGAACTAAGCTCACTAGAAATTTTTCTTACCACCTCCTCCGAGACTTCTCCTAAAAATTGTACAGTGAAGTGCATATTATGAATCTCTACAGGTTTTGCCTTGATGTTTAACTCAGCTTGAACTTGACTAATAGAATTTAAAACACCTTGGTCACTTACTTCAATTGCAACAAAAGTTCGCATGATGTATTTTTAAAATCATATTTTTAATCATTATCGGTAGACTCATAGACTAGAATTCATAAGCAATTTCATCTTGGTAAAGCTAATAGTTTGCTTGACTGGCATGCCAGGTTCTGGTAAATCAACTATTGTGTCTGCATTGAAGGCAAGGGGTCTTGAGGCTTTGAATTTGGGTGATGGTGTTCGTGCTGAGGCAAAAAAACGTAACCTGGAGCTAACTGGAGAGAACCTAGGTAAGCTGATGTTAGAATTACGTGATAAAAATGGGCCTGGCGCAGTTGCTAACTTGCTTACAGAACAAATAAAAAATTCCAAATCTGAAGTGATTATTATTGATGGTGTAAGATCAACTGCAGAGATTGAAGTTTTAAAAAATGTTGGCACTGTAAAATTATTATCGATAGAAGCATCAGCTGACACTCGCTATAAATTTCTGGGGGGTCGTGGGCGTTCAGACGATCCTGAAACAAGGGAAAAATTTGAAGAGCGCGACAAGCGAGAGATTGGCGTTGGAATCGGCAAATCCATGGAAATTGCGGACGAGATCATTTCTAACAGCGATATAACACTAGATGAACTTATTGAACGCGCATACATAGTAATTGAAAAATGGATTGAAAGTTGAGATCCTTAGATATCGACTGTAAAATATCTGCTTATTGCGCAATAAATCCATCAGAGGATATTGATAAAATTCGAACAGCCGTATCAAACGTTCTGATTGACATGGATGAGAAAATTGTAGGGAATTCCCTAATTGCAAACTCGAACAATTATGAATCCCTGTCAAAAATCTATGAAATAATACGAGCAAAAAACATCAAAAAAGCATATCGTCGCAATCTAAGGCAAAATATTGTAGATGATTCGACCTGGTTTTATCTTAATAAGCAAGCTGCATTTGCTAACGTCATAGCACTATGTGATGAAGATAACCAATCTCCTTTGGGACCGATAAAGATAGTGTTACAATCAAAAAACATACGGGACGTAATAGACTGGTTTGTTCCTTATGAAGAATAATGTTTGCCCTAAACAACATCAATTTTTAATTGATCATTAGCAGCTATTACAGAATTATGAATAGCCTTTGCCTCGTTCAATAACACCTTTTCATCTTTATACCTGGCAGAAAAGTGGGTTAAAATTAAATTTTTAACATCAGCATTTTTTGCAAATACAGCTGCTTCTTTTGCTGTAGAATGGCAAGATTGAATTGCTTTTTCCCTCAATTCATCTGAAAAAGTTGAATCAAATATTAGGTAATCACAATTTCTAAAAAATTTTTCTAGTTTTTTTGTAGGACGAGTGTCACCAGACACGCCAATCTTCTTTCCAGATATGTTTGGTCCCATTACCTGGGAAGGTTTTATTGATTTATTTTCAATTGTAATTTCTTCTCCTTGTTGTAACTTATGCCATAGCTTTCCCTTTGGAACGCCAAGTGCAGAAGCTTTTTCAGGATAAAAAGTTCCTGGTTTTTCTTTTTCTTTAAAAAGATAAGAGAATGTAGTAACAGAGTGCTCAGCCTCACAAGCATGTACTTCATACTTTTCTTCACTTACAACCAGTCCTTCATTTATCGGTGTTATTAAAACTGGAAAAGATAGTCCAAAATTCATAATTTTGGTATTTGCTGCAATGAATTCTTCAATACCTTCAGGTCCGTAAATTTCTATTGCTTCAGTTCTTTTTTGTAAAGTCATTGTTTGTAAAAATCCTAGAATTCCAATAATATGGTCTCCATGTAGGTGAGTAACAAAAATTTTCATTTTTTTATTCCAGCCAAGACTTGATTTTAGATAAGAAGTTTGCGCACCTTCACCCGCATCAAACATCAAGATTTCTCCTTCTCTTACCAGACAGACACACGTAGTGTAGCGCTCAAGTGTTGGTTGTGCACCTGCGGTTCCCAAAAAAACAAGTTCCATCATTTTATTGAACCGATTTTGCTAAAATGCCTGATATATCAACCTTTGATGTGTTTCCAGGAATAGTATTAGTGCTAATTATACGTGACACTCCAGCCTTCCTGATTTTCTTCTCTGCACCCTCCACAAGCAGCCCATGAGTACACGCAACAAAAACCCGTTTACATTTTTGTTTCTTTAGAAATTGGGCAGCTTTGATAATGCTGCCACCAGTACTAATTATATCATCAACCAAGATCAAATCTTTTCCTTGAACATCCACCTTAGCAGTTTGGATACTTACTCTTCCAGTCTTTCTATCTCTGTGTTTTTTTAACACGATAAAATCAGTTTTTAAAAGAGAGGCGAATTTTTTTGATCTCGAATAGCCTCCCATATCGGGCGATACCACAAGCGGGTTTTTGAGGTTTAATTTTTTGAAATATTTGGCAAGCTCCGGGATGGCAGAAACATTTTCTGTAGGAATCTTAAAGTGATTTAATGCAATATTGCTATGAATATCAACAACAATCACTTTTTTTGCCCCTACTGACTGTAGCATCTTAGCAACTGCAGACATAGTAATCACCTCTCCATTGAGAAATTGTTTATCCTGTCTGGCATAGCCCATATAGGGCATAATTGCAAAAGTCCTTGAGGAGACCTTTCTAACCTGAGAAATTATTGATAATGTCTGTAATAGGTTCGTATCTACTGGGGGGTATGTAGACTGTACAACTAAGATAACACTTTTTTTTGGAATCTTTTGTAATGTAACCTTGCTTTCACCATCTGGAAAAATTTTTGTTTCAGTTTTTATGTAAACTGCCTTAAGCTTTCGCGCTAATCGCTTTGCTAAATCCTTAGAGGCACCTCCCCCTATGACGGTAAATTTAACCAATATTTCAACGAACTAAAACAGATTCTTAAGTCTTCAGAAATTTCTAATCTTCTTCGGCACTAGCCACATCTCCAATACCAAATTCATCAACGACTTGTTTACGCTTATCTTCACGTTCTGCAATCTCATCTGCCTCTCTCTTTTCATCTCCTTGGTAAACAGTTTTGATTGGCCACGGTATTCTAATATCGTATTTTTTAAACTCTTCATACATGATGACCCGTAAATCACTTTTCATTTTAAACTGTGAACCATAATCCCTAACATATACAAGGACAAGAAAATCAAGAGCTGAATCGTTGAACTTGTTAAATCGCACCGTTGGCTGAGATATA
>JYMV01008167.1_pt1 | contig 13652 bp, 14 predicted proteins | sample 338911 | NCBI WGS metagenome assembly JYMV01 (sample SAMN03354496, study PRJNA234377) | hydrothermal vent metagenome | biome: Deep sea; feature: Hydrothermal plumes at the Eastern Lau Spreading Center, Western Pacific Ocean; material: Seawater | place: Tonga | collected 2009 | depth 2000 m m
ACTTTTTCAGTTTTTTTAAAGTTACGCTCTGATGCAATATCGCTATTTACAGAAGCAGTTGCGGTAATGCCGTGCTCACCAGTCTCATTACTCTCTTCATTAGGTAAATAAAGATCTACCATTTGAGTGCTGCCAATATATTGACTGGAAGGGATGATGGCTAAATTCAGGTTAGTGTCATTTGGGCGAGACTTATCAAATAGAGCAATAGAGTGCTTATTTGCATCTACATTGATGCCCCTCCACCCTTTAAACCAGAGCCATGCGGTGTTAGAGTGGATAAACGGGTGGTGCGCCCCAAGGTCAACATAAATACCTTGTTTTTTGCTGCGAAGGAAAAGTTTGCGAATAACAACATCTTCTGCCCATTGCCCAGTATGACCCTTGAGCTGCCCTTTTAGCAATGCAGATAGAATAGTGAAAATTTTTTTCATTGTATTGCGGGAGTGAATATTGGTTTGAGGTCGTGCAGTAAATTTTAACACTTAAATAAAAATTAAATAGCATAATGAATTACTTGTTGCCGGATATTCTTTTATATAAAGTAATATATTGCTCAATAGTGTTAGAGTAATCAAAAGGCGATACTTTATCTTTGATTTTCTGGCGTTCTATAACTATATCTTTACTTATAACTTTGTTTAGGGTTGTTGTTAATGCGTTACTGTAACCAGTTTTAAACATGACGCCATTCAAGTCCAGTATCAATGTGCAAAACTCTCATTTAACCCTCCATAAGGACCAAAGTTTAAAGTATTTCAATGTAGAGCTAAAGCCAGACAATACCGCCAAAACAAAACCCTCTTTTCCATCAAGAAATCCTTTTTTAATAAGATACATTTTTATAAATTTAACAATACCACTAAGCACTGCATATATAAGTGTTGTTTTCTTTCCTTTGTCGAATAATTTTTCTGCCCCTAGCTGAGTGTAGAGATTAATCTTGCCAATATGACTACTGATAGACTGATACGGGTAGTGATATAAAAGAGCCTGAATGGTGGATGCATTCTTGCTATCCATCACTACTGATTCATGAACGCTGGCATCGTTAAAATTACCATATTGTTTATTGAAGAGTCTAAGTGGGTAGTCAGTTTGCCATCCAGAATATTTAATGCGTTTTTTTAGATAATAAGAGACTCGCTTGATATTAAATGCATGAAATTTTGTTGACCGAGTTAATTCTAAAATTTTGTTTTTTAGTTCACTAGTAACTTCTTCATCAGCATCGATTGATAAAACCCAATCATTGGAAGCAGCGTTAACACCAATTTGCTTTGTCAATCCAAATCCTAGCCATTCAGCCTCAATAATTTTGCAATGATAAATTTGGCAAATTTCGAGTGTCTTGTCAGTTGATCCGGAGTCTACAACAATAATCTCATCTGCCCACTTAACCGACTTTAAGCATCTCTCAATGTTAGATTCTTCATTTTTTGTAATGATTGAAACGGATATTTTATTCATATCTTTTTTGCGACACAAATTATATAATCAGACAATGCTAATTTTTTTATTATACGAACAAAGATGTAGTTAAAAAAGTTAACTTTACCATTGGTAATAGAGCTGGGCCATGATTCATAATGTACAGTTTCAAACCCTGATTTTGTAAGAATAGCTTGTAAACTTTTTCTATCGAAAGCATAAATATGTGCAGGAAATCCAAAGTGCTTGTATCCTTTTTTTAATCCTCTTTTATGCAAGAATCTTTTAAACCTAGTACTTATACCACCATGATGAGGTACATGAATAAATATATAGCCACCTTGTTTCATGTGGTCTCCACATTCAGTTAATACTTTTATTGGGTCATAGAGGTGTTCTAAAACATCCAGTAATAAAACACCGTCAAACTTAATATCTGACTGATAATTTTCTAATTGCATATTATGGACTGTAATACCAGTTTTTTCTTTGGCAATCCTTGCGCCAACAGAACTTATTTCAACCCCTTCAGAATAATATCCATTTTCTTCTAATGATTTAACAGTTAATCCAATATCACAACCAACATCCAAAATAGACGAACCTTTATTTAAAAACTTTTTAACAAGGTTGATATTTTCTTGTACTAAATAAAAATGGAATTCTTTATTGTTTTTCCAATTTTCGTAAGTCCAATCATCGTACTTAGCTAGATCTTTCCAATCATCGCCCTCATACAAGGAAAGTAACTCTGTTTCTATTAATCTAGGTGATGCATACTCAATACTACATTGCAGACATTTATAAAAACCAACACCATCATCTCTTTTATGTATTAACTCTTTTCTTGCGTCGCCACCACATGTTGGGCAACTAACTTTTTCGTATTTATTATTCATAATATTTTTTTATAAGTATCAAGTGTCTTATTTGTTGTATTCTCCCAATTTATTGCTTGAGACTTTTTAAATCCATTTTCTGAAATTTTATTACGTAATTCTAATTGATTATTTAGTTTTTGAATGCCCATTGATATTTCTTGTGAGTCTATTGGATTATTAAGGATAATAGCTTCTTCATTGTCCAAATGTTCACTAAACCCACAGTAATTGGCGCTACTTACAATGACAGGTAGTTTGTGCGACATGGCCTCAAGCACAACCATGCCATAAGTATCACCAAGTGTAGGATGAATGAGAGCGTCTGCTATAGGATAGAGTTCGTTCATATTCTTAACCACACCTATAAAGTGAGTATTATTTTGTACTGAAGGTGAGTTTATTTGGATATCTTTCGGATTGCCACTGCCTGCAACAACAATATGAATATTTTTATTGTTTAAAATTTCTAATGCTTTAATAATAGCTGGCAAACCCTTTCTCTTAAAACCATGAGCAACAAACAGTAGTACGAATGCAGATACTGGGATATTATGTACTTCTTTAAAATTTTTACGCAATTTAGCTATTTTTTCATCGCTAGTTGGTTGAATTTCTATGCCAGGATGGGCAATAGTAATATGATCATTAAGTCTGGGATAGCTTTCTAGAATATTACAAGATAAGTATTCAGAGACGCTAATAAAATGCCGATTAGGCGATACTTGCATTTCCTTATTTTCTAGCCATAAGTATGCTATTTTCCTAGGACTTAATAATGTGTTTGCCCAGCGCAATACCTTTCTAATACCTTTGGATTGTGCCCATTTTGTTCTTACACATGGCACATGTAGAGTGTAAATATTGGCATGTGTGGCCATGTCATGGGAGTGCACAATATCAAACTTACCTTGTGTGGCACGTTTAGTTAGGTGTGAAAATAATAATTGGTTGATATATCTTGGTTTTTTAAACCATTGTGGTATTTGATGAAAGGTAATACTTTCTGATGATTCAGAATTATGTTGTGAAAATACATGAACTTCGTGAAGTTTACTAAGCCTATTTGTTAACTCTACACAGTAGCGCTCGGCGCCACCACCAGAGATACTATAGTTGCGAATCAGTACTGCAATTCTTAGCTTTTTATCACTCATGCTTGTCTTCATACCTGCTGAGGACTTTCATTAAAAATAAGTGGACAAAGGTACGATGTGTAATTGGCACCCTTGGCAAAGTTAACAGATTGTCATCAGATTTTGCACGACCACGATTAACAGTTGTTGCAGTGCTATAACCAGCATTCTTAGTAAGATCTACGATTTCATCATCGTAGCTACCATAAGGATAACAAAAGTGATTAATCGAACAATTAAATTGCCTTTCAAGATCAAGCTTAGATTGCGTGATTTCTTTAGTGGCTGTTTCTATATCACTCTCAGCAAGACGCACATGATTTTGAGTGTGTGACCCAATCTCCATGCCACCGTTAATCCACTGTTTAACTTCATTTTCATTCATTAATGGATTTTTTGGGATGCCTTTATTAAGATCCCAATGATTAATGCCACCAATATTTTGACTGATAATATAGCAAGTGGCACTAAAGTTGAATTTTTGTAAAATGGATAATGCGTGAGTTAAGTTATTCTTAAAGCCGTCATCAAAAGTAATACCAACAACTTTCCCTTGCTTTTTTCCAGTTAAGTAGGGTTGTAGATCACTCATACTTAACCCCTTATATCCCAGTATTTTTAATAACCACATTTGCAGCTTAAATAATTTGGGTGGCACATGTAAACTGCGCATCATAGTACCTTTTGGCATGGCTGCAATGCTGTGATACATTAGAATGGCTATGGGTTTTTGTTGCATTGGTCGATTATATCAAATATATCCAACTCTACATTTATAATAAGTCATTATGAAAGTATTAATCGAACTCCCGACTTGGCTGGGTGATTGCGTTATGGCTACGCCCGCTATTGAGAATATCGTAAATTTTTACAATGATGTAAAAATTACCTTTATTGGCTCTTTTGTATCAATTGAAGCGATGAAAAATCACCCAAAAGCAGTAAAAACAGTCGTTTTAGATAAGAAATATAGTGTTTTATATAAAAATGCAAAGGGTTTAGAGGATTTTGATGTATTTTTCTCATTTAGAAGCTCTTTACGTACAAAATTTCTGAAATTTTTTATATCGGCAAATAATAAGTATCAATTTGATAAAAATAAGTATATCGATTGTCACCAGGTTAAAAAATACAATGATTTTGTTAACAATAGTTTGAACATTAACTCAAATCCTGGAAAGTTAAAACTCTACAATCACAGTCAATCTTCAGAGGTGGCTCAGAAATCATTCTTGGGTATTAACCCTGGTGCATCATACGGCAGTGCCAAACGTTGGTACCCGCAAGAATTTGCCAATGTTGCTAGTAAGCTAGCCAATCAGTATGACATTATTATCTTTGGCGGGCCGGGTGAAAAAGATATTGCAGCGGATATTGAAAAATCATTGATTAAAAATGGTGTTAAAAATTATCAAAATATTGCTGGTAAAACCAGCATCTCTGAGTTGATTGGGAAAATATCAACTCTTAGTTTATTTATTACTGGTGATAGTGGTCCTATGCATGTGGCCGCTGCTTTTCAAGTGCCTACAGTGGCAATATTTGGCCCAACTAAAGATGATGAAACCTCACAATGGATGAATGAAAAAAGCGTCATTGTAAAAAAGAATTTAGACTGCCAACCTTGTATGAAGCGCACTTGCCCCTTACAACATCATAACTGCATGAATTTAATTAAGGCAGTAGACGTGTTGCAATCTATAGAAAAATTGAGTTTAAACTAAATTTTATTATAAGTATCATCTATTAGCACAACACACAACACACAATATAATATATGGCTAGTGATTTTTTAACTAAATGGATAAACTTTTGGGTATTTATATTTAGTATTACAGTGCTGTCATATTCTGGCCATGGTGGTCAGTCAGCGATTGTACTATTGTTAACTATGCTGTATGTTGTAATTGCAAAGCGTAAAGAGTTAATAAAGCTCGTATTACATAAAGAAGAAAAGATGTTTATCTATCTTGTACTTGCATTTTGGGGTTGGCAGTTATTTGGTGTTTTGTATCAACCTTTAGGCTTTGAGTTAGAAGACATTAGGGCTCAACTTCGGGCCTTCGACTACCCAGCACGCTGGATATTACTGTTGCCTATATTCTTCTTATTTAGACGTTTCTTGATTGATTGGAGAGTGATATCTATTGGGATGAGTATCGGCGTGTTTATTACTGTTGGTATCGCTATTTATCAAGTGCACTATCTAGGTTTAGAAAGAGCTACTGGAGGTGTGAATAACGCCATTCCCTTTGGAGAGCTAATGGTGGCAGTTGATTTATTGCTTTGGATGCTCATGATCTACGCATGGAATAATGGACGTAAAATTATTTCGTCTATATTGTTAATTTCCAGTGTTGTTGCTTTTTATGGCTCGCTATTATCAGTTACTAGAGGCGCATGGATCGCTTATATTTTTATGATATTTATTTGGTTGGTGCACGCTTTAAAAAAGAGTGTGCGCAATAACAAGCATTTGTTTTCTTTGCCAGTTGTATTGAGAATATTGTTTGCAATATTAGTTTTTTATATAGTAACACAGACGCAACAGTATAAAGTTTTAGAAAGGAATACCAAGGTCACAATCACCGCGCTATCATATTCCAATTACAATAATGCTACGAACGGCAGAATGTTGATTTATAAAGACTCTATAAACTCTATTAAAAATTATCCGTTTGGGATTGGTACGGATAACTTCGCATCTATTAAGCAAACTGCCGATAAGAAAAATCAGGCTCACAATGAGTTGCTAAATATATGGGTTGAAAATGGCATACAAGGCGTAATTACATTTTTATTGCTATTTGTTTATTTATTCAAATACTTCTGGAAGTATTTGAATCATAAACAAGAGTTGGTGGGAGTTTATGCAGCCTGCGGATTAATGCTGATTACGAGTTATGCAATATTTGGACAATCTCAATCCATATTTAGTCACCATGCAACCTTAATTTTCTTTATTTTCTATTTGTATTTTTTTGTTGCTCAAATTCAAAAAATAATTAAAGATGACAAATAATACTGGTCTTCTGTATTAAATTAATTTAAAACTCTTAACAAAAAATACCGATTAATAATGAAAAAAACTTTACAAATTTTATTAGATTCAGGAGGTGTCGGATGGATTTTGGAGGTTCTGGCAAATAAATGTTATACGGAGTTAAAAGAAGACACTCGTTTTGATGTTTCACTAAAGGTGGGTCTGGGTGATCCTGGGAAGGATGTGTATATTCATTTCATATATTTATCAGCGCAAGTTATTCCAGGTGCAATAAATATAGTTTATGTAACTCATGTAGATAGATGGCATAAGGCCTTTCGATTGATACGACTTGCAAAATCTAAAGCTCATTTTGTTACTATGTCAACAGCCACCCAGGAGTTGGTTAATAGGTATATTGGCACGGCAAATATTGTAACTCAAATCCCAGAATCTCTACATTTTAAGTATTCTTCAGCGCACAATAATAAAATTACTTTCGGTATTTTTTCAAACATATATCCGGATGGGCGTAAAAATGACAAAATTATTATGGATTTTTTATCTATTGTTAGTGATTATTCAGACAATGTTCATGTGATTATTATGGGTACAGGATATCAAGATATTTTAAAAACTAATATTCAAATATCATACGAGTATCTTGATTCTGAATTTAATTTACAGGCCTATAAACATAATTTAGATAGATGTGATTACGTTCTTTATTTTGGCAAGGATGAGGGGGCGATTAGTATTTTGGATGCCACTACATTAAACAAGCCCATTATAGCAATTAACCAAGGCTATCATGGCGATATACCTTTGTCAATTTATTCTAAGCTGTGTCAATCTCCTAAGGAAATGCTTAGTGTAATTAGGAATGTATGTATTTCCGCCACTAAACACTATGACTATATTGATTGGGGCCAGTTAGTTGATCGTTCACTTAGTGCAAAACCAATTCCCAAGCCTTCTTTTTTAAGATTTTTTGCTATACCGTTTGTTAAAAATGAATTCTCTATTGAAGGAAGTGTTAATATGAAAAAGTTGACAAAATTTTTAAGAAAAATTCAGGAATTTAATAAATAATATGATAGAAAATATATCGCATAATGGGCAATTAATGTCAGTAATTATCAGGTCTCAGTATCATGCTCAAGGCATTAGTTTCTTTACACCTGATGATTTCTCTCAGCAATTGGCATATATGAACAGAGAGAAAGGGTATGTTATACCGCCGCATGTACACAATCCAGTTAAGCGAGAGGTGAGTTATACTCAAGAAGTGCTTTTTATTAAGAGTGGAAAAGTAAGGATTGATTATTTCGATAATAATAAAAAATATCTAGAAAGTCGTATGTTAAATCAAGGGGATGTCGTATTACTTGCATGTGGAGGGCATGGGTTTTATATGTGTGAGGATAGTGAAATTATTGAAGTCAAACAAGGGCCATATGCTGGCGATAAAGACAAGACAAGATTTAATCCTATTTCAGATGACCAAGTGAGGCTAAAGTAATGGTGGCGGTTAATGAGCCGTTGTTAGATGGCAATGAAAAAAAATATTTAAACGAATGTATTGATACAGGCTGGATCAGCTCCGAAGGCCCATTTGTCGAAAAATTTGAAAGTCAAATGGCTTATTATGTAGGGAGAAAGTTTGCCACTGCATGTTCAAGCGGGACAGCCGCTCTTGATATTGCTGTAGCAGCATTAAATTTACAAAAAGGCGATGAGGTGATTTTACCTTCATTTACAATCATTTCATGTGCTCAGGCGTTAACCAAATTAGGTGTTAAACCAGTCCTGGTAGACAGTGAATACGATACTTTCAATATGAAAGTGGATGATATTGAATCGAGAATTACTCCAAAAACAAGAGCTATCATGATTGTTCATATTTTCGGATTGACTGCTGATGTGGATCCAATTATTGATCTAGCAATGAAATATAAACTCAAAGTGATTGAAGATGCTGCTCAAATGCATGGGCAAGAGTACAAAGGTCAAAAGTGTGGTAGCTTTGGAGATATTAGTATTTTTAGTTTTTATCCAAATAAACACATAACTACGGGCGAGGGTGGGATGGTTTTGTGTGATGATATTTTTCTAGATAAAAGGTCAAAATATTTAAGAAATCTTTGTTTTGGCGAGCAAAGATTTATTCATGAAGAAGTTGGGTTTAATTATAGAATGACAAATATGCAGGCTGCATTAGGCGTTGCTCAATTAGAAAGAATCGATAAAATTGTTGAAAAGAAAAGATGGATAGGAAATACATACAATAAACTATTGCAAGATTTAAATATGATTAACCTTCCAATCAAAGAAACCAGTTATTGTGAAAATATTTATTGGGTGTATGCAATTACCTTGAAATATAATTTTTCCAAAACTGCTGAGCAGGTTATGTCAGAACTTGGAGAGTTAAAAATTGGAACTAGGCCATTCTTTTATCCAATGCATCAGCAGCCCGTGTTTAATCGTGCCGGGTTATTCTTACAAGATAAGATGCCAAATAGTGAGAAGCTTTATAAAAGAGGGTTTTATATTCCTAGTGGCCTTGCATTAACAAAAGATCAGGCGTTTAGAGTTTCTGACGCACTACATGAGGTTTTATTATGAATCAATTTGGAGATTTATATTCCCAATACTACGACCTGCTCTACCAGGACAAAGATTATAGTGCAGAGGTTGACTACATTGATAATTTAATTAAAAGTCATTCCAATGAGGCTATAACAATTTTAGATCTTGGCTGTGGTACCGGAAAGCATGATGAGCTATTGGTTGATAAAGGTTACACAATTCATGGCGTTGATATCAGTGAAGAAATGTTAGATATAGCAGCCAACAGAAGAAAAGGTAAAGAGGATAGGCTGAGTTTTAGTCAATCAGATATTGCACAATTAAACTTAAATCAAAAATTCGATGTTGTGGTTTCTCTCTTTCATGTGATGAGCTACCAAAGTACCGGTGCCGCATTAGATAAAGTTTTTTCCGGCGTTAAAGATCATTTGAATGATGATGGTTTGTTTATTTTTGATTTTTGGTATGGCCCGGCAGTTTTAACTGACTTGCCTAAAACGACAATCAAAAGATTGGAAAATGAGCATATTAGAGTAACAAGAATAGCTGAGTCTACCATGCATCCTCGGTTGAATACGGTTGATGTAGAATTTGATGTCTTTGTAACGCAAAAAGAAGGTGGAGAGTCAATAGAAAAGAAAGAGCTTCATACAATGAGATACTTCTTTGACACTGAGCTTGAAATGTTATGCGATAAATATAAATTTAACGTTGAAGTAAAATATGGTTGGCTGAATGATACAAATCCTAGTTTTGATACTTGGAATGTCGTATGGGTGTTAAAAATTAAGAAAACGCCAGGTCAATTAGATGACAAATAGTATGACCAATGACAATGTGCATTTCTTGGATGCGTGGTGTATCCTCAGCAGGAACGACTAAGTTAACATCACATAGAGTATTCATCTCACCACCATCCCGACCACTAAAGCCTATGGTCTTGCAACCCAGTTCTTTTGCGAGACTTAACGCACTAATAACGTTGACACTACTACCTCCAGTACTAATGCCAATAACTACATCACCCTTATTGGCTAATGCCTCTACTTGACGATCAAACACATGGGCATAGCCGTAGTCATTACCAATTGAGGTGAGTGCTGAGGTATCAGTGGTGAGTGCAATGGCCGGGAGACCTTTACGCTCAACTTTGTATCTTCCGACTAATTCCGCAGCAATATGCTGCGCATCAGCCGCACTTCCGCCATTGCCAAATATTAAAATCTTTCCACCATTTCGAAGACCATCAATGCACAAACTTGCCGCAACTTCAAGTGGGGTGGCAATGCATTCTAGTGTTGCTTGAGATGTTTTTAGATGTTCACTAAATTCGAATTCGATGATTGAACGCATAATTAATTTCCTTGTTGGATTTTCTCAATAGTCCGTGTAGTACTCTTTCCATCAACAAATTGTACCAGTTTTAGTTCATCAGCAATATCTTGTCCAACGACTTCTTTTCCCTCGTAGTCGCCACCTTTTACTAAAATATGCGGTTTAACAGCTTTGATTAAGTCGTAAGGTGTGTCTTCTTCAAACACTACAACATAATCAACCGCCTCAAGTGCAGCCAATATATAAGCTCTATCAATCTGTGCATTAATAGGGCGCCCTTTACCCTTTAACGCAGTGACAGACCGGTCAGAATTAAGCCCTAATATGAGTATGTCACCATAACTCTTTGCAGTTTCCAGGTAACGTACATGGCCTGCATGCAATATATCAAAACAACCATTAGTAAAGATAATTTTTTTACCCCTAGCTTTTAACTCTTCACTTAGTGCGGTAATCTCAATTAACGTTTTGATGTGCTCATCACTCGTTGACTTGTTAAGGCTTGATTCGTACTCAGCAATTTCATTTAAAGTTGCGGTAGCACTACCAATTTTTCCCACAACAACGCCCGCTGCCAAGTTGGAAAACTTAACCGCATCATCAATGCCATAATCACACGCTAGTGCAAAACCCAAAGAGGCAAGCACTGTATCGCCCGCACCAGTAACATCAAATACCTCTCTAGCGACGGTAGGGTGTGTGCGCAGTTCATCATCATAAATTGCCACTCCTTGCTCACTAAGAGTGATGAGAGAGATGGTTAAACTACATTGTTTTTTTAGTTGAGTGATAGCTTGAGTAAGGCTAACCTCATCTTTAATATTAATTTGTGTCGCTTCACTAGCTTCTTTTTTATTTGGTGTGAGTAGATAGGCGCCTTTATATTTTGAATAGTCCAAGCCTTTTGGGTCAACTATCACCTTCTTGTTGTTTTTATTAGCAATGGAAATTAAAGATTGAGTGAGTTTTTTGGTAAGTACACCCTTGCCATAATCTGACAATAAAACACTATCATAATTCGAAATAATGCTAGTATAAGAGTCTAAAATCGATTTTTGTGATTGGTCACTAATCTCATCAGTGCTTTCACGATCGTACCTGACTATTTGTTGTTGCGAGGCAATGATTCTACTTTTTTTACTGGTGATTCGATCTTCTTGCGTGATTAAATATTGAGTGTCAACCTCAATATTATTTAATAAAATTTTCAGCTCATCTGAAATTTCACAGCCACCAACCACACTAATAACACCAACTTGTGTACCGAGCACGCGTAAGTTATTGATGACATTACCAGCACCACCGAGCACAGTGTTTTCACTTTCAATATTGACGACTTGCACCGGCGCTTCAGGAGAAATTCGTTCGCACGAGCCCCATAAGTAATGGTCGATCATTAGATCGCCAATGACTAAAATTTTTGGCTGTTTTCCTTGCAAATCAATCATGAAATATCAGTACCATGAGAACGTTTAATTTCGGGAATATACGCTTTAATACCCTCTTCTAGGCTAATAATAGGTTTAAAGCCTAAGTTGTCATGTGAGGTGCTAATATCGGCTTGGGTGTGCATTTGGTAGCCATCATATGGGTTAGGAATATATTCATTACCTAAATCGGTCCCTAGTTCTCTTTGCAAAATATCAGCAATATCCTGGAAACTTCTAGGATTGCTGGTGCCGACATTGTAAGTACCATTTTGTTTAGGATTGCAGGCTTTAATGTTAGCTTGTATCACATCTTCAATGTTAATAAAATCTCGTAATATTTGGTCTGAGCCTTCAAATAGTTTCGGTGCTTTGCCGTTCAATATTTGATGCCCTAGCTGAATCACCATTGATGAGGTTTTAGCCTTAAAGTACTCGCGTGGCCCATATACATTAAAGAATTTCAAACCAACAATTGTCATATTAGGATTCTCTTTACTATAGCGATAAGCAATCTGATCCATCATATATTTACTAAATCCATAAGGATTTTCAGGATTTTCCTTACCGACAGTTTGTGGCGAAGGTAGGCTACCATAAGTTGCAGCAGAGCTTGCATACACCATGACCGCATCATCATCTTTGGCTTTATTGAGCAAGTCGTAAAAAGAGTTAACATTGGTTTGCATGACAATCTCTTGATCATACACACGCGTGTCGGAAATCGCCGCCTGATGAAACATGTAGTCAAATTTATAATCATCTAATAGTGCTAGATCGGTCTTACTATTAATATTACCGCACACTATATCACCCGTAAATCCGATCAAATTTTTATAATGACCAAAGCTTTGTAAGTTGCCATTAGAGAATGTTGCTTCACTTCTAAAGCAATCAAATATTACCACGTGTGAATTAGGGTAGTTTTCTTGGAAATAAAAAGCCAAATTGCTACCAATAAAGCCCGCACCACCAGTGATTAGAATAGTTTTTTCGTTGAAGTTTATATTGTTATAGAGCATATTTTAAGAATTGATAATCAATTATTTAAAGTTTAACCGAAGTTTATAATACTGTTAAAATTTCTGTATCAAATATTTTTACTTTATTTTAGTATGAAAGACACAAGTCGTAATAACCTTAATGACGAGATTAGTTTAAAGGAAATTTTCTTATTTTTATATAATGGAAGACTCGCTATTTTTAGCATAACTGGAGCTATTGCCATGGCTTCAATTGTTTACGCTATGATGATTACGCCTGTTTATGAAGCTAAGATTACATTTAAGCCAATAAGCCACTCTAATTTATCAAAAATAAATAGCAGAAAGTATTCAGAACTGAAAGAATATGACCGGACTTTTATTGCTGGACTAGTTAAAGATATTGCACATTCAAATCAGTTGATAGCGAATATTTCAACCCCTTTACCTCAAGTAGACGCTCAAAGTGTAGCGCCAGATAGTCATTATATAAACAAACTTAAATTTGAAGAAACAAAAGAAACAACTTTAGTCTCTATTCAAGGGGGCGATCCATCACTTATAGCAACTTATTTGAATAATTTTGTTTACGCTTTAAATAAGCAGACATTAAGCGAATTAACACTAATTGAAAAGAATAGAATTTCATTATACCTACAAAATCTCATAGTTAAAAAAGCAGCAGAGGTGAATAAAGTTAAGAGCTTAAATTCAGAGAACTTATCTAAATTAAATATGAATATTTCAATGGCTAAGGCATTAAATAAAAAGAAAGGTTACTTGTCTCAATTGACGAAAGACTCACGACTTTCAGGAATACAGTCTTTGCCCGTTTGGTACGTCCATGGACAAGATACTCTGCACTTAGACGTGTAACTCATGAGCGT
>JYMV01036446.1_pt1 | contig 13651 bp, 12 predicted proteins | sample 338911 | NCBI WGS metagenome assembly JYMV01 (sample SAMN03354496, study PRJNA234377) | hydrothermal vent metagenome | biome: Deep sea; feature: Hydrothermal plumes at the Eastern Lau Spreading Center, Western Pacific Ocean; material: Seawater | place: Tonga | collected 2009 | depth 2000 m m
GTGAACAAAATAGTTTTATTCCAGTGCGTATTGCATCATCGTTAAAATCAAAAGTTGGCTGGTGCAAGGCAGGCATATCAGATTGACCGTGTGGAAGTAGCCCGAGTGCGAAAAAGCAAGACGGGACTTCTTGGCAGTAATAGGAAAAGTCTTCGCCACCCATTACTGGTTTTTCGAATACTTCAATTTTTTTCGATTCAATTGTTTTGTTTGCTATGTCGAAAAATTGGTCAACTGCTTTCTGGTCATTCCGCGTGACTGGATACCCGTCGCGCAAATCAATAGTAGCAGTGCAACCGTGAGCTGTTGCAATTCCGTTGACGATTTCAGTAAACCGTTCTTTTGCCATCATTCCTGTTTCTTTTTCTAAGTAACGCATTGTTCCAACAAGTTTTACTTCTTCAGGAATGACGTTGTGAGCAGTGCCACCATTAAATTGCGTAATGGAGACAACCAAAGAATCTAGCGGGTCGGTGTTTCTCGAAACAAGTTGTTGTACTGCAGTAACAACTTGCGCTGCGCATACGATTGGGTCTTTGCAATAGTGTGGAAATGCAGCGTGACCGCCAACCCCTCGAATCGTAACGGAAACGCCGATATCTGCAGCAAGCATTGGGCCTGGTTTAGTTGCAACATGGTGTAATGTAAGTTGTGGCCAACCGTGTAATCCAAACATCATGCCTACTTCAGGTCCAAGAAGTTTCCCTGTAAGACAGCCATCAAGAACCATTTGTTCTCCGCCAGCTCCACCTTCTTCAGCGGGTTGAAATACAAACGTAACGGGGTTTGGGAGTGCGTTTTCTTTAGCGATACACGAAAGGACTTTGGCTGTGCCTAATAAAATAGTTGTGTGCCCATCATGTCCACACGCGTGCATGCAACCATCGTGAACAGATTTCCAATCAAATGTATTTTCTTCAACGATTGGTAGAGCGTCAATATCTGCGCGTAATCCAACTGCTTTATTTCCCTCACCTGCAATGTGCGCTAGGACGCCAGTGCCTTTGGCTAAGCCGGATTTAAACGGTACATCTATTTCTGCAAGAAAATCTTGAATGACTTTGCTTGTTCGGTTTTCTTTGTAACCGAGTTCTGGATGTGCGTGTATGTCGTGTCGTAATGCTATGAGTTCATCGAGAATCGCATCAATGTGTTTATCGATTGTAGTATTGCAAGTATTATTTACACTCATATTTTTAACGCAGAGAGACCGCGTTCCTTTCGTTGTTCATTTAACCAAACAAAGGCCGCGGGCTCATGTGTAATAATTTTTAGCAATTGTGTTGAAGAAATTTGTGATGTATCAGCGGCGATACGCATATCGAATTCTGAAGCAAATGCAACATCGAGTGCTTCTGCAAGTATGCAAGGGTAATCGCGATGTTTAGGATTTATAGCGAGTTGATTCCCAGATCGTCTTTCTTCCCACAATGGAGTAGATACAAATTGTTCAAGAGAGATATCCCTTCGTAAGCGAATTGCAAGTGTTCGGCGTAATCGGCTTATTGACATCTTGCGATTTTCACTTTGGCGTCTGCGTTCGCTTGCTTCTCCAGAAATATCTGTTGGCATGTGCGTTGCAGTGCAGGCAGTCGCCTTGCGATTGCGGTGTTGGCCGCCGGGTCCACTGCTTCTTCCGAAATCAAAAATGACATCCTTCAAAAGTGTTTCGTCGTCTAGCATTGCTGGGTGAACGCCTTCAATAATTCGATGCCCTGTTTGTTCAAAAGCAGAAAGTGGGGGAAGGAAGTCATTGGTGCGGGCAGTTTTTTTGTTCTTGTGCATTTTCATGGTTTCTTAAGATGCAATACCTTTTGGTGAAGCAGTAACATTGAGTTGGTCACGGTGACCAATCTCAAACAAGTGGTATCCGAGCCCTGCAATCATCGCTGCGTTATCGACGCAATACTTGATGTCGGGTAAGTGGATTGGAATGTTGTAACTGCCTGCGATTGAGGACAGTTTTTTACGCAGAAGCGTGTTTGCTAAAACACCACCTCCTGCGACAACACATTGTACCCGATTGTTGCCAAGTGCGTGTTGAATTCCATTTATAATTGTATCAACGGCGGCTTCTTGAAAAGAAGATGCCCAATCAAAAATTTCTTGTTCACTTACTTCGGAAATAGCTCTTGGGAAAAAACTTTTTCCATCTTTACGAATTGGATTTCCTCTAACGCCGTACAAGAGTGCTGTTTTTAAACCGCTAAAAGAAAAATCTGGTCTGTTCCCCTTTGTTTTTGGTCTAGGTAATTGGTGTACAGGTGTGCCTTTCTTTGAAGCGGCATCTATTAATGCTCCGCCAGGCCAACCGAGACCAAGTATTGATGCTGCTTTGTCAAAGGCTTCGCCCGCGGCATCATCAATTGTTTTCCCTAAACAAACTGCGGTGGAAACATCTGAAAGTAATAAAAGTGAAGTGTGTCCACCAGACACAACAATACCAAGGGCTGGGTACGAAATATCCGCACCGTTCAATGCAGGGGCGCACAAGTGTGCGACGACATGGTCGACGGTAATAAGTGGTTTGCTTAATGTCCAAGCGAGTGTTTTTGCTGCAGCGACACCAACGAGAAGTGAGCCGATGAGTCCAGGGCGATTTCCAACTGCGATGGCATCAATGTCATCCAGTGAAATGTTTGCGTTATCAATGGCTTCAATTATGACAGGAAGGATGCGTTCTAGATGTGCGCGACTAGCAATTTCAGGAACAACCCCGCCGTACTCAATATGTAATTCATCTTGTGAGGCGACAACATTTGAAAGAACCTCGCATCCATCTTTTACAATAGATGCAGCGGTTTCATCACAACTTGATTCAATACCTAATATGAGGGTCATTTGAACAGTACCCGAGTTTGTAGTTACTCTTTAATGTTGTTTTCTTTTACTTCTGTTGTAGATTCAAGGCGTAGTGAATCTAGCGCATCTTCAATATTTCCACTGGTTACTCGCCATGAGCCAATTGAATTGCCATGCTCATCTGTAAGTGTGACAACGGCGTTGTCTAGGTTTGTGTCTTTTGGAATGAGTGAAACCTCTTCCTCGTCTAGTTCAGTTTGCAATGCAGCAAGGCGATCGCTAACTTTAACGAGTTCTTTAAGGATTTCGATGCGTTCAATTGCAAGTTCAGTCACTGCTTCAGTAATGCCAGTGGCCACTGGATCTTCCTCAGATAAAATTGGCCAATCGCCAGTTTCTAATTTTTCTCGCAACGCAATAACGGCTTGTACCAGTTGATGGTCGTGTAATGTGTTTTCAATCCAATCGATATCCCCACAAGCGGATGCTTCTGGCTCATCAGCAGTAATAATCGTGAACGGTTCACGGCTTTTAATTCGTTCAGTTGTTTCTTCTCTGGTTTCAAGGATGACAAGTCCTTCATTTGGATCAACGCCCCAAAGGCCAGAATCTTCAGAAAGTTTTTTGTCGATGGTCCTTCCGTTTGCCAAGTCGTATCTTGCAGTTGTAAATTTCAACATTCCACCAGAAGTTAACTCAAGGACTTCCTGTACTGATCCTTTACCGTATGTACGAGTCCCAAGGATTGCTACTCGGTCATTTGCTTGCAGACTGCCCGAAACAATTTCCGAAGCAGATGCAGAATTGTTATTTACAAGAACAATAATCGGAACATCTTGAAGTATTTGTTTTGAGTCTGCATTCCACGAACGAATGGGGTCGACTCTGCCAGTAACAGTCACGATGGTTCCACTTTCTAAAAACATGTCAGAAATGTGGATAGCGGCAGAAAGAGAACCGCCTGGGTTTTCCCGCAAATCGATGACAAGAGCCTGAATGACACGTTGTTTTTCCGCTGCTTGAAGAGCGTTGATTAACTCTAGAGGAGTCGTATCATTGAATTGAATAATGCGAACGTATGCAATTCCATTTTCTTCATCGAGGCACCATGACCAATCTTGATTGCGACGGATTAGTCCTGCAATGCTTTGCGATTGAATATGGCCACGGGTGATAGTAATTTCTTCTTTTGAATCATCTTTATGTCGAACAGAAACAATAACATCCGTGCCGGCTGGTCCGGTGAGCCGTTCGATCAATTTTTCAATAGTAGCGTTGGTTGCTGGTTCGCCGTCAATTTGTTCAATTACATCTCCTGCACGAACACCTGCTTTGAGGGAGGGCGAATTTTCCATCGGAGAAATAATGTACAACTCGCCGTCAATCATTCGTACTTGGGCTCCAATGCCAGCATAATCGCCTTCAAGGTCTTTGATAAATGCTTCTTCTTTTTCGACAGGAACGAATAAGGCGTATGGATCATCGAGTGATTCAATCATCGCTTTGATAGCAGATTCTTGCATCGCCTCTTCATCAGGTAGATTTAAGTGACGGTCGATAAGGACTCCTCGAACGTCAATGAGTGGGTCGAACCACTCGTAACTTGGCGTAGAACTTGAAATGGCAATGGAAAACTGCACGATTGCAAGCGTTGTAAGCAGCAATAATAATACTGGCATGAGTCGAGATTTTGGTGACATGCTCTTAGTCCTTATCCCCCAATCGTAGATTCAACAAAAAGTATTCGTATCGTATTTAATTCTCATACTACAATACCACGACTGAAAGAAAATCGCGAGTAAAAATGGGATACGAACAAAGAGAAGATTTAAATGTTGTAGCAGAGCGCGCAATAGTGGTTGCGTTGACACTACGTGGGGAGAGAATTTCTCTAGATGACCGGTTTGAAGAAATCACCGCATTGACAGAATCTGCTGGTGGCACCGTCGTTGGTCATATAACACAAAAGCGAAGATTGCCGCATGGCAAGACATTTGTTGGTAAAGGTAAGGTTGTAGAAATAAAAGACCTCGCTGATTCTGTCGATGCTTCCATTATTATTTTTGATCATGACATGTCACCGTCCCAAATTCAGAATCTCGAGGAAGCAATCGGGCGAAAAATAATTGATCGAAGTGAACTAATTCTCGATATTTTTTCTAGTCGAGCTTCAACTACCGAGGCAAAGTTGCAAGTTGAAATTGCGCAATTGGAATATACGTATCCACGGTTGCGAGCGATGTGGGATCACCTTGGTCAAGTGACAGGCGGAGCGCCGGTTGGGATTGGTACTCGAGGTCCTGGTGAGCAACAAATCGAAATAGATAGACGATTAGTGCAACGAAGGCTGAGACAATTGCGAGGTGAACTTGATGAAATTCAACAGCGATCCATACGAGAAGTTGAAAAACGAAACAACGATTACTTCACAGTTGGCTTGGTCGGATACACAAACGCAGGAAAGTCCACTCTTTTTAATACATTGACTTCTGGAGGTGCATGGGCTCACGATCAATTGTTCGCAACACTTTCAACACGCATTGAACGATGGGAACTTGGTGGTGGAACTGGCGTGATGCTTTCGGACACAGTTGGATTTATTAGAAGACTGCCACACCATCTTGTTGCAAGTTTTCGTTCAACTTTGGAAGAAACGGTGCATTGCCAACTGTTATTGATTTTGCTTGATGCATCCGACCCATCTGCGATGTCGCAACTTGATACTGTTGAATTGACATTGAAAAAAATTGGCGCTGAACATCAGCCACGTTTGTTACTACTAAATAAAATTGACAAACTTGAAGATCCTTCAGATAGATTGGTTTGGGTTTCACGATGTCCTGATGCAATTCAGATTTCATCTGTTACTAATGACGGAATTGATATTTTGTCAGAAGAAGTTCGGATGGTTGTAATCGGTCCCGTTCGCGAGGTTTTAATCTCATTACCTACCCGTGCAAGTAAAGCAATTGACTTTCTAGAAAAGCGTACGGAAGTGCTAGAACGAGCTTGGGAAGATGAAAGATCGTTGTATACCGTATGCATAGGGCGCAATCAAATAGAGCAAGTTCTTTCCCGTGAGAGGGATGTATTGATTGACGGTGAGCAAGCAACCCTAGCGATTGAATCGCTCTGGTCGACTCCATATAAAATAGGTGACTGTTGCCATCTACCACCTCACCGATTAGATAGTTAAACTATACGTAATGTATAGGAGAGAATTTTGACACCTAGCGATTTCGGTTTAGATAAATTTTCGCATGATTTAAACCCAGCAATTGTTGGGATGATTCGTGCTTGGCAAGGGGACCCAGAACTTGACCGACTTTACCATCGGTTACAAGCAAGGAAAAAACGTCGGGGCTTTTTAGATTCCTTTGCTGAAGCACTCGTTGCTCTTCACGCACGAAAGCGCGGTTGTACTATTTCGGTAGAAGTGCCAACTCCATCAGGCAAAACGTGCGACCTCTTATTAGAAAGAGACGGCGTGAAACTGTATGTGCACGTCAAACGATTAGGAGGCCGTAAATCAAACCACCACCGTCTTAAAATTTCTTCCCGTCTTAGAATTCTTGAATGTATTCCGAAGCCTTGGATTGTAAAAATCCGTTGGAAGGATGGTTTAGATGATGAGTCGATGCAAGAATTTGTTACCGCAGCAGCTACTTTTATTGAAACCGCTCGGTTGGGTGATGAACACGTTGTTCGCAATGCAAAGGGCATCGACATTGGTGGTGTTAAGATTATGGCCCCCAATGATGAGAAAAGAGTTTCACTTGTCATCGGATTGCCAACTGGATTTGTAGATGAAGCGCCTAGAATTGCACGACTATTAAAACGAGCTCAAAAGCAATTTATGCCGAAGGAAGCGAATTTGATTTTAGTTTGTACTCCAAACTTCGAAGGTGCCAACGATGTTGGGAACGCGTTGCTCGGTTCCTACATGGAGCGTTGGGATGTCAACCCAGAAAAGGGTTTTCGAGTGGCGCATGGAAGGGGAGATGATGGTTTTTGGCAATCGAATCACATGTTGGAATCTCATATGGCAGGTTGGTTCTGGCTGGCGCCGATGTACGGTGATTACCAAGGGAAAATGTGGTTACGGGATGGGTGTGATTTACCAGATGATGTTGTCGAACTTGCGAAAGATATATTTTCAATGGAGTGATGTCTTGGTAGAATGTCGTGTTCTCAATCTATATAAGGAATAGAATCATGGCAGACCCCCGCTACACAAAACTCGCAGACCTTCTCATCAACTACTCAACTTGCTTGCAACAAGGAGAGCACATTTTAATTGAGGCATTTGATATGCCCCATGAAATGGTCGTTGAACTTGTAAAAGCGGCAACAAGCGCTGGAGGCCATCCACATGTTGCAATTCGTGATGCGCAAATTATGCGTGCATTGCATGAAGATGCGAGTGATGCCCAATTCGAAGTGTGGTCCGATTACGATTTGGAACGCATGAAGCGAATGGACGCATACCTTGGTATGCGTGGCTCGCACAATGTTAGTGAAATGAGTGGTCTTGACGCTGAACGTCAACAAGCATGGGGAAGAATTTACGGAACTCCTGTGCATATGAAACAACGCTTGAATCACACTCGTTGGTGCGTACTGCGTTGGCCGACTCCTGGGATGGCGCAACTTGCAGGGATGAATACTTCTGCATTTGAGGAGTTTTACTTTAATGTATGCACGCTTGACTATAGCTCGATGGCTGAAGCAGCGGAAAAACTTGTCGATGTTATGAATGCAACTGACAAAGTACACATTCAAGGTCCTGGCGATACAGATTTAACTTTTTCAATTAAAGACATTCCGGCGATTCCATGTTGCGGTAAACTGAATATTCCAGATGGTGAAGTATTCTCTGCGCCAGTTAAAGATTCAATCAATGGTGTCATTCACTACAACACGCCATCGATTTATCGCGGGCATTCGTTTGAAAATATCCGTCTTGAATTTAAAGATGGGAAAATTGTCGGTTGTAGCGCAGATCAAGGCGGAGAATTTCTAGATGACATCTTTAATTCAGATGAAGGTGCTCGGTACGTCGGTGAATTTGCAATTGGATTTAATCCTTATATAAAGGAAGCGATGAAAGACATCTTGTTTGATGAGAAAATCGCTGGCTCACTCCACTTTACTCCGGGTAATGCTTACGACGATGCTTGTAACGGCAATAAATCGGAAGTGCACTGGGACCTCGTACTCATTCAACGCCCCGAATATGGTGGTGGGACGATTTCGTTTGATGGTGAAGTCATCCGTAAAGATGGGGTATTTGTCAATAAAGAGTTGCTCGGTTTAAACCCTGAAAACTTGATTGGACAACCCTGTACGGTCTAATTTGAGCCCTATAACGATTGCAATCGGTACAAACGGCATCGCTTTACCCATCTAATTCTCGATAGCACGAACCATCGTTGAGTTCCTATAGGAGCAAGTCGATGTTTGCGGTATGGAGCATAAAAACGCATGGAAGAATAGTCGTACCCTCCTCCTTGGTGAGGTACTTGTAGAACAGGGATTACTTAGTGAACTTGATGTTCGTTCAATACTTGAACAGCAACGCAAGACGGGTAGACCCTTTGGTGAAATCGCAGAGAAACTCTGTAACATTTCAACAGAAGCAATAGAAGAAGCATGGTCGTTTCAATACGCATGTAATGCACCTACGATTGACCCGTTGTCTTTTCTACCTCGAAGAGAAGCAAAAGCATTAGTTAGTTCTCGTCAAGCATGGCAATTTCGTTGTCTTCCGATGAACATCGAGGGCAATACACTTGTTCTCGCAACAACTCAAAAGCATTTACAGCGTGCATTAAAATTTGCAACAAGAGTGCTTGATCGTCCAGCGTATTTTATGATGACTACAGAAGCTCGATTGGCAACGGCATTAAGTGAGCATTATCCACTTGGTGGAATGAGTGCAACAAATGACACGATGAAGCGAATGATGCATAAAATGCGAACGGATCGTTTGCGAGAAGCAGGTTAATTTATTCAAAAACGACAGCGCGGTTGGCGTGGACGATGATTCTGTCTTCTAAATGCCAGCGTACTGCACGCGCTAGTACAGTTCGCTCTATATCACGCCCCTTGTGAACTAAGTTTGAAACGGCATCTTTATGCGAAACGCGAATAACGCCTTGCTCGATAATTGGGCCAGCGTCTAATTCTACCGTTGCATAGTGCGCAGTCGCACCAATTAATTTAACACCTTTTTCGTGCGCTTGGTGGTACGGTTTTCCACCAGCAAATGCAGGTAGAAAAGAGTGATGTATATTGATTATTCTTTCTTCATAACTAGAAATAATTTTCGGACTTACTATTCGCATGTATCGCGCGAGTACAACTAAATCAATGTTGTTTTCATTTAGCAGTTTAAGTTGTTCTTCTTCAGCGGCACATGCGTCATCGATTGGTATGTGATGAAACGGGATATTGAATTTTGCTGCAACGTCTTGTAAATCAAGATGATTAGAAATAACGAGTGAAATTGAGCAGTGGAGTGCTCCATCTCTTTGGAGCAATAATAAATCGTGCAGGCAGTGATCTTCTTTTGAAACGAAAATCGCAACATTCCGCATTGCTTCGCCCCACTTAATTTGTAAATCGAGTTGTAGTGATTCAATGAGGGGGTTTAGCGCGAGTTGAAACGATTCTTGGGTAGCGTTTTTGTCAGTCCAAGAAACATGAATCCTTTGCAAAAAAGTGTTCGTAGATTCTGATGTATATTGTGCTGCGTCTAAAATGTTTCCGCCCGTATCGTGGATTGCTGACGCTAAGCGGGCGACAATGCCTCTTTGGTCTGGGCACTTGACAAGAATAACGGCTTGAGAAGTATTTTCCATAATGTCGTTCTAATGGCGAAACCCGGACTTGAACCGGGGACACCTGCATTTTCAGTGCAGTGCTCTACCAACTGAGCTATTTCGCCGTAATTGGAATGGAAGCGTACCCTACAAAGCAGTTTGAATCAACCGTAGATATGGGTAACCTTGATGTTTCCGAGCAATTCTTTTCGCACATCTTCAAGTGCAGGGAACGAAGCACGCCAATTATGCGCTATTTTTGGATCAATCGATGCCGAAATCGTATGGTTCCCAGTTTCAGGTGCTTCTGCGAGTACTTCACCAAGCGGCGAAACGATTAGGGATGAACCTCCCCAATGTGCAATCGCATCTTTGCCAGATCGATTGCATCCAACGACAAATGCTTGGTTTTCAATTGCACGAGCAGTTAGGAGTGTTTTCCAGTGGTGAATCCTTGGTAGTGGCCAACTTGATGATTCGGTAAAAACATCGACTCCCTCGATGGCTGCAAGTCTCCATAATTCTGGAAACCGTAAGTCATAACAAATGAGCGGGCAAATAGTAATGTCATCTATGTGTAGGATGAAAAGTTCATTTCCTTCATCGTAATGTTTGTTTTCACCAAGTGGATTACAAATGAATACTTTTACGTAATTTGCAACGATGCTTCCATCTGGTGAGCAAACTGCGGCGCAATTTTTTGCTCGTTCTTTAGTTTTTTCAGCCCAACCTGTTTGTATCCAAACACCGAGTTGTTTAGCTAGCGAAGAAACCCACTCTAGTGTGCCAATATTTGTAATTGCATCGATGTCCATGGACCAACCAGTGTCAGCCATCTCTTGTAGAACGATATAATCGTTTTTGCAGGGTTTTGCCTGTTCAATGAGTTTCTCAATACATGCACGCGTGGCCTCGTAATCGCCAGAGAAAACATCATGTTGGATTGCGTGGAATTGCATGCGTATGAAGGTCTGGGAGGAGGGGTGCTAGCAGTATGTGCCAGTTTCTAATGAGAAGGGCGACCGACGGGACTTGAACCCGCGACTTCCAGGATCACAACCCGGTGCTCTACCAACTGAGCTACGATCGCCATAGGGGGGATGGGCAGAGTATCCGCAACGGGGGCGTTGGTCAATATCAACCCGTAATTTGATGCAATTTCAATAGAATAACAAACACAAAATGACATTGTGTTAGGTAGAATATGCGGTTTCAGTCAAACGAATCAAGTCCTTTTTTAGATATGAGAAAACCATGAAAACTGCAATAAAAACGCTCGATTTTCCCGGTGTGAACATGCACTCTAATCTTTCAACAGCCAAACTTGTTGAAATCTCACTCGCGCGTGGCGAAGGTGTCCTCGCAGCGAATGGTGCACTTTGTTGCGACACTGGTGATCGTACCGGTCGTTCACCTAACGACAAATTCGTAGAGGACACGCCTGGCGTTCATGATGCGATTGCTTGGGGAAATACAAACCGGCCAATTACTCCTGAAAATTTTGCAAAAATTGAAGCGTTAGCAACTGAATATTTAGGCAAGAAAGAGGACCTATATCGATTTGACGGTTTCGCAGGTGCTGATGAACGCTATCGTCTAAATGTATCAGTTGTAACTGAAGAAGCATGGCAATGCCTTTTCGCTTCAACGATGTTTATTCGAGGAGCTGATCATTCAAACTTTTCTCCAGATTGGACAATCATAAACGCATGCAATTTGTTGATTGAAGAGTACGAATCCTACGGTTTGAATAGCGGAGTATGTGTTATCCAATCAATGGAACAGAAGAAAGTGGTTATTTGTGGTACTCGATATGCAGGCGAAATTAAAAAATCAATTTTCTACGCGATGAACTTTGATATGACAGAAGTCGATGTATTCCCAATGCATTGTTCTGCAAATGTCGACAAGGACGATTCGGCCAATGTTGCACTTTTCTTCGGACTTAGCGGAACTGGCAAAACAACACTCTCTGCTGATCCAAACCGACCTCTCATCGGTGATGATGAGCATGGCTGGAGTGCTGACGGCATCTTTAACTTTGAAGGCGGGTGCTACGCAAAATGTATTAAACTCACACAAGAAGGTGAACCGCAAATTTGGGATGCGATTAAATTTGGTTCCGTTCTTGAAAACATTGTCTTGAATGACGAAACTCGAATTCCTGATTACGACGATGGTTCAAAAACAGAAAATACACGCGTCGCCTATCCAGTCGATTATATTCCTGACGCGATTGTGCCCAGCGTCTGCGGTCATCCGAAAAATGTAATTTTTCTAACAGCAGATGCCTTTGGCGTTTTACCCCCAGTAAGTAAATTGACTTCAGAGCAAGCGATGTATTACTTTATAAATGGGTACACATCTAAACTTGCTGGCACTGAAGCGGGTATCACAGAGCCACAACCAAACTTTAGCCCTTGCTTTGGTGGCCCATTTTTACCACGACCACCCATGGATTATGCCCACTGGTTAGCAAAACGAGTCGAAGAACAGGATTCTCATGTTTGGCTATTAAATACTGGTTGGACAGGGGGTCCTTACGGCACAGGTGAGCGATTTAGTTTGAAATGGACCCGAGCATTCGTGACCGCGATTCTCGATGGTTCGCTCGCTGAATCATCATTTACGCAACATCCAATTTTTGGACTTCATATTCCTGAAACTGCCCCAAACGTTCCTTCAGAAGTTCTAGATCCACGTAAAACATGGGCTGACGGAGATGCGTATGATGCTATGGCTACTGAACTTGCGAACAAATTCAAAACGAATGACCAGAAGTATGACATGACAGATGCGGTAAGAGCTGCCGGCCCAAGAACTTAACAAACTACCTATATTTCCATGCATATACGTTATCGGTCGTGAGGATTGCAATATCCACGCGACCGAGCGTTTTTTCAGCATAAACCTTGCCTTCGGAGTAAATCCACCACCTTGCATTGACGAAGCAATCTCTGTCGTCAACCCGCGTGGAGACGTGGTGTAACTGAACTCTAATGAAAGGTGATTTGGAAATGAATCCATTCGATAAAGATGTATTAACAACAGGTGAAGTAGCAAAGATTTGCAATGTGGCTGCACGAACAGTCAGCAAGTGGTTTGACTCTGGTCAAATTGAGGGCTACAGAATTCCTGGATCAAAAGACAGGCGTATACCTGTGCAATCATTAATGAAGTTTATGCAAGAACACGGGATTCCACTTGACGGCTTAATGGCTGGCAATACCCGAGTGCTTATTGTAGATAGCGATACTGATGTAGTAAATACACTTGAACGTGTGTTTAGTGAACAAACAGAATATATAGTGCATGCTTGCACAAATCCGTTTTCTGCTGGCGTTGAATGTGAACGATTCCGTCCGCACGTCATGCTGTTTGACCTTTCATTTTGTGGTGAAGACTATGCATCCTTTACAAAAGGATTTCGAAATGGCGAAGAAATGCAAGCAACAAAAATTATTGCAATGAGCGGTAGATTGACTGACGGTCAAATAACACGCCTTACATGTAGTGGTTTTGATGGTGTTCTACGCAAACCATTTACTGTGCGACAAGTGATTGACTCCATTGAAAATGCAGTTGCACTTGTTTATTAACCCTTAACTCCTTTCCTTTCTGGTTTCTTCGAACCAGTATGTGATACACGAGCCCGCTTTTAGCGGGCTCGTGTTGTTTGATACAATATGCGTCTATGCACATTGGCATGATTCAACTCAATCCAACTGTTGGCGATGTTACAACGAATACAAATAACATTATTGAAGCAGTTTTGAAAATGGATGCGGATTTAATTCTTACGCCAGAGATGTCAATTTGTGGCTATCCACCGAGAGATTTACTGTACTGCGCTGGTTTTATTCAAGCATGCGAAGAGGCAGTACAACGGATCGCGCAAGCATGTAGTGAGCAGACAATTCTCGTTGGCCATCCTCGGCAGGATTATGGAACTGGAAAAATACGAAACAGCGTTAGTGTGTTGCATAATGGCGAAGTTCTAGCCGTTGCTGATAAACAATTATTAC
>JYMV01052866.1_pt1 | contig 13639 bp, 14 predicted proteins | sample 338911 | NCBI WGS metagenome assembly JYMV01 (sample SAMN03354496, study PRJNA234377) | hydrothermal vent metagenome | biome: Deep sea; feature: Hydrothermal plumes at the Eastern Lau Spreading Center, Western Pacific Ocean; material: Seawater | place: Tonga | collected 2009 | depth 2000 m m
TTTGCTGGTGGGCGTCTTGGCAGTGAAGGGATTCCCGTGGTGTCCCAGGCTCCCGCTTAGCTTGAGAAAAAATCTTGACACTGTGTGAGGCCTGTATATATACCTTTCTTCTTTGACGTTCTCTTACGGTATATAGGTATCTAGGCACACGGTGGCAGAAAATTTTCTCAGTGATCGCATGCCTGTAGTTTGCTTGTTTGTGCCTACATCCGCTTGACTTAATGTATTGCACGAATTACAATGAGGGTATGAGCCCACGAACCGGAAGGCCCAGGACGGGGATCACCCCCAACGTCAGCATCAGGCTCAACCCTGACGCCTACCACGTCGCTCGTGTAGCCGCGGTGACTGCCAAGAAGACCGTGGGAGCATGGCTTGAAGAGGCGATACGGGAGAAAGTGGAACGGGAAGGCTCACCCCGTTAGAATGGAAAAGCTAACAGCGGAAACGTCGATACGAGGAGCGATAGAGCGGTCGGTTAGTCGGTAATTAACTGACGAACCCGCTGTATACAGATAGGGCGGGACTCCGAAAACCCCACCGGTAGAGCGGCCGGCTCATAACCGGTAGGTTGCTGGTTCGACACCAGCCGGGCCCACCAACCAAAGCTTTCAGGGCACCAGTTCGGCATTACAGGGATGAGGAAGAAACGATGAAATTCATTGTGACGCTTGACGATGGCGAAGACGGCTATATCGTGGCGAGCTGCCCTGCCCTGCCCGGTTGCCATTCACAAGAGGAAACCAGGGAAAAGGCGCTTGCGAATATCAAAGAGGCGATCGAAGGCTTTATAGAAAGCATGAGGGAGCAAGGCGAAGCCATCCCGGCGCAAGTGGTGGAAGAGGTTGAGGTGTCCGTTTAGTGACCCGCCTCCCCGTACTGTCGGGAATCGAATTTATTCGCATAATGGAGAAGATAGGGTACACATGGATCCACACTAGAGGCAGCCATATGATACTGGTCCACGAAACTCGCCTGAGACTTTAGGTTCCAAGACATAGGGAGTTGGATCGAGGGCTGCTAAGACGGCTAATAAGAGATTCCGGTCTCGGCCTCGCAGAGTTTGGCGAGTTATTGTAGGTTAGAGCGGCTAGAGCATATCCGGTAGGTTGCAGGTTCAACGTTACCGGTCCCACGACTTCCCAAGACCTTAGTTCTCCCAACAACCCCAATATTAACGCACACAACAACGAGGCTCAAATGGGCACTTTCACCGTTCCACTGGGTGTCGCCGACCTGCAAGGTCAGCGATTCATAGAGCTTGAAGCCTTGGTAGACACTGGGGTCATCTACACGTCTATTCCGGAAGATGTCTTGGAGCGGCTGGGGGTAGAGGTTAGGGAAACTCGTCCATTTGAGCTTGCAGACGATCGAGTCGTAGAATACCCCGTGGGCTACGCCACCATGCGAGTTGACGACCGAGAAGTCATCGCACTGGTCGTGTTTGGACCGCTCGGTTCCGCACCGCTGTTGGGTGCAACCACGTTAGAAACCGCCGGCCTAGGAGTAGACCTCATCCACCAGCGCTTGATCCCAGTCCCTGCTCTGCTTAAGTAGCCACTGTAGCGGGTTTGGCAAACGTCACTTTAGATTCCATTTAAGCCCCTCCGGCGCGGTCAAACGAAGTGAGAATTGGGTGTTATGTTCATTGCTCAAATCCGTAACAAGCTGACACGGCAAGAGGAGCAGATGGAGGATCTGCTCACCAGCAATGTATTCGGACTGTGGCGGTATCTACCAGCGGAATTGGGGTTGCTGCAGCTACTTGAGACTGCGAAGGGCAAGGCATTCCAATGCCTTATGAGGTCGCTGAAACACATCTAGATTTTTGGCCATGGCTACGCGAAGGGGCCTCAAAAGGGTGCGAACCTGACGTTTTGATTGACCTAGTTGGTTCGGACGGCAAAAAATGCCTGGTCCTGATTGAGGCTAAACACCTTTCCGGTAAATCCTCCATCGCCACCAACGTGACCGACGAGCCTCTTCCCACCGACCAACTAGCACGTGAGATGCTTAATCTCCGCTTGTTGGCCCAGCGTAATTCAGCCGACTCACACGCGCTAGTCTACGTGACATCCGATGCTGGTCTTCCAATCAAAGACCTCTCAGACGCCATCACCGAGTTAACAGACAAGACGGGTGTAGGGTCAGCCGATCAGTTCTATTGGACCAGTTGGCGGGTTCTGCCACAAATCCTCAGGGCGGTTGAGCTTAGCGCCCGCGATCCGGTTGAGAAAAAGCTAGTGGGGGATCTGAGGATTATTTTGGACCAGATGGGGCTAGACTACTTCCGAGGTATCTCATCCATGGGATGGAGCCTGGGGAACCAACATTGGTCTTTCAAACAGCCCAGCACAACCTTTTCGTGGGCTCCATTGATTGTCCATCCCTATGTCTTCCGTTCGACGCCCTTGCGTTTTATATGGGGCCGTGGAGGAACTCGAGCATCATTTGACTGGGGGTGGCACGTTGCCAAGTGAGACGGGCAAGCAAATCCTATCTGGTTTGGCGGAGACTCGCCGATTTTTTGGGCAAGTTTCACAACTCATGCAGGCCGCCGACGGTATGCTCGCGGAAGAAGGATGGGAGGCATTTAGCACCAATAGGTGTACGGACCTCACTGGCTCCCTTCTTCATCCACGTCGTTGGATGGCACAGAACATCTATAGATTTTATAGGCTGTCCGACGGGGATAACACCGGAGCTGGAGACGACATCATAATAGTTCTCGGTGTAGTATTGGACCGGGATGGTGCCTGGGTAGGATTTCAGGAACCCTGGTTGACCTTTGGACTATACCAATACTTTCCAGGGCACAACCCTTGGAAATTTCGCTGGGAAGACTGGATTGACGTCCCATTGGAAAATAAGGTTGACCCAGACGGTACATTCTCCACTTGGGACAACCCTGAAAACGATCCAGAAATTGACGAAGGATTACTGCATCAAGCGTATGGGGCAGTACCGTTGGTTTCGATCCAAGATGCGTCAGACATTAAGAACACCGTGGTCGACCCGCTGATCGAGATCGCTCAAGCTCGTATCGCGGGCTTCAAAGGGAGTTGAACACATGCGATAACCGTTAGGTTGCAAGTTCAACGCCTGCCGTACCCACCGCTTTCCAAGACCTCGGCTCCTCAATGGCACTCTATGTTGGCTAGGCCGGGCCACCTGTATTTCCCACCCCACCCTCGGCTCTTCCCATTTCGGGGTGTGTACCATCAGACAAACCCTGGCTACCGCCGCTATAATAAATAAGCCAGGGAGCGGGAACCAGGCCGGCCTTAGGATCGAGTCGTTAGGAACACCCGTCCCGTATGCGCCTGGGCACAGCGGGGTTCTCTCTGGCTTATTGATGCGATTACTGTTGGATGGGGTGGCCTGTCGGGCGACGAGGCCACCCCCCAAATCTCTAGTTTCCGGCTACCGGGGTCTCCGCCTTTCGGAAAGCGGGGATCACCTCTTTGCCGAACAACTCCATGGACTCCATCACCTTGTCGTGGGAGATGGTTTCCGTTTGCATGATCATCATTACCTGGTCGACGCCGATGTCCTCGTACATCTGGACGGTCTTGATGCAGCTCTCGGGGTTACCGGCGATGATGACGCCCCGGTCGGAGAGGACGTTGGCATCCAGTTGGGCGATGGCTGCCCGAGCGGCGCCGGGACCGGAGTCCAAGGACAGACCGGCTTCGGCCGCCTGCTGTTTGTGGGCGTCGTCAGACTGGCGCAGCCAGCGGCTGAAGTCGGCGTTCAGGTCGTCGGGCACGCCGCCCCAGGCTTCCAATAGCTCTTCGTAGGCGTTGATGCGGCCCTGGATGTAGGGCTTGTCCGGCCCGAAGAAGGTTTTCATCGACTCGGCGGCAAGCTCCTTGGCCGCCTGGTCATCCTTGCCGCAGAAGGCGTGGACGTTGTTCCCCCAGAAATTGTTGACGAAGGCGCCCACCGGCTCGGCGTCGGTTATGGCGTCGCGGTAGACCTTAACGTGTTCAGCCAGGATGTCGACGGCGTAAGAGGCTGAGGACAACACGCCGATTCCCTTCTGCGCCGCCAGACGGAAGCTCTCGGTCTGGGTGCAGGCCAGGTACATACGCGGGTGAGGCTTCTGGTAGATCCCGGGGAGTATCTTCCGTGCCGGAACGTTCCAATGCTTGCCCTCCCACGAGAACTCGTCGGATTGCCACATCTTGGGCAGCATCGTCAGGGCCTCGTCCCACCGTTCCCGGGTTTCCCGGGGGTCGATGCCCTGTCCGACCTGCTCGTAGGCGTTGGACCTGCCGGTGCCGAACTCGACCCGGCCGTCGGTGAGTTGGTCCACCATGGCCACCCGCTCGGCGATGTGGATGGGATGGTGGCTGGGCAGGATGGACACGCCAAACCCGATCCTGATGTTCTTGGTCCTTTGACTCAGCGCTCCGAATAGGACTTCAGGACACGGAGATCCGGAGAATCCCATGAGAAAGTGGTGCTCGACGAACCAGAGGTTATCGAACCCCATCTGATCGGCCAGTTCGCATTGGTCCAGGGTTTCTTTGTAAAGGCTGTTCCAATCTAGGTCGTTGCCCTTATAGGGCCGCTGCGTTTCGTACAATATTCCGAACTTCATGTCCTCTCTCCTTGCGTATTTTAGCGGTGGGGGAAAGTCAAACGAGGAAGACGCTCCAACTGATGTGCATCCTTTATCTGCCCAAATCGAGGGCGGAGCCAGTCCCGCAAAGTATACCGCATCATGAGCCGGGGTGGTAATTCGCAGGAACATGGCCGGGTCCCAGTGGGGAAGAGTGTGTTCTAGCATGGAGTTGGCGAGTGGATTTGATGGGTGGCGTTCTGGATTCCCCTTCCGCGGAAGGGCCGAAATGACGATATGGCCCAGACCGTCGTCGATGCAACCGCGGACTCAAAAAAGGAGAGGGCGCCCCGATGAGATCGAGACGCCCTCTCACTAAGCTCTAATCGTGGGAACGGCTATCTAGCTGCTTGCGCTGCCAACACTTCATCCCATGGGCCGGGGAACTGACCTTGTGGTTTGTCCTCGCTCATGAAGATGTTGTCCTGCCGGAACCACTGGCTCCGGGGCGTCTCGTAATAAACCTCGATGCCGTTGCCATCGGGGTCCTTAAAGTAGATTCCCAAAGAGATGCCGTGATCCGCCACCTTAAAGTCAACTTCTTTCTCTTTGATCCTGTCGTAGAACTCCGCCAGGTTGTCTAGGGTGTCTACCCGCCAGGCCATGTGGTTGAGGCCCACGCCTCCCGGCTGTACTCCGGGGGCGTCGTCGCCTACTTGCATCAATGCGACTTCATGAGACTCTTCCAGGTTCGCCGACATGAAAGCGGCGCGGCCGGGAACAAAATCATAGGTGTGAAGACCCAGGATGTCTTCGTACCATTTTTGGGAAAGCTCGGCGTTGCGCACGTATATGTTAACGTGCCCCAGATGATTCGGTGTGTAGCCCATTTTAATTCTCCTGATTCGAGTATGAGCGCCGAGGTCTTTGCTAGTATACCATCCGTGTTCTGGTCCAGTTAACGGCGGGCCCGCGACGGTCTCTCGCGTTTTTGATACCGGCGGGGCAAGGGTTGTTTCAACTCCCGCATCTTGCTGCGCCAGGTATCGTCGTGGCCATGGTTGGGCGTCAATATGTGGGCGTATTCGTGCCATAGGAGACGGGAGGGCCGCCCGGTAGCGGTGTAGATCCGTTTGGCCGACAGGACGCAGATCCAGCCGAAACTACTGTCCTTTTTCATGTTGTGAGCATGAGCCTGGGCCCTAAACCTAGAGCCCGGTCCCCGGTCCACTCAACCGCCGACGAAGACGCCTTTTACCTCGGGCCACCCGGACAGGTCGATACCCTGGTCCATCGCCGATTCCTGTTCAGATTGCCCTTGAACAGGGATAGACACTAAGGAGAGGTTTGCCAGCCAGATTCGGACATGTCGATGATGACGCCGTCGGGTCCGCTGAACTTGACCTCGGCGTTGCTGCGCTCCTTGCCGTTCCCAAACAGCCCGCCCGTTCCAGGCATCATCGTGGCAGTCAACTGCTTTCCACCCGCCTTATCGACCTTCTCGGCGAAGGAATCGATATCCTCCACCAGGAAGCCGATGTGATGGATGCCGCCAAACTCCAAGCCGTTGGCGCCCAGGTCCGCGTCGTCTTCTGTCTTGAAGTTCAGGATGGCCATGTTGAAGTCCCCATCACTGAGGAAGACCTGTCCCTTAGCGTCCCTTCGGACCTCTTCCAGTCCAAATACTTCTTTGTAGAACTCGGCGGTTTTGCCCGGGTCCCTGGTTGTCAGAGCGAAATGCTTGATCTTAACCATGTCGTCTCCTTTCCGTTCGCGAACTTTCGAACTTCGTGTAGCCGGTTGGCGAACAGTATATTACACCGGCGATACCCTATGCAGAACAGGCCGGGCCGAAACATCATCCTCTAGCTCGTTCCACCGCCCGTTGCCAGCCCGAGTACAGTTCGTCTCTTACCTTTGGGTCCATCCTTGGCTCGTAACGGCTGGACAGCCGCCAATGTCGCGAGACAGCGTCTTGGTCATCCCAGAAACCTACCGCCAACCCCGCCAAGTAGGCCGCCCCCAGAGCGGTGGTCTCAGCCACTTCAGGGACCTCGACAGGCACGCCGAGCTGGTCGGCCTGGAACTGCATCAGGAACGAGTTGGCGGAGCCGCCGCCGTCGGCCCGAACGACGGGCACCCTGAGTCCGGTGTCCAGCTCCATGGCCTCCACGACGTCCCGCACCTGATAGGCGATAGCCTCCAATGTAGCCCGGACGATATGCGCCCGGTTGGTGCCTCGAGTCAGCCCAGTAACCGTCCCCCGGGCCTCTGCATCCCAGTGGGGCGCGCCTAGTCCGGTGAACGCGGGGACGAAGAACACCCCGCCCGTATCGGCAACCGCCTCGGCCAGCGCCTCGGTTTCCCCGGCGTCGCGGATAATACCCAGTCCGTCTCGTAGCCATTGGACCGCAGAGCCAGTGTTGAAGATGCTCCCTTCCAAAGCATACTGGGCTTGGAGAGACGCCTGCTGCCAGGCAATGGTAGTCAAGAGACCCGAGGACGAGGCAACGGGCCGTTGGCCGGTTTGCATCAGCAAAAACGAGCCTGTGCCGTAGGTGTTTTTTACCATTCCCGGTTGGAAGCAAGCCTGTCCGAACAGGGCGGCGTGCTGGTCTCCCGCCAAACTGGTGATAGGAATCGGCGACCCGAAGAGGGCGGGGTCTGTTTCGCCGAAGAATCCGCTGGTTGGTAGAACCTGGGGCAGCATTGCCTCGGGTATCCGCAGGTATTCCAGAAGGTCATCGTCCCAGGATTCGGTGTGGATGTTGAACAGCATCGTGCGGGAAGCGTTGGTGATGTCGGTGGCGTGCACTCCTCCTCCGGTGAAGCGATGGAGGAGCCAAGAGTCGACGGTGCCCGCACACAGTTCGCCAGCTTCCCCGCGCTTCTGCCCGTCTTTAGTGTGGTCCAAGATCCACCTGATCTTGGTGCCGGAGAAGTAGGGGTCGATTACCAGTCCGGTCCTCTGTCTGACCAGGGAGTCCAGCCCGTCTAGGCTCATCTGTTGGCACAGTGGAGCAGTGCGCCGGCATTGCCAAACAACCGCCTGCCCCACCGGCTGACCGGTGGTCCGGTCCCACACAACGGTGGTTTCCCGCTGGTTGGTGATGCCCATGGCCGCTACCTGATCAGCTTGAATGCCGGCCAGTGCCATTGCTTCACGGCTGACGGCCAGGGTCGATTGGAACAGTTCCTCCGGGTCGTGGCTGACCCAGCCCGGTTCAGGGTAGTGCTGGGTAATCTCCCGGTCGGCGGTTGCCACCACACGTCCGTCATGGTCAAAGATAAAAGCGGCCGACCCGGTAGTGCCTTGGTCGACCGCCAATATGTAACTCGGGCTATCTAGTTGTTGCGCCATAGAGCTACGTGGCCAGACCGTTGACTAGAGGTTTTCTCGAAAATCGTTGGCCCCGGTGTTGGGTCCTTCGACAGGTTCAGGACGAACGGTAACACAGGCTGCTTCCGTTGGTGGTGATCCAGACGTTATCGTGGCGAACCACATTTAGAAATGAGTTTTTGAAGGAAATGCCCTCGAAGCTTACCGGTACATGGGTTTGAAGAAGCTGTGAAGATAGTTTCTAGAGTGCGCCCAGGCGTGGGCCCGCTTTACCACGGCGAGGGGTATCGCTTCAGCCTTTTTGTGGGTGATTCGCATGGTCTCGTACTTACTCAGCTCGGGTGGAGCGTCGGCAGTGAATATAATCTCGCATTCTTGGGCTTCCAGGTACAACTTCAGCCCCTCGTAGCCCTTTCTGCGGACATTCGGCGTTTGGTAGATGAACAGCTCGGTGCAACCGAACAACTCGTCCACATGGTCGTTGCCAGAACCGCGGCCGCCGCCCTGGCGGATCTGCCGCCGGTTGATGCCGAATTTGCCCAAACTCATGTCGTTTCCTCGCCGTTCCGATGCCGGACCTGCCGGCGGAACTTGCTACGGATAGATGGCCCAGCCTATCCGGTCCGTTTCCGCCTTGAAAAAGTGTCCGTCGGTTGAAGTCACGTATAGCGTGGACCGGTCCGGCCCGCCGAAACAGCAGTTGGTGGGATTAGACGCTGGGACCGGATGGGTTTCTAGCACCCGGCCCGATGGCGAAAAGACGTATATCAAAGGCCCCGGACCGCCATTGGGCCAGCCGGCGGTGGCTACGATGTTGCCGTCAACATCGAAACACATGCCGTCTATGCCTCGATGCACTGCGTTCTTGTCCTTGCCGAACGTGTGCAGCACGGTGTAAGGACCCAGGCTTCCGTCATCGTTGATGGGATAGGCCCGCAGCTCCCGGTCCAGGTCCATCCGGGCACTGTTGCTTTCTGCCACGTAAAGGGTCTTCTGGTCCTGGGACACCAGGATTCCGTTGGGCATGGTAGTGTCGAAGGTCACTCTGGTAACAGTGTAGGAGCCGTCGCCTTGAGGGTCGGCCCGGAGCACCGAGCGGTTATCCAGTTCCTCTATCTCGCTGGGGTCAATGTTGGCAGCATTCCAGGGGTTGGTGAACCAGATACGCCCCTTCAGGTCCGTCGCCAGGTCGTTGGGTGTGTTGAGCTTCTGGCCGTCAACCCGGTCGGCAATGGTAGTGGTGGTGCCGTCGGGCTCGAAGCGGACGATGGAGCGGCCGCCGGAGCAGCAACCGTAGGTTCGTCCCTGGGCGTCGTGGCACAGCCCGTTGGTGTGGTTGGTGCCGTCCCGAGCCTGGGTGATGGCGCCGGAGACGGGGTCGTACCGCATGATCCGGTGGTTGGATATGTGGGTAAAGTAAACGGCCTCGCCATCCCACACCGGCCCCTCGGTAATCCCACCGTAGGGCTTATTAAGCAACTCAAAACGCCACGCCATGAAAAGGCTCCTTCGCTAACGACACGCCGGACAAATCCCGGCTAAACTGCCGCCGATTGTAGCAGAAGGAGCGTTGGGGGGACAAACGGGGGGTTGTTCAGGTCTTCAGGTGATATACGGAGGCGAGCCTATTCGAGAAATTTCTGAAGCTGTGAGCTTAAATCTTCGTGGTCCACAGTCTCACATTCCCAAACCACGAGAACTTTCCAGCCGGCAGTCGTCAGGCGAGTCAGGTGATCTACGTCGCGTTCCTTGTTTCGCATCAACTTAGGCCACCAATAACTGGTGTTGGATTGCGGCATCCGCCCGTCTTGGCATCCCACGTGCTGATGCCAAAAGCAGCCATGAACGAAGATGGCTTTTTGCCGTCCGGGAAATACCAAGTCAGGCTTGCCAGGTAGGTCACGCCTGTGAAGCCGGAACCGGTACCCCATCGCATGAGCTGTTCGGCGGACGCGGAGTTCTGGCTTCATTCCCTGGCTACGAATAGCGCTCATGTTGGCGCTACGGCGTTCGCTTGTGAGCTTATCTGTCATACGCCAAACTTATTCTTGAGCCATTCATAAACTGACCGCTGCTCGTCTTGACCTGCTCGCCGAATTTGTGATAGCAACCGAATCGTAGTCGGCCTCTCGGCTGTGACATTCTTGGCGCCTTGATTACACGTGGAACACAAAGCCCGGAGATTAGACAACTCGTCTTTCCCACCTTGGCTCTTATCTACTATGTGACCCACATGAAGACGAACTTTACGTCCCGTTGCCTGGTCAATATCGCCCGGCGCGATATCACACATTTGGCATGTAAAACCATTTCGGTCGAGAACCTCAGCCCTCAAACGGGCCGAGATCGTACGCGCAAATTCCGGTTGGTATTGGGTCGTCGGCTCTTCCCGTAAGAGGTACTGTCCCGGTTTTAGGTCGGTACTGTCGTGGTGTGAAAGGATTGGCCAGCCTTCCTCGTCTCGGAGTTCTCGAAGGCGCCGACTATATTGAACAGCCCCGTCGGCTGCTGCCTGCAATTCGCTTGATTCAATCACTCGGCCGATATTGTTCAGGAGGTATTGCCTAATCTTTTCTTTGGATCCTACTCGAGGTATTTTCTCACTGCCTTCCCGACAGCAGCGGCTAACCGCACTGGCAACGCATTTCCTACCTGGCGATAGGTCTGTGTCTTGGATCCGATGAAATCCCAGCTATCGGGGAAACTTTGGAGACGCGCCACCATCCGAACGGTCAGGCGTGGCATGCCTATAAAGTCCGGTTCGGGAGGGGAATTTGCCAAACCCAAGCCATCGACACCGAGTTGTGCCCATGCTTGGCGTGCACGCGTCGGCCCCAGGTCTGGCCCTCCATGTTTTTGTGATCCGCCAACAATTGTGGGAGCCAGGTAATTCGCTTGTTCCATCCAGTCTGGGGCACCTTTCCAGCCGCATTCGGCCATGAGGTCGCCTATTGCTGTTGCTACCGTCGGAGATACTCCAGGTGACGGAGTCGGCCAGCGCAGCGGGTTTGTACAATCGCGTCGCAATGCAACTAAGAATGCCCGAGACCGCTTCTGTGGTACCCCAAAATCAGCTCCGTCGAACGACGCCCATTGAGTGTCAAATCCTGCTGTACTCAAGGCTGCATCTACTCGCTCACGAAATGGCGTGAAACGGGGTGCAAGAATTCCTCGTACGTTTTCAATTAAAACCGCCCGGGGACGTACCATAGACACAATCTTGAGCATAGCTGGAAACAGGTCTCTATCATCTTCCCGGCCAAGTTGCTTACCCGCGATTGAGAAAGGTGGACATGGAAGCCCTCCGGACAACAAATCAACCCCGCGCCAGTAAGATGCGTCAAATCTCTGGATATCGACTTCAACTACATTCCGGTAGGGACGATTATGACGGAGTGTCGCGCAAGAGTGGGGGTCGTTATCAAGCAATGCTACTGGTGAAAAGCCAGCCTGCTCTGGCCCGATGGCTGCGCCGCCTCCGCCAGCGCAAATTTCCAAGCAAGTGAGCCCCTGGGCAAGCGTCTTTCTTGTTTTCGTTGAGCCCACGACTTACGCCTCAGCGACGTGTTCTATGAACTGAACTATACAGTTGCAGATGAGAGTGTTCCTTCCACTGACTATGGATCCATGCTATTCGGCGTCCTACCCTATCAATGACGGCAGCGTAAGCATCTACCAAAATCTTTGTCAAGGATAAATTTTAGACCAATCGTTCTAATGTTCACAACCAGGAGATTTCAGCCGACACATTTGCGTTTCGCACCGTTCCGTTACCACCTTGACGTTGTCAGAAATATGAACAAGGCCAAACTACAACTCCGCCCAACCCCCACCAACCCCTCACCATCCCCTCCACTCCTTCCCCCAAATGTTATAATTTCTCTTGTCGCTAAAAGAGGCGTCAGGCTGGGACGGCGCGGGGGGATGTTTGTGGGAGGGGGATGATTCAGGCGCCCGCGACGATGGATAAGCATCGCCGATGACACGTGTATTAAGAGAGTTATTGGAAGCCGTTGTGCTGGCCTTGATTGTTTTTATGGTCATCCAGACCAGCATCCGGAACTTCAAGGTCGACGGCTCCAGCATGAACCCAACCCTGGAAGGCGGCCAGTACTTGATGGTCAACAAGCTGGTCTATTTCCAGTTGGACATGGTCCGTCTGTCCCGCATCGTCCCCTTCTGGAAGGCGGACCGGCCCGACCACCGGTTCGCGGTTCATCCTCCCCAACGGGGGGAGGTCATCGTATTCCACTTCCCCAGGGACACCAGCAAGGACTTTGTGAAGCGGGTGATAGGGCTGCCCGGAGACACCATAGAGATACGAGGGGGCAAAGTCTTCGTAAACAACAGTTATCAGGAAGAGCCCTACATCACCCGCAAGGGCACTTCGAACATGCAACCCACGCGCATGAGGGCCAAAGAGTACTTCGTGATGGGGGATAACCGGCGCAGCAGCAACGATTCGCGCTCTTGGGGGCCGGTGCCCGAGGGCTTGGTCTTGGGAAAGGTGTGGTTCGTCTATTGGCCTTTTTCCAGCGTACAGATGTTAAACAACTTCTCGTGGGCGCCCCAACAGATATTCCGCTGACCGCCGAATTCCAGGCCAGTGATTATCCACAGGTTCCGGTTGTTCGGTATCTACCATCTGATAGGCAAATATACTTGGCCGTTGGAAGCGATACGGGTTCCCAGGCCGCCTGAATGCCGGCCAAAGCCCGTTAGCTGCTAGGCGGTCCTACCAGAATGTCCTGGCCTTCGATCTGCACCGGGTACACCCGAAGATTATCTTCCGCCGGGGGAGTTAGACACTCTCCGGTAGTCACATTGAAGTTCGCACCGTGCAGCGGGCACTCTATCTCGCCACCGTTCAGGTCTCCTTCGGATAGGGCGGCGTAGGCATGAGAGCAGATCTCGTCGCAGGCGTAGATAGTCCCATCCACGTTCGCCAGCAGGACCTGCTCCCCTCCCACTTCAACCGCCATCATGTCTCCCGGAGATAAATCACCCAAATCAGCTACTTTCACAAAGCCCGAGTCGGCCATGAATCCCTCCTCTATTTTGCGCCATCAAGAACCCATCCAGGTCCTGGGACGGCGGGGCAAACGTCGAACCGGTCTCACACCGGCTTCGTCCCCGTCATTTTTTACGTCATGGCGTGCTTAAACCCACAATATTATAGGGCACCCAGTCACACGATTAAAAGTCGGAATCGCCGTAGCGGCCCATATCCATTTCTTCGCCCTTTAGTGGACAGCGAAAAGACGCATTCGCTATAATGGCTCTTGGCAACGCAGCGGGCGTCTCGTTTCGCTAACCGGCCTAGGCCAGGTCACTTCCAAAGTAATGCGCGAACGTTCTTCCCCTGTTTAACGCTGTCTCTCACGGAGAGGTGCCGGAGCGGTCGAACGGGCGCGACTGGAAATCGCGTAGGGGCCTCCAGCTTCTCGCGGGTTCGAATCCCGCCCTCTCCGCCATACCGTCACAAGCTGCAACCATCAGATCCCTTTGGCCGCATAAACCTCGGGGTTGGCGCAGGCCTCCAGTCTTCTCCCCTGAATTCCCGCTACGACGTTTCTTGCCGCCAACAAACACGTCCTTCGTCGAGAATCGATAGAGGCGCTGCCGATGTGAGGCGTGATTACCAGGTTGTCCAGCGTGAGCAGAGGGTCGTCGGGTAGTATCGGCTCCGGATCGGTGACGTCCAGGGCAGCGCCGCTGATCCACCCTTCCGT
>JYMV01026048.1_pt1 | contig 13636 bp, 11 predicted proteins | sample 338911 | NCBI WGS metagenome assembly JYMV01 (sample SAMN03354496, study PRJNA234377) | hydrothermal vent metagenome | biome: Deep sea; feature: Hydrothermal plumes at the Eastern Lau Spreading Center, Western Pacific Ocean; material: Seawater | place: Tonga | collected 2009 | depth 2000 m m
CTGTGTCGAATCCCCGAGGAGTACATCTCGGATACGCGCCAGCGGCTCAGAACCTATCGCGCTGTGGCTACGGCACTGCGTCAGACCGAACTCGATCTGATCGTCGAGGAGTTACAGGACAAGTGCGGGCCATTGCCCCCGGAGACGGGCAGATTGATCGGGCAACAGCGACTACGAATTCGACTCGGCACCTGGGGAGTCCAGAGGATCGCTCCTGAAGAGGGATGGTTGGTGATGCGAGGCGACCCGGAGGCCATTCGTGAGGGAATCCAGGGACTCGGATGGCAGGCGATGGATCTCACCGACGGGACCATCGCCGGCCGCCCAAAGGGGGGCACCGCTCCCACCGACCTCGATGGCATCCTCGAGGTGCTCAACTATCAGACCTCGGCCGGGGTCTAGGCCTGGGCAGGTACCGCGCTCACTTCCGTGTACATCTTTCCGGCGATCAAGGCGCCGGCGTTGATGAACACGAACGAATTGATGACGCTGTATGCGACCAGATCTCCCGGATAAAGCCCGATGAAGTATGTCGGCGAGTAACCGAACACCGCCCAGCAGGCCCAGACTGCAGTACCCGCCTTGATCGCAGTGGCGGGTCCGGCACCGAAGCGTGTGCGTAGGCCCGCATAAAGCCACGCCGTCACCAGGCCGAGACCGACCAGAAACAAGGTCATGATCGTCAACGCGAGGGTGTCAAAGTCGGAATTCAAGCCCGCCCCCTGCGTCGCTTCATTCCAGCGTTCCTCGAACATCTTATGGTTGAGCATCTGTCCGGCGAAGATGACCACGCTGGCGACGATGCCTCCGATCAGAACCTTCGATGTGTTGATGGGAATCATCGATCCTCCATTCCCCTGGGTCAGGGTAGAAGAGTTATTGAAGATGAAAAGGGAGGACCATCCGATTGATCAGAGGCAGTTGTTGAGTTCGCAGTCGATGCTGTCGTCGGTGGGGTCGGCTCCGCAGCTGCCGACAGGATCGGGCACCGCGGGAGAACCGGGCACGAACAGGGCACTCAGCAGGTAGATGGCATCCGGCAGGTTGAAACTACCATCATCGTTCATGTCTGCGGCATCGAGACAGGTCGCCGGCGAGGATCCTGGCACGAAGAGAGCGCTCAGCGAGAAGATCGCATCGGGTAGATTCACCGACGTATCGTCGTTGATGTCTCCTCGTATGAACTGGGTGCCGCCATCTGTGAACATGAACCAGCTGAGAACATCGTTGACCTGGGTGAGTCCTCCTGTGGAACCGATGAAGCCGACCCAGGCGGAATCGGAATCCAGATGCTCCAGAAGATCGATCTGGATCGACATCCTGGGTACAGAAAGATCATCGAGGTATACCTCGAAGGTGTTGCCGATATAGGTGACACGCATCGTTCTGAGGCCGGTGACATTCGGCAGGGTGGTGTCGATCGCCAGGCCTGCGAACAGTTCGTCCGCAGAGTTGGGAGCAGTAGCTCGCCCATGAATCGACAGGTGTTGCACCGGGGGATCATTGAAATTGCCATTGACGTAGGTGTCGATCTCCACGACCAGACTGTTGAGCATGCCGTCGTATCCGAGTGGTCCACCATTGGAGTAGAGTGAGGTGGGAGATTCATTCTGCATGATGAAGACCATCCCGTCCGCACCGCCTGTGATGGGAGTGATCTCGTAGGTAAAGGTCGTGTCGAAACCGTCGAGTAATGCAATCTGATCGGATGTGTAGACCGCTCCAACCTGGCCAGTCGTGGCCGGGGTCAGCCTCACCCGATCTCCCGACTGAGCAGCGCTACCTACCAGTGTGAGACCGGTCATGTCGAGAAAATCGGGGTAGTCGAGGTCTGCTTGAGCTGCCGGAGAGGTTGCCAGCAGGATCAAGGCAAGCAGAAATGAAGCCAGGATTCGCCGAAGCGAATCGGTGCAAGATGACATCGCCATTCCTCCGAGCGGAGAGCCATTCCGCTGGCTCGATGATACCGCCCTGCATGTCGATGACGAAGGAGGAGGTTGGCACCTCGTTGAACTTACTTCACGAGTGCTTCAGAGGCTGCATCGGCGTGATAGGGGATCATCTCGTCGCCGGAAAGAGCCAGTTTTTCACTGATGGCCCGAAGATGATGATCGACACCAATTTCTGCACCGGGTCTGAATCCAGGCACCGTGATGACCTGCGCGAGAACCCCACCAACACCTCGATGAATCAATCCACGAGGCAAGTAAACCAGATCACCGACCACAAGTTTGTCTATTCGAAACAGATGAGAAGTGAGTTCTCGGTCGACATCGCGTGCTTCGATGGCGTCGACATGAGGACTGGTGAGTATCGCAGCTTCAGGCTGGACCATCTGCACCAGATAGAACTCATCGAATCCACCATCGACCGGATGGTAGTGGGTGAAGGAATCGGTGATGCGGACCCGGTGAGCGTTGAGACCATGCCAGATGTAGGGTCCGACCTCCGGCTTCCAGGTCAGTAGTATTCTTCTGTATGCGCCCTCTTCCTCGGCACAGCCACCGGGAGTGTCGGTGATGGTCGGGTCCCAGTCGGGGCGAATATATCCAGGCACTGCATCGGGAGGGGAAGATGGAACCTCGAAGATCACAAACGAGAGGGGAGAGTCGGCGAGAAGCCCTTCACCTGGGCGAAGCACGACGATATCGCCGGGTGTGAGATTGCTGCTGCGGTAGGCAGCGCCGCCAGAGATTTCTGCTCGTGATTCTCCTTCCTGCACGAAGGCTGCACGGGTGCGAGAGTATGGCAGCAAGGTCCTCGAGTTACGCAGGAACGAAACATCATGGCCTGGATTACGGATACGGAATGCAGATCGTAGTGCTGCAAATCCACCCGGATCGCCATCATCCAGGCCCAGATGCGCGATGGAAATTCTTGGAGTGCGATCCCCGCCGAACTGAGGCATTCCGGAACACCCTATCATCAGAAGGGTCAAAAAGATGGGCAGGGCCGGGATTGTGAAGCGTGGTGTGGTATCCATCTCGAGTTCTCCTCGGTTGTCTGGACGCATGAAAGGATCGAAGCCAGGCCCGATCAGGATAACAGGACGATGAGGCGAGGTCATGAACTGCAGAAGCTGCCCGTGGGACTCTATCGATGTGCGATGGGCTAGGATATCGTCTCCCGGTAGGTCCTATGAGAAAACCATGACAACCTGGAGGCTGTATTTTGTTCAGCGAATCAGACGCTTGGCGCCGTGGCCGAGCCATCACACAACTGTTGATCTTGATCATCATCGGGAGCACTTCTTCCCTTCTGGCAGATTCCACGGCGTACATCGGGGCACTGGTGATGCCGGTCTCTGGACCCGCCATCGAAGACGGGGTGCTGGTGGTTCGAGATGGGAAAATAGAATCCGTCGGTGCTCGATCTGATGTGGTGATTCCATCGGGAGCAACACAGATAGATTGTTCAGGCAAGACGATCATTCCTGGTCTGATCTGCACTCATAGCCACATCGGCATGGGAGGTGGAGGCGATGGCTCGGATCCGATTCAGCCTGAGTGCTGGACACTCGATTCGATCAATGTTCGCGCTGCATCGTTTGAACGAGCTCGCGCTGGTGGGCTGACCCTGGTCAATCAGATGCCGGGTTCAGGCCACCTGATCAGCGGCCGAACCACCTATCTGAAACTCCGACGAGGGGGCAAGATTGACGACCTCCTCATCAAGGATGCCGATGGCTGGCCGATGGGCGGCCTGAAGATGGCCAATGGAACCAACTCTCAGCGCTCCGCCCCTTTTCCTGGAACCAGGGCCAAGTCTGCCTCTCTTGTTCGCGAGGCCTACATCAAGGCACAGGAATATCAAGCCAAGATCGAGAAGGCTGTCGATGATCCGGACAAGATGCCTGAGCGTGATCTTCGCCTTGAGGCACTGGTCGAGGCGCTGGAAGGCAAGCGCATCGTTCATCACCACACCCATCGTCATGACGACATCCTCACCGTTCTACGATTGCGTGATGAGTTCGGCTTCCAGGTGGTCCTTCATCATGTCAGCGATGCCTGGAAGGTTGCCGAAGAAATTGCTGCTGCGGGTGCTCCCTGTTCCATCATCGTGATCGATTCACCCGGTGGAAAACTGGAGGCCAGAGACATCCGTATGGAGAACGGAGTGGTTCTGGAGAACGCTGGCGTCAATGTGAGCTTTCATACCGATGACTGGATCACTGATAGCCGCTTGTTCCTCCGCTCGGCTGCACTGGGGGTGAGAGCCGGGATGAGTCGAGCAGGAGCACTGAGAGCCCTGACCCTGTCGGGCGCAGAGATGCTAGGTCTCGATGAGAGAACAGGATCTCTGGAACCAGGAAAAGACGCCGACTTTGCCATCCTCGATGGAGATCCGTTCAGCGTCTACACCCAGGTGCAGGAGACATGGGTCGAGGGCGTTCAGGTCTTTGACCGGTCAAACCCTGAACATCTGTTGTTTGCCGTCGGCGGGCGAGGTGCAGGAGATGACCAGACGTATCAATGCTGTGGGGAACGAGGTGGGAATTGATGAACCTGCGATTCCTCCCGAGTTGTCTTCTGTTGCTGCTGGTTCCTGCGCTTTCAGGTGCCAGCCCGGAGCAGGTCATCGCCATCCGTGGCGGGACAGTCCACACGATGGCGAAACAAGCCGATGGCAGCTGGGCAGAACCGATCGAGAACGGTGTCGTGCTGATTCGAGATGGCAAGATCTCCGCAGTGGGAACCGATGCATCCGTCGAGATCCCTGATGGCACTCGGGTGATCGAGGCAATGGTGGTCACACCTGGGTTGATCGATTCACGCTCCGTGGTCGGTCTCGCTGGCTGGCTCAACTACGACCATGATCAGGATCAGCTGGAACGATCTGCGCCGATGCAACCTGAACTGGACGCGCGAGATGCCTACAATGTGCGCGAGCCGTTGATCGAGTGGGTTCGGTCACTGGGTGTCACGACCCTTCACACAGGCCATGCGCCCGGGCAGTTGATCTCGGGCCAGACCTTCATCGTCAAGACCAGGGGCGACAATGTGGATCAGGCTGTGCTGAAGCCAGATGGAATGGTTGTCTGCACACTCGGTTCGTCAGGATTTGGAAATGATGGAAAGAGTCCCGGGACCCGAGCCAAGCAGATGGCGATGCTCCGCCAGGAGTTCATCAAGGCACAGACCTATCTCGACAAGCTGGCCGCGGCAGAAACTGACGAGGAGAAGGATCCTCCAGCCAGAGACCTACGCAAGGAGGTGATGGCAAAGGTACTCAACAGAGAACTTCCACTGATGATCACCGCACATGGATCTGTCGATATCCAGAATGTGCTGAGGCTTCAGCAGGAACTGGGTATCCGTGTCGTGCTTGAAGGTGCGTCGGAGTGTTACGACTTCATCGAGGAACTCAAGCAGCAGGAGATCTCCGTGATCATTCATCCGACGATGATGAGGGCTTCTGGCAAGGGTAAGAACGCCAGCATGGAAACTGCGGCAAAACTGGTGGCAGCGGGAATCCAGGTCGCCATGGGCAGTGGGTACGAATCGTATGTCCCAAAAACCCGAGTCGTGTTGTGGGAGGCAGCCATCGCCTGTGCTTACGGCTGTTCCTTTGCCGATGCGCTTGGGCTCATCACGGCCTCGTCGGCAGAACTTCTGGGGATCTCGGACCGAGTCGGCTCACTTGAAATCGGCAAAGATGGGGATGTAGCCCTCTACGATGGTGATCCATTCGAATACACCACACACTGCATCGGAACCATCATCGAAGGTGTTGTCGTCAGCGACCAGACGCGCTGAGGAGGCGGATGAGTTCAGTGGTGAATGAGGTCAATCATGGCCAGGTTGGCGGTGGTCTCATGTCCACGCCACTGACCAGTAGATGTTTCATATTGGGGCTCATCTTCGTGGTCGTGCTGCTGCATTGCATGGCTCTCCCGCATCGAGAACTCCGAGGTGAAGAGGGCAGAAGAGTTGTTGCAGCCCGGGAGATGATCGCGAACTCGGACGCGATCGTGCCAACAGTCTGGGGCCAACCCTATCTCAACAAGCCACCCCTCTATCCCTGGCTGACGGCTGCTGTATCTCGCATATCGGGCGCACCGGTGAACGAGATTGCAGTCAGGATTCCAGCACTGGTCGCGACGGTAATGACCGGGCTTCTGTTGCTTCTTGCAGGACATAGGCTGGGGAACTGGCGCCAGGGGTCCTTCGCAGCGCTCTTTTTTCTGCTGTGTCCGGTCGTGATCCGAAAATCGACGCTGGGAGAAACCGATCTGCTGCTGACTCTGGGCTGCACGATGTATGCCATCGAGATGTTGCTGATCCAGAGTGCCACCTCGAGGCGGGGATTCACCACTTCGGTCTGGATGACCGCGGGACTCTGCATCGCTTTGCTGGCGAAGGGGCCGATTGCGCTGCTGTTCATGCTGTCAGTGATGGTTGCCGCTGCCATCGCCGGAGGTTCTGCAAGATGGAAGCAGCCCAGCTGGTGGGGGCCCCCCCTGGCAGCGCTGGCGATCAGTTCCATCTGGGTACTTGCGGTTCTTGGTCGGCTTGAAGATCAGGGATTGATGACAAACTGGATGGAAGAGCTGTCTCGATCACGATCAGGCGGTGAATGGTGGCGACACAGGTGGGAGTTCATCAGTGGAGTAGGCCTGGGTTTCTTTCCGGCGATATTGTTCGTGTTCTTTTCAGGTTCGCCCCGCACCGGTCGTGGCTGGTTGGGAGATGTGCGGCTGCGCCCACTGGCGACCGCGATCGTGATTCCAGCACTGGTTCTGCTGCTGTGGCCCGGGGTCCAGCCCAGGTATCTGCTTCCTGTACTTCCGCTGCTGGCGTGGATGGCAGCGATGTTCATCGATGATTCTCTTGCTGGTGGCCATACAGCAAGAGGTGGCGAGAAAGCAATTTCAGTCGTCACTCGAATCATCCTCACACTGGTAGGTAGCGCAGGAGTGGCTTCCTTTACCATCGCCATCGCTCTTCTGTTCACTGCAGATTCGATAGACGGTCTCCCGCTCATCTCTGCATCAGGATACATGATGATGGGTGTGATGCTCTCGACCTCAGTCTGGGTACCGCTTAAGAAATCGGAGCGGGGATCCACCGAGTCATCGGCGATGCGCTGGATCCTGATGCTGCTGGCGTGGCTCGGTTGTCACGCACTCATCATCGAACCTGATCTGGGCCTCTACAGGCCTCTACAAGAAGTGGCGAGCCAGATCGAGCAGATGGTGCCCAGCGACGAGATCCTGTGGCACGATGTGAACGCTCGATGGAATACCCTCGGCCAGATCGATCGTGAGCTGCGCATCGTCACTGCAGAAGCTGGACCCGGTGCTGGCGATTGGTTTCTCACGGTCGAGGCTGCAGAATCGAGGCTGACGGACGGCTGGAAGTCGATCGAGTTCGATGATGGCCTGAGGGCATCCCTGGGACTCCAGCGATCTGATTGAGGTGCGATCGGGAAGGAGAAGACTTGATGCAATTCCGTATTCTTCTCCTGTGCATCATCCTGGGTCCATCATCGCTGCTGGGACACGATGGAGTTCATGTTGATGTCGACCGTATCAACGAACAGATCACAAGGAGCGATGACCCGGGTCCTCTGTACCTGATGAGGGCTAAATTGTGTCGTTCACATGGTCGCCCGGATCTGGGGCTGAAAGATTGCCAGGTCGCTCGTGGTTGCGGGGTAGACCCTACCGCAGAAAAATTTGAAAGGGCCCTTTGTCTGCGGGATACGCTTCGCCATGACCGAGCGATGCAATTGCTCGACGAACTGGTGAACAACTCGGTGGCGGCGCCGCTGGATGTGTTGAGTGAACGATCCTCCATCCGAGAATGGCGTGGCGACATCGATGGAGCCATCGTTGATCTGGCGAGGGTCCATGCAGTCCGGCCCGATCTGGAAACCACCCTGCGGCTCGGTTCTCTTTTTGAAAAGCGCAAGGCTCATGGACTGGCGGCATCACTCTATCGACAGATGATGGAACGTGCCGGAGAGAGTGTATTGCTGACCATCGGTTTGATCCGTGCCGAATCTGCCAGAGGCCATCCCGATGCGGCGTTACAGTTGATCGATGCTCAACTGGAGAACGCCTCGCTCAAGGCGCCTTGGTTGCAGAGGAAGGCAGAAGTGCTGACTGCGGCTGGTAGGGTGGATGAAGCGAACACGGTACTGGAGGCCGCTCTTTCTGATCTGGACAGGATTTTCAAGCGACGCCCGGTTCCGATCCACAGGGTCACCCGAGCTCGAATATTGCGCCAGCTCGGTCGTCTGGATGAGGCCAGCAGCGAGTTGAAGTTGGTTCTCCAGCAGGCTCCAGGCTACGAGACCGCTCGATCGGAACTGGAACTGGTAGAAAAACTCCAGGCGGATCAGAAGCGCTGAAAGCGAATCATCAGCGGAGAATACGGCGTCCTGCAGAGACCAGAGATTCGTCCCCATGTCTGGTTCCCCAGACGATGCAGCCAACTGCGTGGATGGCACCCACTGCATCGCGGGCAGATCCAGCACTCCAGGCCGGTGTTGTTCCGTAACCCTCGATGAAGCGATCACGAAGTCGAGGCTGTTGGAGCCAGATTCCTGTTTCCATCCGGATCCAGTCAAAGGCAGGGTGATTGGCATGGGCGTGTTCAAAATCGATGACACCGATCTGGTTTCCATCCCATAACCAGTTTCTCGGTTGGAAGTCATTGTGACAGGGGACGCGAATATCTCCCAAGAATTGCGATCCATTTCCCACTCGTTTGCGAGCGGTGGAGATTTCAGTTTCATTGAGTGAGTTTTCGAGGTTCTTGATCCAGGATTCAAGTCGCATCGGAAGCGAATCGGACAATGGCATCTCATCAGTGTCCTCAAATGGAAGATCATGCAAAGCCCGAAGGAACGCCCCCGCCGATTTCATCACGTCATCCTGTTGCTCCATCTGGGACCATATCTGTTCGACAGCATCTCCGGGTACCGACGATAGTAACAGCGTTCTGTCAGCGGGATCCTCTGCGAGAATCTGCGGTAGATGGGCCAGGTCTGGAGATAGATGTGGTCGCCACTGTTTGAGGGCCTGCTTCTCTTGCAGCCAGCTCCTTGTTCCGGGGTACTGCTTCAGAAATACCGGTGTGCCATCGGCGAGATGCCCGGACCAGACATGACAGTTACCTCCGTGACTGATCCTGGCTTCGGCGGTGAATTCTTGTGATTCCGGTGGCATCTGTTTTCTGTTCTCTGTTCTGGGATACTGATCAGCAGGGAGCATGATCGACCATCTGACGATTCCGCACCATACCGGTGAACTTGTTGTCTGGAAAAGCACATGAATCAGAAGCCAGGCGGGCTGGGACTCTTTTCGTCCACGGTCGTGGTGGTGACCACGGTGGTCGGTGCCGGAGTCTTCACCACCACGGGCCACTTTGCAGCAGAGCTGGGAAGTGGCTGGGCGGTCCTGCTCACATGGTGTGTGGCTGCTCTCATCGCCATACTCAGCGCTCTCACCACCGCAGAACTGGGCGCCATGATGCCCCAGTCCGGGGGGGACTATGTCTATGTTCGACGAGCCTTCGGGGCGAGGGTCAGCTATGTCTTCGGAGTGATTTCAGGACCTGCGGCATGGACCGTGGGCAGCGCATTCGTTGCGGGAACTCTCGGGAAGCACTTCAACAACCTGATTCCACAAGTACCTGAACTGGTCGCCTCCGTTGCTGCGGTCTTGATATTGACGGTGATTCACACCCGCGGTGTTCGAGTCGGTGCGCTCTTCAACAACACGACAACTCTCCTGAAGGTGGTTCTGATCGTTGGCTTTGTCGCTGCCGGCATGGCTGCCATCTTCTGGGGGGAAGGAACTGCAGCAGCAGTCGAAGCAGCATCGCTGCAGCCGAATCCGTTACAAGGGTGGGCTCTTGTTGAGAAGATTTTCTTCTCGAGCATCTTGGCTGGATTCGCATTTGCTGGCTATAACGCAGTGGTGCTGATGGCGGGTGAAGTCAGGGATCCTGGTCGCAACATTCCTCGGTCCTTGATCCTTGGACTCGGTGGGATCTCGGTGATGTATTTGCTGGTGAACATGGTGTTCGTACTGGCCACCGATCCGGCGCAGATGGTCGATGCCGAGGGCAATGGAATCTCGGATCTGGGCACATTCACGGCACAGCGATTGTTCGGAGATGGCGTCGCAACGCTGTTCGATCTGGTGTTCGTGTTGATCTTGATCTCGACACTCAGCAGTTGTATCCAGGTTTCTTCCCGGATCAGCTGGCGGATGGCTTGCGACGGTCAGATGCCTGCCGGACTGGGGCGTTCGAACTCGATGAGTGCTCCGACCAATGCCCTGTGCTTACAGGCGCTGTTGATCATCCTGTCACTGGCTTTTCTGGCGAGGAAGGAACTGCTTCTGCTCAATGGAATGTGCACTCTCATCGTCGATGTGCCACTGGCATTGACGATACTCCGCCTGCGCAGAAGCGAGCCCGAAACACCACGTCCCTTCAGGGTTCCGCTGTATCCCTGGATCCCGCTGATCCGGATCTTGCTGGCGTTCTACATCGGATACGCCTTCATCATGGACGACCCCTGGCATGGTCCGAAAGCCGTTGGATTGATTGCTGTCGTGTTGCTGTTACAACCGATACTCGCGAGGGGTCGAAAGGAGCGAGGTTGAAGACACTGTGGATGCTGGTGGGAGTTCTTCTCTGGTCTGGAACTGTTGAGGCAGAAGATCGCCCACCCAACTTCATCATCATCTTCTGCGATGACCTGGGATACGGAGACCTGGGTTGCTTCGGTCACCCGACCATCGCCACACCCCATCTCGATCAGATGGCTGCCGAAGGCCAGAGATGGACGCAGTTCTATGTCGCTGCACCGGTCTGCACCCCCAGTCGTGCCGGTTTGATGACGGGACGGTTGCCGATACGAAGTGGACTCTGTTCGCCGAAGCGGCGCGTGCTGTTTCCCAACTCTGCCGGCGGCATTCCCGATTCGGAAATCACCATCGCCGAGGCACTGAAGGGTGCCGGATATGCCACCGGTATGGTGGGGAAATGGCATCTGGGGCATCTCCCGCAATATCTTCCACACAGGCATGGATTCGATCAGTGGTTCGGAGTGCCCTACTCCAACGACATGGACCGGAACAAGAAGGGTCCGAAGGGGTGGGAAGCATTTCTGGATCCGAAGTACGAGTACTGGGATGTTCCATTGCACCGAAACGACGAGGTTATTGAACGACCCACCGATCAACGCACCATCACCCGGCGATATGGCGATGAAGCGGTCGCTTTCATCGATGCAAACAAGGACAAGCCCTTCTTCCTGTACCTGGCACATTCGATGCCACATGTGCCGCTCTTTCGTTCCGATCGGTTCATCGATCGAAGCGAGCGTGGTTTCTATGGAGATGTGATCGAGGAGATCGACGCCAGCGTTGGAAAGGTACTCGATGCCGTGCGTACTCGTGGGCTCTCGGAGAACACGATCGTCATCTTCACATCGGATAATGGGCCATGGCTGGAGTACGGCGACATGGGGGGAAGTGCAGGGCTATTGCGTGCGGGCAAGGGCACGACCTTCGAGGGTGGAATGCGGGTACCGACCATCATCTGGTGGCCAGGCACTGCAAGGCCAGAAGTGGTGACAGACCCTGGAGCCACACTCGATCTGTTGCACACCTTCTGTTCCCTGGCGGCAGTCGATCTTCCCGCTGATCGTGTCTATGACGGGGGAGATCTGTCTGCAAGGATCCGAGGCACCGGGCCTTCACCCCGCAAGAGTGTCTTCTATTACCGGGGAGATGTTCTTTACGCGGTCCGCAATGGTCCCTGGAAGATGCACTTCCGATCGAGGCCGAGATCGGGAGCCAAGGAAACGATCCATGAGACGCCGCTGCTTTATCATCTGGAACATGATCCATCCGAGAAGAAGGATCTGGCGAAGAAGCATCCAGAGGTCATCGAAGAGTTGAGATCGGTGGCACTGGAGCATCGATCGACGCTGAAGCCGGTAGACAATCAGATGATCAAGATCATCGGTAAAAGGCCGGACAAGGAGTGATCAGCAACCGTTGATCGGCTCGAGCATCATTTTCAGTATTTTCGGTTCGTTCGACAGGGGAGATAGAATCACGCGATTTGCACCCTGATCAACGACCACCTTGAAGATGATCGATGCATTGTTCCGGAACATGGCGGTGGGATCTATTGGTCCCATCGAATACCTCACAGGATCTTCCACAAGGATGAGTGCACTGTTGAGTTCGAAGTTCAATACCGTCAACTCCAGGGGATGATCGGGTTGAAACTGCTGTCCTGCCCAGCTGGAATGGCCCATCGATTCGATTTCTTTCTGGAGAGTTCTGGTCCAGAGATCGATGGTGTCGGTCTGGAGATTGAACTCGGTGCGGCCATCTCCTGAAGGACTGGGCCGTAGAGTTTCGACGGTTCCGTTCTCGGTCCATACCGATCTCAGCTTTTTCAGATCTCCCTCGTAATAGGCTGCGAAATGGGTGCGGATCGGGGCCAGTGCCTGTTCGATCAACTCGGGATTATTTTTCCGAAAGTAATCGATCCTCTGCGAATTGGTCTGGAATGGCGGCTTATCTCCTGCAGTGGCGAGCATGGCACAGGAGAGGATCAGCAGCAGAATGGTAGAGGATTTCATGGGGCCCTTCTTGCAACAGGTTTCGCACGAGTCTCATACACCAGTATCCCGAGGAATCTAATTTCGGACAAGTTTTTTTCTGCAGCCTGGTGTCTAGAGACGGTTGGAGCAGCTCGAGCAGGGCTAATTGCTGCTAGCGTGGTTGGTTTGATACGATGATCCGCCACAAGAAGTGTTCCCAGCACCCTCGATGGCGAGGAATACAGCATCTACACTGCCACCCTGCTCGGGGCGCGTCCTGGGGGGATGCTGAGATGAACCCGTGGAACCTGATCCGGGTCGTGCCGGCGGAGGGAAGGCAGTTTCCGTGAACAATGACGATCGTTCCTGGTCACTCCCACTACGGGGAGCTCACAATCCATCTTCTTCTGCAGAGGGAACCAATCCCGGTTCCTTTGCCAATTCACCCGACATCGGTGGGCCGCTGGCCTTCTCCTCTCCCGATACTCCGGGAATGCCCGGGCCATCGAGCAAGACTGCGTGGGATTTCCTTCCCGCCGACTGGCGAATCGTGGCGACCGATCAGGAAGGAGGTTGTGCCGGTCACAACCATCCGGAAATCGGCGAACACATTCGATGTGTTGCTCCGGATGATTTCGAGGCGGTGACTCAACTGGAGAGTGCACGACTCGGAGTCGTGACTCCTGAAATGAAACGAGTGGCAGACAGAGAAGGTCATCTTACCGAACAGCAGGTAAGAGACGAGATTGCCGCAGGACGCATGATCATTCCCGCCAATCGTGAGCATCTTCGCCATCAACTCGACCCGATGGCGATCGGCAGAGCCAGCAGCACCAAGATCAATGCCAACATGGGCGCCTCTCCGGTGTCATCTGGCACCGATGAAGAAGTCGAGAAATTGAAGTGGTCCCAGCGCTGGGGTGCCGATACGGCGATGGATCTTTCCACTGGTGGAGATCTCGACGCGTGTCGCCTCGCTTTGATCGAGGAGAGTACGGTGCCGATCGGCACGGTTCCGATCTATTCGATGATCATCGGACGAAAGATCGAGGACCTC